>Ga0326597_10005544_pt1 | contig 17488 bp, 12 predicted proteins | sample RVTome_12_FD_203789 | JGI IMG/M metagenome (GOLD analysis project Ga0326597, IMG submission 203789) | Soil microbial communities from uranium-contaminated site in the Upper Colorado River Basin, Wyoming, United States - RVT100D185 | ecosystem: Environmental > Terrestrial > Soil > Contaminated >... | reverse complement strand
CGCCTCCAACCCTTTTCGCCAGTTCGGAGCATTCCCCCATGCCTCCCAAAACTCAGACATCGGAGCACGACGGACACTCGCGCGTGCGAGCGACCCCAAGCTCCATTTCACGCTGAACCACTACACAACGACGCAAACGTGAAGAAGCTCCACACCCCGATAATTCGGGCGCATTCACCCAAGAGTCGGTAGTTCCAGGCAAGCGACGCTACCGCGGAGAGTCCCGGGCCTAGCATGGGGACTGTTCTCCCGCGCGCCGCCATCAGCCTCGCAAAGCGCCAACGGTCGATCGCCACTTCAACGAAATTCGAAACGATGCCCGCGATGATGAGCGCGATGGTCGCGACGACCAAGAGCATCAGCAAGGGCCACACGCGCGGGCGATCATGAATGTCGATCAACCGCCAGAGTTTCCACGGCCGCAGCGCAAGCCACCAGGTGTACACCAAGGAACGACACGGTCGATCGCGCCAGCGGTACTCGAACAACGGCTTTAGTCGTCGATGATAGTCGTCGAGTGCTTGTTCCCATGTGAACAACTCACCGCATTCCGGACACCGGGTTTCGCCCAACCCGTAGAGGTGATAGCCGCACTTGCGACAAATAAGCTGTTCAATTGGGACTGCCTTTGACCAATCGAACTCCAACCCACATGCAGGACACTTAGGCTCGCTAAGCCTGCGAAGGTCGTGGCCACATCGCGCACAACCAACCTCGAAAGGAACGACATTCCAGTCGGGCGCTGTTACTTCGGCGTAACGCTCATGCGTCGATTTTGGAGTCGGTAAGGTGGAAGGCACGGATTCATTGTCAGGGGGCCGGTGCGCGTGTCAAACTGGGCAAGAAGTAGAAGCATCCCGGCCAAGGACAAAACAAAGTCCCAGCGTTTCGGAATCCGGTGCGGGCCGGAACCCGGAGCACAATTAGAGCGATTGACAGCGCTCGTCGGCGTATTAGACTGACTAGAATCCGTAAGGTAGACGTGCGGCGGCGGCGTGTGGCCGCCGGCGATCCGCCGTAAACATTTGTTGGATCAGGAGAATGATACGATGAGACGTGTCAACAAGTTCGTACTACCGTTGGTAGGCGTGGGTGTTCTCGCATTGGCCGCGTGGCCGGTCTTCGCGCATTGCGGCAAATGCGCCGGCGATTGCAAGAACATGGTGAAGGCGATGGAGACCGGCAAGTCGTCGCTGTCGGCGGCGATTGGCGCGGCCGAGGAGAAGTCGAAGGGCAAGGCCGTCGGCGCCTACCCGACGATGAAAGATGGCAAACTGACCATAGACGTCTATTGCATGGCCGGCGACAAACTCATGCAAGTGTCGGTCGACTCGACGGGCAAGGCCGGCGACGCCAAGGACGCGAAGTCGCTCCCCGCCGGGGAAGAAAAGCCCAAGCCCAGGCCGGGCGGCTGATGCTCAAGGGTTGTAAAAGGTCGCGTAGTTTTAACGCAAGGGTTATGATACGATGGACGGGCGTCGGCGTGATGGACGCCGGCGCCCGCCGCGTTTCCGTTCTGGGAGGATGCAGACCGTGATTGACAAGGTAATCCAACACATCGACGCCAACCGCAAGGCGAGCGTTGAGCGATTAAGCGAGTTCCTACGGATTCCGAGCATATCGACGGAACCCGCCCGAAAAGCCGACACCCGCAAAGGAGCCGAGTGGGTTCACCGCGTCTTCACCGACTGCGGGATCAAGAGCGAAATCATCGACACGGCGGGACATCCCTGCATCCTGGCCGACAGCGGACCGGCAGCCAACGGCGGCCCAACCCTGCTGATCTACGGTCACTATGACGTCCAGCCCACCGGCGATGAGTCCCTTTGGAAGTCGCCGCCGTTTGAGCCGACCGTCCGCGACGGAGAAATCTTCGCTCGCGGCTCCGCGGACGACAAAGGACAGGTGCTCACGCACATGCTTGCTGCCGAAGCATGGATGAAAGTCGCCGGAAAGCTGCCCATCCGCGTCAAGTTTCTCATTGAAGGCGAGGAAGAGATCGGTTCGCCCAACCTCGAAGCGATCATCCACAAGCTCCGTGACCGGCTGGCTTGCGATTTCATCGCCCTTTCCGATACGCCCAAATTCGACAAGACGACCCCGGCGATTACATACGGGACCAAGGGATTGGTTTACAAGGAGCTTATCCTTACGGGCCCGAAGCAAAACCTCCATAGCGGGTCGTACGGCGGGACGCTCACCAATCCGGGCAACGCCGCCGCGACGATCATTGCCGCCCTGCGCGACGCGGACAATCGCGTAACGATTCCCGGTTTCTATGACGACGTCAGGCCGCTCTCCGCCGAGGAGCGAAAGCGGCTCGAAGCCCTGTCCTTCGACGAAAAGGGCTACCTCGCGGCCATGGGCGCTCCGGCGCTGACCGGAGAAAAGGGCTACAGCACGATCGAGCGTCGCTGGGCCAGGCCGACGCTCGACGTCAACGGCATGTACGGCGGATTCATGGGTCCCGGCGCCTCAACGGTGATCCCGGCCAAGATCGGCGTGAAGGTCTCCATGCGCATCGTTCCCGATCAAGACCCCGAGAAAATCAACAAAGCCTTCGAGGAAACGGTTAAGAAGCTCTGCCCGCCGGGCGTGAAGCTCGAGATTCTCACCCACAGCTATTGCTCAGCTTACGCCGCCCCGACGGACTCGCCGGGGATGCGCGCGGCGGCCGAGGCGCTCAAGGCCGGGTTTGGCAAGGCCCCGGTTTTCATCCGTGAAGGCGGAACGCTGCCGATCCTGCCGTTGTTCAAGAAGGCCCTCGGCGCGGACTCGATCATGATGGGCTTCTGCATGCCCGACTGCAACGCCCATGGCCCCAACGAATTCTTCGGAATCGACGACCTGCACAACGGCACCAGAACCGCCGCCCACTTCGTCCAACTCCTCGCCAAAGCCATGTAACGCAGAAACCCCTCTCCCTCTCAGGGAGGGGGGCAGGGCGAGGGTGACATAACGCCACTTCTCGTGCGTGGCGCAAACTCGGGCGCCGACTCTGATTGCCCCGGGATTCCACCACAATCCAAACCTAGGGCGCAGCCGAACCGGGCAGTCGCCGTCGATCGCCGGCGTGGGGCCGGTTTCCGCAGGCGGAAAACCACATGGCCGGTCGCTTCTCCCTCGGCTCTGTCGGCGACTCTTACGCCCTCCCGCTCAATCGTCGCTCAATAGTGCCACGTCATGGCACGGCTAATTCAGTAGGACCCTACGGGTCTGGTGTTTCAAAATTGTAATCACCAGTCCCACAACCGCGAGTCGCAGTGTCGTTCCCTCCACCCACTTAGGGCATGGTGGAACAGTGGGGTACATAGGGCAATGACGTCTTGGACGGAGTCTGAGCATTGCGGCCAATGATTCCGGCGCTAGTGAGGCAAGATGGCGAGTGTGGGCGGCAAGATGGGCAAGACATTGCCGGATGCGAAAAGCAAAACCAACTTGAACACACTCTGTTGGTCGTCTCTGCTTTGTGTGTCCGGGGTGAAAGGGGGAATTGGGAAATCTTGGTGACGCGCTGATGGCACCGGCAAACTTTGCGCGTTTATTTGTGCGAATAATTACAGAAATGGATTGACAATGAATCTGAAATCTGCATAATAGAGCGATTGATTCATGAAGTAGGGAAGGGACGCCCACTCCAAATACCGCGGTGCCAAATAGTGGCACTAAGAAATTCAAGGATGAAATGAGTTTGCTCCTCAGGGGCAGTGGCCGCAAATAAGCGTAAATACGCTTGTTTTTTGACGGCCGCAGAGATTGCCTTGGGGAACCGTCGGGCCGGCGGATGCGGGAGCGCGAACGGCGCTGCATACGCTACTGGGATGATGAAGGCTGTGTGACGCGCGACCGGGGTCTATGTTGACGCTGGGCTTCACACCACCTTTTTTCATAAGGAGTTGTAGTATGAACACCATCAAAAGACTCATCACAGATGAGCGCGGTCTGGAGACCGTGGAGTATGCGATCATCACCGGTCTGATTGTGATCGGCGTCATCGGCTTCATCAGCACGATTGGCGATTATGTGCACGACCAGTTCCAGTCATTGGCTGAGACGAAGCTGACCGAAGGCGTAACTCCCTAAGTCCCGAGTTCGCCGAGCGACGCTCGCCGAATACTAGGAGATGTTTTCCATGTTCGGAATGACCGTGGGCGGGGATTCCGCGTCGTCAAACGGGACTCTGCCTTGGTACATCGTGATGCTCGTCGCCGTTGCGGCTGCGATCTGGGACTTACGCACCGGACGCATCCCCAACCTGCTGACGATTCCGATGTTTCTGGCCGGATTGCTCTGGTCCACTTGGAACGGCGGTGGATCGGGTCTCCTTGTGGGCGTGGGTAGCGCGCTGCTCCTGTCGCTCCCTTGTTTCCTTCTGTTTGTATACGCGGGCGGGGGCGCCGGGGACGTAAAGCTCCTCGGCGCCCTCGGCGCGTGGCTCAGCTTCCACGATGCCGTTTCCGTGCTTCTTTGCGTGGCGCTGGCCGGAGTCCTATGCGGGATCATCACCGCGTTGCGTCGGCGACGATCCGCGATCCTGTTTTCCAACCTGGCCCGAATGGGACGGGGAGTTACATTGGCATTTGCTACCAAGCGCGTCCGCGACGCCCAAATCCTGTTTCCGGAGGAGAAGCAAATGCAGCCCATGGCCTACGGCGTTTCCATCTGTCTGGGCGTGTGGGTCGCGGCGGGAGGACGTTGGCTATGGCAATGGTAAGACGAGAGGCATTGAGGCAGTTAGGCACTAAGGCATTGAGGGGCAGAGACGAGGCATTGAGGCATAAAGGCACGAAGGCACGGACGGCGCCACTTAATGTAGCGTCGCCCCTTGTGGGCGGCGCTTGGACATTGCGGCGCTTTTCGGCGGCCAAGCGCCGGGGACAAGCCCCGACGCTACACGGCTCCGCCACGAAGGCACGGACGGCGCCACTTAATGTAGCGTCGCCCCTTGTGGGCGGCGCTTGGACATTGCGGCGCTTTTCGGCGGCCAAGCGCCGGGGGCAAGCCCCGACGCTACACGGCTCCGCCACGAAGGCACGGAGGGCGCCACTTAATGTAGCGTCGCCCCTTGTGGGCGGCGCTTGGACATTGCGGCGCTTTTCGGCGGCCAAGCGCCGGGGACAAGCCCCGACGCTACACGGCTCCGCCGTGAAGGCACGGAGGGGGGTGGCGGCGGTGGAGTTCGCCCTGGTGGCCTCACTGCTCTTCATGCTCTTGATCGGCCTGATTGATTACGGATGGATATTCCTGAAAATCCAGCAGATTACACAAGCAGCTCGTGCCGGCGCACGGACGGCCGTGGTCGCAGATTCCACTGCCGCGACAGTGGAAAGCGCAATTAACGCATGGATGGCAGAGGCGAATATTGAGACGTTCACCTACGTCCTGACCCCGGGCGATCCCAAAATTGATGCAGGATTGCCGATCAAGGTCGAAATCACGGTGCCGACCGATCAGTTGACGCTCATTAACACGAGTCTGATTCCGGTACCCGCGCAGTTAATTGCCGCGGCGAGTATGGCCAAGGAAGGACCGTAAGAAGTGTGGCGTCGCCCCTCGCGGGCGGCGCGCCGTGGCGTTCCACGTCACCCATAAAGGGTGACGCTACATTGGGTCGTCTTCTTGAGGAACATGGTTATGAAATGGTCTATTGCGGGGTTGTTATTGTTGGGGATCGGGGCGGCGGTCTCCGCGGCGGTCATGGTCGCCTCCCTGAAATCCGGTGGACCGGCGGTCGCGGGCACGTTTGTAACTCCGGGTGAAGTGCAAATCATGGTGGCGGCCAAGCCCATACCGGCCATGAGCATCGTCGAAGCCCAATCGGTGATGACCAAGTCCGTGCCGGCCAACGCGGTGCCGGAACACGGCATGCGCCAGCCGACGGACGTCATCGGAAAGCTCTTAATCGTCCCGATCGTAGAAGGCCAGGCGTTTACGTCCACCTTCTTTGCCGATGAAAAATCCGGCGCACGGTTGGCGATGACCCTGCCCGACGGCATGCGCGCCGTCAGTCTTTCGCTGACGCCCGACAAGGCAGGTTTGCTATATGCCGGCTGCGTCGTCGACGTGCTTGTCTCCCTCAACCGGCCGTCGACCGAGGGCTCGGGGACCAAGGAAGCGATGTCCATGACCCTGCTCCAGGGCGTCGGGGTCCTGGCCATTGACGACGTGAGCGTGATGTCGGAGGCGACCACTTCGGATCCTTCGGCGTCGGAGACGGCCAACGCCAATCGGCGAGGGCGACGCGACCGGCTGGTCACGCTGAAGGTGAAGCCCATCCAGGCCCGGGCATTGCAACTCGCGGATGAGTTCGGGGATGTGTCCTTGGCTCTGCGAAACCCAATGGACATCGCTCCCGTGGAGACGGACTCCACGATGCTCAGCGATCTGGCCGACGAGTATACGCGACTGTTGGCGGCCATTGCGCCCTTACGCGTCAACGAGCCCTTGGCCGAACACCAAAGCCCTCCGTCGAGTCCAACTCCGTTCGCCCTGGACACCCGTGCGGAAGGGACCGGACAGGATAGCACCGCTTCAACGGTGCCCGGACGCGAGCCATGCGCCGAAGACAGGGCGCAGCGTCCCGCGCGACTGCTCATTGGTGAAAAGCCGGTAGAACAGAAATCGGAGATCATGGTGATCAGCGGCGAGAAAATGGATAACTACGTGTTCCGCCCCAACGGATCGTGGTGGGTTTTGGACAGCCGAACACACTCCGGCACAAAACGGTAATACCCAGCAGCCTCAGTGAGGCCGGACGGCGCTGAAAACTATGTTGCTCCTCAACCCAGCCATAGACTCCAATCAGATTTTGCTTGTTACCGACGAGCGAGAGACGGTTTCGGCCGTTGCGGAGGCCTTATCGATCAACGGCGAGTTCGCGGGACGTTGCGTCTGCCGGAACCTCCAGCAGCTCACCTTGCGGCTCGAATTGGGCCGGACCTCGGCCGTCCTCGTGGACATCGATCGCCAACCGCAGCGCACCCTGGCCGACCTCGAAACCATCATTGCCCGGTTCCCGGACGCGCGTTTCGTGGTGCTTTCGCGGGAGCGTGCTGACAAACTGATGATCGAGGCCATGCAAATCGGGGCCCGGCATTTCCTGGTCAAGCAGAGCATTCCCGAAGATTTGGCCGACGTTCTTCACCGGCTCATACCCAGAGATTCGGCCAAGCGTCGTACTTGCGGAGCGATGATTACCGTCCTTTCCGCCAGCGGAGGCTGCGGCGCGACCATGGTGGCCGCCAACATCGCCCACGAGATCCACTTGCTGAGCGGCGAGCAAACGCTCCTGGTCGATCTGGACTGTTACTACGGCGGCGTGGCCACCTATTTGGGGCTGGAGGGGCAGTACGGGCTTAGCGACGTTTTGGGTCATTCCGCGGCCATTGACCGCGACTTGATCCAGACCACCTCGATTCCGTGCGGAAAAGGGATGCGGGCGTTGTTGAGTCCGGCGAGCACCAATTTCCGAACTTCGGGGCCTTTGGCGAGCGATCGTCTCGCGGAGGCGATCGAGGCCATTTCCGGCGCGGCGGGCTGTACGGTGTTCGACGCCCCGCGATTGGGTTCGGCCGTCGAGTCGATTCTCGCCCGGGCGAGCCGCGTGACCTTGATCGTCTTCCAACTTTGCGTGAAGGACATTCGCGTAGCCAGGGTCATGCGCAACGCGATGATCGAATCGGGCGTGGAGGGCGAGCGAATCGTGATGGTCGCCAACCGCTTCCGCAAGCGCCACGCGATGGTGAACGTAGAGGACGCCATCGCGGTGTTCGGTGAGCGCATCGAGCGATTGCAAAATGATTACAAGCCGGCTTGTGTGGCCTTGAATTTCGGCCAGCCGCTGGCCGAGGCGGCGCCGCGATCGGCGCTGCGCCGCGATATCGCGCGACTGGCCGCAAAAATTCGCCAGGATTTCTTGCTGAGTCCGGAACTTTCTAGCGCACGGTGAACTATGCAACAAATTGCCGCAGATTACGTCGCTTCCGCCTCCTTTGGCATGGACAAATCGGGGTTCGAGGCCATCAAAGCCCGCGTTCACAACACGCTGTTGGAGACGCTCGATTTGAACGAGGCGCAACGCATGCCCATCGAGCAACTCCAGCGGGAGTGCTCGCGGCGCATCGACGCCCTGTTGACCGAGCAACGCTGTCCACTTTCCACGCCGGAACGGCAGGGGCTTCTCCGCAGCGTGCTCGACGAAGTGTTCGGCCTGGGCCCGGTCGAGGAATTCCTTCGCGACCCGGCGGTCTGCGACGTGCTGGTTAACGGTCCGAAACTGATCTACACCGAGCGCATGGGCGTGCTGGAGCGGACCAATGCCACCTTCCGCGACGAGAAGCACCTGATGCAGGTGATCCAACGGATCGCGGCGCGGGTTGGCCGGCGCATCGACGAAAGCTCTCCCATGCTCGACGCCCGCCTCGCGGACGGCTCGCGAGTCAACGCCATCATCCCGCCGCTGGCCCTGGACGGACCGGCGATGAGCATCCGGCGCTTCGGCACCGTTCCCATCGATGTCGAGCGGCTCATCGGTTTGAACTCGCTGGCCCCGGAGATGGTGCGGTTTATGAGGGATGCGGTCAGCTCGCGGATCAACATCGTGATTTCCGGCGGGACCGGAACCGGCAAGACCACGATGCTCAACGTACTTTCCAAATGGATTCCGGAGGGTGAGCGGGTGGTTTCCATCGAGGACGCGGCCGAGTTGCAGTTGCAGCGCGAGCACGTCGTGCGCCTCGAGACCCGTCCGCCGAACATCGAGGGCAAAGGCGAGGTGACGCAGCGCGAGCTTCTGCGCAACAGCCTGCGCATGCGCCCCGACCGCATCATCATCGGCGAGGTGCGCGGGGACGAAGCCTTCGACATGCTCCAGGCCATGAACACCGGTCACGAAGGCTCGATGACCACGGTGCACGCCAACAACCCGCGCGACGCGCTTCGCCGAGTGGAAAACATGGTGAGCATGGCCGGCTTGAATTATCCCGTTCGCGTCATACGCGAGCAGATGGCCTCCGCGCTGCACCTGGTGATCCACCTGGGTCGGGTGACGGGCGGGCGGAGGAAAGTCATCGCGGTTTCCGAGGTTACGGGCATGGAGGGCGAAGCCGTGTGCTTGCAGGATATTTTCCGTCTCCGCCAGACGGGAATCGATGGGGAAGGCCATGCCTGCGTTCATTTCGAGGCTTGCGGCGTCCGACCGCAAATACTGGACCGCCTCGTCGAAGAAGGCGCGGACCTGCCCGCTGATCTGTTCCGCCGCCGGGTTCTGACAGGCGGGAATGGAGCTGCCAAATGAATTTCAGCAATCGACTCGCAGATTTCGGCGACCCGCGGGAGGCAGTGGCGCGGATTTCGGCGTTTCTCTTTGTCTTCCTTCTTTGGAGCGCGATCGTCTGGAGCTGGTGGCTGCGCAGTGCAACCCGGGCCCGCCGCGTCAGCGCCCGGCTGGGTTTGGCGGATCCGGATGCGGGGCCGGCACGCGAGCTGCGCCTGTGGAGCCAGGGCAAGGAGTTCACCACGCTGGTTCAGGATCCGAACGGCGACCGGGGCCTGAGTAAGCGTCTCGAACGATGGAAGCAGCAGGCACGCGTCTCCACGCCGCTGTCCACATTGATTCTGAGCGCCGTCGCCATCATCGTAGGGGCGTTCTTCGTAACTTACGTCCTAACGGCGAGTTTTCTCGCCGGGGCCGGGGCCGTCGCCGTTGCGGCGATTTTTCTCAAGACCTACGCCAATCAACAAGCCCAGCGGGGCATTTCTTTGTTTGAGACCCAGTTTGTCGATGCTTTGGATTTAGCGGCCCGATCGCTCCGGGCCGGCCATCCGCTCACCGGGGCGTTTCAACTTGCCGGGGAGGAGATCGCGGCGCCCGTAGGCACCATCTTCAAGGAAGTCTGTCAGCAGCAGGATTTGGGCCTCTCGCTGGACGAATCGCTCCGCAGGGCCGCCGAATCTCGTACCAGCCCGGATCTGAAGCTGTTCGCAACGTCGGTAATCATTCAGTTGGAAAGCGGCGGTAATCTGGCCGACATGATGGACCGGCTTGCAGCCGTCATCCGCGACCGGCTGCGCCTCAGCCGGCATGCCCGCGTCCTTACGGCCCAGACGCAACTGAGCAAGCGAATCCTGCTCGCCCTGCCTTTCGTGCTGTTCCTGATAAACAGTTTTTTGAATCCGGACTACATGGTGCCCTTGTATACGACGTCCGTGGGTCGATACTTGATCGCCTGCGGAGTGATTAGTTTGCTTTTGGGTGCGTGGGTGATGAACCGCATGGTAGTCTTGAAGTACTGAGCGGTGCTGCGGGCGTGAGCCCGTGCCGAACCTCGGCTTGGTTTTCGCAATGGCTGCAAGGTGTTGCTATGGACGTTCATGAAATCTTGATTCCGCTTCTTTCGTCGGTCGCCGTCACAGCGACGGGTGGGGCGTTGCTGGCCCGCCGCGCCCGAACTACCGCCGCCATGCGCGTTCGGATCGCCAATTCCGGGGAGCAAGTCGTTGCCTCGAGCGCCCTTCCGACGCGCGGGGTGACTCGATCCATCGAGCGGGCCGCGTCGGCCGTCTCGTTCGGCAGCCCGTCGGCGAAACTTCGTGAACAACTGGCCCGCGCCGGCTACTATTCTCCCAACGCCGGATCGGTGTTTCTGGGCCTAAAGACGCTCATTTTCCTCACCTCCGTGGCCGGGCTGACATCCCTTCTGCTTCCGCTGGGCTTTGCGACTGCGCCGACGATGGCCATCGTGTTCTGCTGCGCCGCGGTGTTCTCCTTGATTCCCAACATTGTGGTCAAGGCCAGACGCGTATCGCGGGCGACCGACATGAGGCAGCACTTGCCCGACGCCCTGGATCTGCTGGAAATCTGCGTTTCGTCCGGCATGGGGTTGGACACCGCCTGGAACTCCGTGTCCGACGAGGTCCGCGGCGTCAGCACCGCCTTGGCCGACGAAATGGCCCTCACCAGCCTGCAATTGCGGCTGGGCGGGACGCGCTCCGTCGCCATGCGCAACATGGCCGAACGAACCGGCGTGGACGAGGTCTCGTCGATGGTCGCCGCCCTCGTCCAATCCGAGCGCTTCGGGACCAGCATCAGCGAGGCTCTGCGCACCTTCGCCGGCAGCATGCGCGAACGGCGCAGCCAGAACGCGGCCGAGGCCGCGGAGAAAACGGCGGTCAAGCTCTTGTTTCCGATGGTCTTGTTCATTTTCCCGGCGGTGTTCGTGGTAACGGTCGGCCCGGCGGCGGTGCAGATTTACAAGATGATCAGCGGGCAGTTGTAGGTTGGAAGCGACGGAAGGGGCGGGGCAGTGGCAAACCAGTCCTTGGTCTACCAGGCGAATAGCCTGGGTTGGCGATGCGCGGGGGTAACGATGTCGTTACGAGGGCCGATCGCCCGTCGTGGGGCGATCGCCGTGTGGGTCGCCGTGTTGGCGGTCGTGTTCCTTGGGTTCGTCGGCCTCGCAATGGACGCGGGCGTCGTTCTCTTGGCGGGAAGCCACCTGCAAATCGCCGCCGACGCGGGCGCCCTGGCCGGCGCTCGCCTCGTTCGCGCGGAAGATCTAAACCTGCCCAGAGAGGCCGCCCGCGCAATCGCTTTTGAGAACAAGGCCTCCGGCGTTCCCGTCAGCCTGGACCTAAACGACGCAAACGCTGAAACCGGCGACATCGTCATCGGCCGCTTTTACCGTTTCGTCGACCTCGCCGATCCCCCCCGGTGCCCGACCCCGCCCTGCTTTTTCCCGCAGCTCGTAACTCCCAACGCCGTTCAGGTTCATGCGCGACGTACAAGCGATTCAGGCCATGAACAGGTGCCGCTGGTGTTCGGGGCCGCGCCTTTGTTCAACGTTTTGGGCATCGACGTCACGCGGAGCGCCACCGCCATCATCGCCGGCTCAACCGGTGCAGGTCTAATCGTGCTCTGTCCCGATTGCAGGTGTGCCTTGGATTTTAGCGGAAACACGGACCTCATTCTGCAATCCTCCCCCGAATGGGGTGGCGACACGGCAATCCAAGTCAACTCAGACCATTTTGAATGCGCGGTCTGCGGAAGCGGTAACACGCTGACTGTCACGGCGCCGGAGATGAACATCGTCGGTTATTCCATCGACGAGTGCTGGCCAGGGGGCCCGACCCTCGACACCTATATTAATCAGGATAGCCCATCCATGCCGGATCCGCTCGCGGGCCTGCCCACGCCGTCATGGGGCGCGCCCAACAACCCTGGCGAAATTCGCGGTTCCGGCATCTTTACGCCGGGGTATTACCCTGGCGGCATTAAGATCACTGCCTCCGGAGACGTCGTAAACCTTCTGCCCGGGATCTATGTTCTCGATAGTCAAGGGGTCAATGGTGGAGGGTTGTATGTGAATGGGGGAAATCTTATCGCCCTCGGCGTCATGTTCTATGTGATCGGGGACGGTGGAGTGTATTTGGGAGGCAACGGGATCATCGATATCCGCCCGTCAGGATACGATGCCATCCCCCCGTCAACAGATGATTGTGAGTTGGTCCCGTACTGCGGCATCAGCATCTTTCAGGCGCGCAATAACCCCACTCCGGCGACGATCATCGGCACCAGCACGATGAACCTTCAGGGAACCTACTACTTCCCAGTTGCTCCCGTGGAAATCGGCGGCGAAGGCATCTCTATCGGAAACCAGATGATCGCCTGGTCGATGTGGATACACGGCCGCGGCCTCTACACCATGCAATACGACGGCCGATTCCCCGCTCCGGGATCAAAAGTCTTTCTCGTTCAATAGCAGGCAGATTTTGCGCGGAATGGTTTCCGGACGGGCGATTCGCTGTTAAAATGGGACGTCTATCGGCCCCTACTTTAGATGTGCCCTTACTTGGCACCGCGGGGTCGAAGTTATAAGACCATCGCACCCGCCCCCAGACGGCGGCCGAGTACCCCAACCTACAAATCTTTTGCTCAACGATTATTCTTCCCTTGACAACCATCCCCGAGTCTAGTAACTTGAGCCGGTCTAGTAAGTTTGGGTCGGAGAAGCGAAGAAGCATCATGTTCTCGGTCAAGTTGTTATCCGGGTTAGGCGCGTTTTCGGCTGTTGGCCGAAAACTGATGTCCGTCTATTCGGACGCATGCCTGAGTCCATCGGCGCCGTCGCGGGGCAATCGGCGCCAACATGATCATTTTGCGATTTCCGCCAGGAGCATCCTGGCGGCAGCGTAATCGGAAGCCATGATGGCTTCCGCAATTTCCGCCACGGTCGGCACAATCGGAAAAACGGAATCGTAAATGCGCTTCACTTGCGCATGTGGTTCGGCGTGGTCGCATCGCGCCCGCGAACCACGAAGAGATGGTACATGCTTTGGAATGTTGGTGAGAACGAGGATCGTTTTCACTTTTTGCCATGGCTGGCACATCAGCAAATGGTTTGATGGGGCAATGTGCCCCGGAGGAAGGTTTTGAAATGAGTATCTTACGAACGAAACGGAGGCTTATTGTGCATCATCATGAAGGGAGCAGGTTCCGCTGGCGAGGGGCGACGGCTGTCGCCCTCGCCGCATTCGCCGTCCTGAGCACGGCGTCGGTCCGGGCGCAAAGCAACGACTTTACTCAAGCGCTGAACGCGAAGCCGCAGCCTGGGGACATCAGCTGGATCAATGGGATCGTCAACGCAACACACTCGGAGTTCTACGAAGGCATGTCGCTTCCCCAACGCGTGCTCTTCGATGAGATTCTTGCCACATCCAACGGGTGCCACGAACTCGAGTTCAACATCCTTGCCGTGAAGGGGGGCCACCACGCGTTTGACTTCATAACGTCGTGGGACCAGGCTGAGGATGAGGCTGATGGAGTTGCTCCCAGCGTCTCTCCGCTCGGGAGCGGCGCTCTCATGGACGTGAGTTCGGTCCAGTGCGGGGAAGCAATCGGCAACACGCCGGATTTCGAGGCGATTTGCAACAATTTGCATACCCTTTGCAACCAGGCGCCCGCCACTGACCCGAATTGCGAGGACGTTGATGCACCCGTCCCGGCTGCCGCTCTCGGCGACTCTATTTCGGACAACATTGCGGCCTATGAAGGTTTCTTCGGCAATCGCACCGTCCGAATCTATAGCACAAAAACCATTCGGACCGACGGCGCCTTCGCCCCGAGCTTAACGTTTGTCAACTATACGTCAGATGGAGCCGACGCAAATTACTTACTGAAATGGTGCGATGGGGTAGCCGCCGGGACATCGGATTTCTTACTCGAGTATGCCGGGCATTCCGCGGTCGGCGTAAATGGCGGTTTTCCGGGCGTCGGTTACGGGGCCGGACTTGGGGCCGGTGACATCAACGGCGGACCCTATCATCACAGTCTTGACTTCATTGACGATATCACCATAGGGTCGCAAGACAACCAACTAATGGCTGCGGCGATTATCATTCCCTGCCCAACTTGTGAGGTCGATGGCCCGTCTCCCGTTTGTCCGGAGAGTACGAACCCCTACACAGTGACTGTCACCGGAACGGCCACGAACCCCATATACGATTGGACTGTATCCGGCGGTTGCTCAATCGTCGGGTCGAGCAGCGGATCGTCCGTGAGCGTGCTGGCGCGTAGTACTTGTGGCTCCTGCGAGCTTTGCGCCAACATCACCAGCGACAATTGCTCCGATGGCGTAGAGTGCTGCAAGACGATCATCGTGGACGACACCACCGACCCCGGGGCCACCTGTCCGGGCCCGGTCTCGGTGCAATGTCGACCCGATGTACCCGCCCCCAATCCCAATCTTGTGACCTGTACGGACAACTGTCCGCCGGGCGCGACGCCCAGTTTCGTGGGCGACTCCTCGGACGGTCAGACGTGTCCCGAGGTCATCACCCGCACCTACAAGTGCACGGATGCCTGCGACAACGACGGCACCTGCACGCAGCGTATCACGGTGAATGACACTACGAATCCGGTTCTCGTGGGCTGCCCGGGCAACATCGAAGAGTGCGAAACCGATCCCGTTCCACCCATTAACAAGCCGACCTGCACGGACAACTGCGGGGCCTGCACGGTGACCTGCACGCGGAGCGATGATCCCACCAAGGGGCTTAACGATCCCTATCCGCTTGGGACTACGTCGATCTCCTGTGTGGCCAGAGATTCCTGCGGCAGATCCTCCGACGAATGCAGGTTTACGGTTACCCGGAACCCGAACCCGACGGTCAATCCTGTTGGAGCGGATGCGTGCATAGATAAACCCGATCCGACCATCAGTGCCGGCGCGTCGGGCGGAACCGGCGCCCTAAGCTGCACCTGGAGCGGCGCCGCGGTTGGATGCCTGAGCAGTGCCAGCGTCTGCAACCCGACCTTCGATTTGAGTGCGTGCGGCGCGGGCACACACGAAGTCTGCGTCAAAGCAAAGGACGCAAAAGACTGCGAATCGCCGATCAGGTGCACCAATGTGGTTGTCTTCAGGTTGCCGGCCTGCTCCCAGAGTCCTTTCGACTGCGTGATCATTCAGCCGCAAGACCTGGATACGAACACGCCGGGGATCATGGAGTGCTCTACGATTATTCCAGGTGAGGGCGGCACGACTTGCACGGCCGAGATCACGGGTACTGGGCTCGGATGGGAATTGACCGGATGCAGTATCGTCGCTTCTAAGGTTAGAGTCGGCTTCCGCATTCTTGATCCATCGTCGGCACAGGAAACGATCGAAGTAACAATCAAACTCTTGGAGAGCAATGCGGGCGGAGATGTAGACGTATGCGAGGGAACGTGCATCGGCAACGCCCTAATTACGGTCGGATGTACGGTTACCCCGCCCGATCCCGTCTGCGAAGGCGGCTCGCGCTCGTTAACCGCGACCGTCGACGCCGGCTTGGACTATTGCCAAACCATCGAGTGGTTCGGAAAGTTCGCGGGTTTGGTTGATTGCTCTACGCAATCGCTGGGCACACTACTCAGCCGTTGCCCGACGTCCTCCCCTGCTACCTGTCCGACGGATGTGACTGCGCCGCTGGGTCTTTCTGATATCTGCACGCTGAGCAGTAGTAATGTAGACACGAGCCAGGCGGGCGACTTTAGTTGGTGCGCAAAGGATACGGAACCGAATGGGTTCGTGTCCTTCTGCCGCGGTGACTTACGCGTGCGGCCGAACCCGGAGTGCAGTATCGAGCCGCAAGATCCGCAGCTTTGCGAGGGCGACACGGTTGAGCTTTGCGTCGTACCCACGGGCGGCACCGCTCCGTACACGTACCTATGGAATACGGGTGCCACGACATCGTGTATCACGGTGAGTCCGTCCGGTGGCGTGAATTCCTATAGCGCCAGGGTCCGCGACTTCTTCAATTGCGAGAGCGACCCGTGTGAGACTGACGTCATTGTGGATAACTGCGCGTGCCGCGTAACCGGCGGCGGCAACAACACCTCCACGCCGGATGATTGGCCTTGGGATGGGACGTTCGGTGAAGGGAAGTCCAACAACGCAAATTCGGCGGACGACCGCTACACCTTCGGCGGGCAAGCCGGCGCCCCGACCGCCGAACAGCCCCAGCCCTACGGTGAGTGGACCCACGTCAACCATACCGGGCCTCACGGCAAGTTCACCTTCCATGCCGGCACGGCCAGCGCTCCGATCGAAACGGAGATCGACGTCATCCGTTGCTGCGACAAGGACAATTGCAGCCCGGCGCGGCCCGCTCCCTCCAAGCAGATCGACTTCGCGGGCGTGGGACAATTCAAGAACATCATTGGAAACTCGCCGCTGAAGAAGGTCGCGACGGAAAAAGTGACCTTCCACTGGTTTGAGGTCAACATCGACGACCTCGGTGAACCCGGGAATCGCCAAGACGCCCCAAGTTGCCCGACCACAGGCGGGGCCTTCTGCTGCCCGGCAAACGGGTTTAACTGTGGCGATGATTCCGGAGGGGACGCGAAGTGCGCTTGTGCGGACTTCTACCGCATCAAGATATATCCGGCGGGCACCTTAACCAAGCCCGGGCCGACGGTACTGCCTGTTTACGAAGTGCAGGGTTACATCAACGGTGGGAACTTCCAGATTCACCCGCCGATTGACCACTAGCGGCCACGGCGCCGAGATGTAGCGTCGCGGTTCATCCGCGGCGTTCGCCTTAAGTTTAAGACCCGCGAGGTCTCAAAAGCCTCGCGGGTCTCTCTTTTGGTGTGGCTTCGCGGTTTGTCCGCGGCGCGGGTCAGAGCCGCGGGGCGCGAGCCCGCGGACCAAATCTGCACCACGCCGGTGTCACCGGGCTTGCGCCCGATGCTTTGATCGTCCCCAAGCCCCTTGGACTGTCCGGTCGCCGCCGCTCCCGGCTCTGACCTTTCCGGAGCCTGCCCTGGAAGGGCCCCTTCGTCCCCTGTTTTTCGGCGTTTCCACGTTTCAGCGTTTCCGTATTTCGTAAGCGTACGGCCAACCCCGTCTTCAATTCGCTGGCCAGCCAGCGCAAGATGCCTTCACCATGAAGGAGGCATTTGCGATGCGCCCAGCGAGACGGGATCGGAAGAAGGAAGCATTCTGGCGGC
>Ga0326597_10005543_pt1 | contig 17489 bp, 13 predicted proteins | sample RVTome_12_FD_203789 | JGI IMG/M metagenome (GOLD analysis project Ga0326597, IMG submission 203789) | Soil microbial communities from uranium-contaminated site in the Upper Colorado River Basin, Wyoming, United States - RVT100D185 | ecosystem: Environmental > Terrestrial > Soil > Contaminated >... | reverse complement strand
GAGCGGATAAGAAAGTGAGTGGAGAGTAGTGAGTGGTGAGTGGGGACGAGCGGATAGGAAAGTGAGTGGAGAGTAGCGAGTGGGGACGAGCGAAGTGCAGGTCCCTCGTCGCTGCGCTCCTCGGGATGACAGCATTTTTTTAGGAGGGGATTATGCGGAATCTCATCGTGGGAGTGACGCTGATTGGGGCCGGGATTCTGATGCTCGGCCGCGAGCTGAAAACCTTCGCGGGTCCGCAGGCGGGCGGGACGACGCAAACGGCGGGGCTGCGGGTGGTGGGGCCGTCGGACCGGCTGGTGCTGCCGCCGCCGAATGCAACGCCTTCGAACGAGAACCGCTCGCAGATCATCGGATGGCCCGCGGGGCGCACGCCGACGGCGCTGCCGGGCTTCCGCGTGACGGCGTTCGCCACAGGATTGTCGAGCCCGCGCGAGCTCACCACGCTGCCGAACGGGGACGTTCTGGTGGCGGAATCGCCGCGGGGCGGGAATCCGCCTTCGTCCGCAGCCAGCCGGGTGCTGCTGCTGCGCGACGCGGACGGAGACGGCAAGCCCGAGGTCCGCGAGGTTCTGATTGCCAACCTGAACCGGCCGCACGGCATGGCGCTGATCGGCGACCGCTTGTACGTGGGCAACACCGACGGCGTGCTGATGTTCCCGTATCAGAGCGGGCAAACGAAGATCACGGCGCGAGGCGAGAAGATCATCGAACTGCCCACCGGGGGCGGACACTACACGCGGAATCTGGCGCCGAAGCCCGACGGATCGAAGCTGTATATCTCGGTGGGATCGCGGTCGAACGTGAGTGAAAACGGCGAGGACGACAACGAGCCGCGGCGGGCGGCGATCCTGGAAATGAATCCGGACGGGAGCGGCATGCGGGTGTTCGCGAGCGGGCTGCGGAACCCGGTGGGGCTGCGCTTCCAGCCGGGCACCGACACGCTCTGGACGGTGGTGAACGAGCGCGACCGGCTGGGCGACAACCTGGTGCCGGATATCTTCACGAGCGTCAAGGAAGGAGCGTTCTACGGCTGGCCGTATACCTACTACGGCAAGAACGTGGACCCGCGCAAGGCGGGCCAGCGGCCCGACCTGGTGGCGAAAGCCATCGCGCCGGACTACGCGCTGGGGCCGCACGTGGCGCCGCTGGGCCTGGCGTTCTACACGGGCACGTCGTTCCCGGCCGAGTACCGCGGCGGGGCGTTCGTGGGGCTGCACGGGTCGTGGAACCGGTCGCAGTTCAACGGCTACAAAGTGGTTTTCATTCCGTTCGAGAACAACCGGCCGAGCGGCGATCCGCAGGACTTCCTGACCGGGTTCATCGCGAGCGCGGCGGACTCGACGGTCTATGGGCGGCCGGTGGGCGTCACCGTCATGCGGGACGGCTCGCTGCTGGTGGCCGATGACGGCGGGGACGCCGTGTGGCGGGTGGCAAAGGAGTGAGGAAGCCACAGAGGCGCATAGACACGGAGGGAAATGCAGGGATCAAACCAAGTGCAGGTCCCTCGTCGCTGCGCTCCTCGGGATGACAGGTTGATATAGTTGTTCAATAGAACAACAGAATTGTGCCCGCCAATTAGCCCTTGAGCCACCGCCCAAAACGATCCATCCGAGGGTCGTTTCGGGGCGCGGCTCGGATTCAAACCACCGGTCGCTCACGCTCCCGGCTCTGACAACAGCTACTCCTTTCCGCGGACCTCTTCGGGCCAGGGGTCGGGGAGGGGTTTGCGCGGCAATGGCTCGGGGCGGTTGGCGGTGTGGTAGACGAAGGAGGCGATGATGGCGGAGGCCTGCATGAGGTCGGCGGGCTGGATGCGGTCGTAGACGTCCATGTTGGAGTGCCAGGAGCGGGCGAAGTACTCGATGGGGTCCTGGATGAACTGGAAGCCGGGGATGCCGAGCTCGTTGAACGACAGGTGGTCGGTGCCGCCGGTGCGGCGGCTGGCGATGGTGGCGGCGCCGAGGTCGCGGAAGGGCGAGAGCCAGGAGTCAAAGATCGGGCGGACCAGGACGTTCTCCTGGAGATAGATGCCGCGAATCTTGCCGGTGCCGTTGTCGAGGTTGAAATAGGCGGAGACCTGCGAGTGCTCGGGGGTGAGGGCCATGGTCTCGATGTTGCCGAAATGCTTCTTGACGTAGGCGCGGGAGCCGAGCAGGCCCTCCTCTTCCCCGCCCCAGAGGACCAGGCGGACGGTGCGGTCCATGGGGAGGCCGAGGGTTTTGAGGATGCGCATGACTTCCATCATGACGGCCGAGCCGGCGGCGTTGTCGGTGGCGCCGGTGCCGCCGGCGTAAACGGAATCGAGGTGCGCGCCGATGAGGACGAGCTCATCGCGCTTGCTGCCGCCGGGAATCTCGGCGACGACGTTCAGGGAATCGAGCGTGTCTTCTTTAAACTCGGCCTTGAACTCGGCTGTGATGCGGACGGGAACATTCTCCTTGAGGAGGCGGACGATGCGGTTGTAGTGCTCGGGAGTCAAGGCGATCGAAGGCGGCGGGGCGACGGCGTCGGTGCGGTAGGAGGCTACTACGGGCGGAAAGATCGTGCCGCCGTCGCCGCGGCGCGCCGGATAGACGATCAGGCGCGCGCCCTCGTCCGTCAGGAACCGGTTGAAGCGGTTTCGCAGGTCGCGGCGCTGCTGGGCGAAAACGCGCGTGACGTAGCGCGGGGCGTAGGCGTCGAAGCGGCGGCGCTCGGCGGGGTCGGCCGGGCGAACCGGGTTGCGGAAGTCAATGTCGATGGGCTCGAGCGGGTCGGGCAGCTCGGCGCGGTCGGAGAGCTCGCTGGAACTGTAGCGCTTCATGGCAGCCTCGTCCTGCGGCTCGACTTCGGGCGGAAAGGCGATCAGGACAATCCGGCCGCGCAGCTTGCCCTTGTGCTCGACCATGTAGGCTTCGATGCTGGCGCGGTCCTGCTCAAAGTCTCCCTCCTGGTCCAGGGGCGCGTAAAGAGGCGAGCCGGAGACGGGGCCGTTGGTGCCGGGCGTCCAGGCAAGCGGGACGCCGATGAGAGGGCCGTACTGCGGCTCGATTAGGTGGGCGGAGAAGTAGCTGGTGGACCAGCCGCGCCCGTAGGGACCCCAGGGCTCCTTGGCGGCGTTGGCGAGGCCCCACGTCTTGGCCTGCGCGACGACCCAGTCGGCGGCGGCGTAGAAGCCGGGCGAGTTGGTGAGACGCGGGCCGTGCACGTCCGTGAGGTAAAACATGTGCTTCATGACCTGGGAACGCTGGAGCGCCTCTTCGCGGATGCGCTGCACGACGGCGAGGTCGGGGCTGTCGCCGCCCCGCTGCGCGAAACCGATGGAAACAGAAAAGAGAACCATTCCGAGGCAAGCCGCCCGAGACTTCTTCATGCCACGCCTCCCAGGAGAATGCTGTCTGGCGAGTTGCGTGAATGGTGCAACTCGCAAAGCAAAAAACAAACCTCAGGGGCTAAAGCCCTCGTTATGAGCGGCTCTTGCGGCACGGCTGAAGCCGTGCCCTGACGGGTTCGCCGAAGAACACGGTCAACCCCGTCGGGGTTGAATCGCTTCGTAGCTCCGGTTCCGTAGGTTGAAACCTACGGCTACTCACCGGTTGCCCCTTCGGGGCAAGTAAGCCGTGGTTTTTCACACAGGCTCTGACGCCGTGCCCTGACGGAACCCGTGTCGCAATACTAACTCACGAATCCTGCCGCCGTTTTCGCTCCTTTGAGTTTGCCTTGCGGCGGGCCGGAGCGCAAGAGGGAAGTGTTGCTAGTTGTAAGCCGCAAGTTGTAAGTTGTTAGTGTATGCCGAAGAGTCCTTTGTTTGACGAATACGCAGCGCTGGAGCCGGCGCGGATGGATTATCACGGGTGGGAGATCACGGCGCGGTACGGCTCGGTGGAAGAGGAATACGCGGCGCTGCGTGGCGGCACGGGATGGGGGGCGGGACTGATTGACCTGTCGCACCGGGGACGCTTGCTGGTGCGCGGTGAGGACGCGCCGCGGTTTCTGCACGGGATGGTCACGAACGAGGTCAAGGAGTTGGGGATCGGGCACGGGAATTATGCGTTCGTGCTCGACCCGAAGGGGCACATCCTGGCCGATGCGCGGGTGCTGCGGCTGGATGCGGAGAGCTACCTGATCGACTGCGAGCCGCAGCTTCTGGAAGTGATCCGGAAAGAACTGGACGACCATATCATCGCGGACGCCGTGGAACTCGAAGATCAGAGCGGGCAGCTCGCGTGCGTGGCGGTCGAGGGGCCGGGGGCGGCAGAGGTGATTGAGCGAGCAGCGGGAATTGAGGTTCCCATCAATATTGCCAATATGGGCGCATTCGAGCATGTGCGCTTTGAGGAACAACAGATCCGGCTGGTGCGGGCTTCGGCGAGCGGGTGGGAGGGGTACCTGATTCTGGCAGCGCCGGAGAAAGCGGCGGAGTTCTGGCGGAAGGCGATGGAATTAGCCACAGAGCGAAACGACATAGATATGTCGTTTCGGAGAGCACAGAGAACAATGGGTGAAGAGAACCAACTTGGCGCGCTTCCGGTGGGGTTCGAGGCGGTTGAAATCCGGCGCATCGAGCGAGGGACGCCGCGCTACGGCGTGGACATGGACGCGAAAACGCTGCCGCAGGAGACCGGGCAGATGCACGCCATCAGCTTCACGAAGGGCTGCTACATCGGGCAGGAGACGGTCGAGCGCATCCACTCGCGCGGACATGTGAACCGGCAGCTGGTGGGGCTGCGCTTCCGGGAGCGGTGCGAGATAGCGCGCGAAATGATGGTGCTGGTGAAGGGGCATCCGTCGGGGTTCACGACGAGCGTGGCGTATTCGCCGGGGCTGGCGGGGACGATTGCGCTCGCCTACCTGCGGAGCGACAACGCCGCGCCGGGGACGGCTGTGCAGGTGAACAACCAGGACGGCGCGGTGGCAGCGCTGCCGTTGGGGGAATGAAGACGAGCAATATCCGCAGATTACGCAGATTTCACAGATTGATTAAGACAAGTGCAGGTCCCTCGTCGCTATGCTCCTCGGGATGACAGCCTTTTTGAAGTGCAGGTCCCTCGTCGCTGCGTTCCTCGGGATGACAGCCTTTTTGAAGAGCGGATCCCTCGCTGCGCTCGGGATGACACGGGAAATAAATTATTGGGCGAGATTGGCGGCGCGGCGGAAGCTGCCGCGCTCGGCGTCGATTTTTTTCTGGAGCAGCAGGATTGCGTAGATCAACTGCTCGGGACGGGGCGGGCAGCCGGGGACGTAGACGTCGACGGGGATGACAGAGTTGACGCCCTGCACGACGGCGTAATTGTTGAAGACGCCGCCGGAGGTGGCGCAGGCGCCCATCGAGATGACCCACTTGGGCTCGGGCATCTGCTCCCAGAGCTGGCGGATGACCGGGGCCATCTTCTGCGAGACGCGGCCGGCGATGATCATGAGGTCGGACTGGCGCGGGGACGGGCGGAAGACTTCGGCGCCGAAACGCGCGATGTCGAAGCGCGACGCGCTCATCGAGATCATCTCAATCGCGCAGCAGGCGAGGCCGAACGTCATGGGCCAGATGGAGGACTTGCGCGCCCAGTTGACGGCCTGGTCGAGCTTCGTAAAGATGAGCCCTTCGGCCTGGGAGCCGCTTTCGGGCACCTGCGCCTGCAAGTTTTGTCCCGTCGTCGAGGTATCCATCGCGAGTCCATTGTCCCACCGGGCAGGAAGGTTTGCAAACGCTACACCGTTTGCTGGTTGGCTGGCTAGCAGCCCGCAAGGCGCCGCAAGGCTCCGCCCCTTGTCGCTTTGGCAGCAAATCCCCAAAAGCAGCTACAATGTTTGCGAATCGAATGGCGCGCAGGAGAGTCTAATCGGAGAGGGACTTTAACAAGGATGAGGGATAGAGCATGAGGGACGTGGTGATTATCGGATCGGGGTGCGCGGGGCTGACGGCGGCGATTTACGCGGCGCGGGCCAACCTGAAGCCGCTGGTGATTGACGGGATCGAGATCGGCGGGCAGCTGAGCCTGACGTCGCTGGTTGAGAACTTCCCGGGCTTTCCGGAAGGCGTGCAAGGGCCGGAGCTGATCCAGCGGATGCGGGACCAGGCGGAGCGCTTCGGGGCGGAATACCAGGCCGGACACGTGACGGCGGCGGATTTGTCGAAGAGCCCGTTCACATTGACGCTGGACGGCCAGACGCTCGAAACGCGGACGCTGATCATCGCGTCGGGGGCGTCGGCGCGGTGGCTGGGGCTGCCGTCGGAAAAAGCGCTGATCGGCAAGGGGGTTTCGAGCTGCGCGACCTGCGACGGCTTCTTCTTCCGCGGCAAAAAGGTGCTGGTGGTGGGCGGCGGGGACACGGCGATGGAGGATGGCATCTTCCTGACGCGGTTCGCGACGAACGTCGAGATTGTGCACCGGCGGGACCAGTTCCGGGCGTCGAAGATCATGCTCGACCGCGCGCGCGCAAACGAGAAGATCACGTTCACGATGGACTCGGTCGTGGACGACATCCTCGATCCGTCGAAGGGCGAGGTCGTGTCGGCGAAGGTTCGGAACGTGAAGACCAACGAAGTCACGGAGCGGGAAGTCAGCGCGGTGTTTGTGGCAATCGGGCACACTCCGAACACGGGACCCTTCCAGGGTCAGCTCGACATGGACGCGGACGGGTATCTCAAGACCGAGCAGGGCGCGCGGACGAAGGTTCCGGGGGTCTACGCGTGCGGGGACGTGCAGGACCGGGTGTTCCGGCAGGCGATCACGGCGTCGGGGTCGGGCTGCATGGCGGCCATCGAGGCGGAGCGGTTTTTGGAAAGCAGTGACGAGTGATGAGTGACGAGTGACAAGATGCGCTCTCGCTGCCTTCCGATGGTCTTTTCACTGGCCGCTTGTCAACTTTCTTTTTCGCTCGTCACTGGTCACTTTTCACTCGTCACTGTTTTCTTATGCTACGCAGTTTCTTCCTGTATCTCTCCCGACAGAAGCGGCTGGAAAAGCGGCTTCTGGCGCTTCCCGGAGCGCGGAGGCTGGCAAAACAGTTCGTGGCGGGGGAAACGCTCGCCGAAGCAACCGAGGTGGTTCGCAACTTGGGCCGAGCCGGCCGGCAGGCGACACTCGACCGCCTGGGAGAGAATATTGCCACGCGGGAGCAGGCGCGCGCGGCGACCGAGGCCTACCAGGAGATTCTCGAAGAAATCGCGCGGCAAAAGCTGGACTGCTCGATCTCAGTCAAGCTGACGCAGCTCGGCCTCGACGTTTCGGAAGACCAGTGCCGCGAGAACCTGAGAGCCCTGGTCGAGCGGGCCGCCGAGTTGGGGAACCACGTCCGGGTGGACATGGAAGGCTCGGCCTACACGGACCGGACGCTGGCGCTGATCGCGGATATTCAGAGGACGAACGGAAGGATGCACGACGCGGTGGGGGCGGTGATCCAGGCCTACCTCTACCGCAGCGCGGAGGATGTCCGGCGCCTGATCGAGCAGAAAACGACGGTGCGTCTCTGCAAGGGAGCGTACCAGGAGCCGGCGTCGATCGCGTATCCGCACAAGGCGGATGTGGATGCAAACTATCTGTGCCTGACGCGGATGCTGCTCGAAAGCCGGCTGGACCACTGCATTGCGACGCACGATCCGCGCATGATCGAGGGGACGTGCCGGGCGGCAGAGGAGCTCGGGGCGCCAAAGGACGTGTTTGAATTCCAGATGCTCTACGGCATCCGGCGGGACTTGCAGCAGCAGATCGTGGAGCAGGGGTATCGCCTGCGGGTCTACGTTCCGTTCGGGGCGGAGTGGTTCCCGTATTTCATGAGGCGTCTGGCGGAGCGCCCTGCCAACGTGCTGTTTGTGGCGAAGGGCCTTTTCCGCTAATTACGAATCCCGGGGCAACCGCAAGGGGGTATAATTGTGTCCAAAGTCGAGAGCTGACCGAATGTCGGCATCGTACAGGCAGGCTATGCGTCGGTTCAAACACCTCTTAAGCAGTTGGTTCCTCGGGGCAGCGTTGACTGCTGCGGCTGCGCAGCAGGTTCCGCCTGGGATCAGCCTCACCGGGACGCTGTTGGACCCCTTGGATACGCCCGTGACATCGGTCCCGGTTCGTCTGCACTCCGAAGCCGGAGAGGTGGAAACGGCAACCGGCGAAGAGGGCGGATTTCAGTTCGACAACCTGATGCCCGGCGAATACGAGATTCGGGCGGACCTGGAGGGGTTTGAGCCGGTTCGCCGGAGAGTGCGGATCGCCGATCGTTCCATCGAGGGTTTGCGACTGCGCCTGACTCTGGACCGGCTGAGGCAGCAACTCACGGTCGGAGAACCGGGCAACCAAGTCAGCCCCGACACGGCCAGAGGCGCGGACAGCATAGGGGTCGAGCACAGCGTGCTGGGCAATCTGCCGATCCTCGACCTGAACTACCTGACTGCTCTTTCGCGGTTCCTCGATGCCGGAGCGCCGGGCAGCGCAGGAGATTCGCTGATCGTGGATGGGATGGAGATGCGGAACATCGGCGTGACGGCATCGGCCATTCAGGAGATCCGGATCAACAACAATCCGTACACGGCCGAGTATCCGCGGTGGAGCCGGCGACGGATCGAGGTCATCACGAAATCCTCCGCCGACCGCTACCACGGCACATTCCATTTCGTATTCCGGGACCATCATCTGAACGCCCGGGACGCCTTGGCCCCGGAGCGGCCGCGGGAACAGCGGCGCATCTTCGAGGGCAGTCTCTTCGGACCGCTAGGAAACAGCAGGAAAACATCGTTTCTTCTGTCCGGCGCCCGGCAAAACGAAGACCTGCAGGCGGTGGTGTTCGCGGAGGGTCCTGCGGGAGCGATCCGGGAGACTGTGCCGGCTCCCAACGTGAACACGTATATCTCCGGCCGCATCACCTGGCAGGCGAGCGAGCGCCAGTCGCTATTTTTCCAGCAGAATTTCCAGGACCGCTGGCAGGAGAATGTGGGGGCCGGCGGGACGACGCTGCCCGAAGCCGGAACGCAGTGGCGGTTCCGCGAAGACGAGTTCATCTTCAACCATAGCTTTTCGTTCTCGCCCAAGCTGCTCTCGCAGTTCCGAATCCTGATTGGCCGCTACTGGACGCCGAACCGTTCCAACGTCAGGGCACCGCGGATTGTGGTAAGCGATGCGTTTACAGGCGGGGGATCGCAACTGGACCGCGTGAGCAGCGAGTTCCATACCTCCATCACCTGGCTGCTGACCCAGAGCTCCGGCCAGCACACCTTGAAATACGGGTTCAACGTGCCGGACTGGAGCCGCCGCGCGCTGGTGGACCGCAGCCATGAAATCGGGACGCTGTACTTTGCCTCGCTGGCCGACTACGCCGCGGACCGGCCCTACGCAGCCCTTCTGCAGCGCGGCAATCCGAAAGTGGTTTTTGTGGAGAAGAATCTGGGTGGATTTTTTCAAGACGAGTGGCGGCTCCGCCCGAATCTCTCCCTCGCGGGAGGGCTTCGCTATGACTGGCAAAACCAAGTGGGGGACCGCGACAACCTGGCCCCGCGCGTGGCCGTGGCCTGGTCTCCGCCGCAGGCGCCGAAGGTGGTGGTGCGGGCCGGAGCGGGTTTCTTCTTCGAGCGGTCGGGGCCCACGCCGATCTGGGACGTTCTGCGGTATGACGGCGTTCATTTGCGGCGCTACCTTTTGAACAGGGACCAAATCCCGGACCTGACGCAGCCGCTGCCTGACTCCCTCCCGACCAGCGTTCACAGGCTGGCGGGCGATCTGGAGCTTCCCTATGCGATGCAGTTCAACGCCGGAGTCGAATACCAGATCGGAGCGCAAACGACTCTGGCGGTCCATTACATCGGCACGCAAGCCCCGCATCAACTGCGCTCGCGTGACGCGAATGCTCCATTGCCGCCGGACTTTGGGGCGCGTCCCGATCCGAACCGGAACGTGCTGCGGTGGATTGAGTCCGCCGGACGGCTGGAGAGCAACGCGCTGGAAGTCACGCTGCGCGGTCGCCTAGCTCCGAAGGTTACAGGAACCGCACAGTACGTCTTCGGGAAAGCGATGACCGACACCGGAATCATCGCCTGGTCGCCGTCGAGCGGCGGAGAGCCGAGGGATTCGTTTCCCGCCGACAGCTTCGCGCCATCCGGCGAGTGGGGTCGCACGGACACAGACCGGCGTCAGCAGTTCAATCTCCTGGGCACGGCCACGGTGCATCGCTGGGCCAACTTCGGTCTCGCGGTCTCCGTCCTTTCGGGCATCCCGTACAATCTCACGACCGGCGAAGATAACAATGGCGACGGTCTGGCCATAGACCGCCCCACCGGCATCGCACGAAACACCGGCAAAGGACCGGGGTTTGCGGGCATTGATCTGCGTTGGTATCGTGAAGTTCGACTCCGCCCGGCGCAGAGAGAGAACAGTCCGACCGCGACAGTTTCTCTCGATGCGTTCAACCTTCTCAACCGGGTCAATTACCAGAACTTCAGCGGCGCGCTCAGCTCCCCATTCTTCGGGCGAGCCGTTGCGACACACCCGCCCCGCCGCCTGCAAATGGGGGTTCGCCTCCAGTTCTGATTGTTTCGGTTGCCTTTTCCCCCAGCGCCTCCCAAATTCGGCCGCCGGTTTCCGCCGGCTCGCGGCTCGGGGGTATAATGCTAGGCGAGGTCCAGGGATGGGGGATGTGAGACAGGTGGCGCAAGCGCAGGTGCGGGACTACATGACGCCGGATCCGCGGACGCTCGACGTGGGAAGCTCGCTTCTGGATGCGGTGCTGATGATGCGGCGGTCCGAGCTGCGGCACATCCCGATTCTGGAAAACGGCCGGCTGGTGGGCATCCTCACGGACCGCGACGTGGGGCGGTTTGCTCCCTCCATCCTGATGCCGCTCACGGCGCAGGATTACAACCGCGTCTTCGAAGAAACGCCGGTAGCGAAGGTGATGACGCGCAAACTGGTCCACACAACGCCGGACGCGAAACTGTCGGAGGCCGTCCACCTGATCTACAGCCAGAAGCTCGGCTGCCTGCCGGTGCTCGAGAGCGACCGGCTGGTCGGGATCATCACCGTGGTGGACATGCTCCGCGCGCTGCATGACATCATCGGGGACGCCGGCGGCGAGCAGACCTGACCGAAACGACGGGACGCAGCAATCCGGCTCCCTGGATTTGAAAAAATGCGGGATGAGAAGACACCCCGCCGGATGTTTCCCGTATCTCTGCCACGAAGACACAAAGGCACGAAATGGACTGGCAAGAACTGGTTTCAGAGAGCGTTTGGTGGCACAAATTACCAAGCAAAGACGAACCGCAGGGGCTAAAGCCCCATTCATTCTGCGCCGTTTGCGGCACGACTGAAGTCGTGCCCTGACGTCCTGCCCGAAAAATGGTATTTTGAAACCAGTTTCCAGCGAAGAATGCGTCCTTCGCCCATCTGCCGTTTGCCTTCGTGTCTTGGTGGTTCAATTCCTGAGGTTGCGATCCGATGGCACACGACACGCTGACAGTCCTGGTGGTGGATGACGAGCCGGCCATGCGGCTGGTGCTCGAAGCCCGTCTGCGGAGCTGGGGCTACGAAACCGTGCTGGCCGCGGACGGCGACGAGGCCGAGCGGCTCGTGAAGGAAGCCCATCCGGCCATCGTGGTGTCGGACGTGGTGATGCCGGGGCGGTCGGGGCTGGAGCTGATGCAGGCGCTCAAGGCGGGCGACCCCGGCCGGCCGGTGATCCTGATCACGGCGCAGGGAACCATCGACATGGCCGTCGAGGCCATGAAGCAGGGCGCGCAGGACTTCCTGACCAAACCGCTCGACCACGCCAAGCTGCGCGCCGTGCTGGACGCGGCGCGGGAGGAAATCGAGCTGCGGCGGGCTTCGCAGAAACTCGAGGCGCGCGCCGAAAAAGGACCGGGGTTTGGCGCGCTGTTCGGGACGAGCAAGCGGATGAAAGAAGTCTACGAGATGCTCGAAGCCGTCGCGGCGAGCGACGCCTCGGCGATCCTGACCGGAGAGAGCGGCACGGGCAAGGAAGTGGCGGCGCGGGCCATCCACGAGCGGGGAGCGCGGGCCAAAGGGCCGTTCATCGCTTTGAACGCGGCGGCGATTCCGGAGACGCTGATTGAAAGCGAGCTGTTCGGGCACGAGAAGGGGGCGTTTACGGGGGCGGTGACGTCGCGGCCGGGTTGCTTCGAGCTGGCGCACCGGGGGACGCTGCTGCTCGACGAGATCGCGGAAATGCCGATCGCGCTGCAGCCGAAGCTGCTGCGGGTGCTGGAAGACGGGCGGGTGCGGCGGCTGGGCGGGCGGCAGGAGTTCGCCTTCGACGTGCGCGTTCTGGCGGCCACGAATCGCGAGCCGCGCGAGGCGGTGCAGAAGGGGCTGCTGCGGGAAGACCTCTATTACCGCCTGAACGTGTTTACGATCACGCTGCCTCCTCTGCGCGAGCGCCAGGAAGACATCCCGGAACTGGCGCAGCGCCTGCTGCGGGAGTTCGACGAGAAGCACGCGGCGGCGGTGGTGGCGTTGCGCGCGGAGGCGCTCGACCTGCTGGTGCGCTACGGCTGGCCGGGCAACGTGCGCGAGCTGCGCAACGTGATGGAGCGGGCGGTGATCCTGGCGAAGGGCGAATGGATCGAGCTGTCGCACCTGCCGCCTTACCTGCGGCATCCCGAGACCACCGCGCGGATTGTTCTCTCGCCGGGCGCGACCGCGGCCGCGACGGAAAAAGAGCTCATCCTCCGGACGCTCGAGCAGACCGGAAACAACAAGGCCGAGGCGGCGCGGCGCCTGCATCTGGACGTCAAGACGATCCGGAACAAGCTCAAGTCGTATGGGCTGAGCTAGGGATAGGGAGTGGGGAACTTCAATCCGCCGATTACGCAGAAGGAAACGCCATCCGAGCCGCACGCCATAGCACGCGGCCGTTTGCTGATGGCGCGAATCACTGTATAAACCTCCGCTCCCTTGCGGTCGCGGCTCGGATTCGATCATTTCGACCATGAAGATCGCAAGCAAAATCGCGTTCGGGTACGGCGTGCTGATTGCGCTGCTGCTCGGGATGCTGGCCTATCAACTGGCCGTCATCTCGGGAACGGCGCGGCGCAGCGAGGACTTGGCGGGGGTGAATCTGCGCGCCGGGGTTCTGGCGCTGCAACTGATCCGAAACCTCGATCAGATCGAAGAATTCACGCTGAAGTATTACGCCACCGGCGATCCGGATTACGGCGGGCAGGCGGGGGCGACGCGCGAGGCCTTCTCGGGGACTTTGGAGGAAATCCGGGTGCTCGGCCTCTCCCGCGCCGAATTGCGGGAGCTCGACCGGCTGGAGGAGACCTGGCGCGTCCTGGTCGAGTCCGCCCGGCGGAGTCCGGTTTCCCGTTCCGGGAACCCGCAGCCGTCCCCGGAAGCCGTGAGCATTGAGCTGGCGCGTCTGCGGGAACTGCGCGAGCAGACGCTGGGATTCCTGGGGGCCACGCGAGAGGCAGCCGAGTTGCAGGCGGCCGCTTCGACGCTCGCGAGCCAGCGGGCGCAGCGCGTCTCCTTGATCGTGGCGTTTGCGGCGCTGCTGGCGGGCCTGGCCGTTTCCTTCTGGATCGTGCGCTCGATCTCCCGGCCGCTCGGAAGGCTTACGGAGGCTACGCAGGCCGTCGCCGCCGGACAGTTTTCCTACCAGGTGAAGCCCGAAGGAGAGGACGAGCTGGCACAGCTTGCCTATGATTTTGACTCGATGACGCGGAAGCTGAACGAGCTCGACGCGCTCAAGAAGGACTTTATTTCCCACGTCTCGCATGAACTGAAGTCTCCGCTCGCCTCCATCCAGGAGACTCTGCAACTGCTGCGCGAGGAGCTGCCCGGCCCGCTCACGCCCGACCAGCGGCGCTTTCTGGACGTGACCCTCCAGAGCAGCAGCCGCCTCTCTTCGATGATCGGCGACCTGCTTGACCTGTCCCGGATCGAGGCGGGCGTGATGGAGTATCACATCCGTACTCGAGACCTGGGGGAACTGCTGCGGACGGCGCTGGCGGAATTCGAGGTGCAGTTCCAGGGACACCAGCTTCGGCTCAAGGAAAAGATTCCTGCCGGTCCGGTCTTGGGGGAGTGCGACGGAAACCGCATGCTCCAAGTGATCGGAAACGTGCTCAACAACGCCTGGAAGGTTTCTCCGGTGGGCGGCGTTATCGAGGTCCGGCTCACGACGAGCGCGGACCTCCCCGCAAACATCCCCGCTGCATGGCGCAGGAAAGGATTGGCCAGCGGGGACTCCGGCTACGCGCTGATCTCGATCGCCGACTGCGGCCCGGGCATTCCGGATTCGGACAAGGAAGCGATTTTCGAAAAATTCCGCCAGGTCCGCCAGGCGCACGGGGGCACGATCGGGAACGCTCCCGGGAAGGCGCCGGGCAAGGCCCCAGAGAAGGAACGGCCGCGCCCGGCCAACCAGCTTGCGGGGCGGGGAGTGGGGTTGGGGCTGTCGATCGCACGGACTATTATGGAGGCGCATCGGGGGGCAATCTGGGTGGAAGACCATGCCGGGGGCGGGAGCGTGTTCCAGATGCTGCTGGCGGCCGGGAGCGGCGCCGCGCGGCAGGAGATTCCCACCACGGCACCGATTTGAACGGCAGGGACCAGTGACAAGTGACAAGTGACGAGCAAACGCGGCAAGCAGCTGCTGTGATCTCGCGTCAGCATTGGCGTGCGCTCGGCTTCCAAACAAAGCTTCCAAACAAAGCTTTTCAGCGCGGCTCGAAAGGCGTAATCTTGAAGCAGCACGCATCCGCGAAGAAGAGCGGGGATTTCGACGGCAGCAAACAGGGAGGACGACGACCATGGCCCAGGCCAAACCGCAATCGTTTGAAAACCACACGCGCATCGTACCCGCCTACCACATGGTGGCGTTTCCCATCCTGGCGATTAACCTGCTCTGGTCGGTCTACCGCGTGATCCGGAGCTTCTCGGCGGATGCGGTGATCGGGCTGCTGCTGGCCTTCGCGCTGGTGATTATTTTTCTCTTCGCGCGCATGTTCACGCTGACGGTGCAGGACCGGGTTATTCGCCTGGAGATGCGACTGCGGCTGGAAAAGCTCCTGCCAGCCGATTTGCAGCCGCGTATCCCGGAGCTGACGCTTTCCCAATTGGTGGCGCTCCGGTTCGCGAGCGACGAGGAACTGCCCGCCCTGACGCGCCGGGTTCTGACCGAAAACATTACCGACCGCAAGGTGATTAAGCAGATGATCCAGAAATGGAATCCGGATCACCTGCGGGCCTAGTCCGCCGCCCCCGCCCCTTCTTTGAGACCCTTGCTGGATTCAATTATTGTTCCAGTCATCATTCGAATTTGCTGCGTGCAGCCGTTCCGAGAGCTGTCTGCGTCAAATGCATAAGCGATTGAAAATATTGGGATTTTACTTGACAAAGGATTCCTGGCACACTTACCATCAGCGAGTCACCCCCGGGCAAAGTGCTTAGGTATTTAGATCAGAATGATGGAGGGATCATAAAATGACTCGGACATGGAGCTTTGTTAGCGCTCTTTCTTTGCTGCTGGCGCTGCTGAACACACCGCTGCTGAACGCGCAGGGGTGAATCGCCGCACGCCTGGGCGCGCCCGTGATTGGCGCGGTATGTCAAGCAGGGCACGATGCGGAAGAAGGCGGCTTCGGCCAGACGGCGACGACGACGCAGTCGACGGCTTCGCGGTGGCAGGTTACGATGGGGTACCGGTGGCAGAACTCGTTCCGGCATTTTCGGGGCGACGTCGAGCAAACGGAGCGGCTGGAAGAACGGACGGAAGTGGAAAACAGGCTGCACCTGTTCGACTTCTCGCTGAGCTACCAGGTTACTCCGCGCTGGTCGCTGACTGTTGCCGCTCCGTTCATGACCGTGGACCGGATCTCGCATCGCAATGAAACGGTGACCGGAAGCACCGGGATCGGCGACATGTCCATCGGAGCGAAGTTCTGGGTGTTCCGTCCGCCGACGGAGTCCCGGCAGAATATTCAGGTGGGATTTTCGATGAAGCTGCCCACCGGCGACCCCAACGTAACGAACCAAGTGGGGCCCAATACGGTTGCCGTGGACCAGTCCATCCAATTGGGCGACTCGGGAACCGGGGTCTCGGTGGATTTCATGACATTCAAGTCCATGCAGCGGTTTACGCTGTTTGCAAACGGGGCGTATTTGTTCAATCCGAAAAATACGCACCTTCCGAGCGGGACGAACATAGTGGCTCCCAATCCGCCGGGGATCGGCTATCGGGGCTACTCGGGGCCCGGGACGGTGTATTCGGTCTCCGATCAATACCTGGCCCAGGCGGGACTGGGGTACGCGGTTCCGAAAATCACCGGCCTGGCGTTCACCGCAACAGGACGGGTGGAAGGCGTGCCGGCGCGGGACATCATCGGACGGGAGGACGGCTTCCGGAGGCCCGGGTACGCGGTTTCGGTCGGGCCGGGAGTGATGTACTCCCGGGGGCGGAACACCTGGTCGGTCAGCGCGCCGATCGCCGTCCGCAGGGACCGCACGGAGAACGTGAACGACGCGGCGAGAGGATCCCATGGAGACGCGGCGTTTGCCGACTACCTGCTTTTGGTGGGATTTTCGACGACGTTCTGAGTAAAATAGACCGAGGGGTTTTTGATAATGTTTTTGTCACATACGCGGGCGTGGGCATGGTTCCTCACGCTGGCTGCTTTTTGGGGGATGGTGTTTTCGACAGACGGCGTGGCCCAGGAGGCCGCGCCGTTCCTGGAGATGACGGACCATGCGGGCCGCGTGCAGCGCCTGGACGGCTATCGCGGCAAGGTCGTGGTCCTGAACTTCTGGGCGACGTGGTGCGGTCCTTGCGCCGCGGAGATGCCGATCTTCGTGGACGCTCAGAAGCGCTACGGCAAGAGAGGCGTGGTGGTGCTGGCGGCGTCGCTCGACGACGATGAGACGAAGGCGAACATTCCGGAGTTCATGCGCAAGCGCAAGATGAACTTTCCCGTGCTGCTGGGAACGACCGTGGACCACCTGGAGATGTTCGGCCTGGGACAGGCGCTTCCCGCCACGGTGTTCGTGGACAAAGAAGGAAACATCTTTTCCCGGATTCTGGGGGAAGCCAAGAAGAACGACGTCCGGGACCGGGTGGAGTGGCTGCTGGGGTGGCGACGCGGCAAAGAGCCCGAGGCGCTGCTGGATAACATCCCGGAGCTGTGAAACGTGGGGTGATGGGGGAGTAGCGAAGAGCCCTGTCTTCGCCTAGGGCGTTTTCACAAATGGTGTACCCCGCCGAGTGAATGGAAAGACGAACCTCAGCGGCTGAAGCCGTCTCATTCCGCAGCGCTTACGGCATGCCTGAAGCCATGCCCTGACGGGACACACAAGAAGTGAAAATGATGCCCTAGCCCCGGAGTTCTGTCGCCCCACCGGGGCTCAGGGATCGAAAACCGGCACAGCCCCCGGGCTTGCGCCCGGGGCTAGAGCATTTCTCCCGATGGTGTATACTATGAAACGAGTTTCTCTGGCGATCCAAGAACACCATGGCAAAGGCGTACTCGGACGATTTGCGTCGGAAGATTTTGGGGGCGTACGACCGGGAGG
>Ga0326597_10005541_pt1 | contig 17496 bp, 15 predicted proteins | sample RVTome_12_FD_203789 | JGI IMG/M metagenome (GOLD analysis project Ga0326597, IMG submission 203789) | Soil microbial communities from uranium-contaminated site in the Upper Colorado River Basin, Wyoming, United States - RVT100D185 | ecosystem: Environmental > Terrestrial > Soil > Contaminated >... | reverse complement strand
AGCTCAGGCGATACCAGTGAGTATCTACGATACTGAACAGTACTCAGGATTACCGCGCGTCCGCCCTGGTCGGGCGGCCCGTGCTTCGCGCGACGTCTCGCTCGGGCGACGCCCCGCTGTCGGGTGCGGCCGGCCGCGGCGCGCGCACGCCCGAGCCGCGCACACGGTGCGCACGTCTGCGCGTCCGCGATCGCGCGCGCCGTCTCTCGCCCACCGCACCGCACGCGGCGGCCGATCGAATCGCACACCGCGGTTGCGTCGTCGCGCGTGCACGCGACAAAATCCCTTGACTCGACCTACCGGCGGTCTATGTTTCGGCTCGCCCACGGTCGCGAGCGCCGATGCCGTACATCATCGCCGAGCCCTGCATCAACGTGAAAGATCGGTCTTGCGTGGACGTGTGTCCCGTTGACTGCATCTACGAGGGCGAGGACATGCTGTACATCCACCCCGACGAGTGCATCGACTGCGGCGCCTGCGAACCCGAGTGCCCCGTGACGGCGATCTTCCCCGAAGAGGATACGCCACCGCAGTGGAAGGACTTCATCGCGAAGAACCGGGACGCCTTCACGGGGCCGAACCCGCCCGGCAAGCCGAAACCCAAGGGATCCTGACGCCCCACCGACCCCGGCATGGCCCCGGGGTCAGTCGCTGGCGGGGAGCCCGTCGAGGAATTCCGACAGCACGCGATTGACCGCCAGCGGCTGTTCCAGCGGCGCCAGGTGTCCCGCGGCCGGAATGGAAACGAAACGCGCGCCCGGAATCCCGTCCGCCAGCGCCTGCATCACGGCGGGCGGCGTCAGCGCGTCTTCGGCGCCGCCCACGACCACTGCCGGCACGCGGATGTGCGCCAGCAACCCGCGGCTGTCGACCCGATCCCGCAGCGCCGCCAGCGCCGCCACGATCCCCGGAACCGACGCACGGAACGCCATCTCGCGCACCGCGCCCGCCAGCTCCGGTTGCGCCACGGCGCTCGCCGCCGCCAACATCTTCGGCAGCATTCGCTCCGCCACCGCCAGGCTGCCCTCCCGTTCGGCCAGCGCGGCCATCGCATCGCGGCCGCGTTTCCCCTCTGCCGAATCGGCCTCGGCCTTCGTGTCGGCGAACACGAGCGCCCGCACCCGCTCGGCGTGCCGCCGCCAGAACTCGAGCAACAGATACCCCCCCATCGACAGCCCGCACAGGACCGCGCGACGGATGCCCAACGCATCGAGCACCGCCGCGACGTCATCGGCGTGCCGTGCCAGGGTCGCGGCCACGCCACCATGACCCGCCGAGTGCCCGAAGCCGCGCAGGTCCGGGGCGATCCGCTGCCACCGCCCGAATCCCGCCAGCTGGTGGCGCCACATCGACCGATCGAGCGGAAACCCGTGTATGAACACCAGCGCCGGGCCCGTGCCCCGGACCTCCACCGCAAGCTCCCCTCCCTCGACGTGCACGCGCCGCACGTCCCGGCCTCCCGTCGGCATCCCCAGCGCCCGACCGACCTCGTCCGGCACGGGTACCGGCCGGCCGATCCGGTCCACGCAGACGAATGCCAGCTCCGCCTCCACGATGAGCACGCCGTCGCGCACCCGCGTGGCCCGCTGCCGCAGGCCGAAGCTCGTGGTCCCGCGCTTCACCGTTTCGATCTCGACACGTAACACATCCCCCGGCAGGGCACTGGCCTCGTACGCAATGCTCGTATGGCGGGCCGCCGGCCAGACACCGTTCCGCGTGAACACGTCCGCGCCCGGCCCGCCCGTCAGGCTCTCCCAGCGCGCCCGCTCCAGCAGCTGGAGGCACGCCGCCTGGTTCAGACGGCCGAACGCATCGCACTCGTAGGGGTAGACCGTGATATCGACGGCGGGCAGGGTGCTCACGCTGCGGGCTCCGCGGGCGGTGACGCAAACGTATGCCAGAACACCACGCGGCGGTACCCGCGACCCGGGAGGTCGGGCACCGCCGCGAACGCCTTCGCGGTGTAGGTGGGGTCCAGCGTGATGCCGTACCGGGCCGCCAGCCGTGAGGCATGCTCGCCGGCCGGCGTCGGATGTCCATACCCGTCGCCCGAGCCGTCGATGACGAGCAGGGGCCGCGCCGCGGCGGGGCGGGGGATTGCAATGCCGACGCAGCGGAGCAGCCGCTCCGCGCCGCCGGCGAGGTGCCCGGCTCGCCAGCGGTTGGCCAGGAACGCCGGCGCCACCCGGACGCCGATGACTGTCGTCGGCCACCCCAGCAGCCGCATCGCCAGCATCAGGCCGGCGGCGGTGCCCGCCGAGCCGAAGGCCGTGACCACGGCGTCCGGGGGGTGTGGGAGCTGCGCCGCCAGCTCGAGTCCGGCCAGCAGGTGGCCCAGGACGGCACGCGGGTGCGCGCCACCCCCGGGGATCCAGCGGGGTGCGCCCAGGGCGCGCGCGGTGCGCCACGCCCGGAGCACGGCGATGGGGAATCCGCCCCGCGTACCGGCGCGCGCGACCACGTCCGCGGCCTGGGCCGCGGCGCGCGCCAGCGCGGCGCTCGCCGGCGTGGCCGGCTGGGGGAACTGCGCCAGCACGCAGCGGCGCCCGAGTGCCCGCGCGTGCGTCGCGGTCGCCAGGCAATGGGTCGATCCGCTGCCACCGATGGTGACGAACACGGTGTCGGCCGGTGTCCCCGCGAGCAGGAACTCGAGGCCGCGCACCTTGCTGCCGCCGTACCGCCCGGAGGACGCGCTTTCCAGCTTCATCCACAGCGCGTCCACGCGCGTCGCGCTCGCCAGTGCGGGCGCGGCCACGAGCGGCGTCGGCCACCGGCCGAGCCTGCACGACGCGAACCCGGTTCGTATCTTTGCGGTCAACTCTTCTGACACGAGCGTCCTGATGCGCGTTTCCACCGATTACATCCGGCACGCCGCCCGGGCCGCCCGCAAGTGCGCCGGCGACCCGCTGGGTGGCCCGCCACAGGCTCCCGACCCCGAATTCTATCGCACGCTGGCCAAGGCGCTCGAGGAGGTCGCGACCGGGCTCGAGCAGCTGGGGCGCGAGGAATAGCGGCGCGCGCGTGCCCGACCGGATCACGACCGCCGGCGCCCTCGCGGCCTTCCTCGCCGACGCTCGCTCCGCGCCGACCATCGCCGTGGACACCGAGGCGGCGAGTTTTCATCGATACCGGGATCGTATCTATCTGGTCCAGTTGTCGACCGGGCCGCGAACGGCGCTGGTCGACCCGCTGGCGACCAGCGACCTCGGCCCCCTCGGGACCCTGCTCGCCGACCCCACGGTCGAGAAGATCTTCCACGACGCCGACTACGATCTCCGCATCCTGGACCGCGACTACGGTTTTCGCGCGCGCCGCGTGTTCGACACGCGCATCGCGGCCCAGCTCGCCGGTGAGCCAGCGATCGGCCTCGCCGCGCTGCTCCAGCGATACGTCGGCATCGCCCTCGCTAAGGTGCACCAGAAGGCCGACTGGTCGCAGCGTCCCCTCACGGCGGGGATGATCGCGTACGCCGCCGAAGACGTGCGGCACCTCCCCACCCTCCGCGGCGTGCTGGCGGAACGGCTGCGGGCACTCGGCCGGCTGACGTGGGCCGAGGAGGAATTCGCACGACTCGAGGCCCTGCGGTGGACGGGCCCGACGGACCAGGATGGCGCCTACCTCCGCGCGAAGGGCGCCTCGCAGCTCACCGCGCGGCAGCTGGCGGCGCTGCGGGAGCTCTGGGCGTGGCGCGAGGGCGTCGCTGAGCGCGACGACCGGGCGCTCTTCCGGATCGTCGGGAACGAGGCCCTGCTCGCCGTGGCACGGGTCCTGCCGAGCGACGCCGCCGACCTCAGTCGGGTGCGGGCGCTGCCCGCGGCGCTGGCGCAGCGTCACGGCGCCGCGCTGCTGGACGCGGTGGCCCGCGCCCGTCGTCTCGGTGATGCGGCGCTCCCGCGCCTCGAGCGCACCAGGCGCGCGCCGCGGGACCTCGAGTTCGAGGGCCGCCTCCAGCGTCTCCGGACCGCGCGCAACGCCGTCGCCGAGCGCCTCGGGATCGACCCAGGTGTGCTCGTCGGTCGAATCGCTCTCGAGGCGGTGGCGCGCGCGCGCCCCACGGACCGCGCCGGGCTCAGCCGACTCGCCGAGCTCCGGCACTGGCAGATCGATCTGCTGGGGGACGAGCTGCTGGCCGCGCTCGGTTAGAACCCCATCATCGCGCGGATCTTCGGCTCGATGCGCTCCGGGGTCCAGTACGGCTCCCAGACGATCTCGACGTCGACGTCGGACACGCCATCGAGATCACGCACCTGGCGGTAGACGTCGTTGGTGATCATCGGTCCGGCGGGACAGCCCGGCGACGTGAGCGTCATCTTGATCGAGACCTGGCCGTCGGCGACCTCGACATCGTACACCAGGCCAAGGTCCACGATGTTGAGGTCGAGCTCGGGGTCCTTGACCTTGCGCAGCGTCTGCCGGACCAGGTCTTGCGTTACCATAGGGGGCACCGCGCGAACGTAGCCGCCCCACGGCCCGCCAGTCAACCGCCGACGGGCAGCACGGCACAGCGCCGGCGCGCGGCGATCCACGCATAGAGGCGTCGCGCCAGGGCCATCGCGCCAGGCAGCGCCAGTGGGGCCGCCAGCCACGCCTTCCCGGGCAGCCGCCGCAGGATCTCGGGGGCCGCATCCGCGCCCGCGTACGCGCGCCCGTCCGGGAGCACGAGGTGCATCGCGGCGGCGAGCGCGGGGAGCGGCACGCCAGTGGCCGCGGCGCGGACGCCATCCTGGAACGGCACGTAGGTGAACCTCCCAGCACGGTCCCAGCGGCGGACGAGCTCCACCGCGTCGCGACACAGCGCGCACGCCCCGTCGTAGATCAGTGTGGCGCCGTCACCGTCCATCGCTGGCCTCGGCGGCGGCGTCCGCGGCGCGGCCGCGCACGTCCTTCAGAACGGTGAAGGAACGGGGCGACCGCGGGGCGTACGCGCGGTTCGTCAGGAGCAGGACGAAGAGATCGCGGTCCGGGTCGATCCACAGCGACGTGCCGGTCCACCCCGTGTGCCCGAAGGTCCGCGGCCCGAGGCGGGTCCCCGCACTGCTCACCGCCTCGTCGGTGGGCAGGGCCTGCCAGCCCAGGGCGCGGGCGCTGGCCCCGCCTCGTGCGGGGACGGCGACGCGCGTGAAGGCACGCACCGTTTCCTGCCGGAACAGGCGTCGGCCATCCGCCATCGCCCCCTCGGCGAGCATCAACTGGGCAAACCGGGCCACGTCGCGCGCCGTGGCGAAGAGCCCGGCGTGCCCCGCCACGTCGCCGAGGACGTGGGCATTGGGATCGTTGACGACACCGGCCACCGGGACGCCCCGCCACACCCCGGTCGGCACGATCCAGGGGACCCAGGCCCGCGGCGGCCGGAACGCAGCGCGGCCGAGCCCCAACGGGACGGCAATCTCGCGGCGCCAGTACACGTCGAGCGGGACGCGCGACACGGCGCCCACCAACTCGCCCAGCAGGATCGCGTTCAGGTCGGAGTACACCACGCCCGTGCGGCCGGGCCGCGGACCCGTGGCGTACACGATCCGCAGGGCGGAGTCGCGACCGGGCGCCAGACGGTGGAGCGGCAGGTACGCCGGCATGCCGGAGGTGTGGCTCAGCAGCTGCCGCACCGTCACCCGGGCCGCGCCGCGCGCGTGCCACGCCGGGAGATACCGCACGACGGGCGAGTCGAGGGCCACGCGGCCGCGCTCGACGAGGTGCATCAACGCCGCGGTGGTCGCCACGACCTTCGTCAGGGACGCGACATCCCACACGGTGGAATCGGGATCGGGGCGGCGGCCGGACGCGCCCCACGTGAAGCGGCCGTACCCCTTCGCGAACAGCACCGAGTCGTGGCGGCCGACCACGAGCACCGCGCCGGGATACGCGCCGCGACGGATGCCCTCCTCCACGATGGGATCGAACCGCGCGCCGTCGAAGCGCGCGCGCGGCGCGGCGAGCGCCCCGATCGCCGACGCCACTTGCAGCGCCAGCAGCAGGCTCACGCCCAGATCCCGGGAATGCGGTGGCGGCACGACGGGCAGCACCCGTCCGCCCCCACGCGCTGGCGGGCGATGTGGTAGCCGTGGCGCTCCACCAGCAGCTCGCCGCAGCCGGGGCACCAGGTGTGCTCCCAGCGTCCCACCCGGCCCGGGAGATTGCCGGCATACACGAAGTGGAGGCCCGCCTCCCGGCCGATCTCGCACGCGCGCACGAGCGCCTCGGCCGTGGTGGCGGCGTGATCGGTCATCCGGTAGTCCTGGTGGAACGCGGTGACGTGCCACGGAATGTCCGGCGATACCCCGGCGATGAACTCCGCCGCCCGCTTGAGCTCCTCGGCCTCGTCGTTGAAGCCCGGAACGACGAGGGTCACGATCTCCACCCAGAAGCCGCGCGCGTGCGCCATCCGGACGGCCTCGAGCACGTGCTCGAGGACGCCCCCGAGTTCGCGATAGGCGCGGGCGGTCATCGCCTTGAGGTCGACCTTGTAGCAGTCGGTCCACGGCCGGATGAAGTCGAGCACCTCGGCGGTCGCATTGCCGTTCGAGATGAATGCGGTCCGCAGGCCGAGCGGCCGCGCCCGGCGGAACACGTCCACGGCCCACTCCGCTGTGATGAGCGGTTCGTTGTACGAGGACCCCACCATCCGGGCACCCCGGTCCACGGCGAGCTGCGCCAGCTGCGCCGGCGTGACGTCGGTCGGCGCGGTGCCCGCCGCGGGATCGCGCAGCGCCTGGGAGGTGAGCCAGTTCTGGCAGTAGCCGCAGTGGAAATCGCAGCCCAGCATCCCGAACGTGAGCGTGTGACTGCCCGGTAGGACGTGGAAGAATGGCTTCTTCTCGGTGGGGTCGGACTGCAGGGCGGCGACGTACCCCCACGGGGCGTACAGCGTACCCTCCCGGTTGAAGCGGACCTTGCAGACGCCCCGCCGGCCCGGCCGCACCAGGCAGCGGTGGCCGCAGGCGACGCACCGCACGGCCCCGTCGGCCTCCTGATGCGCGAGGCTCGCCGGCCGGACCCGGGCATCGAGCACGCCGGCGAGCCCACTGCCACCGGGTTCGTGACCGACCAGGACGTCCAGCGCGCGCACCATCGTTCCTCCTAGCTAGCGGATACTCCCGGGCGGCAGGTCGTACAGCAGCAGCGCGGATTGGATGTCCCGATCCGACAGGTCCCGGACCTTCGCCACCGGGAACATGAGGTCCGCCGAATCGGGGGAATGATCGAGTCCGATGAGGTGTCCGATCTCGTGGAGCGCCACGACGCGGATGTCGTCGGCCTCCATCGGCCGACCCTGGGGATCGAACAGCGCAAAGGTCATCGCGCCGGACTCGAGCAGCCCCTCGGCGTTCCACGTGAGGTCCGTCTGCGCGGTGCGCTCGATCTCGAACTGGATCCGCCAAGTGATCTGCACCTCGGCGGTGCCCGAGTCCGCGAGCAACGTGAAGCGCACGGGCACGCCCGTGCCCTCCCAGCGCTGGAAGGCGCGCCGCACCGCGTCACCGAACTCGGGCCGGTAGGTGGGCGGTCGTCCCGCGCCGAGATGCACCCGCACCGCGTCGATCACGCGGCGGTCCCAGCGATGCAGCATCGAGTCGCCGCTCGCGGCCAGGACCGCGTCGAGGTACGCGATGCCGGCGCTGGCCCGGATGCGCCGCCGAATCTCCGCGCGGGCCACCTGCTCGGTGTACCCCACGCCGGCCGCGGGGGCGGGCGCGGGCACCGACCCCGACTGGCTGACCCGGCCGGCCGGCACGGGCGGCGGCACCGCAGCCGCCGCGGCCGTCGGGGCGGTGGTGACCGGGGCGGGGCGCAGCGCGCGCCGCGCCACGTCCCACACGACCGCGCCGGCGATCAGCACGGCGGTCGCGACGATCAGCGACGAATTCGCGCGCCCGGCCATGCCGGCAATATCGCGGACAGCGGCACTCCGCCGCTAGCGTTGGCGGGGCTGACGGGCGTATGATTGGGGCCGCCTTATGGATGGGTAGTAGGTGAGCGCCGCCGTCGCGAAGTGGCTCGTTCGGTATCGCGCTTGGGTGATCGCGGGATGGGCGGCGGTGGCGCTGCTGCTCGCGCCGCGGGCCTCCCACGTCCAGGACGTGCTCGTCGTCAGGGGCGCCTACGAGCGAGCCACCGGCTCGGCCCGCGCCAAGCAGCTCATCACGAGCGCGTTTCCCGGGCCGATTGCCGACTATGTGGCGCTCGTCGTGCACGGTCCGGTGGCCGTCACCCACCCCCGCTACGACCGCCTGCTCGACACGCTCACGCACGCCGTCGCCCGCAGGCCCTACGTCAGCCAGGTGTTCTCGCTCCGCACCCTGGGCGATTCGGTGCTGGTGAGCCGTGACCGGCGGACCACGTTTTTGATCGCGGCCCTCGCGCCCGCCACCAACGACGACATCACGCAGAACCTCGTTCCGGACCTGCGCGCGGCGCTGCGCGACGCGCTCGCCCGCACGCCCGAGAGCGCCGGGTTCGACGTGAAGGTCACGGGCCAGCAGGCGCTGGATTACGACGTGCGCACGGTCAGCGCGGAAGACGCGGCGCTGGGCGAGCGCCGGGTGATCCCACTGACGCTCATCGTCCTGATCGTCGCCTTTGGCGCCCTCGTCGCCGCCGTGCTGCCCGTGTTGATCGGCATGCTGGCGATCACGATCTCGCTCGGGCTCGTGACCGTCGCGGCGCAGTGGACGGCCATGTCGGTGTTCGTCCTCAATATCGCCACGATGGTCGGCCTCGGCGTGGGGATCGATTACTCCTTGCTGATCGTGACCCGGTTCCGCGAGGAGATGAACCGCGGTCTCTCGGCGCGCGACGCCGCGGTCCGCACGATCCAGACGGCGGGCGTCGCCGTCCTCACGTCGGGGTTGACGGTGGTCGTCGGGTTCGCGGCCCTGCTCACCACCCCGCTCTCCGAGACCAGGTCGGTCGGCATCGGGGGGCTGATCGTCGTCGGCGTCGCGGTGCTGTTGTCCGTGTCGCTCCTGCCGGGGCTGCTCGCCCAGCTGGGCCGGCAGATCGACCGACCGCGCTGGCTGGCGCGCCCGCTCGCGCGGGTGCACGCCCCCACCGGCTGGGAGCGCTGGGCGCGGTGGTTGGGCCGCCGTCCGTGGCGGGCGATCGCCATCGGAGGCTCGATCATCGCCCTGTGCAGCTACCCGCTCGTGGCGATCCGTTTTGGCCTGCCGGCCGCCAACTGGTTCCCGCCCGGGACGGAGTCGGGCCAGGGGTTGGCGGCGTTGCGCCGGATGGGCGCGGCCGGCGTCATCACGCCGGTGCGCGTCGTGGTGCGGTTGCCCGCCGGCGAGAGCGCCCTGGCGGGTCCCCGCCTGCGCGGGCTGAAGGCGCTGTCCGACTCGCTCAGGGACGAGCCGCGCGTCCGCAGCGTCCGCGGCGTGGCGACCATCCGGCCGGGCCTCTCGGCCCTGCAGCTGTTCCTTTTCTACAGCGATCCGCAGGCCGCGCGCGACCGCTATCCCGAATTCTTCAACGCCTACCTCTCCGCCGACGGCCGTACCACGCTGATCGATGTGATCCCGGCCGACACGGTGGGGTTCACGGGCATGATGGACCTGGCGCGCCGGGTGCGGGAACTCGCCCGCGCCGGGGTGCGGGGGCTCGACCGGGCCGAGATCGTGGCAGGGGGGTTCGCCGCCACGAGCGTGGACCTGCAGGACGACCTGCTCGCCGATCTGCCCAGCGTGGTCGGGCTGATCCTCGCCACCACCGCCCTGATGCTGTTCATCGCGTTCCGGTCGCTGCTCGTGCCGCTCAAGGCCGTCCTGCTCAACTGTCTCTCGGTGGGGGCCGCGTTCGGCTTGACGGTGCTCGTGTTCCAGGAGGGCCTGGGGGCGGGGGTGTTCGGGCTCGAGGCGCCGACCGAAGCGATCTTCGTCGTGGTCCCCGTGCTGGTGTTCGCGACGGTCTTCGGCCTGTCGATGGACTACGAAGTCTTCCTGCTGGCCCGCATCAAGGAGGTCTTCGACCACACCGGCCGGAACGACCACGCCACCATGGAAGGCCTGTCGGCCACGGCCTCGGTGATCACCTTCGCGGCGGTGGTCATGGTCCTGGTCTTCGGCGTCTTCGCCTTCTCCCGCGTGCTCGCGGTCCAGTTCATCGGTTTCGGCCTGGCGGTCGCCGTGCTGCTCGACGCGACCATCATCCGCATGGTCCTCGTCCCCGCCATCATGCACATCGCCGGCCGGTGGAACTGGTGGCCGGGGGTGCGCGGCCGCGGGCCCGAACCGGAGGAATGAGGTCTCCGGGGGAGAGCGTCCCTAGTGGCCGAGTCCGTCGAGCCGGTCGAGCGCGCGCTCCCACAGGTCCCAGTGCCACGCGGGCCGGCGTTCCCCGGTGCGCGGATCCTTGAGCGGCTTGTACTGAAGCCACGCCGGGTGTAGTCCCAGCGCCCGCCCGATAGCGAGCAGCCCCTCCCGATCGGCGCTCACCAGATGGGCCATCCGCTCGCCGCGGACCCGGTGGCGGTGCAGCCAGACGCCGCCATCGAGGGCGAAGCACATCCCCTCGCGGCGGCGCGGGAACTCCCGGTGGGCGTGCGCTACTGACAGGTGATGCGCCCTTCGACGGTGGCCGGCCCGATCGGCGGGCCGGCTCCGGCGAAGAGATAGCACCGCGCGGGCGTGAGCGTGTGTTGCGCCTGGGCGTTCCAGCCTCCGGCGATCACGCTGATCGTCAGCGTGACGCCGGTGGTGGGCGAGAGGTTGAGCAGTACGAGGTTACCGGTGTAGTACGCGCTGTCGTAGAAGAACGCTTCCTGAGCCGTCGCGAGGTTGCGCAGGTCCGACTTCATCGCCGCCACGTAGGTCTTGCCCTTGGTGTTCGCGAACTTCGGGATCGCGATCGCCGCGAGAATCCCGATGATCACGACCACGATGAGCAGCTCGATCAGGGTGAAGCCGCGCCTGCTTCTCAACGGTCGCCCTCCGGCCAGGACCCGCGCTACATGATGAGGACCGGAGGGGGGGAGCGCAAGACTCGTGCTCACCCCTTGGTGTCGAGCCAATTGCTTGCCTCGCCGACAGTTACGACCAACGGCACCCGCAGTGCGGCGGCACTCTCCATCTCGCGTTTCACCAGTACTCGGGCGGCGTCGCGCTCGCCGTCCGGCACCTCGAGGATCAGCTCATCGTGTACCTGCAGCAGCAACCGGGTCCCCGGCGCCGCCGCGCCGAGGGCCGCATGGATGCGGATCATCGCCGCCTTGATGAGGTCCGCGGCCGAGCCCTGCAGGGGGGAGTTGGTCGCCGTGCGCTCGCCGAACGCCCGGACGCTGAAGTTCTTGTCCTTCAGCTCGGGGATGTAGCGGCGGCGGCCGAAGATCGTCTCGACGTAGCCCTGGGCGCGCGCCTGCGCCACCGTGCGATCGAGCCAGTCGCGCACCCCGGCGAAGCGGGCGAAATACTGCGCGATGAACGTGCGGGCCTCGTCCTGCGTGATCCCGAGCTGCCGGGACAGTGCGAACGGACCCTGGCCGTAGATCGTCGCGAAATTGATCGTCTTCGCGCGCGCCCGCATGTCGGCGGTGACCTGGTCCTGCGCCACGCCGAAGATCAACGCGGCGGTCTGGCGGTGGATGTCACCGCCGCGCTCGAAGGCCTCGACGAACAGGGGGTCACCGGAGAGGTGCGCCAGCAACCGCAGCTCGACCTGGGAATAGTCCGCCGCCAGCAGCACGTGCCCCGGCGCGGCGACGAATGCCCGCCGGATGCTGCCGCCGCGCGCCGTCCGGATGGGGATGTTCTGAAGATTCGGGTCGCTGCTCGAGAGCCGCCCCGTCGCCGCCCCGACCTGGTTGAAGCTCGTGTGGATCCGCCCGGTCGCGGGATGGATGTAGGTCGGGAGCGCGTCCACGTAGGTCGACTTGAGCTTCGCGACCTCGCGATACTCGAGCAGCAACCGCGGGACCTCGTGGCCCAGGGCCGCGAGCTGCTCGAGGACCTCGGCGTCGGTCGAGGGTCCGGTCTTGGTACGCTTCAGCACGGGCAACTGGAGCTTGCTGAAGAGCACGGTACGCAGCTGCGGCGTGGACAGCAGGTTGAAGTCGGCCCCCGACGCGCGGTAGATGTCCTGCTCCCGTTCGGCGAGCTCCCGCGCCATGCCCCGCCCGATCTCGGCGAGCAACGCACGATCGACCAGCATGCCGCGCCACTCCATGTCCACCAGCACGCCCACGAGCGGCAGCTCGATCTGTCCGAGCAACGGACCCAGGCGGTGGTCCTCGATCTCCGGCGTGTACAGGTCGCGCAGGGCGAGGACCGCGCGCGCCCGCGCCTGGCACACCCGGGCCGCCTCGGCGACCGGGACCTCCCGCACCGGCCGCGGCGAGCGGCCCGTTCCGGGGGCGAGGGGCGGGGGGGGCACCTGCTCCGCCGGGAGTCGCTCGCGGGCGAGGTCCTCGAGCGCGAACGACCGCCGGCCGGGATCGAGCACGTAGGCCGCCAGCATGCCGTCCCACCGCACGCCCCCCAGCGCGACGCCGGCGCGCCGCAGCGCCAGGCAAACCCGCTTGAGGTCGTGCCCCAGTTTGGGCACCCCCGTGTCGGCCAGCAGGGCGCGCACCCCGGCGAGCGCGGGGTCGCCCAGCGGCGGGAGGTTGCGCGGCGGCACGCCGCCCGCCAGCGCGCCGTCGGCGGCGACGTGCGCCAACGGCAGGTACCACGCCCCGCCGCCGTCCGCCGCCAGCGCCACGCCCGCCAGCGGCACGCGCAAGGGATCAACCCCGTCGAGCACCGTCGCTACCACCACCCCCGGCGCGGCGCGGCAGGCGGCGACGGCGGCCGCGACGGCGGCGGCATCGTCCACCACCCACGCACCGGCACCAGCCGCGGGTGGCACGGCCACGGGCGCGCCGGACGCGACCCGGGACGGTGGCGGGGCGCCGAAGCGATCGAGCTTGGCGATCAGCGAACGGAACTCGAGAACCGTGAACAGCTCGGAGAGCCGCGTCACGTCCGGCGGCTCCACCCGCAGCGAGTCGAGGTCGAGCACGATCGGCACGTCCCGGCGGATGGTGACGAGCTCGCGCGACAGCCGCGCGTCGGCGGCGTGCGCGAGCAGTGCTTCGCGCGCGCGCTTGCCGGGGACCTGTGGTGCCCGCGCCAGCACCGTCTCCAGATCGCCGTAGGACCGGAGCAGCTCGAGCGCCGTCTTCTCCCCAACCCCCTTCACGCCAGGCACGTTGTCCGACGCGTCACCGACGAGCGCGAGGAAGTCGGTGACCTGCGCCGGCGCGATGCCGAACCGCTCGGAGGCGTTGGACGCGTCCACCCACTGCTCATCGACCGCCCCCGGCCCGCCGCGCCCCGGATTGAGGAGCGCGACCCGCGGACCGACGAGCTGGTAGAAGTCCTTATCGCCCGAGACGATCACGACCTGCAGCCCGCGATCCGCGGCCTGGGTGGCGAGCGTGCCGATCACGTCGTCGGCCTCGAACCCCTCCACCCCGAGGACCGGCACGTGGAGCGCGTCGAGGATCTCGCCGACGCGCAGCACCGACTGGTCGAAGTCCTGCTGCAGCTCGTCGCTCAGCTTCTCACGGGTCGCCTTGTATGCCTCGTACGTCCGATGCCGGAAGGACTCGCCCACGTCCTGCACCCAGCCGAGGTACTCGGGTCGGCGCGTCTCGAGGAGCCGGAGCAGGAAGTTCGAAACCCCCCACGCCGCCGACGTGTTCTCGCCGCGCCGGTTGGTGAGCGGGCGGGCGATCATCGCGAAGAACGCGCGGTACAGCAGCGCGTATCCGTCGAGCAGGTACAGCGCGGGACGCGCGGGCGCAGCGGCGGCAGACATGGCGGTGCGGGAGAAGATACGGCGCGGGCGGAGCGTGCGCTCCGTCGGATCAGTCGACGGGCGGGGGATAGAGCGCGGCGTACAGGGCGCGATTGCGCAACACCGACCGCAGGTAGCCGCGGGTCTCGCGATACGGGATCAGCTCCAGGAACTCGTCGGGGTCGGCACCGCCCGGTCGCTCGAGCCATCGGTCCACGGGCCGGGTCCCGGCGTTGTAGGCCGCGATGGCGGCGTCCGGGCGCGTCCCATAGCGGGCCAGCAGTCGAGCGAGGTGCGCGGCGCCGAGGTGCAGGTTGAGGTCCGGCACCGCGAGCCACTCGGGCTCGAACGGCACGTCGAGGCCCCGGGCCAGTTGCGCCGCCGTGGTCGGCAGCAGCTGCGCGAGCCCGCGGGCGCCGGCGGGCGAGCGCGCCTCGGCATCGAACACGCTCTCCTGACGTACCAGGGCGGCGAACAGCGCGGGCTCCACCCGGAATTCCGCCGCCTCCGCTTCCACGGCGCCGCGATTGGGCCACGGGTACACCGCGCGCACCGTGCGTGGGTCGCCCGGCGCCCGGGCCGCCGCGACCCAACCGAGCCGCACGGCCGCCGGGCCGAAGCCGCGCGCCGCGAGGCCGGCGCTGAGCGCGAGCAGCGCGTCGAGGTCCCCGGGCGGGGTGCCGAGGACGATCCGGACCTCGGCGATCGCTTCGCTGTCGAGCCCGGCCAGGCGGAGCGTGTCGATGCGCGCCAGTACCGCCGTCACCGCTGGCGTCGCGACCGGCTCGGGCGCCGGCGCGATCACCAGGGGAGGGGATCCGGCCGCTGCACGAGCCCGCAGCCCGTAGTAGCCCAGCGAGTCGGCGGCGACGAGGGCGGTCCACGCCGCCCGCGCGCGCGCGGTGTCTCCGGCTTCCGCCGCCAGCCGACCCAGCCAGTAGCGGGCGGCGCTGGCCTGGGGCGCGCCACGCGCGATCTCGTCGCTGTAGAGCGCCGCCGCCGAATCGGGCCGGCCCGCGCGCCGCAGCGCGCTGGCGAGCCGGAATCGCGCGACCGACGCGCGCGGGTCGTCCGGGTAGCGGCGAATCACCTCGGCGAACCACGCCGGCGCCGCCGAGTCGCCGCGGTCGGCGAGGGACTCGGCGAGCACGAACAGCGCGATCGGGGCGGTGCTGTCGGCGGGATAGGTGTCCGCGAAGCCGGCGAGCGCACGACCGGCGCCCGGGTCGCCGAGGCGGGACAGCGTGCGCGCGCGCCGGTACACCGCGCGCGACGCCGTCGCGCTGTCGCGCGCGGCCGCCCGGTATGCTCGTTCGGCCGGCCACAGGCGGCCGGTGGCGGCCAGCGCGTCTGCCTCCAGCAGCAGGGTCTCGCCGCTCGAATCCCCTCGCGCGATCGCGTGCCGCGCCGCCGCGAGGGCGGCGGCCTGGGATCCCGCCGCCGCCAGCGCGCGTGCGTGGGCGCCGTGCTGTGCCGCATCCGCCGGCGGCACGTCGCCGGCGAGGTCGACCACGTCGGCCGCGTCCTCGCGCGCCCCCGAGCGCGCGAGGGGCGCGTACACCGCGGTGCGCGCCGCGACCGTGTCCCTCCGAAGCAGCAACAGGGCGACGCGCGTGCGCCGTGCTCCCAGCCGCTCCGCCATGGCCAGCGCGCCGCCGGTGTCACCGGCGGACCCCAGCACCGTCATCCATACCCGCGGCACCTCGCGCGCCGGGCCGGGGCCGAGGCTGTCCAGCAGCAGGCGGGCGGCGGCGGTGTCGCGGCTGACGCGCGCCTCGCGCAGGCGCAGCCAGTCCCCGATGCCGGCGAGGCCCAGGCGGCGCGCCTCGCGAAACGCCGTCGCCGCCTCGTCGCCGCGGCCCGCGGCCTCGAGGGCCACCGCCTCGCGGACGGTGAAGAGGGCGGCGGCGCTCCCGGCCGTGCGCCGCCGCGCGGCCGAGAAGCGTGACGCCGCCGACTCGTGCATGCCGAGGCCGGCCTCGGCCTCACCCAGCACGGCGAGACCCAGCGGGTCATGGTCCTCGAGCCACGGCTGTCCCACGAGGAGCGAGCGCGCGCGGTCGTAGCGGCGCGCGCCCAGCTCGGCGCGCGCTCCGGCGACCACGGCCGCCGCCGCCGGGCGTGACTCGCGCGCCGCGACACCCCGCATCGCCTGGGCGGTATGCCAGGGCCGGCCGGCGGCGTACAGCGAATCCCACCGCTCGGCGGCGGGCGCCTGGGCGACGGCGGACCCCGCCAGGGCCGCCGCGACGAGCCCCGCGAGCGGCAGCCTCATTGCGCGCGCCGGACGCGCGCCACGACCCGTTGATACTCGGCGCGCGAACCCGGCGTCAGCCGGAATCGCCCGAACCCCGTCTCGTCCTCGAAGAAGAGGACCAGCCGGAAGTCCGTGTAGCCCCAGCGAATGACGCGCATGCCGCCGCGGTCGAGGCCGCTCGACTGATCGATCACCTCGTCCGGCTCACCCAGCGTGATGAACACCTCACCCCGATCGGTGAGCCAGCCCGGCGCGCCCTCCTCGGCGAAGCGCAGGTTGGCCTGCTGCACGCGGCGGAAGTAATCCTCCAGTGCCTCGTTTTCGGGGGTGATCGCCACCGGATCGGTCGCGCGCCAGAATTCGTCCCATACCCGCGGGCGGTCTTGCACGGTGGCGTCGCGCAGCTTGGCCACGGCGTCCTGCCGCTCGAAGTACCGCAGCAGGCTCACCATCTCCTCGTAGTTCGTGATCACGTACTGGCCCGAGAAGCTGATGAGGAAGGGCAGGCGCACGGCCGCCGCGCCCGGGATGACCGCCTCCAGGTCGAGCCGACCCACTGGCAAACCGCTCGGCGCGAGCACGTAGGTGACGCGCGCCACATCGCCGGAATCCACCCGTTCGAGCGCGGCGGTGTCGGCCTGCAGCACCGTGCCGGCCCCATCCAGCACCCGCAGTCCCAGCGGCGTCCCGCCGGGAACGCCGTACGCCTCGAAGTAGATCCGCAGCGAGTCCCCCCCGTACGGCAGCGTGGCGCGCGGGCTGGTGACGAGCTGGGGCAGCGCGCCGGTGGCGGCTCGACCACCGCCTTCATAGACGGGGATGGGGTCGCCGAGCGCCGGCCGGCCGAATCGCGGGGCCGTGTCCACCGCCTCCGCGCGGCTCAGCGCCGGGCCGGTGCCGTCGCGCACGGTGACCGTGACCGTATAGCGCCCCGGGGCGAGCCGCAGCAGGTGCTGGAAAATGACGCTTTCGTCGGCGCGGTTGGTCTCCGCGAAAGACCGCACGCGCACCCATTCCTCGCGTGACACCTGCAGCGCGCGCCCGGAGTCCGGACGGAACGCGAGCTCCACGCGGTATTGCGCCACGAACTCGGCGGCGTCGCGCCGGAATCGCAGCGCCTGGTTGGCGAGCGAGATCCCGACGACGGCGAGGGCCGAATCCGGTGAGCCGCCGTCCACGTACCGGACCGAGGCGATGAACGGGAGCGGCGCGCCCGCCACGAGCAGGCCCATGGAGCGGTAGACCGGCCCCGCGCTGAAGAGCCGCGGGACCACCGCGCCCGCCCCGGGGCGATCGTCGGACCCCACACGCTGCCAGGGTCCACAGGTTGTGCCCGCGGTCAGGCCGAGGCCGAGGAGCAGTGCAGCTCGCATACTTGCTCTACCACAAACGCGGGGGTTAGTTTCGCGCATCCACATGGCCAATGAGAACCTTGCCGGTCGTACGATCGCCGGCTATCGCCTGATCGAACG
>Ga0326597_10005540_pt1 | contig 17496 bp, 16 predicted proteins | sample RVTome_12_FD_203789 | JGI IMG/M metagenome (GOLD analysis project Ga0326597, IMG submission 203789) | Soil microbial communities from uranium-contaminated site in the Upper Colorado River Basin, Wyoming, United States - RVT100D185 | ecosystem: Environmental > Terrestrial > Soil > Contaminated >... | reverse complement strand
TCCGGCTCCACGGCGAGCGCCCGGGCGATGCAGATCCTCTGCTGTTGGCCGCCGGATAGATCGGCGGCGCTCTTGTACAGGCTGTCCTTGACCTCGTCCCACAAGGCGGCGCGGCGCAAACTCTTCTCGACCACCTCATCCAGGGTGCGGCGGTCGTTGATCCCGACGATGCGCAGGCCGTACACCACGTTCTCATAAATGCTCTTGGGAAAGGGGTTCCATTTCTGGAAGATCATGCCGACCCGGCGGCGCAGTTGAATGACGTTGGTAGAAGAATCGTAGATATCTTTGCCGTCGAGCTTGATGCTGCCGGTGATCCGAGTGTTGAGCACGAGATCGTTCATCCGGTTGAGACAGCGCAGCAGCGTGGTCTTACCGCAGCCCGATGGGCCGATGAGAGCCGTCACTTTCTTTTCCGCTATATCAAGATGGATCGATTTGAGCGCTTGCTTGGCGCCGTAGAAGAAGTCGAGGTCATCGACCTGCATGATGGGTTTAAATTCTTCGGCGAGCTTTTCCACGGGCCTCGCCCTTTCCTGCGCGGCTGCCGGCATATCGATTCTCAGCGTTTCGATTCCTTCTTGCAGGTTCATAGTATCTCCTTCGGATTTGTTTTTCACCTGCTTCGTTCCTACCATTTGATGCGTTTGCGGAAACGATAGCGAAAGTAAATAGCTATCCCGTTCATCGCTAGAGTCATGACCATTAAGACCAGGCCCGTGGCCGCGGCGTTAAGATGAAACTCTTGTTGCGGGCGCGACACCCAGTTGAACATCTGGATCGGCATGACGGTAAACGGCGACATGAGCCAGTCGAAGGAGAGGAAGGGAAATTCGCCTTTGACCGGGGCGTCCGGCAGGAACGCGATGAAGGTCAGGGCGCCGATGGTCACCAGCGGGGCGGTTTCGCCGATGGCGCGAGACAGGGCGATGATGACGCCCGTCAAAATGCCCCCCATCGAATAAGCTAGAACGTGATCCCGGGTGGTTTGCCATTTCGTCGCTCCCAGCGCGTAGGCCGCCTCGCGCATGCTCCCCGGCACCGCGCGGATCGATTCGCGGGTGGCGACAATGACGATGGGGAGGATTAAGAGCGCCAGCGTCAGTCCGGCGGACAGGACGCTCTGGCCGAGATTGAGCTGATAGACGAAAAACCCGAGGGCCATCAGGCCGTAGACGATGGACGGTACCCCGGCGAGGTTGGCGATATTGATTTCAATCAACGCCGTCAGCCAGTTCTTCGGCGCGTATTCCTCCAGGTAGACCCCCGCGGCGATTCCCATCGGCACGGCCGTGAGCGCGGTCACCACCATGACCAGCGTCGTGCCGACCCACGCCGAGAGGATGCCGGCTTGCGCCGGAAAGCGCGAAGGATAAGAGATGAAGAAGTGTGGCGTCAAACGCGCGGCGCCGTCGATGGCGAGATTGACGATCAGGGCCGCGAGGGTGAGTAGGCCGATGAAGGTGGAAAGGAGACCGACGACGGCGAACAGGCCGTCCAGTTTTCTATTGCGGGCGACATTTTTTTCAAGATCGTTCATTTTAGTAAATCTCGCGAAAACGTTTTCTCAGAAAGTATCCGCCGATGTTAAAAATCAGCGTCATCGCCATGAGGGTGAGTCCCGCGGCGAAGATGCTCTGATAGGCGACGCTACCGTGGGGCAAATCGCCCAAGCTCACTTGCACGATGTACGCCGTGATCGTCGCCGCGCCTTGCATCGGGTTGAGCGTTAAATTGGGTTGCTGTCCCGCGGCGATGGCGACCACCATCGTCTCGCCGACCGCCCGCGAAAAACCGAGGATGTAGGCCGACGCGATACCTGAAAATGCCGAAGGGACCAGGACGCGAAGAGCCGTTTGCAGACGGGTGGCGCCCATGGCGTAGGAGCCTTCGCGAATATTGACCGGCACCGCTTTTATGGCATCTTCGCTCAAGGAGCTGACATAGGGGATGATCATAACGCCGATGACGATTCCCGCGCTGAGCATGTTGAAGCCCGGCAGATCGGGTAGAACGGACTGAAGAAGGGGGGTCACGAAAAGCAGCGCAAAGTAACCGAAGACCACAGTGGGCACGGCGCTCAAGAGTTCCAAGAGCGGCTTCAGGATCTCCCGCACTTTCGGGTTTGCGTACTCGCTTAAGTAAATCGCGATGGTGGTGCCAAGAGGTAGGGCAACCAGAAGAGCCACCACCGAGGTCACCAGTGTTCCCGCGACCAAGGGCATGATGCCGTACCGGGGACTTTCGAACAGGACCGTCCATTGGGTGTCCGTCAAGAAATCGATCAGCGAAACGGTGGCGAAGAACTGCCAGGACTCGAAAAGCAATATGCCGACGATCCCCAAGGTGATGGCGATCGACGATAAGGCGCACAAGAACATCGCGAATTCGATCATGCGCTCGCGAATCTTTCGCGCGGTGAGGCTCGCGGGAAGGGCTCTGATGGTCGCGCGCGGTCCCAGATAACCTGCCTCGGCGGGGTGGGTCTTCAAGGTAAGAATCTCTTACTAAATCAATCGATCTTTGCTGCGGGGCTCACTCGGGGAGTGAACCCCGCAGAACGACCGGGAAGTTAGAACTTGGCTTCTCGTTTGAGCAGATCCTCGATTCTAACGCCGACTTCGGCTTCACCGCCGAAGACGGTGCCGACCTTGCCTTTCTTGACGTGGTCAAGACCCATTGTGTAGGCGTTTGGGGGAAGGGCTACATACTTGACCTGCTTAATGAGCGGCGGCCCGTTCTTGAGGTAGAATTCGACGAACTCTCTCACCTCAGGCTTGTCCAGCGACTTCTTGCTTACATAGATGAAGATGGGACGAGAGAGCGGCTGGTAAGTGCCGTCCTCGACGGTCTTGGGCGAAGGAGCGACCGCACCCTTGCCACCGTCGATGGGGATCGCCTTGAGCTTCTTCTGGTTTTCGACGTAGTAGGCGAAGCCGAAATAACCCAGAGCGTTTCTGTCATTGGCGATTCCTTGGACGAGGACGTTGTCGTCTTCGCTGGCGGTAAAATCCCCGCGGCTCGATTTGGCTTTGCCGACGATGGCCTCCGTGAAGTAGTCGAAGGTGCCGGAATCGGCGCCGGGCCCAAAGAGTTTCAGCGGCGCGTTGGGCCAATCGGAGCGGACCTGGTTCCAACTGGTAACCTTGCCTTGCGCGGCCGGTTCCCACATTTTCTTGAGATCGGCAACCGCTAATGACTTAACCCAATCATTTTTCGGGTTTACCATGACCGTAAGCGCATCGTAAGCGACGGGCAACTCGATGTACTGGATGTTGGCATTTTTGCAGGTTGCCATTTCCTGTTTGAGAATCGGCCTGGAGGCGTCGCTGATATCGATCTCGCCGCGGCAGAACTTTTTAAAGCCGCCGCCCGTTCCGGCGATCCCTACCGTCACCTTGACGGCGCCTTTCTTGGCCTTTTGAAATTCTTCGGCGACCGCTTCGGTGATCGGGAAGACCGTGCTCGAACCGTCGATCTGGATAATTTGCGCCCGGGCTTTGGTGGCGACGCTCAAGGCGGCGAGCAACGCCAATGCAAGAATCAGGGATAGTTCGCGTATCTTCATGATTTTTCTCCTTTGAAGAAAAGTAATTGTTAAATGTTACAAGTTTGTTACAAGCCGGTGAACGTTCCGTGAATCCGTTTCGCTCTCAGTCCATTGCCTCCTTTCCGAGCGACCACCGTTCTTTGTCCTTTCGACGCAATAGATAATCTTTGATTGTGACGATTCCGTGAAGGGATGATTAAGAGCCGGCGAAGAATCGTTCGTATGAGCGTCATACTCCTGCAACCAAACCGTAACACTCGGTCGTCTCCTTTCGATGCAATTGGAGCGGGGGGGGGTGCTTAGTGAAGCGACGCCGTCTAGCGATTTCCAGTCACGGACTTAAACAAAGGAAACGTCTTGACTAAAATATTATTTCGATAACAATGGAAATATGGAAATTAATGCGGCCGTCATCGCTCTCACGGCACTCGCCCAGGAAACGCGCCTTTCAATCTATCGTCTGCTGGTTGAAGCGGGACCGGAAGGCGTGTCGGCCGGCCGCATCGGCGCGACGTTGAAGGTTCCGGCGGCAACCTTGTCCTTCCATTTGAAGGAACTTGCCCGCGCGGGCCTGGTATCTTCCCGGCAGGACAAACAGTTCATCTACTACGCTGCGGACTTCGATCGCATGGCGGAACTGATGACTTTTCTCACGCAGAATTGCTGCCAGGGAATGCCGCAGGCGTGTCTTACCATGGTCGAAACTGCGCTTGGGCGCTGTTGTCCTCCCAAAACGAAATCCAAAGTCAAAAGGAGTGGAACATGAAGCGTTTTCATGTGCATGTCTCAGTCGATTGCAGGCGAAGACCGTAAAGCTGACGCAAGATTATCTTAAGTTGAATTTCATGGCCCAAGCAAACAGTCCCACCCAACGGCTCTCGTGCCTGGACCGCTATCTCACGCTGTGGATTTTCCTAGCAATGGCGACGGGCGTGGGCATTGGCTTTTTGTTTCCCGCTGCGGTCCATGGCTTTAGCTCGGCGGTATCGGTTGGGACGACCAATCTCCCGATCGCGTTTGGCCTGATCCTGATGATGTACCCGCCCTTGGCGAAGGTGCGTTATGAGGAAATGGCCGAGGTATTTCGCAACTGGAAAGTGCTGGGTCTCTCGCTCTTTCAGAACTGGGTCATTGGTCCCGTACTCATGTTCGCGCTTGCCATCATATTTTTGGCTGATTATCCCGAGTACATGACCGGTCTCATTCTTATCGGCCTGGCGCGCTGCATTGCGATGGTCATCGTGTGGAACGAACTCGCGAAGGGGGACAACGAGTACGCCGCCGGCCTGGTGGCGTTCAACAGTGTATTTCAGGTGCTGTTTTACAGCCTCTATGCCTGGGTTTTCATCACCGTGCTGCCAACTTGGTTCGGCGTGAGCGGCTCGATCGTGAAAATCACCATCGGCGAGATCGCCCGGAGCGTGTTCATCTACCTGGGGATTCCTTTCATTGCTGGTTTTCTGACACGCTTCTTTCTGATTCGTTTGAAAGGGAAGAACTGGTACCAATCGACTTTTGTACCAAGAATCAGCCCGCTGACGCTGGTTGCCTTACTCTTTACTATCATTGTCATGTTCAGCCTAAAGGGCGAACTGATTGTGCAACTGCCGCTGGACGTTTTCCGAATTGCAATTCCGCTCCTGCTGTATTTTGTCCTGATGTTTCTGATCTCATTTTTCATGGGGCGCAGCATCGGCGCGGATTACAGTAAAACCGCTACGCTCGCGTTCACTGCCGCGAGCAACAACTTCGAACTGGCGATTGCAGTGGCGGTGGCGGTATTCGGTATCGACAGTGGCGCGGCATTCGCGGCGGTGATCGGTCCGCTCGTCGAGGTGCCGGTGATGATTGGGCTAGTTAACGTGGCCTTAGCCTTTCAAAAGCGTTGGTTCAACATCCAGTTCCGTGCTTCTAAAACTCCTCGCGCGGGTCGTTAGGAGCATGCTATAGATCGCTGCCGACCGATCCCAATAAGACTTTGAGGTCGTTACTAATTTGCCCGGGCAGGATCTTGTTTTGAAGCTCTTTGATCGGCGTATCTGGGAATGTGTACGAGCCGATAATTTTGTTTTGCGCCAACGACTCTGGCATCGACGGCGCGATGAAACACGCCATCCAACAACCTACCTTAAACAACCGGCTGCCTTTGTCGGCGGAGCGGTTTATTAGCATAAGGATGACCTCCAATTTCTCCATGGCATTGGCAACTGGCCCAGCAGTATTCGAACTCTGTTAAGGAAACATTAAGAGAACATTAAGAAACGACGGCAGGAGAGGAAGTCGGAATGCATAAACGCTGCCCTGATTGGAGGGAGTGCCGAGAAGGCGGCCTTCGCGCCGCGGAAAGATTTCGCAAACGTCCTGGCTATCTCTGGCCCTGAGGCAGGCCACGTTTCGCGAATGTTGGAGATCCAGGACCGGTCGGCCGCGTCAGGTCTCCATAGCGGTCAAACCGACTCGGAACCGAAGAATCGGGAGTTTACGAAAGGCTCTTTTTTGGGGACGGAACGAGTGCGGTCTGTCCGATGCCGGCTTTAGACGGTTCCTTCTGACGAGGAGCGAGGTTATCGCGAGCTTCGGAAGTTTTACGCTGACCTTCGACCATTTGACTCACAATTTCTTCCTGCGGCGAAGCCTGAGAATTCAGTGACAAAGACTTCCCGGCGTCCATCGGCAGGTTGTCGTCGTTGATAAAAACCGCGGCGGCGAAGACCGTCGTCCAGAGACCATCTTTATTGCCGACCGCAGACTGAGTGATGTTGGTGGTACGGACGATCTTTCCCGACATCTTAAAGATCTGCTCGCGCTCGTCCCAATCCAATTCAGAGTCAAATTCGATCCCCAAAGTAGTCGCCAACATGCTGGCGGCGAGGTCTTCTGCATAGTCCCCCGCCTTTTCGTCGGTCTCGCCGAACGAATGATGCTCGGAAAGATACCCGTGCAAGGAGGCATCCGCGGGGATCGCCAAACCGACGGAAGCGGCGCTGAGGCGATTGGGCTCGTTGTTGCTCTCCCGATCGTAAACCGCAAAGACGATCTCCCCGGGCCGCAACAGTTTTAAACCTTCCTCTTTGGAAATGATCTTGCAGCCGGGCGGATAGATGCTGGAGACCAGGACCAAATTACACTGGGCTATTCCGGCGCCTCTGAGCGCCAGCTCGAAAGAAGCCAGTTTCTCTTTATGAACGCCGACTCCTTTGGTAAAAAAAACTTTCTTGGGGACCATTTCGTGAAAGTCTAACATGACGGCATCTAGCGGACAAGAAAATTTTCTGTTGTTAACCGCTTTTTAACTAAATCTTAGCGGTTGCTCCACCTTCCTAAATCCGCGTTGAAGGTTCACTAGCAGGCATGCAGTTGCTGGAAGGAAACGGCTTCCTCATTCGGAATCGCGCAAACATAAGAGTAACCGCTATGTGCGATGATCCGTCGTCGGTCAGCTCGGCAAGGCTTGCGGCGGATTCCTTGTCGGTGCCGACTAATGACTTTGACTAATGATCAGCTTTCCCTATGAGCGGGAGAGCCGGGGGCATAGATTCGGCTTTCAGCTGACCGGGGTAGACCTCAAGCCTTCAACCTGAAAGTAAGTCAGTTCGGCGCAAGACTGGAAACTCAACGCCAATGCCTTTAATGTAGAGGGCGCTATGCGTGATTTGTTCTGGAAGCTTCTCGGGGTAGGTGGCCTGCCCGACGAATCGAAGAAAAAGCTCGGTGTCGTGGCGCTGCTTTACTTCATTCAAGGCGCGCCGGCGGCGATTTTGTGGGAAGTGTTGCCGGTTTACTTCCGTTTGCACGGCGTGTCGCTGCGCGCCATCGGCGGGCTGCGCCTGCTCGAAATGCCTTACTCGCTAAAAGTGTTCTGGTCGCCGCTGGTGCACCGCTACGGCGACCGGCGGGTTTGGGTGCTGGCGTGCATGCTCGGCATCGCCGCCATACTGATGGCGCTGCCTTTCATCGACGTCGCCGCGGTGGGCCTGATCGTGCTGCTATTGATTCTTGCCCTGACAACTCTGTCGGCAACCCAGGATGTGGCCATCGATTCCTATTCGGTGGGAGTGATCAGCCGTGAGGAAGAAGGCGCGGCCAACGGCGTGCGCGCCTCGGCGTACCGGGTGGCGTTGGTGTTCGCCGGCGGGGGAATAGTATTTCTCGCCGCGGCGCTCACATGGAACACGCTGTTCATGCTTGCGTCGGTCGTGTTTGCGATCCTGGCGCTCGCGGTTCTGGCAATCCCGCGGCTGAGCCTGCCCGAACAGGCGCGCGAGCATTGGCTGGAAGGCTTCATGGGTTGGGCCGGCACCTGGCGGGTGATCCCGTTGGTGCTCTTTGTGCTCACTTACAAGTTGGGCGAGTTCGCCATCGGTCCGATGGTCAAGCCGTTCTGGGTGGATTACGGCAAATCGATCTGGCCGGTTCGAGAGGAGCTGATGTTTCAGATCGGCTTGTTCCCCACCACGCTCGGCATCATCTTGAGCATCGCCGGCGCCCTGGCCGGCGGGGCATTCATCTCGCGTTACGGAATTTTCCACGGCGTGTGGTTTCTCGGCCTGCTGCAGGCCGTGTCAAATCTCGGGTACACGGCAGTGGAATGGATGAATCTCGGACGCTTCGGCCTCTACGGCGCGTCGATGTTCGAATCGCTCAGCGGCGGCTTGGGCACGGCGGCGTTTCTGGCTTTCCTGATGAACGTCTGCCAGAAGGAGCACGCGACGGTGCAGTATGCGTTTCTTTCATCGATATTTTCGCTGACCGGCCGGCTGGTCGGGGGCCTGAGCGGCTTAGGGGCGGAACGTTACGGCTACGGCAACTATTTCGCGATTACTTTCCTGTTGTCGATGCCGGCTTACATGCTCCTGCCATGGGTGAAGACGTGGATTCAGGAAAAGTCTGAGAGCTGAAAAACTCCTGAGTCATGCCTTGATTTCGTTCAGCAGCTGACTCCAGACGGTTCTTTCGCGATTGGGCGAAACCACGGGTGAAAGGTTCCGGCAAGCGGTCTTGAGCGAAAGATAAAAGTTTGCGTCGGTTTCGGTGCGCCGCAGCAGGCGGGCGAGCGCGGCGGTGTCGCCGACCGGAAAGAAGCCCGGATAGGCGTTGCCCAACGTTCCCATCAAGCCGGGAATCTTCGACGCGAGTACCGGCACGCCGGATGCGAGAGCTTCCGACAAAACGTTGGAGCTTCCTTCCATCCGCGAGGTGATCACCAGGAGGTGGCTTTCCGACAACACTCTTCTTGCTTTTCCGTGCGATAGCTCGCCGATCCAGCGGTAGCGGATGTTACGCTTCATTTCGGCGCGCGCGCGCCGCTCCAAGGCATCGTCAAGGGCGCGGCCGATATGTGTGACGTGAATGCGGGAAGCGGCGGGCAAGCGACGCGCGGCGAGGGCCGTGCGTAACGGGTCTTTCTCGGCGCGCAAGTGACCGATGACGCAGACTTTGAATTTGGCGTCGCTCCACGGCGCGGCGCGATTGCGAACCGGGGGGGCCGACTGGTAGATCACGCGGGTTTTTGAGTGGAGCCGTTTCGGCAGCTCGGCCAGCGCCAACTTTTGCAGCGCCACGAGTCGCGTCGCCAATTCGAGGGAGCGCCGCGCGTTGGCGTCGATGCGTATGTCTTTGTAGAGGTCGGTGCCGGTGAGGACGACGACGAGCGGAAGCTCGGGATGGTCGTTACAAAAGCGCTCGATCGATTCGTAACTTCGGCGCGCGTGAAGCGCGATCAAGAGGTCGCAAGGTTTGCCGTCGTAATGCTGCGTTATGCTGACCCTATGGCCGAGCTTCTTTAAGATTCCCGCCCAGCGCAGGGCCGTGATCTTGTTGCCGTTGTTGAAGCGCAGCGGCGCAGGTGTGACGAGTTGGATTTTCACGTTGGTGGATTATCTAGCGCAGGTGCGGAATCCGGCCCAGACATCGCGGCGGTCCGGTGTGTAGAAATTCCGCCAGGTGTTTCGTATCAGCAGCGAAGAGGTCGCCCAACAGCCGCCGCGTAAGACCTTGTGCGTGCCGAACCATGGATTCGAGTATTCCTTGTAGGGATCCACGGTAAATCCCGGATATGGCAGGAAATTATCTTCGATCCACTCCCAGACATTGCCGATCATCTGGCGGCAGCCGAAGGCGCTGTCTCCGGCCGGGTGGGCGCCGACTTCAACCAAGCCTCCCGCGCGCCAATCGAGATTGGCGCGTTCGGGGGTCGGCGGCTCATCGCCCCATGGGAAATGGCGCCGGTGCTCGGCGTAACCATCGCGGGCGGAGTTCGGTTCAGCGGAGGCGGCGATTTCCCACTCGGCTTCGGTGGGCAAGCGGCGGCCCGCCCAATTGCAATAGGCTTCAGCTTCGTACCAGCTCACGTGAACAACGGGCAAGCTTTCATTAAGCGGCAGGTAGCGATTGTAGACTCGTTGTTGCCAGCGGCCGTTGCCGTCTCTTCTCCAGTAGACCGGGCGGTCCAGTCTTTCCGTAAAATCGCGAACCTCTAGCGTTTCATTCATGGTTCGGTTAAAGAATTTCTCGAAAGATTTTTCCAACTCTGGAGCGCCGCCGGTTTCCAGCCAGCGCCAGCCGTCAGCGCTCCAGAACTGAGACTTACGGTAGCCGCCGTCTTCGACGAAGGCGAGAAAATCCCCGTTGGTCACCGGCGCGCGCGCGATGCGAAAGGGTTTGACTTTGACGTCGTGCGCCCACTTCTCGTTGTCGAAAACGAAAGGGAAGTCGGGCGTCGCGCCGACCATGAAGCTGCCACCGGGAATCTCGACGTCGCCGAGAAAGGGGCCTCCACCGATGGGCGTGTGGATTTTTTGCTCGTCAAAACTCGGCGGCGGATAACCGAGAGTTTGCCGCGTATAGGCCAGCGCTTCGGCGTGCATGCCTTCGTGGAACGTGGCCAGCGAATAAAAATAAAATTCATCAGGAGATGGCTCCGTGGCGTGGTCGATGCGTTCGATAGATCGGTCGATCACCTCGTCCATATAGCGCAGGGTATCGGTGCGCGACGGAAGGAGCAGCTCCCAACGGGTGTCGTGCGCCACGTCAGTGGAGTTGTAAAGCTGATCGCCGTTTTCAAGCAGCGGCTTTTGTTTGCGCAGGTGGCGCAAGACCCAGAACTCTTGAAACCAGGCGACATGACCGATTTCCCAGAGGGGGGGATTGACGATGGCAAGGCGCGGCCCGATCATCTGCCGGTCGTCGAGGTCGGCGACGAGGCTCAATGTGCGCGCGCGGAATTCGCGCATGACGCGCGCGAGTTCGCGCGGCTTCATCATCGTGCCGATGCCGCTCAGTGGTGTTGATAGGGTTGGAACGCTGCTCATTTGGTCCTATGGTTTATCATGTAGCGTAAAAGCATAAGTCTGACAATCCGAGCGTGGCGTCACTTCAGCGCAACCAGTATACGATCCTGCCATGGTTTGAGTTCGCATGCCCATTTCAGTCGGCGATGTTCGTCTAAGTAGCGAGACGCTGCTTGCAAGCGCAGGGACGCTTTCGGCGTGAGTTGGCAAGGACGCTTTGTCTTCTTTGCCGGTTGGCTCCTCTCGCAAAAATTGCGAATTGCACGCCAGTGCGCAAGCGCGCCGGGCCCAAAGCGCCGCTTGACGATCTCGGTCCAGCTTGCTTCCGGTCGATACCTCCATGGTTCCGCGGCATAATCGAAGCAGGTTGCCAAAGGAACAAATCCCAGTTTCTCTTGCAGCAACGGATTATTGAGGTAACCGTAAACCGCTTCGGGCAAGCGCGGATCGCGGTCGCGCAGCGGGCCGATGTGAAGCTCGTCGCTCATCGAAAGATCGTTGACCGGGTAATTATCCCAAAGGATCAACGGGTGCCGGACGCGATTCGCGATTCCTCGCACATGAGCGAGCGTGATGGTTTTAGAAACAACGGCTGGCCCGGTCCAAAGGCATGCGGTTCCTGAGGGCAGATATTCTCCGAGGGTTTCCAGAAATTGTGGCTCAAACGCTCCGAAGATGCGTGCGAGCAGAGGGTCCGGCGTGTAGTACGACGGACAAATCCACCATTCGATGTCGGTCCAACCGGCGGGTTGAGATTCGATGATTCGTTTCAGCCAAGTTCCTTCCGCCGCCGCCAGGCTGTTCTTAAATCTCATGCGGTCGACCTCATGCACCAGGCGGGACGGAATGTCGTCGAACAGCACCGCAAAAGTACGCACCCCGGCGTCGTAAAAGCGCCGCGCTTTTTTAAGCAAGATGCGAACGGGCTCGTCGGCGCTGAAACAGAGACCCTCGCCCGGGTGAAAGCCGTAGACGAAATCGATCTGATGACGCCGCGCCGCGCCGATCAGCCGGAGCAACTCTTGCCATTCCTTGCGCGGGTAGGGAAGGCGCCAGCGCTTGCGATGATAGGGATCGTCTTTAGGCGCGTATAAATAGGTGTTCATGCCCCGGGCGGTGCCGAACGAAAAAATCGCCTTGCGGTGCTTCATGCTCCACGGCGGGCCGAAGAATCCTTCGACGACGCCGCGGCGGGAGAATGTTTTTGTCGCAGTCGGCATATGCGGAACTTGGCACAGGCCGCCGAATCTGGCAAGGTTTTCTTGCCAAGTTCGATGGCATTACATAAGATTTGTGCAAGTCAGTGTGGCTGGGTGAACGGCGGCGTTATGCCTCGGAATTGGAATGCGATTGTTTTGACCTGCGGTTTGTCGATGATGCCGCTGGCAGTTTCCCACGGTCAAAGCGTTGCGGCAACGGAAATGGTACAGATTCCCACCGGCGCGTTTTTGATGGGCAGCGAAGATGGACCGCAGGACGAGCGGCCGCAACATAAAGTTCAGTTGGCCGCCTATTGGATCGACCGCACGCCGATCACAAACGCGCAATTCGCGCATTTCCTCAACACCAACGGACCGCAAGGCCCGCATCGTGAAATTTATTATGACGTCGACGATAGCGACGCGCGGGTGCACCGGCGCGACGGGAAATGGTCGGCGGACAAAGGTTCGGAGAATCATCCGGTGGTCGAAGCTTCATGGTACGGCGCCCTGGCTTATTGCCGGTGGTTAGGCAAGCGCTTGCCGACGGAGGCGGAATGGGAAAAAGCGGCGCGCGGCACCGATGGGCGAAAATATCCCTGGGGTAGCGAGCCGCCCGATCGTTCGCGCGCTCACTTCGGCGCCGGGTGGAACGATCTCCGGCCGGTGGATGGCTTTCCGAAAGGCGCGAGCCCCTACGGGGTTCTCGACATGGCCGGCAATGGCTGGGAATGGGTCAGCAGCGCTTATCTTCCCTATCCCTACGATGCTAAAGACGGGCGAGAGGACTTGACTCGCGAGCAGGTCCGGGGCACAAGGGGAGGCGGGCATGATTCGCAACCCGAGGAGCTGTCGACGACCCATCGAGGGCGTCAGGTGTCGCGCAATCCGCGCGGCGGACACCACAACATCGGATTTCGCTGCGCCCGCTAGCAGGCTGCTGAAAAAGACTCATATGCCGATTGCCCTGAGCATGGTCGAAGGGTGCGCTCAATCGCCTCGCTACAACGTACTCGCCACGTACGCCTCCGCTCGTCGATTTTTCGCGCGCCTCGCCTCTGAGACCTTTTTGAGCAGCCTGCAACCGGGTTTTTCAGCAACCTGCTAGAGCAATTAACATCGCAGCTACTGCAAATGCCCATTCACCTGCTCATAGAAGGCATACTCATAGGAATGATGGTCGCCGTGCCAGTGGGACCCTTGGGATTGCTCTGTATCAACCGTGCGCTGGCGACGGGCGCTCTCTGCGGTCTGTTTTCCGGGTTGGGTGTGGCCAGCGCCGATGCCTTGGCCGCAGGCATTGCCGCCCTGGGCATTACCCTGATTTCCGGCTTCTTGACTGACCATCAAGTCCTGTTACGCCTCGCCGGCGGAATTTTCCTCTGCTATCTTGGCGTGAAAATCTATCAGACCAAGCCCACCCAGCAAACGCCGACGGCCGATGTCAACGGATTGCTCGGCGCCTATGCAACGACCTTCCTGCTGACTTTATCCAATCCGGTCACCATTCTCTCGTTCATCGCGATTTACGCGGGCTGGCAGGTCGAAAGTTTGAGCGGCCACTATTTCGCCGCGGCCGTGCTGACGATGGGAGTCTTCTTGGGTTCAACGCTCTGGTGGGTGGCACTTTTCGTCGGCTTGACCGCGTTTCGCGACAAATTCACCTTGAACACGCTCGGTTGGATTCACCGCGTATCCGGCACTCTCATAACCGGCTTTGGCGTCGCGGTGCTTTTAAGCCTCTCGCCGCTGCGGCAAGCGCTGGGAATTCAGTTCTAATGGGAACCAGTGGTGCGACGACCGTCGAGAAGCCTAGCGTTGGGATTCCCGTCGCGCTGAATCTCTGTCTCGCCTTCTTCCACGGCGCGGTCAACCTTCTCCAATTTGTCATCCTGCCGTTGTGGCTGCTGCCGAAGGACGTGCGCTGGGCATGGCCGTTGGCGCTGTTGGCGGTGCTGACCAATCCGTTTTGGAGCCTGATTCACGAAGCGATTCACGATCTGTTTCATCCCAGTCGGAAAGTCAACGCCTTTGTCGGCCGTTCGATGGCGATTTTCTTCGGCGCGCCGTTTCGCATTCTCAGACTGAGCCATCTGTTGCACCACAAGTTGAATCGTCTGCCGGTGGAGGGAACGGAGTATTACGACAAGACGAAGAATTCCAAGGCCGGCGCCGCTCCGGGTTATTACTTTCAGATATTGCTCGGCCTGTATTTGGTGGAAGTCTTGAGCCCGCTCTTTTTTCTCCTGCCGCGCTCGTGGTTGAAAAGCTTCAAGGAGCGTTTTTTGGCACTGCAAAGCGTCAGTGGCATTCTGATGCAGAACTGGCTGGGGGCTGACGCGCTACGCGAAATTCGCGTAGACGGGATGTTCACACTGGCGTTATTTTCTTTTTCCTTTTACTGCTACGGCGAGCACTGGCCGCTATTGCTGGCGGTTCTAGCGGCGCGCGGATTTCTAATCTCCTTCTTGGACAACGTCTATCACTACGAGACTCCCGTGGGCGAGGTATTTTACGCGAGGAATCTTTCGCTCAACCCGCCGCTGGCGGGGCTGCTGCTTCATTTCAACTTGCACGGTATCCACCACCTGAATCCGGCCATCCCATGGAGCGATCTGCCTCAAGCCTTTCTAGCCCAGGCGGGGAAATTCGAGGGCGGTTACTTTACCGCGGCGCTGCGCCAACTGCGCGGGCCGATCGCGCTGCAGGATTTGCCCGGCGGCGCGCCAAAATAAAAAATGGCTATGCCGGGTTTCCTGTGACGAAGTATTCACCACAGAGGCCCAGCGCGGCTAAGCCACAACCAAACACTCGGAACCGGAGAAATTAACCGCAAAGAACGCAAAAGAAGAAATCGGATTATCTCCCGCAAAGACGCCAAGGCGCAAAGGAAGAGCGTTGTCATTTCGAACGAAGAGAGAAATCTTTCCTAGATCCCTCGCATTCGCTCGGGATGACAGGCCTTGGGCCTGTCGCTTAGCGTCTTGGCGCCTTAGCGCGAGCAATATCCGAATCCGAGAGTTTTCGACTCCCAGAAAATTTGCGCAAGGTGCGCAAGTTTTCAACTATAGTTGTACAGAGTTCGCGAAGTTCAGAGAATTTCTTAATCAATAACTCTTTGCTCCGCGCTCTCGGCGTCTTTGCGGTGTAGTCTCCGAGTTCTTTCTAGGAGCGCTTTTTAAAGAGCAAGACGGAAAACCACTGATCGGGGTCGGTGAAATGCTTGACCGGCGCGAGATCGAAGAAACGGAGCTGCTCCTGGAGCCGAAGCGGATCAAATTTGCGGCTAATTTCGACGAGAATTTTTTCATCTTGTCGCCAGTGAAATGACGCGCCCACTTCCGGGAAGCGGATCTCCTGGCTCGCGGTCGCCACGGCGAACATTTCGATTTGCTGCCATTCAGGATTGTACCACGAGTGATAGCGCATCCTGTCGAGATCGAAATTGCTGTGGAGAAACCGGTTGATGTTGCGGAAGACGTTCAAGATAAATTCCGCCGTGACGCCGCGACTATCGTTGTAAGCGTCTTCCAGGAGCTTTACCGGTTTTACCCGGTCGGCGCCAAGCAAAAGAAAATCGTTGGGGCCCATGGCTGCGGCGAGGGCGCGGAAGAAGCGCGGAAAATCGGTGCGGTTGAAGTTGCCGATGGTGCTGCCGAGAAAGACAAAAAGCGTCGGCAAGCTTTTCTCGATGGCGTTGAATCCCTCTTCATAGCGGGCGTGCAAGCCGTGGAATTCAATTTCAGGGAAGTCCCTTTGCGCGGCTCGTTGCGAAGCCAGCAACGCCGACCGGCTTACGTCGATGGGCGCGAAGATGCTGCGGCCCCGCTGGCGCGTTTGCTCGGTCAACAGGTGGACGGTTTTCTTGCTATAACCGGCGCCGAGCTCGACGACGCATTCGACCGGGGCGGCGGCGATAATATCGGCGGCGTGGGATTCGAGAATGCTATTTTCAGTTCGGGTTAGGTAATATTCGGGCAGCCGGCAAATCTCTTCGAATAGCTCGGAGCCGCGCTCGTCGTATAGGTGATAGGCCTCCAGCCAGCGCGGTTGGTCCCAGAGCGTGGTCAGGATGGAAAAAATTGGCACGGAGTCGAGATCGGCGCCTACCATGGACCAGATGCCTGGCGGATCGTTGCGCCAACGGGAACTTTGCTCAGCGGCGAATATTCTCGGCAGGCTTTCTTGTTTCATGAGTCAAGAGACTATAAAAGAAAACTCGACGGGTTGAAACCCGCAGCCAGACATCGGAAATCATGAGTAACGGCCAGACCACCATCGAGTTTCGCAGCGTCAGCTTTGCGCTGCCGAACGGGCGCACACTGCTCGCCGACCTGAACTTGGAGGTGAATGCGGGCGAGACCCTGGTGCTGCTCGGCCGCAGTGGCTCGGGCAAGACCACGACGATGAAGCTGATCAATCGTCTGCTCGATCCGACTTCCGGCGAGGTGCGCGTCGAGGGCAAGCCGACGGTAGAGTGGGACCCGATCCGGCTGCGCCGCCGCGTCGGCTATGTGATTCAGGAAATCGGCCTGTTCCCGCATCTAACCATCGAACAAAATATCGGCGTCGTGCCGCGCCTCGAAGGCTGGGACCCGGAAAAAATCCGGACCCGGGCGCGGGAACTTTTGGTGATGGTCGGGCTCGAGCCGGATCGCTTCGCTGGCCGTCTCCCGCGAGAGCTGTCAGGCGGGCAACGCCAGCGGGTCGGCGTGGCGCGGGCGCTGGCCGCCGATCCGCCGATTATTCTACTCGACGAGCCCTTCGGTGCCCTCGATCCGATCACCCGCCGGGAAATTCAGCAAGAGTTTCGTTCTCTGCAAGCGAAGCTCCACAAGACGTTGGTGTTCGTCACGCACGATATCGGCGAGGCTTTCGTTTTGGCGTCCCGCATTGCGCTGCTTAAGGATGGGCAGATGATCCTGCTGGGTCCGCCTGCCGAGTTGCTCGCATCCAGCCATCCCGAGGCGCGCGCCTTCGCGGACTGCTTTCTCGACGCGCAATCGATCGGGAGAACGACGTGAGCTTCGTTGACTTTCTGCTAAGCAACGGTCACGAGGTGCTTGAGCTGGTGCTCGAGCATTTGTTCTTGGTCGTGGTCTCCACCGGCATTGCGATCCTGATCGGCGTGCCGCTGGGAATCTTGCTGACGCGCAAACCCGGCTTGAGCAAGCCGGTGCTCGGTTTCGCCAATATTATGCAGACGGTACCGAGCCTGGCACTGTTTGGCTTTCTGATTCCGCTGAACCTGTACCTCTTTCACGTCAAGATCGTCGGCGGCATCGGCGCGCGCACCGCGATTGTCGCGCTGGTGCTTTATTCGCTCTTGCCGATCATCAGAAATACCTTTACCGGGATCAGCGGCGTCGATCCGGCGATTCGAGAAGCAGGCAAAGGCATGGGCATGACTGACCGCCAACTGCTTTTCCAAGTCGAGCTGCCGCTAGCGCTGGGTGTC
>Ga0326597_10005538_pt1 | contig 17497 bp, 14 predicted proteins | sample RVTome_12_FD_203789 | JGI IMG/M metagenome (GOLD analysis project Ga0326597, IMG submission 203789) | Soil microbial communities from uranium-contaminated site in the Upper Colorado River Basin, Wyoming, United States - RVT100D185 | ecosystem: Environmental > Terrestrial > Soil > Contaminated >... | reverse complement strand
CAGCTTCGCGCGCGCATCGTAACCTCCATTATTCGCGTACTCGAGTCGTTCGAGCTTGAAGAAGTGTCCTTCGGACGTCCCGTCCACGCCACTCGGTCGCCAGGGACCCGGGCGCTGGCGTGCGGCAGGGCCTCCCCTCGAAAACTCATCCGCGCACGAGACGCGGTACGGAAGTCCTGAGGTTTGATGCGCCCGGCCCTGCCTGCGATGCCACGCACGTTAGCACGGCGGGTCCCGGTCGGGTCACAAAATGATGTCTGTGAATTGTCTGCGAAATGTCTCCGGCGGGACCGCTCGCGCATAAGCGCGCCGCCGGGCCGGTGGGGGAGTGTCAGGTCAGGCTGGAACGCACGAAGGTCCGGACAACCGGGCCTGCGGGGTCAGTGGTGCGGAAGAGAGGATTTGAACCTCCACTCCCTTGCGGGAACAAGCTCCTGAGGCTTGCGCGTCTGCCAGTTCCGCCACTTCCGCACAGAAGAGGGCACACCGCGTCTGCCGAATCCCGAGTATAGCAAACGCCGGAGGCCGGGGACCAGAGGCCGGGGATCGGAGGACACCGCCGAGCCTTCGACCTCCGACCCCCGGCCTCCGGATATACTCGATCGTCGGTCCCGACCCCATCCCCCCGAGGAGGCACGTGGTGTCACAGCGCAAGGGCGTCGTTCTGGTCCTGATCCTGATTGCCGCGGCGATGGTCGTCTCGCTCGCCGCGCTGCTCTTCCTGGCAGCCCTCGCCGGCGGCGGCGAGCCCACCGTCGCGCGCAACTCGACCTTCGTCCTGCGCGTCGGCGGCCCGCTCGAGGAAATCGAGCCCCGCAGCCTCGCCGGCCAGCTCTTCGCCCCGCCCCCCACGGTGCGCGGCGTCGTCGAGAGCCTGCGCCGGGCCAAGACCGACGCCCGCGTCACGGCCGTCGTGCTCGCGCCGCTGGTGCCCGAGCCCCTCTGGGCCAAGGCCCAGGAAATCCGCGACGCGGTGATCGACTTCAAGAGCTCCGGCAAGCCCATCATCGGCTACCTGGAGTACGGCGGCGAGCAGGAGTTCTACCTGGCGTCGGCCTGCGACCAGGTGTTCCTGATGCCGGCCAGCACGCTGGACCTCACGGGGCTGGCGAGCTACGAGCTGTTCCTCCGCGGCGCGTTCGACAAGATCGGCGCCGAGCCGGACATGCTCCACATCGGCGAGTTCAAGACGGCGGCCAACACCTACATGGAGCGGACCTACACCGCGGCGCACCGCGAGATGGCCGAGTCGCTCAACGCCGATCTGTTCGGGCAGATCGTCGCGGGCATCGCCGAGTCGCGCGACAAGAGCGAAGACGACGTGCGCGCGCTGTTCGACCACGGGCCGTTCCTGGCCGAGGACGCGCTCGCGGCCGGCCTGGTGGACGGCCTGGCCTATCAGGACCAGATCCACGAGCTCGCCGGACTGCCGGGCGACCCGGATCGCACGGTCGCGTTCGACACCTACCGCCATACCGGGCGCTCGGGCTTCGGCGGCGGCCCGCGCGTCGCCGTCATCTACGCGGTGGGGATCATCGCGAGCGGCGAGGGCGGCACCGACGCGCTCGGGGGAGGCGTGGTCGGCGCCGACACGCTCGGGCGCTACCTGCGCCGGGCCCGCGAGGACCGTTCGATCCGCGCCATCGTCCTTCGCATCGACAGCCCGGGCGGGTCCGCGATCGCGTCCGACGTGATCTGGCGTGAGATGGAGCGCACGCGATCGGCGAAGCCCGTGATCGCCTCCATGTCGGACCTGGCCGCCTCGGGTGGCTACTACATCGCGCTGCCGGCCCACGCCATCGTCGCGCAACCCGGCACCCTGACCGGATCGATCGGCGTCGTGGCGGGCAAGGTCGCTTTGGGCGGAACGCTGGACCGGCTCGGCCTGAACCTGGAGCCCGTGAGCACCGGACGCTACGCCCAGATCGACTCGCCGGTCCGGCCGTTCACGCCCGAAGAGCGCGAGAAGGTCGCCGAGATGATGCGCGCGACCTACGAGACCTTCGTGCGGAAGACGGCGAGCGCCCGCAACACGACGCCCGAGGCCATCGACGCCGTCGCGCAGGGACGGGTCTGGACCGGGCGCCAGGCGCAGGCGCGCGGGCTGGTCGACGAGCTGGGCGGCCTGACGCGCGCGATCGCGCTGGCCAAGGCGCGCGCCGGCATCGACCCGGATACCGAGGTGTCGCTCGTCATCTATCCGCCGAGGAGGAGCTTCTTCGAGGCGCTCGCCAACCCGTTCGGCGGGTCGGCGGCTGGACTGGGACTGCCCTGGGCGCTCGGACGCGGCGAGCGCCAGGCGCTCGGCGTGCTCGCGGCCCCGCTGCGGCTGTTCCGCCGCGGCGAGCCGCTGGCGCTCATGCCCAACGTGTTTCTTCGCTGACGGGGCTCGGCCCGCCTTCGCCAAGGCTACGGCGGGTCCGCCGAAGCTCCTCGAAGAGCGAAGGCGGAGACTCGGGGGTTCGGGACTCGGGATCCCTACGCGACCACCTGCTGCAGCGCCTCGCGGTTGATTTCGATCTTCATCCGCTGCTTGGCCTTGGTCATGTAGGCGGCGAAGAAGCGGTTCCGGCGATCGGCCAGCAGCTCCTGCCGCAGCGTGTCGCGGCCGGCCGCGACCTCCTCCTCGGTCACGTCCGTCCGCTCGACCACCTTCACTACGACCGCCGCAGAGGGCGTCTCGAGGGGCGCGCTGACGCCGCCCGCGGGCAGCGCGAAGGCCGCCCGGTCCACCTCGGCCGAGATGCCGACGTCGGGCAGCGCCGTGCCGCGCGGGATCAGCTCGGTCGTCTTCACCTCGAGACCGGCGGCCTTTGCGGCCCGCTCGAGATCACCGCTTGTCGACGCGCTCTCGGCCAGGGCCGCGGCCTTGGCACGCGCCGCGTCGATCGCCTTGCCGAGGATCACGTCTTCGCTCACCCGCGCCTTGACCTCGTCGAGCGGCGGGACGGACGAGTCCTGCCGGCCGGTGACGGCGATGATGGCGAATCCCTGCGACGTCCGGATGGGCGCGCTCACCTCGTCGTCGGCGAGCTGGAACGCCCAGGCGTTGACCTCGGGCGCGAACCCGATGCCCGTGATGGGCTCTTCGCGGTCGAAGAAGCCGGTCTCACCGACCGGCAGGCCCTGCGCCTGGCCCACACGCTCGAGGTCGGCCGGCCGCCGGATCTGGGAAGAGACCCTCTCGGCCAGACGCGCCGCCTGGGCCTGGGCGCGCTCCCACTTGAGCTGCTCCTCGATCTGCGCCCTGACCTCGTCGAGCGGTCGCGTGACGCCTTCCTGCTTTTCGGTGACCTTGATGATGTGGAACCCGTACTGGGTCCGGACGAGGTCGCTCACGACGTTGGGCGCGAGCGAAAACGCCGTCTGCTCGAACTCGGGCACCATGGCGTCGCGGCCGAAGGAGCCGAGGTCGCCGCCGTTTTCGGCGCTGCCCTCGTCCTGGGAATACTGCCGCGCGAGCGCGGCGAAATCCGCGCCGCCCCTGGCTTTCTGCAGCACGTCCTCCGCGAGCTTCCGAACCTCCGCCTCGTCCTTGCCCTCGGTCATGAGCAGAATGTGGCTCGCCCTCACCTGCTCGGGTGTGGAGAACTGGTCGAGGTTGTCATCGTAGTAGCGCTGGATCTCGGCGGGCGGAACGACCGCGTTCTGCCGCATGGCCTGCATGTCGATCAGCAGGTGACGAATCCGGCGCTTTTCCGGCCCGCGGTACTTCTCTGGGTCCGCCTCGTAGGCGGCGGCGATCTCGGCGTCGGTCGCCGAGACGCCCTCGCGGAACCTGTCGGCCGGGAAAGAGACCACCTGGAGCTTCACCTTCTCGTTGCGACGATGGAACTCGGCGTCGACCTCGGCGTCCGGGACGCTCATCCACTCGGTGAGCGCCATCCGCAGCTTGTCGATGACGAGGCCACGCCGGAGCTGCACCTCGAACTCGCTCGGCCGCATCGGCGGGTTCTGGAGCTGCAAGAGCTGGCGGTAGCGCGCGTCGCCGATGAACTGCCCGTTCTCCTGGAACGCCGGCATCGTGAGGATCCGCTCACGCAGTTCCGCGTTGCTCGCACGGATGCCGAGCCGCGTCGCCTCGGCGAGCGCCGCCTCCTCGTCGATCATCTGCTGCAGGAGGCGCTGGTCGAGGCCGAGCTGGCGGATGAGGTCGTCGCTCATATTGCCGCCGTACGCGGTGCGGTACGCCTGGAGCTGCTGGTAGTAGATCGTCCGGAACTCGCCCGCCGTGATCTGGCGGCCCTCGATCGCCGCGAGCACGTCATTCGATCCGGCGCCGCCGGCCTGCGGGCTGAGGAAGTCCGGTATGTAGAGCAAGATGAAGGTGACGACGACAAGGCCGAGGCTCCACTTGAGCCAGCCCTTGTGTCGGCGCATCCGGTCCAGCATCGTCATGGCGTGACCAATCCCTCCCGACGTGACCCGAGCAATCGTCGGCCGGCCCCCGAGGGCGTCGTACCGTCGACTGAGGCAAAAGCGCATTATGCCATGAAGGAAGCACTGCGCCGGCCGCGTGGGCTCGCGCGCACAGCCAGGCTGGCCCGATGGTCCCCCCGGAGGGGATACGTTGGGCACGTCCCCGGCCCGCTCCTGTGGTATATTTGCGGTGGATAGAATGACTTAGCGAGACTTCGCTAGATTGATGCCGGGACCACGGGAACAGGCGTCTCTCCGCCGGCGAGCAGGAGCCCGGCCCGGAGTCGCGCTTGCCATCTATCACGTCAGCCGGAACTTCGAGCCGCACGTGGCGCCGCTGCGCCGGTCGGGCCGATTCGAGTTGACGTGTACATTGCAGCGCTCGGCCTCGCGCGCCTCGGTCAAGGGGTTCGACGGGGTGCTCTGGGAACTCGTGCCGGGCAAGGTGCCCAACCGGCGGCGGCTGGCCTTCCTCGCACGCGGCATTCCGGTCGTATCCTACTCCGTGGGCGCAGGGCGCGAGCTCGCCGACCTGTCTCGCTCGCTGGGGTTCAAGTCCCATCTGAAGGCGCCGCTCAAGCCGGCCGACGTGGCGCGCGAGATGCGTCCCGTGCCGGAGCCGGATCTGGGGCAGCGGCTGCGGGCGCTGCAGAGGTCGCTGCGGGGTCGATTCCGCCGGGCGGACGTGCTCTCGGACCTGGTGCGGGCGACGCTCGTGCCGGTCGAGCCGGCCCGGGTCGCCGACGCCCTGGTCGCCCGGATGGCCGGCTGGCTGCCGTTTCCGATCTGGGCCGTGGTGGCGGTGGACCACGAGAACCGGGCGGGGCTGCTGGGCGAGCGTCTTGTGACCGATGAACTGGAGCAGGCGGTCCAGGCCATCGGGCTCTGGGTGATGAAGCACGGCCTGCCGTTCGCGTCGGCCAGCCTGGCCTCGGAGCGTCGGGTGTCGGGCCCGGCGGGGGCGGCGCTGGCGTTCCCGCTGCAGGGCCGGGGGCGTACGGTCGGCGCGGTCGTGGCGCTGCACCGGGAGGCGTCGGCGCGGGAGCCGCAGTTGTCGCCGCTGACCCAGGCGTCGCTCGGCGCGCTGCTCGAGCCGGCGGCGCTCGCGCTCGACAACGCGCTGCGGATGCAGCGGGCGGAGGCGCTGTCGGTCACCGACGACCTGACGCAGCTGTACAACTCACGGTATCTCTCGCAGGTGCTGCGCCGGGAGAGCAAGCGGGCGTCGCGCAGCGGGCGGCCCATGTCGCTGCTGTTCATCGACCTGGACGGGTTCAAGGCGGTGAACGACATGCACGGCCACCTGTGTGGCAGTCGCGCCCTGGTCGAGGTGGCCGCGGTCATCCGGGCGAGCGCGCGCGAGACCGACGTGGCCTCGCGGTTCGGCGGCGACGAGTTTGCGCTGGTGCTGCCGGACACGGGGAGCGAGGGTGCGGTGGCGGTCGGGGAGCGAGTCCGCGACCGCATCTCCGAGAGTCGGTTTCTGACTGGGGAAGGGTTGAGCGTGCACGTGACCGCGTCGGTCGGCGTCGCGACGCTGCCCGACGTCACGGCGTCGGCCGACGGCCTCATGCGGGCCGCCGACCGGGCCATGTACTGGGTCAAGGAGCATGGCAAGAACGGGATTTCGGTCTTCACCGGCTAGCGCCCGCCCGCGGGCGGGCTGCACGGGAGCACGTCGTTGAGCCTTCGTTCGGTTTTCTCACTTTTCTCCAGCGATCTGGCGATCGACCTCGGCACGGCGAACACCTGCGTGTACGCGCGCGGCAAGGGCATCATCGTCAACGAGCCCTCGATCGTGGCGATCAACAAGGTGAACGGGCGCATCGAAGCGGTGGGCAAGGAGGCCAAGGAGATGCTCGGGCGGACCCCGGGCAACATCGTGGCCATCAAGCCGATGAAGGACGGCGTCATCGCCGACTTCGAGGTCACCGAGAAGATGCTCACCTACTTCATCAAGAAGGCCCACAACCGCAACGTGTGGGTGCGGCCGCGCATCGTGATCGGCGTCCCGTCGGAGATCACCCAGGTCGAGAAGCGGGCGGTGAAAGACAGCGCCTACCGCGCGAAGGCGAGCGAGGTGCATCTGGTCGAGGAGGCCATGGCCGCCGCGATCGGCGCCGGCATGCCGATCACCGAGCCGTCGGGCAACATGATCGTCGACATCGGCGGCGGCACGACGGACATCGCCGTCATCTCGCTGGCGGGCATCGTCTATAGCAAGGCGGTGCGCGTGGCCGGCAACGAGATGGACGAGGCGATCATCCATTACGTCAAGAAGACGTACAACCTGCTGATCGGCGAGCGGACCGCCGAGCAGATCAAAATCGAGGTCGGCTCGGCCTATCCGCTCGACGAGCGGCTGACCATGGAGATCAAGGGGCGGCACCTGATCGAGGGCGTGCCGAAGACCATCACCATCACCGACGAGGAGATCCGCGAGGCGCTCGCCGAGACGGTCAACGTCATCGTCGACGCCGTGCGCGTCGCGCTCGAGCGCACGCCGCCGGAGCTCTCGGCCGACATCGTCGACCGCGGCATCGTGCTCACCGGGGGCGGGTCGCTGCTCAAGAACCTCGACAAGCGCCTGCGCGAGGAGACCGGCCTCCCGCTGGCCATGGCCGAGGACCCGCTGTCGTCGGTCGTGCTCGGCGCCGGCAAGATGCTCTCGGACTTTGACCTGCTCCGGAAGATCTCCATCGATTGAACCCCCGGCCTCGGGCCTCCGGGCCCTGGCCTCTGAACGAGCGATGCTCGACATCCGCCAGCGCACCGGCTACTTGTTCCTGACCGTCATGCTGGGACACGTGATTCTCATCTCGGCCCAGGTGCCGTCGAAGTCCGGCCCAAAGGTGCTCGAGGCCGTCGCACTCAGCATCTTCGGCGAGGTCCAGCGCGCCACGGCCGCGGTGACCGGCACCCTGGCGGAGATCTGGAGCGGCTACGTCGACCTGCGCGGCGTCCACGAGGAGAACGTCGCCCTGCGCCGGCAGGTCTCGGATCTGCAGGTCCACCTCCAGGAGGAGCGGGCGCTCGCCGGGCGCGCCGCCGGCCTCGCGCGGCTGCTCGACCTTGAGGCCCGGGTCGAGCTGCCCACGCTGGCGGCCCAGGTGATTGCCGGCGACGCGACCCCGGGGTTCCAGACAATCACGATCGACCGCGGCGCCCGCGACGGTGTCCAGCGCGACATGGCCGTGATCGCAGCCGCCGGGGTGATTGGCCGCATCATCGGCGACCCGGTGGCGCGCGCGGCGCAGGTGCAGCTCATCATCGGCAAGAACGCCGCGGCCGGCGCCATGCTGGAGCGCTCCCGCGCCGCGGGCGTGGTGACGGGCGGCGCCGGCGACCCGCCGCTGCAGCTCGAGTACATCTCGAACCTGGCGGAGGTCCTCGAGGGCGACCTGGTCGTGACGTCGGGCATCGACGGCATCTACCCGAAGGGCTTCGCGATCGGATGGGTGGAGTCGGCCCGGCCGGGGCCGACGCTCTACCAGATCATCAGGGTGCGGCCGGTGGTCGACTTCTCGACCCTGGAGGAGGTCCTCATCGTGCTGGCGCCACCGGCGGCCGGCGCCGAGGGCGTGTCGTGAAATCGGCCAGGGTGCTGGCGGCCATCGCCGGAGCGCTGGCGCTGCAGACCACCCTGGCCCGGTACTCGATCGGCGGCGACACGGCGGTGGATCTGGTCCTGGTCGTTGTCGTCTACGTGGCGCTCGCCGCCGGCCCGGTGACCGGCCTGTTGGCCGGGACGGCGGGCGGCCTGGCACAGGATGCGCTCGGCGGCGGGCTGGTGGGCGTCGGCGGGCTGGCCAAGACGCTCGTGGGGTTCCTGGTCGGCGTCGTCGGGGCACAGTTCATCGTGGCGCAGCCGCTGTCGCGGTTCGTCGTGTTCTTCGTGGCGACCCTGCTGCACGCGGCCTGTTTCTACGGCCTGTACGCGCTGATCGAGCCGCGCGGCTTCCCGGCGGTCGCGGTGCTGACGCAGGCCCTCGGCAACGGCATCGTCGGCGTCGCGGCGTTCCAGGTGGCGGGCATGCTGCCGGGGCTGGCCGTTGCCCGGCACAGGCGCCAGCGGTTTAAGCGGCGTTCGTAGGGCGGCCCTAGACAGGCCGTGGTGAAAGTCGACACGGCCTGGCAGCCCGTGGGGTGATTTCTGCCACGGACTGCCAGGGGGCGCCCGGAGGGAGTCATGGAACCGGGAGTGTCCGAGCAGCGGCGCAACGTGGGCGTGAGGCTCGCGGTGATGCAGTACTCGGCCGCCGCGATCATCGCGCTGCTCGCCGTGGGCTTCTGGATCCTGCAGGTGCCGCAGCACCGCTACTATCGAGAGATCGCCGAGAACAACCACCTGCGGACGCTTCCGCTGCGCGCGCCGCGGGGCGTGCTGTTCGACCGCCACGGTCGTGTCCTGGTGGAGAACCGCTACTCGTTCAACATCTCCATCGTGCGCGAGCAGAGCCACGATCTCGATGCGTCGATCCGGCTGCTTGCCCGGGTCACCGGCGAAGACGAGGCCATGATGCGGGAGACGGTGCGCCGCCGGCGCCGCGAGCCGAGCTTCCGGCCGATCGTCCTCATCGAAGACGCCACGCTCGCCCAGGTCGCCGCCGCGGCGGCCCGCAAGCTCGAGCTGCCCGGCGTCATCGTGCAGCAGGTGCCGACGCGCAAGTACCCGGTCGACGCGCTCGCCGCGCATCTGTTCGGCTACGTGGGCGAGGTGTCCGAGAGCCAGCTCGCCCGGCCGGAGTACCGCAACGTGCAGTCGGGCGCCGTCGTCGGGCAGTCCGGCGTCGAGGAGGCGTTCAACGCCCTCCTGATGGGGCAGGACGGCAACCGGTACGTCGTGGTCAACAGCATCGGCCGCGAGATCGAGGAGGTCCGTAAGCAGGAAGCGGTGCAAGGCCACCGCCTGCAACTGACCCTCGACTACGACCTCCAGCGCGCCGCGGAGGAGGCGTTCAAGGCGTCCGGATTCTGGGGCGCCGCGGTCTTCATGAACCCGCGCAACGGCGACGTGCTGTCGCTCGTCAGCCTCCCGGCCTACGACCCCAACCTGTTCGCCGTCGGGATCGACCGCGCCACGTGGAACGCGCTCAACACGGACCGGCTGAAGCCGCTGCAGAACCGGGCCATCCAGGGTCGGTACTCGCCCGGCTCCACCTTCAAAATCGCCGTCGCGGTGGCCGCGCTCGAGGAAGAGGTCGTCACGCCCGACTTCAAGGTGAACTGCACCGGGGGCGGCGTGTTCTACGGCCGCTACTTCCGTTGCCACCTCGCACGCGGCCACGGCGTCGTCAACATGCGCACGGCCATCGAGAAGTCGTGCAACACGTATTTCTACACGCTCGGCTCGATGCTCTCGATCGACCAGATCCACAAGTGGGCGACGCGCCTCGGCCTCGGCGGCACGACCGGCATCGCGCTGCCCAGCGAGAGCGAGGGCCTCGTGCCCTCGACCGAGTGGAAGCGCCGGGCGACCGGCGAAAAGTGGTACCCGGGTGAGACGATCTCCGTGTCGATCGGTCAGGGACAGGTGTCGGTGACGCCCATCTCGCTGGCGGTGATGATGTCCACCGTGGCCAACGGGGGCACGCTGTTCGTGCCGCGGATCCTCGCCGCGGTCGACGACGGGACGGGCTGGAGACCGCTGGCATCGCCCGAGCCGCGCGCCGTCGCGCAGCTGAAACCCGACACCGTCGCGACGCTCCACGACGGTCTCTGGCGCGTGGTCAACGGGCAGGGCACCGGCGGGCGCGCGCGGATTCCCGGGCGCGACGTGGCGGGCAAGACGGGCACGGCGCAGGTCATCTCGATCCAGGGCAGGGCCCGCGCCGGCCAGACCGAGAAGGACCTGCGCGATCACGGCTGGTTCGTCTTCTTCGCGCCGCGGGACACGCCGGAGATCGCCGGCGTCGTGTTCGCCGAGCACTCCGAGCACGGGTACCTGGCGGCGCCGATCGCCAAGTACGTGATGGAAGTCTATTTCGCCAAACAGGAAGGGCGGCCGTTGCCGCGTTTCGCGCCGCCGCCCGGCGTGGTCGGCGTCGCCGGGACGGCCGATCCCGCTCATCAGTAGAGGCGCCTTCGTGTTCGAACGCCGGCTGTACTTCCACGTGGACTGGGCGCTGCTCGCGGCGGTCCTGCTGCTGTGCGCGATCGGCGTGGCGATGATCTACTCGACCACCTACGACATCACGCGCGAGGCCGCCAGTCCGCAGGTGCGGACGCAGCTCACGGCGCTGGCGCTTGGCCTGGTGGCGCTCGCCGTCTGCGTGTCGATCGACTACCGGGCGCTGGCGGACCACTCGCTGCTGCTCTACGGCCTCCTGCTCGCCGTGCTGGTCTACGTGATCTTCTTCGGCGACGTCCGCGGGGGATCGCGGCGGTGGATCTCGTTCGGCGGCTTCAATCTCCAGCCGTCGGAGTTCGCGCGCATCGGGGTCGCGCTCGTGCTCGCGGCGTTCTTCGCCGAGAGCCGCCGCGGGGCCCAGACGATGGGGGACCTGGCGGTCAGCGGTGCGTTCACGGCGGCGCCGCTGCTGCTGATCGCGCGCCAGCCCGACCTGGGCACGGCGGCAACGCTCGTGCCCGTCTGGTTCGGCGTCACGTTCCTGGCGGGGCTTCGCTTCCGGCTGGTCGCCGTCCTGGCGCTCGCGGCCGCGGTGGCGGCGCCGATCGCCTGGACCTATGCGCTCGAGGACTACCAGCGCACCCGGCTTTCGACGTTTCTCGACCCGCAGGAAGACCCCCGCGGCGCCGGCTACCAGCAGATCCAGGCCCGCATCACCGTCGGGTCCGGTGGGCTGACCGGGCGGGGCTTCATCAACGGCACGCAGGGGCAGTACAAGTTCCTGCCGGTCGCGCACAACGACTTCATTTTCTCGGTGCTGGCCGAGGAGTTCGGGTTCATGGGCGTGCTGGTCGCCCTCGGTCTCTATCTGTTCGTGATCGTCCGCGGGTTCGAGGCCGCGCGGCTCGCCAAGGATCGGCTGGGCGCGTTCCTGGTGGCCGGGCTCGTCTCGGGGTTCGCGTTCCAGGTGATCTACAACATCACGATGTCAGCCGGCATGGCGCCGGTCAAGGGACTGACGCTGCCGCTCATGAGCTATGGCGGCTCGTCACTGATTGCCACGTTGGCAGGGTTCGGGCTCATCCTGAACGTCAGGATGCGCCGTTTCACCAATTGAGGACCTGTCCGGGAACAACTGTGCCATTCTTGACGCCGATGCATCCCGCCGGGCTTCGTTGCTCGTCGCTTGCATACGCCAGGGTATGCGCGCTCCTCGCGCCTCGCCGGGCGGGCGCCTCGACGCCCAGAACGGCACACTTGTTCCCGGGCGGGTCCTAACGCGCAGGCCGTCGGCATGTCGATTTCGGTGTGGTTCGCGCTCGGCGCCCCCGCGTGGGGTCCGCCGCTCGTCGTCGCCGCGAGCGGTCGGCCCCTCTGCGCGTGGGCACCCTGCGGCGCCGCGCCGGCCGGCACCCGCGGCCCGCGCTGGAGCTGTGTTCATGGTCAAGGAGATGATCATCTCTTCGAGCAGCCACGAGACGCGCGTGGCCATCCTCGAGGACGACCTCGTCGCGGAGATCTTCATCGAGCGCGAGCGGCAGCGCGGCGTGGCCGGCAACATCTACAAGGGCCGGGTGTCCAAGGTGCTGCCCGGCATGCAATCCGCCTTCGTCGACATCGGCCTGGAGCGTGACGCGTTCCTCTACGTGTCGGACGTCCTCGAGCCCGACGCAGAAGACGAGACGGCCGACGACGAGGACGAGCCGAATGGCGGGCGGGCCCCGGAGACCCAGGCCGGTGGCGGCGGTCGCGATCGGCGCGGCCGAGATCGAGGACCCCTGCCGAAGATCGACGACCTGCTGAAAGAACGGCAGGAGCTGCTCGTCCAGGTCGTCAAGGAACCTCTGGGGACGAAGGGCGCGCGCATCACGTCGCACGCCACGCTTCCCGGCCGGTTCCTGGTCTTCATGCCGACGGTGGACCACATCGGCATCTCACGCAAGATCGACTCGCGCGAGGAGCGAGCCCGGCTCCGCGGCATCGTGCGCCAGTTCCGGGAGGCGCACGACTTCACGGGCGGCGTCATCATCCGCACCGCCGCCGAAGGGCGCCCCGAGCGGGACATCCTCGACGATCTCTCGTACTTCCACCAGGTCTGGCTGGAGGTGCGCCAGAAGATGGACTCGATGCGGGCGCCGGCGGTCGTCTACCGGGAGCAGAGCCTCGTGGCGAAGCTGCTCCGGGACCTGCTGACCGACGACTACTCGGCCATTCGGATCGACAGTGAGCTGGAATACCGACGAGTGCTCAACCTCGTGCAGCGGATCATGCCGAACCTGGTGTCGCGGGTGAAGCACTACACGAATGAGTACCCGATCTTCGACGAATACGGCGTCCAGGCCGAGATCGACAAGGCGCTCCGGCCGAAGGTCTGGCTCAAGTCGGGCGGCCACATCGTCATCAACCAGACAGAGGCGCTCGTCGCCGTCGACGTCAACACCGGGCGCTACGTCGGCAAGCGCACGGGCAGCCTGGAAGAGACGATCCTGAAGACCAACCTGGAGGCCGTCCGGGAAATCGTGCGGCAGCTCCGCCTGCGCGATCTCGGCGGCATCATCGTACTCGACTTCATCGACATGGAGGAGCGGAAGAACCGCCAGAAGGTCTACCAGTCGGTGGAGCAGGAGCTGCGCAAGGACCGCTCACCGTCGAAGGCCGTCCAGGTCTCGGATTTCGGCCTCGTGATCATCACGCGCAAGCGCGTCAAGCAAAGCCTCGAGCGGCAGCTCACCGAGCCGTGCCCCTACTGCTCGGGGTCGGGGACCATCAAGGCCAGCGCCACCATCTGCTCGGAGATTCTGGCCGAGCTGCAGAAATTCGGGGCCGACCTCGACGGCCGCGGCGTCGTGCTGCGCGTGAACCCGGACATCGCCCGCGCGCTCAAGGAGGAAGAGCGGATGGTGCTGAAGGAGATCGAGGCGACGCTCGGGAAGTCGGTGACGATCAAGCCCGACACCCACCTCCACCACGAGCAGTTCGATCTGATGGCGATCTAGGAGCTTCGCTGACGGGACTCGGGACTCGGGCCGGCGACGCAGCCGCCTGACGGACAAGGCCGCCGCCCGGCGCGGGGCGCGAGGGCCGCCTCCGCCTGGCTGGGGTGCCAAGCCAAGCTCCGGCGAGCCTCGCCGGAGCTCGAAGAGCGAAGGCGGGGGTGTGGGGCGGAGCCCCACGTGAGATTAGGCCACCGGGAGGTGGACCAGATAGTGCACCCCGCTCCGGTTGATCCAGACGCGCAGGTACTCGTTCCCCTTCAGCAGCTCGACGCGGGCGCTGCCCGCCGCCGGCGGGTTCGTCTTGGCCACCTGCTTGATCTCGTCGCGCGGGACGATGCTGACGACCTCGCGGCCCTTGACCTGCCCACCCTGCACGAACTCGAGCCAGCGCTCGAGCGACGCGCTGGCGCCCCTCGCGCCGGGCTGCGCGGTCTGGGCCGTCAGACGCACCTGGTAGGTCCCGGCTGCGAGCGGCTTGCCGTCGGCCATCACGCGGCGGCCGATAAGGACCGATCCGAGCGCGGCCTCGCCGCTCGGGACATCGGTCTGAACGCGTGGCGCGACGCCGGCCGTGGCGGTCGAGTCGAGGGGGAAGACGCCGGTCGTCGCGAGAGCACCCGCGATCGCCGCCACCAACACCACCTTCTTCATCATGGCCTCCTGAAACCGATTGTCCGACACGCGGCGGGCGCCCGGCCCAGCCGACGGTCCGACGCATCTTCGCGTTCGATTATATCGAACGGCGACGCTGAACGCATCCGGCGCGTGCCGCGGCGCAGTGGTCCGGGCCGGCAAGGTCGAACGGGGTAGGGGTTCTGCCCGGGCGACCGCCGCGGGCGCACGCCCGCTCGGCCTCAGCGCTTACGGATGATTACGTTGCCGCTGAACGTCGTCAGCTCGAGCGTCGCGCCGCCGTCGCCGTAGACGCCGCGCAGGGCGCGCCGTGACGCGCGGCCGCCGCCCGTGCCGCCGATCGTGATCGGCAGCTCGGTGTCGATGCTGCCGCTGAAGGAGCTGGCTTCGAGCTCGAAGCCGACGTCGCCCGACAGCGTCACCCGGACGGTGCCGGAGTGGGAGCGGAACTCGTAGCGACCGTTCGTTTGGAGCGCGCCCGTGTACTCCACGTCGCCGCTGGTGGACTTCAGCTCGGCGGTCTGGCACGTGACCTCGCCGACCTCCACGTCGCCGCTGACCGAGCCCAGTTCGAGCCGGCGCACGTCGACGTCGCGAATCCGCACGTCTCCGCTCACGCTCGAGGCCTCGAGCGTGCCATCGAGCTTGACGCCCTGGATGTCGACGGTTCCCGAGATGGACTTGGCGCGCTCGACGCGCCCGCCCTTCTCGATGCGCACGTCACCGCTGATGCTCTCGGCGTTGACCGGACCGGTGATGCCGGTGATGCGCACGCTGCCCGAGATCGAGCGGGCCTCCACGGTCGTGCCGGGCGGCGCCGTGACCGTGTAGCGAACGCTGACATTGGTCGACCGTCGTTCCGAGCGCGGGTAGCGCGTGCGGGCCTCGGCACGGCCGGGTCGCTCGCTGATCTCGACCTGGACGAGACCGAGCTGCTCGCGCGCGTCCGCCTCGCTCCGCCCGCGCGCGACCTTGACGACCTCCAGGGTGACGTCGCCGGCGCCGCCTGCGGTCACCGTGATGTCGCCGGAGATGTTGGCGAGGTCGACCTGGCCGTTCGGACCCAGCTTGAACGTGCGGGTCACGCGCTCGGTCTGCTCGTTGGCGTTACGGGTGCCCTGCAGCCCTGGCGCGAGGCGCATCCGGCCGGCCATCGTCAGGTCATCCGCGTGCGTGGGCACCGGCGCGAGGAGCGCCGCCGTGAACGCGATCACCACCGCCGAACGTGAATTCAGGAATCGCATGGTTTTCTGTCTCCGCCGGCTCATGACTTTTTGAGCCCTTCGACGATGTCCGCCGCGCCCGCTTGGTTGCCCCGGCTCATCTCGCCCACCAGCGCGATCGTGTCCTGCAGCAGGACCACCTTGCGCCGGAGCGCGTCGAACAGGCTCTCCCGGGCCGGCACGTTCTGCGGGTCCGAATCGAGCGCCGCGCGGCTGTCGACGATGGCCCGATCGACGAGCGCCACGTTCTGCCGGAGCGCCGTCGTCACCGCGGGGTCGAGCACCGAGCCGTCGCTGGCCGCGATGCGCTCGAGATCCGCGAGCGCCGTCTGGTAATGCTGTTCGGCCATCTTCAGCTCGCCTTCGATGCGTTGGACGATTTCGCCAACCGCCGCGTTGCCCGCAGCCGGCGGCGCCTCGGGTGGGGCGGCCGGGTCGCGCATCATCAGCGCCGTGGCGCCCGCCACGACGACGAGCGACGCAGCGAGCGCCAGCCAGCGCGTCTGCCGAAACCAGGGCGTCGTCCCGCGGTCCGCGGCGTCCGCCGCGATCGTCCGCTCGAGCCGCAACCAGACAGCCGGCGGCGGGGGCAGCGGCTCCAGCGTGCGCGCCGCCTGCCGGATCCGGCCGAGATCGGCCGCCAGCGCGCGGCAGGCCGCACAGCGCTCGAGGTGCGCCTCGACCGACCGCCGCTCCGCGTCGGGCAGCGTGCCGTCGGCGAGCTCGACGATGGCCTCCGGGTACTGGTCGCAGCTCATGGGTGCCTCACGTCTTCACGGTCGCGCGCAGCGTCGCGCGCAGGCGCAGGCGCGCCTTGTGCACCTGCGATTTCGATGTGCCTTCCGCGATGCCGAGCATCTCGGCGACCTCGCGGTGCTCGAAACCCTCGACGTCGTGGAGGAGGAACGCCGCCCGACAGCCCTCGGGCAGCTGCGCGATCGCACGTTCCAGGTCGAGGCGGCTCACGGTCAGCTCCACCGCGCCTGCGGGCGCCGCCGGCGGCGGCACCTCGTCGACGTCGAGCGATCCGGTCGCCCGGCTCATGCGGCTCGCCTTGCTCCGCAGATGATCCAGGCAGTGGTTCATCGCCAGCCGGTACAGCCAGGTGGCCAGGGCCGACTGGCCCTTGAACCCGCCGAGCTTGCGGTGGGCCTGGAGGAAGATCTCCTGGAGCAGGTCTTCCGCCTCGCCGGCGTGGCCCACCATCCGGTAGGCCACGCCGTAGAGCCGGCCGGCATGGCGGCGGTAGATCTCTCCGAAGGCGTCGGTGTCCCCCTGGCGGTGGCGGGCCACCAGCTCGTGGTCCCCGATGTCGGCGCTGACGGCGACGCTCACTACTGGGTTAGACGGACTGATGGCAGGGCTGGGTTGCCCGCCCGGAGGGCCGATTCCGGGCCGGCTCATCGGGTCGGGCCCGCGCGCGGGGCGAGCCGGCCGCGGCGAAGGCCGGGGCGCCAGCGGCGCGCCTCGAATTCCCCCACGCGGGTCGGCGAGACGACCATGCCCTCGGCTCGCAGGAGCTGGCGCTTGCGGCCGACGTCGCCGCCGTAGCCGCCCAGGCGCCCGCCGGCCGCGATCACGCGGTGGCACGGCACGTCCGTCGCCCGGCAGTCGCGCATGATGTTGCCGACAGCCCGCCAGGCGCGCGGCCGGCCCGCCAGGGCCGCGACGTCACCGTAGGTGGCGACGCGGCCGGGCGGAATGCGCCGCACCACGAACAGCACCCGGGACGTGAACCGGTCCATCGATACTCGCCCCTATGTCAGTTCTTGGTTCCTGGTCCCTAGAAGACGATCCGGATGCCGCCCCCGGCCTGCAGGCCGCCCGCCTCCACCGAGAGCGTGCGGTCGCCATCAATCGGCAGGTCGACCGTCACCTGGCTGAACCGGATCAGACCGCCCACGCCGAAGGTCCGCGTCAGCATCACCGTCACGTCGGCGCCGGCGTTGAACCCGGTCTTCTTCTCGCGCTCGCGCGTCAGCGTCGCGCTCCGGAACGTGGCCTCGTCGAAAGGGTAGGCCTCGTCGTACGACACGCGGGTGACGAGGCTCTGCTCGACGGTCAGGAACGACGGCCCGGCGAACAGCGCCACCAGCACCTTCGATCCGGCCGGCAGGTACGCCATGACCTGCGCGTGAACCGCGGTCTCGTTCCGC
>Ga0326597_10005537_pt1 | contig 17499 bp, 13 predicted proteins | sample RVTome_12_FD_203789 | JGI IMG/M metagenome (GOLD analysis project Ga0326597, IMG submission 203789) | Soil microbial communities from uranium-contaminated site in the Upper Colorado River Basin, Wyoming, United States - RVT100D185 | ecosystem: Environmental > Terrestrial > Soil > Contaminated >... | reverse complement strand
CTTCGTCCGACTCATCGAGCGCGAGGCCCTGAGCGGGAACGGCCTGCTGGACGGCGGCACCCACCTCTCCGCCGGACAGGAGGCGCTCGCCGCCATCAGCGACGAGCTGGGACTCGATGACGCCCCCTCCGGCGACGCCGCGCAGCTCCTGCTCAGCGTGATCGCCCTCTGCTGGTTCCCGCTCGTCCACGCCGGCACCGTCGCTCCGGCGGTCGGCGTCGCCTTCGACCACTCCGGGGACTTCGAGCGCCGCAAGCGCCATGTGGTGGACCTGGTGGTCCACGGGGTGCGCGGACTCGGGGCCTCGTCCACCCGCCCTCTCACCACTCGTGCGAGCCATGACTGATCTCCTCACCTACCCCCCCAAGCCCCCGCGCGCCCCGCTGGCCACCGAGCAGGAGGCCCGCGAAGTCGCGGAGGCGGCTCGCGAAAAGGATTGGGAAGCGCCGAGCTTCGTCCGCGAGATGTTCGACGGGTCGTTCCACTTCGGCCTGGTGCATCCCTTCCCCCGCATGGACGCCGCGGAGATCGAGGAGGCCCGGCCGTTCATGGAGCGGCTCGAGCGTTTCCTCCGGGAGAAGGTGGACAGCGACCGGATCGACCGGGAAGGGAAGATCCCCGAGGCGGTGATCGACGGCCTCCGCGAGATCGGGGCCTTCGGCATCAAGATCCCGAAGGAGTATGGCGGCCTCGGCCTCAGCCAGACGGCGTACACCCACGCGATCGGCCTGGTGACCAGCGCGGACGGGAACCTCACGGCGCTCCTCTCCGCCGCCCAATCCATCGGCGTTCCCCAGCCGCTCAAGCTCTTCGGGACGCCGGAGCAGAAGCAGCGCTATCTCCCCCGGCTCGCCAAGGGCGCGGTGAGCGCCTTCGCCCTCACCGAATCGAACGTCGGCTCCGACCCCGCCGCGATGAGCACCACCGCGGTGCTCTCCCCCGACGGCACCCACTACATCCTCAACGGCGAGAAGCTCTGGTGCACCAACGGCACCATCGCCGAACTGATGGTGGTGATGGCGCGCACCGGCCCCAAGAAGATCACCGCGTTCATCGTCGAGACCAGCTGGCCGGGGGTCGAGGTGGTGCACCGGCTCCACTTCATGGGACTCAAGGCGATCGAGAACGGCGTCATCCGCTTCACCAACGTGAAGGTCCCGGTGGAGGACATGCTGTGGGGCGAGGGGAAGGGCCTCAAGCTCGCCCTCATCACCCTGAACACCGGGCGGCTCACCCTGCCCGCCTCGGCCGTGGCGGGCGGCAAGCGCTGCCTCGAGATCTCGCGGCGCTGGGCCGCCGAGCGGGTGCAGTGGGGCCAGGCGGTGGGCAAGCACGACGCCATCGCGCAGAAGATCGGACGGATGGCGGCGGATCTCTTCGCCATGGAGGCGGTGGCGGATCTCGCCTCGCTGATGGCCGACCGGGGCGGGACGGACATCCGGCTGGAAGCGGCGATGGCCAAGATGTGGAACACCGAGGTGGGGTGGCGGATGGTGGACGACACCCTGCAGATCAAGGGCGGCCGGGGCTATGAGACCGCCGACAGCCTCAGGAGCCGGGGCGAGCGGCCCGACCCGGTGGAGCGGATGATGCGCGACTTCCGGATCAACCTGATCTTCGAGGGGTCGAGCGAGATCATGCGGCTCTTCATCGCCCGCGAGGCGGTGGACACGCACGTCAAGGTGGCGGGCGCGCTGATCGACCCGAAGACCCCGGCGAGCGCGAAGGCCGGCGCCCTGCTCAAGGCGGGACTCTTCTACGCCACCTGGTATCCCCGGCTCTGGTTCGGCCTCCGCGGCCGCTTCGGCTACGGCGAGCTCGGCCCGCTGGCCCCCCATGTGCGCTTCGTGGACCGCAGCAGCCGCAAGCTCGCCCGCACGCTTTTCCACTGCATGGTCCGCTTCGGGCCCAAGCTGGAGAAGCGCCAGGCGGTGCTGGGCCGCCTGGTGGAGATCGGGGCGGAGCTGCTCGCGATCAGCGCGGCGTGCAGCCGGGCCCACGCGATGGTGCAAGCGGATCCCGCGAACCGGGGGCCGGTCGAGCTCGCCGATCTCTTCGGCCGCCACGCCCGCCGGCGGGTCGAGGAGCGCTTCGCCGCCGTCTTCGACAACGACGATGTCGCCACCTATCGGGCGGCGCAGCGGGTGCTGGAAGGTGAGCACTCGTGGCTCGAGCAGGGGATGGTGCGCTACGACGCGTCGGCTTGACGACGGTGCGGGCACCGCCGGCTCCTGAACGCGGCTAGATTTCACTCTCCTTGAGTGACGAGCGGCCCATGGCGATCGCCGAAGGCAGGACAATCCCCTTTACCGGGCCGGAGGCGATCGACGTCGCCGTCCTGGAGACGTTCCCCTACGCCGGGCCCAACCAGGAAATCCTGACGGAGACGCGGGAATTCAGTCCCGTGTGCCCCTACAGCGGCCTCCCCGACTTCGCGACGCTCCGGATTGCCTACGTCCCCTCCGATCGGTGCATCGAGCTCAAGAGCCTCAAGTACTACGTGACGAGCTACCGGAGCGTCGGGATCTTCCAGGAGCACGCGACGGCCCGGATCGCCGAAGACCTGTACCAGGTGCTCCGGCCGCAGCGGCTGGAGGTGACGACGATCTACAACACTCGGGGCGGGTTCGATACGACCTGTACGGTGAGGTTGCCCGTCGGGGGGTGAGTCGCTCCCGCACGCGACAGGCACACCCGACGAACGCCTACCGCGCCGCCACCCCCGCCGACGGCCTGCTCGGCACCATGTCCGGCGCGCTCTTGGGGCCGCGAGGCAGCAGCTCCGGCAGGCCCGCCAGCTCCACCGCCGTCACCGCGAGCACCGCCGCCGCCTGCCTCAAGTCCCCCTCGACCGCCTTGTCGAAGGTGTCGCTCTCCGAGTGGTGCGTGTGGCTGTACCCTCGCCTCATCTGATCGAAGTTGAATCCCGGCACGCCATAGGGCAGAAACGACAGGTGATCGGTGCCGACTTTGGAGGCCGAGCGGATGCTGTCGGCGCCGAGTGAGGCCACCGGCGCCAGGAGCTCCGCCCACAGCCGCTCGAGATCGTCCCGGCCCTGCAGTGCCTGCCCGGTGACCGCGCCGGTCCCGTTGTCGAGCACGAGCACAGCCTGGATGCTGTCCGCCTCGGAGGCGTGCGCGGCCGCATAGGCGCGGGAGCCGAGGAGTCCCTGTTCTTCCCCGCTGAACAGGATGAAGCGGATCGTGCGTTTGGGCGTGACGCCCGACTGGGCGATCACCCGCGCCGCCTCGAGCACCGCCATCGCGCCGGTGCCGTTGTCGGTTGCGCCGGTCCCGAGGTCCCAGCTGTCGAGGTGCGCTCCGAGCACCACGACCTGCCCGGGCCGCTCCGAGCCCTTGATCTCCGCGACGGTGTTCCACTGCTGCACCGGCTTCCGGCCCAGGGTGTTCTGCACCGTGGCCTCGAGCCGCGGTGTCACCCCGGACCGCGCCAGCCGTTCGAGCAGCGTGTAGTCCTCGTGGGAGATGACGAGATTGGGGAGCGGCGAGACCCGGTTGGGCGAGCCGCTCATGGTCATCAGCCCGTGCTCCTTGGAGCCATCCACCAGCGTGCCGAGTGCGCCGGCCGCCTTCAACGCGTAGGGCAGGTCCACGGCGAACTGGCGCCGCGCCAGGGCCGCGGCGGCCGAGGTGTCGGCGGCGGCCTGCTGGCGCAGCCGAAGCTGCTCGAGAAAGCGGGCGGAGTCCGCCGCGGTCATGCCGGGTCCGTCGGGGTTCCAGAGCGGGAACGCGGCGCGGGGCAGGACCCAGGCGCCCCGCACCTTGTCCTTGTAGGCGGCCAGGCTGTCCGGGGTGGTGAGGTCGGTGACGACCACCGGTCCGGCCACCGGCTTGCCGCCGGTACCGGCTGTCCAGGCCCAGCTGTGGGCGGTGACCGCGCGCTCGAAGGGGGCCGTGATCCGCAGGGTGGCGGTGCCCCGCCGCCAGGTGACGCCGAAGGTGTACGGCTCGAGCGCAACCGCGAGGCCATAGGCCCGGAACCGTTCGGCGGCCCAGTCGTTGGCCGTCCGCATGGCGGGGGAGCCGGAGAGACGGGGGCCGATGACGTCCGTGAGGTGTTGAAGGTTGGACATCACCTCCGAATGGTCCATCGCCTGCGCGATGAGCGCCCCGGCGCCGGTGGTATCCACGGCGGACTGCGCGGCCAGAGGGGAGGCGAGCAGGACGAGGACGAGCAGAGGTCTCATGGGTTCCGTTCCGGGATGCGGTTTCGTGAGTGTCCGCCGCCGGGTGGCGAACCCCGGCCGCGACGCGTTATACTCGCACAGCATCGTTAGCCCCACCATTTCGCGCGCCCGAAGGAGCCTGCTCGTGGCCAAAGATACCCTGACGATTACCGACAACCGCACCGGCAAATCCTACGAGGTACCCGTCAGCGAAGGCACCATCCGGGCGGTGGATCTCAGGCAGATCAAGGCGACCGACGAGGACTTCGGGTTGATGACGTACGACCCCGCGTTCATGAACACCGCCGCGTGCCGCAGTGCCGTCACCTACATCGATGGCGACAAGGGAATTCTCCGCTACCGGGGATATCCGATCGAGCAGCTGGCGGAGCGTTCCACGTTCCTCGAGGTGGCGTACCTGCTGTGCGAGGGGGCGCTGCCCACCAAGGCGCGGCTCGACACGTGGAACGAGCAGATCAAGTCTCACACCTACGTGCACACCAACATCACCAAGTTTCTCGAGGGGTTCCGCTACGACGCGCACCCCATGGGCATGCTGCTCGGGGTGGTGGGCGCGCTCTCGACGTTCTATCCCGACGCCAAGGAGATTCACGACCCCGCCAACCGCTATCTCCAGCGGCTGCGGCTCCTGGCGAAGGCGCCGACCATCGCGGCGTTCGCCTTCCGCCACTCGCGCGGCCTGCCGTTCGTCTTTCCGGACAACGATCTGGACTATATCGGCAACTTCGTGAACATGACCTTCAGCATCGGCGGCCGCCACCGGCCCAACAAGGTGCTGCAACACGCTCTCGAGATCCTCCTGATCCTGCACGCCGACCACGAGCAGAACTGTTCCACCAGCGCGGTCCGGGCGGTGGGCTCGTCCCACGTCGACCCCTTCTCCGCCATCTCCGCCGGGATCGCGGCGCTGTACGGTCCGCTGCACGGCGGCGCCAACGAGGCGGTGCTGCTCATGCTCGACGAGATCGGGGAGAAGAAGAACATCCCGAAGTTCATCGAGGAGGTGAAGGCGGGGCGTGGTCGCCTGATGGGGTTCGGCCACCGGGTCTACAAGTCGTACGACCCGCGCGCCAAGCTGATCAAGAAGGTGGCGGACGAGGTGTTCGAGCAGACCGGGCTCAATCCCAAGCTCGAGATCGCCCTCGAGCTCGAGCGCATCGCGCTGGAGGACGAGTACTTCATCAAGCGGAAGCTCTACCCCAACGTGGACTTCTATTCGGGCCTGATCTACCAGGCGATGGGGTATCCGACGGAATACTTCACCGTCCTCTTCGCGCTCGGCCGCATGCCGGGATGGCTGGCGCAGTGGGAGGAGATGCTCCTCGACAAGGATCAGAAGATCGCTCGCCCCCGGCAGATCTACACCGGCGCCTCGGAGCGCCCCTTCGTGCCACTGGAGAAGCGGTGACCGGCCCATGACGGACCAGATCGACACGCTGCTGTCGGAGCGGCGCCGGTTCCCCCCGCCGCCCGAGTTCGCCCGGCAGGCCAACGCGACGCGCGCGCTCTACGAGGCGGCCGATCGCGATCGGGAGTCGTTCTGGGCCCAGCAGGCCCGGGCCCTCGACTGGATCGAGCCGTGGACCAAGGTGCTCGAGTGGAAGCTGCCACACGCCAAGTGGTTCGTCGGCGGCAAGCTCAACGCCTCGGCCAACTGCCTCGACCGGCACCTCGACGGGCCCACCCGCAACAAGGCCGCCCTCATCTGGGAGGGCGAGCCGGGCGACCGCCGCGTGCTGACCTACTGGGACCTCGCCCGGGAGGTCCGCCGCTGCGCCAACGCGCTCAAGGGCCTCGGCGTGCGGAAGGGAGATCGCGTCGTCATCTACCTCCCGATGGTCCCCGAGGCGGTCATCGCCATGCTGGCCTGCGCCCGGATCGGCGCGGTGCACTCGGTGATCTTCGGCGGCTTCTCCGCGGAATCGGTGCGCGACCGGGTCAACGACGCGAGTGCGAAGGTCATCATCACCGCCGATGCCGGGTATCGCCGCGGCCAGGTGGTGCCGCTCAAGCGGATGGCCGATCAGGCCATGGCGGACACGCCGACGGTCGAGCACTGCATCGTGGTCCGTCGCCGGCCCGGTACGGAAGGGGATGAGTCGTTCGCCGAGATGAAGGAAGGGCGGGACCACTGGTGGCACCGGGTGATCGGCGCCGCCTCCGCGGTGTGCGAGCCGGAACCGATGGACGCGGAGGACCTGCTCTTCATCCTGTACACCTCCGGCACCACGGGAAAGCCGAAGGGCATCGTCCATACCACCGGCGGATACCTCACCCAGGTGGCGGCGACATCGAAGTACGTCTTCGACCTCAAGCCGGAAGACGTGTTCTGGTGCACCGCCGACGTGGGGTGGGTGACGGGCCACTCATACGTGGTCTACGGGCCGCTCGCCAATGGGGCCACCGTGATGCTCTACGAGGGGGCGCCCGACTGGCCGGAGCGCGATCGCTTCTGGGACATCATCGAGCGCTTCGGGGTCACCATCCTGTATACCGCGCCCACCGCCATCCGCGCCTTCATGAAGTGGGGGACCGACCATCCCGCGCGCCACGATCTCTCCAGCCTTCGGCTCCTGGGAACGGTCGGCGAGCCGATCAACCCCGAGGCGTGGATCTGGTATCACACCCACATCGGCGGCAGCCGCTGCCCGATCGTGGACACCTGGTGGCAGACGGAGACCGGCGGGATCATGATCACGCCCCTCCCCGGCGTCACGACGACCAAGCCCGGCTCGGCGACGGTGCCGTTTCCCGGGATCGTGGCGGAGCTGGTGGATACCACCGGCAAGACGCTGCCGCTGGGAGGAGGATTCCTCACCCTCGGCGCCCCCTGGCCCGGGATGCTGCGGACGATTTACGGCGACGACGAGCGTTACCGGGAGACCTACTGGTCGCGCTTCCCCGGCCGCTACTTCGCCGGCGACGGGGCCAAGCTCGACGAGGAGGGGTACTGGTGGATCCTCGGGCGGGTGGACGACGTGCTCAATGTCGCCGGGCATCGCATCGGCACCATGGAGGTGGAGAGCGCCCTCGTGGAGCACCCGGCGGTGGCGGAGGCGGCGGTGGTGGGGAAGGCGCACGAGCTCAAGGGCCAGGCGATCGCCGCCTTCGTGACGCTCAAGGACGGGCACACCGCGTCGGCGGACCTGAAGGACGATCTCAAGGCCCACGTGACCCAGAAGATCGGCGCCATCGCCCGGCCGGACGACGTCTTCTTCTCCGCCGACCTGCCCAAGACGCGGAGCGGCAAGATCATGCGGCGCCTGCTGAAGGACATCGCCGAGGGTCGCGCGCTGGGCGACACCACGACGCTGGCGGATCCGGGGGTGGTGAGCCGGCTCAAGGATCTCTACGAGTCGGAGGAGACGTGAGGGCGGCGACCCCTGCAGGCGGCCCCGCGAGACGGCGCTACCCGATCGGCAGGTCCTCGCCCTCGAGGTAGGTATACCCTTCCAGCCCCGCCACGAAGTCCGCGATGAAGCTGTTCGCCTCCTGCCGGGTGAGCCCCTTCGCGTTCGCCACCTTCCGCCGGAACGTCGCCAGCAGGTCGGACCCGTGAAACTGCACGTAGTTGAGCACCTCGGTCACGGTGTCCCCGTGAACCAGATCGGTCACCTCGTACCCCTGCTCGGTGAGCCGGACGTGCACCGCGTTGGTATCGCCGAAGAGATTGTGCAGGTCTCCCAGGATCTCCTGGTACGCCCCGGTGAGGAAGATACCGAGGATGTAGGGCTCCCCCTCCTTGACCGGGTGGAGCTCCAGTGACGGCTTGCCCTTGCGCCCTCCGGTGAAGCGGTCGATGACGCCGTCGCTGTCGCAGGTCACGTCCTGGAGCGTGCCCCGGCGGTTGGGCGCCTCGTCGAGCCGGTGGATCGGCATGATGGGGAAGAGGTGGTCGATCGCCCAGTTGTCGGGAAGCGACTGGAACACGGAGAAGTTGCAGAAGTAGCGGTCCACCAGCACCGCCTCGATGTGCGAGGCGATCTCCGGGAAGGCCGTCTTGTCGTGACCGATCGCCTGCTGGAGCGCGTTGAGGGTGACCAGGTAGAGCTGGTCGGCGTCGGCCTTGTCGCGCAGCGAGAAGACCCCGCTGGCGAAGAACTCCTGGGCCCGCTCCTTGGCGAACACGGCGTCGTGAAAGACCTCCTCGATCCGGTCGGCCGTGATCCCTTCCAGATTCTCGGTCATCTCCACCAGCAGCGGATGCCGCTCGTCCCGCAGCACCGGGGCCACCGGCTCGATCTGCGACTCGACGTCGATCACGTGGATCAGCAGCAGCGAATGGTGCGCCGTGAGGGCCCGGCCCGACTCGGAGATCAGGTGGGGCATCGGCAGCCCCTCGTTCCGGCACACGCTCCCGATGGTGTACACCACGTCGTTGGCGTACTCCCGCATCGAGTAATTCATGCTCGCCGGCCGGGTGGAGCGCGAGCCGTCGTAGTCCACGCCGAGGCCGCCGCCCACGTCCACGTGGGTCAGGTCGAAGCCCATGCCCCTGAGCTCCGCGTAGTACCGGCCGATCTCCTCGAGCCCCGCCTTCACGTAGCGGATGTCGGTGATCTGGCTGCCGAGGTGGAAGTGGACGAGCTTGAGAATGTCCTTGCGGCCGAGCTGGTCAAGCTGGTCGAGGAGCTTCACCAGCTCGACGGCGCCGAGGCCGAACTTGGAGCGCTCGCCGCCGCTCTTGGCCCACCGCCCCGATCCCTCGGTGGCCAGCTTGATCCGCACGCCGGCGGTGGGCTGGACCCCCATCTCGTCGGCCACCTTGAGCAAGACCTCCAGCTCGGTGAGCTGCTCCAGCACGATCATCACCGAATGCCCGAGCTTCTGGCCCATGAGCGCCAGCCGCATGAACTCCTCGTCCTTGTAGCCGTTGCAGACGATCAGGTGGTTGGTGCTCTCGTTGAGGCCAAGGATGGCCTGGAGCTCGGGCTTGCTGCCGCACTCGAGGCCGACGCCGTGGGGCTCGCCGAACTCCACGATCTCCTGCACCACGTGCCGCTGCTGGTTCACCTTGATCGGGTAGACCGTGGTGTAGGCCCCCTCGTAGCCGAATTCCTTGATGGCGCTCCCGAACTCGGCGGCGAGGGTGTTGATCCGGGAGCGGAGGATGTCGGAAAACCTGAGCAGCAGGGGCAGACCGACGCCCTGCGCGTTGAGGTCCATGGCGAGGTGGTAGAGATCGAGCCCGCGCTTCTTGTTGGCGTCGGGGTGGACGATGACATGGCCCTCCGGGCTGATCCGGAAGTATCCCTGCCCCCAGCCGCTCATGTTGTAGAGCTTTTCGGCGTCCTTGATGGTCCAGGTGGGCGGCGCGATGGTCGTGGCGATCGGAGTGCTCCGGCGAAGGGGCGAAGCGGCAATTGTAATCCCATGGTGGCGGCGGCGCCACACAGCCCCGCGCGCGCCACATGTGCAGCCGGTGGCATCTCCGCTAACCGCTTGGCCGCGACGCTAGTGCCGCCGGGAATTTGCCGCGCTGACAGCACTTGCACGGGCATAAAGCTCGCGTTCGGGGGCTGCCGTAGGCCCGGGGTCAGAGAGCGACAATTTGCACTACGGAAGAATCGAGGCGTACCATGATCGCGACCAGCCTGATCACCATCCGGCGGCTTTCCCAGGAAACCCGCCTGCGTCTGGAAATCCACTTCGCCAAGGCCTTCGAGGCCCTGGCCGAGACCTACTGCATCCAGGCGGTGGAGTTCGTGCGCCGCTTGAGGACGAGACTGCCGGTGGAGGAGTCGCTGGACCGCTTCTTCAGGGAGGTGGGCGTGCCGGCAGCCATGGAGGAGACCGTCCGCGCCCGCGCGCTCATCACCATCGGGCCCCTCGCGGCGAGCGTGCGCGAGGGGGAGGCCCGCGCGATTTCAGGGTGGACCAACCTGAGGCCCGACCAGCTGCTGGAGACGATCCGCCGCCGCGCCCACGACGCCGACGAGATCAACCTCGATTGCCGGATGGCGGCGTCGGTGTCCTCCGAAGCGGTGGCGGCCACCCACCTCGCGATGGCGCTCGGCACCGCGGAGGTGCTCGAGGGCGAGTTCACGCCCGACGAGGCCATCATGCACTACGCCCGCTCCTTCAATCTGCCCTCGATGGAGGCGCAAATCGTCCTGCGCCGCGCCCTCGCCCAGCTTGCCGCGCGGGAGGACTACCTGCCGAACACGTTGTTCGAGCGGTCGGTGTCGGGGAGCGCCTGGCGCGGATCCACCGTCACCTTTCGCACCGGCTTGGCGCTCCGCACCCGGTAGGCGAACCGGGGTCCGAGGTTCCACATTTCGACCGGGAGCGTGATCCGCTCCGTGGAACCATCGTCATACGTCAACTCCATCTCCAGCGGCAGCGTCATGCTGCCGCGATTGGAGAGAACCACCTTCTGCCCGCCGTCGGCGGTGGCCACCGAGTCCACCGCCTGGTCGAGCCGCGCCGTGGTGTAGATCCAGTCGCGCCAGAACCAGTCGAGATCCATCCCTGAGACGTCGCGCATGAGGCGGAAGAAGTCGGCGGGCGTGGGGTGCTTGTACGCCCAGGTCCGGATGTACTCCCGGAACGCCCGATCGAACCGCTCCTTCCCCAACACCTCGTAGCGAAGCGTCTGCATCATGAGCGCCGGCTTCTGGTAGCCGGTCCAGAAGAGGTCCTTCGACTCCACCGGGCGGAGGATCAGCGGCTGCTCCTGCCCCGGCGCCGCGTGATCGGCGTAGAGGTGCAGCGGGTGGACCTCGATGCTGTCGCCGTACGCGGTGCCCGCGAAATACTTCGCCGCGTTGGCGAGGTCGATGAAGGTGTTGAACCCCTCATCCATCCACGGATACAGCCGCTCGTTCGAGCCCACGATCATCGGCACCCACTGATGGCCCAGCTCGTGGGCCAGCACCCACTGGCGATCCTCCCGGCTCGGGCTTCGAGGATCGAAGGTGATCATCGGATACTCCATCCCCTCGATCGGGCCCTCGATGCTCGTCATGTGCGGGTAGGGGTAGGGATACCACTGCTCGCTGTAGTACTGGAGCCCCTCCCGGACCATCCGGTTGGCCTCCTCCCACTCCGGCGCCGACGGGCGGTAGAGCGTATGGACCATCGCGCCCTGGTAGCCGCTCGCATCCCAGCGAAAATCCGGCGCGGCGCCGAAGGCGAAGTCCCGCACGCTGTCGGCGGTGAAGCGCCAGGTGAGCGAGCCCGTCGAGGCAGGCCGGGTCCGGTCGGCGTGGCCGGCCTCCTCGGCGGAGATGATCGCCACCGGCTCCCGGGACGAGCGCGCCCGGGCGAGGCGGGCGCGCTGCGCCGCGGTGAGCACCTGTTCGGGATTCACCAGCGTCCCGGTGGCGCCGACGATGTAGGTGGACGGCAGGGTGAGCGAGACGTCGAACCTGCCGTACTCCAGGTAGAACTCGCCGCCGCCGATGTAGGGATCGTGATTCCAGCCGCGCACGTCGTCGTAGACCGCCATCCGCGGGTACCACTGTCCGATCACGTACAGCGTGCCGTCTCGGCCCATCCGTCCGGCGCCGTAGTCCGGGACGGTGAACCGCCACGCGAGGGTGATGTCCACCAACGCCCCGGGGGCCAGCGCCCGCGGCAGATCGAGACGCATGGTGGTGCCGTAGATGACCGGCGTGACCTCCGTGAGGCCCACGCGGACCTCGTCCAGCTCGAGCCCTCCGGGAAATCCCTTGCAGGAGAAGTCGAAGGTGCTGCCGAGGAAGACGAGCGGCGGCTGATCGAGCTTCTCGGTGATGCTGGTGGGCCCGCAGATGTTCTGCTCCAGGAAGAGCCAGAGGTAGGGCAGCCGGTCGGGCGACCGGTTCACATAGTGAATCGTCTCCCGCCCGCGCAGCTCGTGGCGCTCGGGATCGAGCGTCGCCTGAATCCGGTAGTCGGCCCGCTGCTGCCAGTACCGGGAGCCGGGACGACCCGATCCGGTGCGCAGCAGGTTGCCGGCGGGGAGCGCGAGCGGGCGGAAGGGCGAGAGCGTCCCGCCGCCGGGCTCGCCGGGCGAGGACGGCGCCTGGGCGGCGGCGGGGCCGGCGGCGAGCGCCACCGAGAGCAGCAGAAGGGCGGCGAGTCGGCCGGACATCGAGGCTCCATGTCGAGGAGGGGTCGCGACCAACATACTCCCCTGAGCGAGGGCGGCAAGTCGCGCAAAGACTGGTAATTCTTCTCGCGGTCGCTCATTGTACACCGCGTCGCCGAGGTTTCCCCTGAGAGGAGCCGCCATGTCCAGTCGAGCAAGTCGCGCCGCCCTCGCCCTGCTGGCCATCGCCGCCTGCCGGGACAACCGATCCGCCGGGCCGGCCGTCGGCACCGGCACCGCAACCGCGACCCCGGCGGCCGCTCCCGCCGCCAACGTCGTCACCTTCATCGCGCGGGACCACGGCTTCGAGGGACCGGCGCAGATCCCCGCCGGCGCCACGTACTTCCGGCTCGACAACCAGGGCAAGGAGCTGCACCAGCTCGTGATCGCCCGGCTCGACCAGGGCCGGACCTACGACAGCCTCCTCGCCGCGCTGCGAAACCCCGGCCCCCCTCCTGCGTGGATGCACCTCGTCGGCGGCCCCAACGCGATCGATCCTGGTGCGACATCGAACGCCACTCAGCGTCTGACCGAGGGGCATTACGCCGTGCTCTGCTTCATTCCGAGCGCCGACGGCGTGCCCCACATGGCCAAGGGCATGATCGCGCCACTCGAAGTCACCCCGGCGGTGGAACCCGCCGCCCGGGACGTCCCGGCGGACGTGACCGTCAAGCTCGTCGATTACGCCTTCGAGCTCTCCGTGCCCCTCACGTCCGGCAACCACGTGGTCCGGGTCGAGAACGCCGGGCCCCAGCCGCACGAGCTCGTGCTGGCGCGGCTCGCGCCGGGAAAGACGATCAAGGACATCGAGAAGTGGGTGAGAGGCGGCGAGAAGGGGCTGCCGCCGGTCAGCGCCATCGGCGGTGTCGCGGCGATGATGGCGAACGAGAGCGGTCAGTTCACCGTCGAGCTCACCCCCGGCGACTACGCGCTGATCTGCTTCCTGCCCGATGGGAAGGACGGCAAGGCGCATCTGGTGCACGGGATGGTGAAGCAGATCAAGGTGGGATGAGCCCCTGCCCTCCGCGTCCCATGTCGTCGAGCGCAGCAGCAGACTCCCGGTGTCCGCCGAGGCGGCCTTCGCCTGGCACGGGATGCCGGGGGCGCTCGAGCGCCTGACACCGCCCTGGGAGCGGCTCGACGTGATCGAGCCGGGCGCGGGGCTGGCCGACGGATCGCGGACGGTGCTCAGGGTTTGGCAGGGACCCATCCCGCTGCGGTGGGTGGCACGCTACCGCGACGTGATTCCTGGGCGGCAGTTCGTGGACGAGCAGGAAGAAGGGCCGTTCTCGAAGTGGACCCACCTGCACCGCTTCGAGCCCGACGGCCCCGGGGCGTGCACCCTCACCGATCGCATCGAATACACCGCGCCGCTGGGGCCCGCTGGCGCCGCCGCCGCCCGTCTCCTGGTAGGACGGCGGCTCCGGCGCCTCCTGTCCTACCGTCACCAGCTCACCCCGGCCGACCTCCAGGCCCTCTCCCACTTCGCCGATCGCGCCCCGCTCAAGCTCGCCATCAGCGGCGCCACCGGCATGGTGGGCCGGGCGCTGACGCCGTTCCTGCTCACCGGCGGGCACGACGTGCGCCGTCTGACCCGCCGCGCCGAGCATCCCGGGGACGTGGACTGGAGCTATGAGGAAGGGCGCATCGATGCCGTGAAGCTCGACGGCCTCGATGCCGTCGTGCACCTCGCCGGCGAGAACATCGCCGCGCGCTGGACCGAGCGCCGCAAGAAGCGCATCTGGGAGAGCCGGGCGATCGGCACTCGGTTCCTCTGTGAGACGCTCGCCCGGCTCCATCGCCCCCCCCGGGTCCTCGTGTCGGCGTCGGCCGTGGGGATCTACGGCGACCGTGGCGACGAAACCCTGGCCGAGGACAGCCCCCTCCCCGCGCGCGGTGCCGATTTCCTGGTTGACGTCGCCCGGGAGTGGGAGGCCGCCACCGAGCCGGCGCGTGCGGCCGGGATTCGGGTGGTGAACCTCCGCTTCGGCATCATCCTCACGCCCGCCGGCGGCGCCCTCGCCAAGCTCCTCCCACCCTTTCGCCTCGGGCTCGGCGGCCGCGTCGGCACCGGCCGCCAGTGGATGAGCTGGATCGGGATCGACGACGCGGTGGGCGCCATCCACCACGCCCTCCTGACCGATTCGCTGAGCGGCCCGGTCAATGTCACCGCGCCACACCCGCGCACCAATCACGAGTTCGCGGCCGCCCTCGGACGGGTGCTGGGCCGCCCGTCCCGGATCCGGGTATCCGCCCAGGCCATCCGGCTGGCATTGGGTGAGATGGGCCAGGTGGCGCTCCTGTCGAGCGCCCGGGTGCTGCCGACTCGCCTACAGGAGGCCGGCTACGTCTTCCGGCACCCCCACCTTCCGGGGGCGCTGCGATTTCTGCTCGGGGCGGCGGGCGAGTAGCTTTCCCCAATGACATCGCGCAGAGCCGTCGTTCTCCTGAGCGGCGGAATGGACTCCACCACCACCGCGGCCATCGCCCAGCGCGGTGGGTTCGACGTCTACGCCCTCTCCATCCGCTACGGCCAGCGCCACGCGGTCGAGCTCGAAGCCGCCCGGCGGGTCGCGGCCCTCCTCGGGGTCCGGAAGCACGTCGTCATCGACATCGACCTGCGCGCGTTCGGCGGCTCGGCGCTCACCGGCGACCTCGCCGTTCCCAAGGACACGCCGCTCGCCGAGATCGGCAGCGCCATCCCGGCGACCTACGTCCCCGCGCGCAACACCATCTTCCTGTCGCTCGCGCTCGCATGGGCGGAGACGCTGGGATCGCGGGACATCTTTCTCGGCGCGAATGCTCTCGACTACAGCGGCTATCCCGATTGCCGGCCGGAGTATATCGAGGCGTTCCAGCGGATGGCCAACCTGGCCACCCGCGCCGGGGTGGAAGGGGGCGGCGGGATCACGATCCACACGCCGCTGATCAAGCTGTCCAAGCGCGAGATCGTGGCGGAGGGCCTGGCCCTTGGACTCGATTACGCGATCACGTCCACCTGCTACGATCCGGCGCCGGACGGCGCCGCCTGTGGCCGGTGCGAGGCATGCCTGCTGCGCCTCAAGGGCTTCCGGGAAGCCGGCGTGGCCGATCCCGCGCGGTATCAGGCGAGAACCGCGTGACCTACGCGGTGAAGGAGATCTTCTACACCCTCCAGGGCGAAGGCGCCAACACCGGCCGCCCCGCGGTCTTCTGCCGGTTCGCGGGCTGCAATCTCTGGAGCGGGCGGGAGAGCGACCGCGATGACGCGGTGTGCCGGTTCTGCGACACCGACTTCGTGGGCGCCGACGGCCCGGGCGGGGGCAAGTTCGAGTCGGCGGGGTCGTTGGCCCGGGCGGTGGGGACGGTGTGGCCGGACGATGGAGGAGCGGGCCGGCGACTCGTGGTATGCACCGGCGGCGAGCCGCTGCTCCAGCTCGATCCGCCGCTTCTCGCGGCGCTGCACGAGGCGGGCTTCGAGGTGGCGGTGGAGACGAACGGCACCATAGTCCCCCCGGACGGGATCGACTGGCTCTGCGTGAGTCCCAAGGCCGGCGCCGAGCTGCTGGTACGGTCGGGCGACGAGCTCAAGCTCGTCTACCCCCAGGACGGCGGCGAGCCCGAGCGCTTCGAACGGCTCCGATTCGACCATTTCTTCCTCCAGCCGATGGACGGTCCCCATCGGGAGGAGAACACGGCGGCCACGCTCGCGTATTGTCTGGCACACCCGCGCTGGCGACTCAGCCTGCAGACGCATAAGCTTCTCGGGATTCCCTGAGCCCCTCTTCCGAGCCTCCATGCACGGCTATTCCGACCGCATCAATCACGCGTTCGCCTTCGCCGCCAAATACTACGTCGCCGTCGCGCCGGCTGGCGCCGGAATGGACTATCTGGCTCACCCGGCCAACGTGGCCATCATCCTGGCCCGCTACGGGTGCGAGCAGCTGACGATCGTCGCGGGCATCCTGCACCACGTGCTCGAGGAGACCCCGCCCGACCGCTGGCCGCTCATGGAGAAGAAAATCTCCGACAAGTTCGGCCCGGTGGTGCTGGCGATCGCCAAGGACGCGCTGGAGCCGAAGTTCGACCGCCGGGGCGGCGATCGTCCCTGGCAGGCCTGCAAGCAGGAATACCTGAGCCTGCTGGCCACCGCCGAGCCGCGGGCGCTGGACATCTGCGTCGCCGACGAGATCCATGCCTGCGGCTCGACCAGCACCGCGCTCCGGCGCCTCGGGGTGGAGTATCTCCGGACCGTGTCGCGCGCGGGGTCCGAACAGACCATCTGGTGGTACCGATCGCTGCTCGAGATCGTCTCGGCGCGGTCGGACTGGCCGCGCCGCGAAATGCTCGCCGAGCTGCGGTTGATGAGCGCCGATCTGGTGCGGAGTCTCCGAGAAAACGAGGAGGGGCTGTGAGAGGTCCGGCGCTGGCCGTCGCTCTGATCGGAATCACCGGCTGCGTGGCGGGCGGTGGCCCCCCCATCCCGCTCAATCCGGTGCGGTTCCTGTCGATCAACGACGTGTACGTCGCGGACACGATGGCCGACGGCCAGGGTGGACTGGCCCGGGTGGCCACCGTGCGCCGCCGCCTGGCCGATCAAGGGCCCGTCCTCTTCGTGCTGGCCGGCGATCTCCTCAGCCCCAGCCTGCTCAGCAAGTACTACAACGGCCGGCAGATGGTCGAGGCGCTCGACTCCGCGCGGCTCGACTACGCCACCTTCGGCAACCACGAGTTCGAGCTGTCAGTGGACACGCTGAACGCGCGGATCGCCGAGTCGAAGTTCACCTGGCTCTCGAGCAACTGCACGCTGGCCGACGGCACCCCCTTTCCCAAGGTGCTCCCGTGGGACACCGTGCGCGTCTCGGGGCACAAGGTCGGGCTCTTCGGCCTGACCCTGCTCGGCGGGTACCGCGAGCAGGTGCGCTGCACCGATCCCGACAGCGCCGCCCATCTCGCGATCGACACGCTCGCGGCGCTGGGAGCCGATCTCATCGTCGGGATCACCCACCAGACGCTCGAAGCCGATCGTGACCTGCTCGGACGGGAATCCCGCCTCGACCTCATCCTCGGGGGGCACGAGCACGAGGCGCACGACTCGGTGGTCTCCGGGCGCCACGTCCTCAAGGCCGACGCCAACTCCCGCACGGCGCAGTTCGCCACCTTGTGGGGCGGCAAGGGGCAGTGGCGACAGGCGGTGGGACGGGTGCACATCGACAAACGGCTCCCCGACGACAGTCT
>Ga0326597_10005535_pt1 | contig 17500 bp, 13 predicted proteins | sample RVTome_12_FD_203789 | JGI IMG/M metagenome (GOLD analysis project Ga0326597, IMG submission 203789) | Soil microbial communities from uranium-contaminated site in the Upper Colorado River Basin, Wyoming, United States - RVT100D185 | ecosystem: Environmental > Terrestrial > Soil > Contaminated >... | reverse complement strand
ACCTGCGCAGCCGGGCAGGACCAACGCCCAAACCAGCGCCAACGCCGCCACGCTCGAATTGACGGCGTGCAATTTCATGTCAAAGAGTGTCCGCATCGTCCATCCCTGCCCGATACCAGGCGCTGCGTACCGGTCTATCATCGGCGCACGTCGCGCCCGACCCATAGTGGCGCAGCTAGGAATCGCTAGAATAGCTCCAAGCGGACGGGCAGTCAGCCCTCCAAGAAACGGGTTAGTATTGGCAGGATTAGATGCCGGGCCACGACGTCTACGAGTCGCCACTGGTCTCCCGATACGCCTCGCGCCGAATGAGCGAGCTCTTCAGCGCCCGGCGTCGGATTCTTACGTGGCGCCGACTGTGGCTGGCGCTCGCCCAGGCGCAACGCCGTTGCGGGCTCAAAATCTCCGCCCGCCAGATCAACCAACTTGAGCGCACGCTCGAAGACATCAACTTCTCCACCGCGGCCCGCCACGAGAAGCGTACCCGTCACGACGTCATGGCCCATGTTTACACCTGGGGAGACATCGCTCCGGACGCGAAGGGCATTCTTCATCTCGGCGCCACCAGCGCATTCGTCGTTGACAACGCCGATCTCATCATCATGCGCGATGCGCTGCATCTCATCGCGGACTGGCTCGCCAACGCGATCGACGCCCTCGCCGCCTTTGCGAAGAAACATCGTGCGCTTCCGACGCTGGGCTTTACCCATTATCAGCCCGCGCAGTTGACCACGGTCGGCAAGCGCGCCGCCTTGTGGTGTTACGACCTGGTCCGCGACCTCGACGAGATTGAGCACAGGATTGCCTCGATCCGTTTCCGCGGCGTCAAAGGGACGACCGGCACCCAGGCCAGCTTCATGGACCTCTTCGACGGCGACGAGGCCAAGGTTAAGAGGCTTGAAGCCGACGTCGCCCGCCGCTTCGATTTCCGCGAGGTCGAGCCGGTCACCGGCCAAACGTATTCGCGCAAAGTCGACGCTCAGTTCGTGTGCACCCTCGGCGGAATTGCCGCGAGCGTCCACAAGTTCTCGAATGACATCCGCCTCCTCGCCAATCTCAAGGAGATCGAGGAGCCGTTTGAGAGCGGCCAGGTGGGCTCCAGCGCCATGGCCTATAAGCGCAACCCCATGCGCTGCGAGCGCGCCGCGGGCCTGGCCCGCTTCGTGATCTCGCTCGTGCAGTCGCCGCTTCAGACCGCCGCCGAGCAGTGGCTTGAACGCACGCTCGACGATTCCGCGAACAAGCGGCTCAGCGTCAGCGAGGCGTTTCTCGCCACCGACGCGATGCTGAGAATCGTCGTCAACGTCGCACGCGGTCTGGTTGTTTATCCAAACGTCATCGACGCCCGCCTCAGGGCGGAGCTGCCCTTCATGGCTACGGAAAATATCCTCATGGCGGCCGTGCAGGCCGGCGGCGACAGGCAGGTTCTCCACGAGCGCATCCGCCGGCATTCGCAGGCCGCCGCAGCCCGAGTCAAATTGGAGGGAAAGGACAACGATCTGCTCGGGCGCCTGCGAAATGACGACGCCTTCACGGGGCTGGACCTGCGCGGCCTGACCAATCCGAAGCGCTTCATCGGCCGCGCCCCGCAACAGGTGGATGATTTCGTCCGCGCCTTCGTCACGCCAGTGCGACGGCGTTATCGCGAGGTCTTGTCACGTGACAGCCAACTGGCAGTATAGTCCAGTGCCGTGCCGCACGCTAAGGCAGCGCTCAAAAACAACTTGGACGATTTCTGAGGGAACAGACGGGATTTACATGATTAACAGGAACCAGGGCCTGCGGTTGTCACAGGTGTTGAAGCGCAGCTATCCCGTTCATCTTGTAAATCATGTCGTCTCCAGGTGTTCATGTTATTGTCGAGCGCGCCCTGAGTTTCGGCTGCGCTACGCTGCCATTCCGAGCCGCCTGTCTGCCGTGCCGCGCACGGCACAGGCAGGCGACCGTCTGCCTGTGCGTGCCCGCACCTGTCTGCGTGCGTACCGCGCGCACAGGCAGACGCAGACAGGCCAGGGAGCGGAACTCCGCACTCGCAAACTCTGGGTTGTTGCACGACTATGACAAAGGATTCAGTCGATATGACCAAGAAAGAACTGGCCGCGCGCATCCGCGATGCCTCCTACCTCGAAGGTGATTTCACGCTGCGCTCCGGCCGCAAGAGCAAATACTATCTGGACAAGTATCTCTTCGAGACCCAGCCGGAAATCCTCGCAGCCCTCGGGCGGATGTTCAGTACGTACATCCATGATTCCACGACGCTCATCGCCGGCGCGGAACTGGGCGGCGTAGCCCTCGCGGCATCCGCATCGATGGCATCCGGCAAACCCTTCGTCATCATACGCAACGCCAAGAAGGACTACGGCACCTCGAAACCCTACGAAGGCCGGCTTGCCGATGCCGACAGTGTGCTCTTGGTGGAGGACATCGCCACCACCGGCGGTCAGGTGCTCGAGGCCGCCAAACTGATTCGCCAGGTCGGCGCAAGCGTCGAACGAATCGTGGCGGTGATAGACCGTCAGGAAGGAGCGCGTGAAAACATCGAGTCCGCCGGTCTTGCCTTCGAGTCGCTATTCACGAAGGCCGACCTGCGGATAACGGAATGATGCGCTCGGAGGGCTCCGGCCGGTCGCCCTACGCGAAGATCCGCCCGCATGGAACACCGATTGGCAAATACCGTGGACCGATCCACGAATTCCGTGCCGAAACGGTTTGCGCCTTGCGCAACGCACGTGTTACGCTCGACGCCACCCTGCGTGCGCAACCAAGATGGGTGGGATTTCAGCCGCAGTGTAACCGATGATTCTAATGGGACGAGGAAAGGACTAACACCGTGATCGATCGATCGGATCAGCCAAAGGGCCGTGCCGCGTGGAATTTCGCCTTCGCCGGAATCCTGCTCCTCGCTGCGCTCGCCGGGCCCGCCGAAGCGCAAGTGCTCCCCTCGGCCGGCCCGCAACGGGCCGCGGATTCGACCCAAACGACTCCTTCCGGCGATCCGTCCCAATCCGCGGCGCAGACCCCACGCGACCCCGGCTCTTACCAGCTTTGGACGCTCGTTCCCGCGCTCATTGCGATTGTCTTCGCCATCATTACGCGCCAGGTCATACCTTCGCTCATTGTTGCGGTCCTGGTGGGCGCATACATGCTCGTACCCTGCCTGCCGTCATCGGACACTTATGCAGATTCCAACTCGTTGATTGCAGGCTTGCGCCTTGCCGCAGAGCGATACACGCTCGGAGCCATCGTCGACGATAGCGACGGCTTCGGCAAACTGAAGGTCCTCATCTTCACTCTGTTAATCGGCTTCTGCGTTGGCGTAATGGGCCGAAACGGCGGCACGGCCGGCATGGTCAAGCTGGTCGCGGGTGACACCGACTCCCCACGTCGCGGCACCCTGACCGCCTGGCTGGCGGGGCTCGTCGTGTTCTTCGACGACTATGCCAACACCATGATCGTCGGCCCGACCATGCGTTCCGTGTTCGACCGCCTCAGGCAGTCTCGGGCAAAGCTCGCCTACATAGTCGATTCGACCGCGGCACCGATTGCCTCGCTCGCCGTCGTGGGAACCTGGGTAGGCGCTGAAATCGGGTTCATTCAGACGGGCCTCGACGACGTGACCGCCGCCGGCGTGCCCGCCTTTCTCGTAAACGACAACGGTTCGGCTTTATCCGGAATGCAGGCTTTCCTCGGGAGCCTGCCCTACCGGTTCTATCCGATCCTCGCGCTGTTTCTTGTATTCCTCGTCGCGCTGACCGGGCGGGACTTCGGCCCGATGAAACGCGCCCAGGGGCGAGCCCTGGCCGGCAACGACACCGGATCGACGGATTCCCCCTCCGGCCCGCCGATGGAAGATGCCCCCACGCCGCGCTGGTGGTTGGGCCTCGTCCCGGTCCTCGTCCTCGTGGGCGCGACCGTTGCCATCCTGTTGCTGACCGGCGCCGCGGCGAGCGCGGCCGGCCAGAGTCCGGGCGCGGAAGTCCGCTGGTGGACGCGGGGCTACGAGATGATCGGCGGCGGTGACACGTATCTGTCAATTTTCTACGGCGCTTTACTCGCCGCCGTTGCGGCCGTACTGGTGACCGTAATAGCGCGGGCCTGTCCACTGCGCGACACGTTCGACGCGGGACTGGACGCCATGGCGCGAATGTTCCCGGCCCTGGTCATCCTCGTCCTTGCATGGGCGCTGTCGGCCGTCGAGGAGGATCTCATGCTCGGCCAGGTCGTCACCGCCAAGCTCCAGGCCGCAGACTTTCCCGTCGTCTGGGCGCCGCTGGCCGTCTTTCTCTGTGCCGCGGGAATCTCCTTCGCCACGGGCACTTCCTGGGGCACGATGGGAATTCTCTGCCCGGTAACCGTGGTGATAATGGCCCGCCTCGCCGCCGACATGGAACCCGATAAGGCCGTTACACTATTCTACGCCGCCGTAGGCAGCGTGCTCGCCGGCGCCGTCTTCGGCGACCATTGTTCGCCGATCAGTGACACCACGGTCCTCTCGTCGCTCGCTTCCGGCTGCCGCCACGAAGAGCACGTCTGGACCCAGATTCCCTACGCACTCGTCGGTGCGGCCGTCGCGATGGGCGTCGGCGACGTCATGTGCAGCGTCTACGGCCGGCCCTGGTATTACGGCCTCGGGGCCGGCGCAATACTGCTCGTGCTGATAGTGTTCATAGTCGGGAGGCGCCCCGTTCCCTCGACGATGACCGCGTCACTTGACGGCCCCGCGCCGTCGCTGGAAGAACGCCTCTACGGAAAGTGATTCGCAAAAAGTCCGCAAGCAGCCCCGGGCGTAAAAATACTTTAGGAACTCTAACAAAACCGAGCCGCAGGCTTGAGCCTGCGCGAACGTCCAGAGGCACAAGTGCCTGAAACCGGCGTTTTGTTGGAGTGCCTTAGCTGATTAAAGACCGGGCGGCAGGCAGTACCGCTTCGTCGCCGCCCGGAGATGCTAAACGCCGCCGATCCGAATGATCCACTCCCAAAGACCGGCGGCGGCTATCGATTCCGCGTTATGCCCCGGCAACCTCTCTGATACGCGCTGAAGTCGACCAGGTCAACGTCGCCGTCGGAGTCGTAATCGTGCGTGGCACAGTCCGCCAGCACGACACGTATCGGTCCCGTGAAGCAGTCGATAAAGCTGCCGTCACAGCCGTCGTTCGCGGACTTGCTTCCGCTCGACTCGGCAGAAGGCGTGCGTACATCGCCCGGACCGAACCGCATCTCGAACATGGCGGACCACATTATGGCGACGGCGATTGCGGCCGCGGCCGCCGCGGGAACCCAACGCAGGACGCGCCGACGCCAGCCTACCTTTTGAGCCGCCGCGGCGCTCTTCAAAAGCTCGCCCGCGTCGACGCGCGTCGGACCGAAAAGCCGCGCGCACTCGGCCGCCTGTAGTTCCAACAGGGCCTTCTCTACGCCGTCAAGTTCTTCTTGTACCTGTTTCATATCAGCACACCGGTTGCGCTTCTTACCCCATTTACTTGTCGCCCGCAGACGGCACCGGCGCGACAATTTCGCCCGTTTTTCGCATCAAGCAGTTCCGCAAAGTCCGCAAAACCAGCTTCCAGCGGGACCGCAGCGTAGACTCGCTGACGCCCAGAACCTCGGCCGCATCGCACCAGCGCCGCTCAGTTATCGCCCGTAGCTGGCCGGCCATCGCCCGGCCGTCGCAATCGAGCTCCTCCAGGCAACTCTTGAGTGCTTCAAGAAGCTCGAGCCGCGAGAGCGTTTCTGTAGGGTCTTCCAGTGGCAGTGTAATTCCTGCGCCCACGGCGTCCAACGAGATCATCGGCAGCGATTCCGAGCCGCGGCTCATTCGGCGAAACGCGCTGGCGACTTGGTTTTTTGAGATGCGGACAATAAACGCGGGAACCGATTGTGGCTCGTTGTCGGGATTTCGGGTGATTGACCTGGCGAATCCCGCCCACGTGTCGGCCGCCACCGTCTCCAGCCAGTCCGGGTCTTTGGCACAGATCTCGGACGCGGCCTTAAAGACGGTGTATCTGACGAGTCGGTCATATCGTCGCATCAACTCACGGAGCGCCGCGGCATCGCCGCCGCGCACGCTCTCAATCAGGAACTCGTCGAGCGGTGGCGGGGGCAGTTTCGGGTCAGGAGGCGTGTTTGGCGTCGCTCGGACGGGCATGTGCGGATTATCCGCACGGCATCAGGCGGGTCAACGCATTCCCCGTGCCGGCGTAAGCAACGCCAGCAGCACATTCGCAAGCCTATTCCGGGCAGTCGAGCGTCAGGTCCGGCGTCTGGCCCTCCCACGGCCGGGTGAAGTCGCCGGCGTTGTTGAGTAGATCGACGAGGCGGGCCAGGTCTTCGACGGTGACGGCGGCCGAGTAGTTGATATCGCAACTGTAAACGCCGTAGGGCGAACAGGACGCGTCGAGGCAGCAATCCACGTGGAAATCGACGTCCGCACGCTCCACGAGTTCGCTTCCATCGGAGTCCGCCGGGAGCGACGTGTACGACGCCGTGTGGCGCAGGCCGTCGCTGTCCGTGTACGTGATCTCGGTGACGGCACCTGCGGTTATCGGGCGCTGCAACGTAATCGTGTACGTGTCGTCGTTGTTGTCGACCACGCTCTCGATGTCGTTGGCAGTGCCTTCGAGCTGCGTTTCACACATGCTCCAGCACGAGGGGTCCGCCCCGCTCGGCGCAACGACGGTGATGGCGTTGGCCGCGTCCCCGCCGATACCCAGCGTGTATGTCGCGTCGTCCAGCAAGCGTGGCTGGCGGGCGTCGACCGTGCCGTCATCCGGGGTCCAGCCGATCGCCGGGCCGTCCACGCCGGGCACGGGGCACTCTACGTCGCACTCGTCGGGGACGCAGTTGTTGTTTAGGTCTTCGGCGCAGTCGGCCAGGCAGAAGAACGGTCCGGGGCCGCACGTGCTCCCGATGAAAATCTCCGCCTCGTCGGGGATGCCATTGTCGTTGCAGTCCTGACTCGGTGCGACGCATTCGGAGCCGTCGGCGCAGACAGGACTTGGCACAAAGCAGATCTCCCCGTTGCTACACTGTCCGTTGTTGATGTCGCACTCGTCCGGGACGTCGTTGAAGTTCAGGTCCGTGCTGCACGAAGCCTCGCACTGATCGGAAATGTCGTAAGCATCCGGCTGGATGTTGTTGTTGCAGTCCTCCGTCCGGCAGGAGATCGTAAGCTCACCGGTGGGCGCGCTACCCTGGAAGCCGCCGACGCGAATCTTGTAGGTCTCGCCCTGGAACGCGGGGACCACTACAGCCGATGCCTTGCCGCAACTGCTGACGCATGTGTCCGATAGGCAAACCTCGTCGAGCAAGCAGTCCTCGCGTTTGCACTGAGTCCCTCCCGGGCATGGCTGGCCGAAATTCGTGCATTCCGGCCCGACGCCCCCACAAAGGCCCAACGGGCATCCGCTCCGATATACTTGGCAGGTACCGCCGCTAATCTCACACGTGCCGACGTGACAGTCCGTATCGAGCGTGCATGGCGTTCCACCAATGCTGCAAGAGCCTCCGGGGCAGTCAGCATTCCTATCGCAGGGTGTCTGGGCGAACTGGCACCACTGCGGACGAAGCTGGTGATTCTCCGCATCGACGACAGCGTCGTCGTTGCAGGCCAGCGGCTCACCCGGCGGGCAGTCGGCTCCACGGTAGACGACGAGCGTCGTGTCCGGGTCCGGATCATCCTCTAATCGCCCACAAGTCTCTACAATGAGATTGCCTACGCAGTCAGCGACCGTCTCGAACCAGGCGTCGTTCTGCATGTTGGGCACACACGCTTCTATTGGGCACTCCAGAGTGTGGCCTTCCAGGTCAAATTCGGTCCCGTCCTGGGCGGGTAAAGCGCCCTCACAGAAGGTGTGTGAAGGGGGCGGAATCGGACACGGTTGTTCGACGTCGATCCGATAGTGTCCGGCGTGCATATGGGCGTCGACGCCTAACTGAATGTAATAAAGCTCGCCAGCGTTTAGACCGGTTACGCAAACCTGAGAGCGTCCGCCTAAGTCGCCACATTCATCGCCGCCATCATCGTTACAACCTTTGACCGTGAGATCCTGACATACCGTCCGCTCATCGAGCACACACGCCGAGTTGTCCGGGCATAGTGTGCCCGGTCCACTGTAGAAGCAGGCCGTTGACGGAATACATCGGGCGTCGGCCGGACAGTCTTGCGCGGCCACATTGCACGATTCGCCGGTGCCCTCGCAGGCTCCCTCGTCGTTATCGCACACGCCGGCATGTTCATCATCGACGCGGAAGACCTGGATTATGGAATCCTGATTGCCGGGCGCGTCCGGGGAATTACATGTGGATATCCGAGCCGATCCCGACTGGGCTGCCCGAAACTTGTACCAGACCGTAGCGACCGCGGCGGCGTCCGGTTCTTCTTTGTGACAACAAAACCCCGGCTCTTCGGCCTCAATCGTGGCCGATTCAAGGTTGGCGTTGGCGTAGCCGCAGAGGGCTGCCCCAGCTTGGCAATCCGACGAGGCTAGCTCGATCTCACGTGCGCCAAAGTACGAGCCGCGCACGTCCCAACAATTGTCATTCACGGGGGGATCGGGGCAATCGAACGATTCGTCAGCGCACTGCTGATCCCATCCCGTCTCGCAGCAAAACGGATCGGCATCGCACACAAAATCGCAGCACGAGACTACGCCACAACCTTGTTGAATCGTGCAATACGCTCGGCCCAAGCCGCTGTAGAACACGCACGCGGAATCGAACTGGACCTCGTCGAACTGGTCACAATCGGAGTCGGCCCCACATTCGAAGAACGGGTCCCCGGCACTTACGGTACAATCGTTGGTGGCGTGGTGGCAATCAAACCAGGGGCACTCGAAATCGCCCTCGAAACAGAATCTCTCCGCAAACCAAACCGAAGGACGCCCGAGATCATCTGAGATTGCCACGCACTGATCGCGCGGAAGATCCTCACAGGTACCGTCGGGCTTGCAGCAAGCGTGGGCGCCGCAGCGCGGCTGCCCCGCCTGGTACCAGGGATCCTGGTCGATCGGAGTGCTGCACGTCCCACCGACCCTACAGTCGATGTCCGTCTCGCATAGTGTTCCTGCGGGCTCGCCGTCGCCCTCGCAGTATCCGAAACCGGAAGGGCAGGTGACGTCTTGAAGCCAACGTCCGTTTTCACATTCGAGCACGGTTACCGCGTTGCCCTCACCATCGTCATCGATGCATGAAGGCTGCGCGCCAGGTTCATCCGGCTGACCCGTACAGCATGCGCCACGTGGAGGCTCGCCGCGGCAGTAAACGGCGGCGGAAAAGATCGCGTCGCGCTTGTCCGGTGTTTCAATAAACCAGTTCTCGAAAAAAGCAGGGCCCCAGTAAAAGTGGTTACAATGAAGTGTTTTTGGAAGTTCACCTAAGCCGGGGAAGAAAGTGCATAGGTTTTCTCCGCCCGCCCGGGCACGCTGGACGTTGATCACTCCCGTGTTCGGTTTGTTCGCGCGCCAGGTTATCCAGAACGTTCTTTGGTTTATCAAGACTCCTGGCGTAAACGTCCTGCGCGCCACCTCAAGTTGGCCGCGTCCTCCGCCTTGTTGGTCGCTTCGCGATTGAAACGTCCACGTCAACGGTTGCCCATCGGGATCGAGGAGCGGATCGTCCGTGGGACGGTTCCTAACAGAAATCTCAATTTCGTATTCGCCCGCGGAGCCCTTCGTTTCTATCTCTATCGCGCTCAATTCACATTCGTCGACGATCATCTCAACATCGTCGCCAAGGTATGGAGTCTCTATGCAGGGCGAGTTTTCCGTACATGCCAAGACATATGGATCACTTGCGCGGTAAGCGAGAAAATGGGTCGGGCACACGGCTTCGTTTTCCGTTTCGCTGAGCGATCCGTCGACGAATGCCTCTGCATAGAAGCTTGCGTGAGGCTGTCTCGGAAAGCCGCCGTAATATGCATTGCATCCGAACAAAATGTCGCTAAATAGATCGCCGGTGAACCCCCGCGTGGCCGGATCACCGCTCAGCCATCCGCCCTTATTGGAGTGAAACTCCAGGCGCAGCCAGCAGTGCGGCGGCACCTGCGGAACCGGGCCGGGGACGCACTGTGAACCGTCCGCACAGTCCTGTGCGTCGATCCGGCAGGCCTTTTCGTTCTCGCAGATGCCCAGAGGAAACTCCGCCCCGCCGATCTTCATCAGTCCGTGCGCGAAGTCGAACTCGAGATCGGTTATGTCGCCTTCCAGATCGGACAGGCCGCGGAATCTGTATTCTGTCCCGGGGATCGCGGGTGCATTGAATGGAAGGAGGTTCGGGCAGCGGTCCATCAGGCTTATGGTTACGTCGAAGGTGCCCTCGCCGCCGCCCTGAGACTCTGGAACCACGCCCGCCACGCGCGTGATGAAGCGGTCCAGCCCGCACGGTTCGACCATTTCGGTGTAGATGTCGTCCGCTATCCGTCGGCCGGGACCGGGTACGAGCACAAGCTCGTCGCTCGCATTCTGATACACCAGCTTTTCGGGATGATGCGTTCCGCGCGCGGGAGAGCTGTCGTCGCTCGCTGCCAGTGGGTGCCTCCAGAGTCGCGCCGTCGCCGGCACCGGGCGGAGCATATCAGCGAAGAAGTTCTCTACCGGCAACGCCGCGCGCGAAGCAGACGGTTCGGCTGGTCTGTTGTCGCTTTTCAACTTAGCAAAGGAGTGATGCGGCTCGGCCGGGGCCTGAGTGTTGGGCGGATTGTGCGGCTCGGCCGTACCGGCCGTGCTTAAACCGATGAGGACTGAAGGCGACTGATTAAAGAGCGTGAAGCCGCCCACCACCAGCAACGTGCTCAAGAGCGCCTTCTGCATGGCACGTCCCCTTTATTCGGTTTGGCCTTCCCCCCTGACGACCGCGGCCGACTCGTCGGTGCCTCTGCCACCCCCTCATCCCCGATGCACTTATTACGATTCTACTACACCTATGGTATGCCGTGCAAGCTCCTAATTGGGGCTTCGATGAGCGAGAGTTTCGGCGGCCGCCGCAACGGTGCGGCGGGTGGATTGGCTGGGCCCGGCGTGCAGCGAAATGCCGAGGGGCGCAGTTTCCGTGGAATCGCGGCGGACTGCGTTATCAATCGAAGAACCGATACTTGACTATCGCCCATAGCGCGGGGAAGCCGTCAAGGAGGCTGATCTTCTTGCCCTCGTTGTGGCCGCGGCCGGCGTAGCTGATGCCGATCTCGTAGACCCGCCACTTGCTGCCGGCCGGGTTGCGACGCGAGATCTTCGCGGTGAACTCCGGCTCGAAGTCAAAGCGGTTGCTGCGAAACGTCAGACCCTCGATCACTTCGCGACGAAAGACCTTGTAGCACGTCTCCATGTCGGTAAGGTTAAGGTCGGTAAACATGTTGGATATGAGCGTGACGAAGCGGTTCCCGACCATGTGCCAGAAGCGGTCCACGCGATGCGCCGCCCCGCCGCGAAAGCGCGAGCCGTAAACCACGTCGGCCTTGTCCTGCAATATGGGCTTGAGCAGCAGGTTGTAGTCCTCGGGGTTGTACTCCAGGTCCGCGTCCTGAATGATGATGAGATCGCCCGTCGCCCACTTGAACCCCTCGCGCAGGGCCGCCCCCTTGCCGGAGTTCACGTCCTGGAGCTTGATGACCACGTCCTCGCCGCGGAAACGCTCCTTTATACGCGGGTAGAGGGCCCGCGTGCCGTCGTTGGAGGCGTCGTCGACGATGACGATCTGGCGCTCGAGGCCGGTGTCGACCGCCATCACCCGCGCCAGAAGATCTTCCAGAGTTGCGGCTTCGTTGAAGACGGGAATGATGATGCTAAGCCGCATGCGCCGATAATGCCCGCTACGGATTGTCGAATACGGAGAAACCGCGCGCGATTAAGTCCTGAATGTCGATAAGCCCGGCAAGCCGGCCCGCTTCGTCAACCACCGGTAGTTCGTCTATCGCGTACTTGCGCATGAGCTGCAAGGCCTCCATCGCCCGCGCGTCGAGCCCGATGCTCTTGGGGCTGCGCGTCATGACCTCGGCCACTGGTTTGTCGGCCGGTCGGCCTTCGCTATTGAACAGGCGGAAGAAATCGCCGTGCGTGATGATGCCGACGAGCTTGCCGTCGTGACTGGTCACGGCCGCCGCACCGGCCCGGCGGGGCGCGGCCAGGATTGCCTCGTAACAGGCGCCCAGTGTCGCAGACGCGGGCACACTGGGGCAGTCCGCCCCGCTGCGCATGATCTCGCGGGCTTTGAGCAGGTAGCGGCCGAGCGCGCCGCCGGGATGGTAGCTGGCATACTGCTCCGGCTGGACCTCCTTGAGCTCCATTACCGCCAGAGCCAGGGCATCGCCCACGGCCAGCATCGCCGCGGTGGACGAACTCGGCGCGAGGCCCAACGGACAGGCCTCCGCCGAAGGGCCGATGTCCAAAACGTAGTCGGCATGTTCGGCCGCACCCGAATGCGGATTCGCCGTCAGGAGAATCACGCTGCAACCCAATTGCTTGAGCCGTGGAAGAAGCTGCACAAGCTCGGAGCTGCCGCTCTTGCTCAGCGCGATGACCACGTCGTCGCCGTGCACCATGCCCAGGTCGCCGTGCAGCGCCTCGACGGGATGAAGGCCGTAGGCGAGTGTTCCCGTGCTCGCAAGCGTGGCCTGGATCTTGCTGCCGATCAGGCCCGCTTTTCCAACGCCGGTCACGCAGACCCGCCCGCGACAAGACCGAATTGCCTCGACGGCACTTACGAACGCCTCGCCGAGCCGATCGCGGGCTTCATTTATGGCCGCCGCCTCGGAGGCAAGGACGGCCAGGCCGCGCGCGAGAATGGCGCCGCCGTCGCCGGCCGAGCCGGCCGGCTTCGCGGTGTCGACGCTCGGTCTGATTTCCGTCGTGTCCATGGCCTCGCTGATTATCCGGTATTCGCCGGGCGCCAACAACCGCCCGCCGGCTACTTAACTTCCGATCGGCCAGCGATGCTTTCAGCGGTTCTTGTAAGCGGCCTTTTGGGAAAGTCTTTGGGATCGACGCTTCAGTCGGTCAAACCGCCTAGTTGCCGGCAAAACGACCGACTGGAGAGTTGCTCCCATGTGGCTATTGCGACGATTCAGTTGATTCCGCGCGTCGACCCTCGGCTTTGCCAAGCCGCCTGTCTGCCGGCAGCCCCGTCACTCCGGCGAAAGCCGGAGTCCAAGCCGGCGCGTTGAGGGCTGGATTCCGGCCTGCGCCGCAGTGACGCGGGAGTGCCCGTTGTCCATCCATTCAGGTGCGACGGACCACTAGGTCGTGTTTCAACCGGCTGTTACGGCTTCTTTTCAAGCGGGGTGCTTCGTATCGATGCGCGGGTCCAGGCACGCTGCGCCGCACTCGTCCCGTTGTGTTGCGCGCCAATCTTGTTATGCTTGGCCATACATCGCAATGATCGAGCGGAAAAAAACTCGGCACCTTATGGTCGGCGGCGTTTCAATCGGTGGAAACGCTCCGGTTTCGGTCCAATCGATGACCAATACGTACACGCGCGACGTGGATCCCACGGTGGCCCAGATTCGTCAACTCGCCGAGGCCGGCTGCGACATCGTCCGTGTAGCCGTGCCGGAGAAGCGGGATACCGACGCCCTGCCCGCCATCGTAGAGCAGTCACCGGTCCCGATCGTGGCCGACGTGCATTATCACTTCGAGCGCGCCCTTGAGGCCGTGAAGGCCGGCGTTCACAAGATCCGCCTCAACCCCGGCAACATCCGCGACCGCAAACAGGTTGACCGCGTCATTCGCGCGTGCCGCGAACGCGGAATACCCATCCGCGTGGGGGTCAACGAAGGAAGCGTGGTCGAGCGCAAGAACACGGACACACGCGGCCGGCAGCGTATTGACTTGGACACGGACTACCGCGCCGGGATGATCCGCCTGATGATCGAGGCCGCCGAGCAGTACATGCGCATTTTTGATGAGAACGACTTTCACGACGTGGTCTTGAGCGCCAAGAGCATCGACGCCGGCATGGTCATAGATGCCAACCGCGCGATAAGTGAGCGATTCGATCTGCCGCTGCACCTCGGCGTGACGCACGCCGGACCGCCGGAAACCGGCCGAATTCGGTCTGTGGCCGCGCTGGGCTCCCTCCTGGCGATGGGAATCGGGGACACTATCCGAATCTCATACGCGGCAGATCCGATCCACGAAGTCGAGGATGGCAAAGAATTGCTCTGCTCGTTGGGACTGAGAAACCGCGGCGAGCCCGAGCTGATAGCCTGCCCGACGTGCGGCCGAATCGAGATCGACTTGATAAAGCTGACCGCGGAAGTTCGCAGGAAACTGGCAACAATCAAAACGCCCGTTAAGGTCGCGATTATGGGCTGCGTGGTAAACGGCCCGGGTGAGGCCGAGGGTGCGGACGTGGCCGTGTTCGCAGGCCGGGGAAAGGGCATTATCTATGTACAGGGCGAGCAGAAGCGCACGGTTGCGGAGGCCGAAATGCTCGATGCGCTCTACGAAGAGACCCTTGCGTTTGCCGGGCGCGTCGCGCGCGGCGAAGCCAGGCGTAGCAACACGACTGTTACGATCGCACCGCCCGACCCGCTCCCGCGTAAGGACGGGTCCATACCACTGCCGGTGGCGGACCGCTGATTGTGGTTCACACGCAGCGTAAGTCGGCAAGTAGTTGTTCGGGCATCGTTCAGGGGCTGGTCGAGCGCCGGTCGAACAAAACGGCCGCGAGTGCTATCAGGGCCAGTGACATCGCTATGAGTACGGGCCGACTTTCGTCGGCGCAGAAAATCCGGTCGTAGTCGTAGTCAGGGAGAAAAGTCGCCAATCTTGACAACGCCCGCGGAGGCTCCGCCGGCACGGGAACGAACGGCTCGTTCTCTTGCGCCGGTATCGCGGGCACGTCGATTAGGACCACGCGCTCCCCGGCCCGCCGCAGCCGCAAGTCGCGCTGGGCGAAGCGTGCCACCACGGACGGATCCCCGCGCAGTGCATCAAGAACGCGGCGCTCATGTTCGACGCGATCCTTCAACGAATCCAGCCGATGTCGTTCGACCTGGCGCACAGCGTCGAGCGCTTGGTAATCCCGCCACTCCGGTAGCAGGACGCAGGGCGCGAATACACCAAGGCCCATCAACACGAGGACCCAATAAAGATACGCACCCGAAGACACCGCAGCGCGCCCGGGCCCTGGAAAACGTGTGGAATCGTGGGCCGTCATCTACAGTTTATTCCAGAATTCGGCACCGTATACCGCGGAGTTGCCCAGATGTTCCTCAATCGCAAGGAGTCGATTGTACTTGGCGACGCGGTCGCTGCGGCACACGCTGCCCGTCTTGATCTGACCGGCATTCGTCGCGACCGCGATGTCCGCAATCGTCGTGTCCTCGGTCTCACCGCTGCGATGACTTATTACCGCGGTCCAACCGTGGCGCATCGCCAGGTCGATCGCGGAAAACGTCTCGGTAAGCGTTCCAATCTGGTTTACCTTGATGAGAATAGAGTTCGCGGCGTGAGTCTCCAGTCCGCGCTTCAGGCGCTGCGTGTTCGTGACGAACAAATCGTCTCCGACGATCTGCACGCGTTCTCCGAGGCGGCCCGTGAGGGACTTCCAGCCGCCCCAGTCGTCCTCGGCAAGCCCGTCCTCCAAGCTGCGAACGGGATACTTGTCGCACAGACCCGTCCAGTACGAGATAAGCTCGTCCGACGAAACGCTCTTGTCAGGATCGGATTTGAAGAACCGGTAGCGGCCGGTCGTAACGTCGAACATCTCCGACGTGGCGGGATCCAGGGCGAGGAACACGTCCTTCCCGAGTTCGTACCCGGCCGCGGACACGGCCTCAGTGACGACGTCCAACGCCTGTTCGTTGTTCTCGAGGTTCGGTGCGAAGCCTCCTTCGTCGCCCACGTTAGTGTTGTATCCGTGCGCCCTGAGGACCTTTTTCAATGCGTGGAAGCACTCGCAGCCCATTCGCACGGCCTCTCGAAACGACGGCGCGCCCCAGGGCTGGATCATGAATTCCTGAAAATCGACGTTGTTGTCGGCGTGCTTGCCCCCGTTGAGAATGTTGAACATCGGAACGGGGAGTACGCGGGCCTTCGGACCGCCCAGATAACGGAACAGGGGCAGGCTGGAGGCCGTCGCCGCGGCCTTTGCCGCCGCGAGGGAAACTCCCAGAATCGCATTGGCGCCCAACCTGGATTTGTTCTCCGTGCCGTCGAGCTCGATCATGGCGCGGTCTATATCTTCCTGGTCGGTGGCGTCCATGCCCAGGATCGTGTCGGCTATCTCGCCGTTTACGTGCTCGACAGCATTGAGAACGCCCTTCCCGGCGAATCTGGCGGAGTCGCCGTCACGCAGCTCGACGGCTTCGTGCTCGCCGGTCGAAGCCCCGGATGGGACCGCCGCGGTTCCGTAGGATTCGTCTTCAAGAACGACGGTAGCCTCAATGGTTGGAAACCCGCGCGAATCCAGAATCTCCCGCGCTTGTACGTGAACTATCGTGGTTGACATTGCTTGGCCTGTGCCTCCGACTCTGCCGGCGTGTGGCCTGTATCGGCCAGTCGCGGCGCGTAACTTCACCCGGTATACATGGTGCAATTTAGTGCGTCCGATTTGTCGGTCAACCGGCCGCGGAACTACAATATGGCGTGACGTGGTGACCCCAGCCGCGTCAGGTGATCGTGCCATGACCAGCGTACCTTTGTTTCCATTGCCCGGCTGCGTGCTCTTTCCGGGAATCGTCCTCCCGCTGCACGTCTTCGAGGATCGCTACCGCGCAATGACGCGCGCAGTGCTGGGTGAGCCCCAGTCCGAGCAGCTCATCGCGACGGCCCTTCTTAAGCGAGACTTTGAGCCCGCGTACCACACCGACTCGGCCCCGATTCACGGGACGGTGTGTGTCGCCAGAGTCATCGGCCACGAACGGCTCCCGGATGGACGTTTCAATCTGGTCCTTCTCGGCTTCGCACGGGCGCGCATAGCCGATGAAGACCGTAGTGATCAGTTCCGGCGCGCAACGCTTGTGCCCGTCGACGACATTGAAGACATGGATGAAGATGAGAACACGCGGGTGATCGAAGCGGTTCGCGCTCTTCAGGCAGAGTGCCATTTCGAACCCTTCGGCACGCGCTCCGCCCTTGATGCGTTTCTCGCCGAGGGGAACGACCTCGCCACGATGATAGACCTCATCGCCTACCACGTTATGTCCCCGATGGACTGCGAACTCAAACAGAGAGTCTTGAGTGAACCGGCCGTCAGCGTCCGCGCAAGAATCCTGCTGCGATACCTGCGCTCCGCGGCCGACTCGATCAGGAACGCGAACGACCGGCCGAACACGTGGCCTCCCATGGTCAGCACAAACTGAGAAGACGCGCTGGCGGGGGCGTTTCAAGGGGGCCCGGCACAATCCCAGGATATCCGGCGGCCGGCAGCGCCACCCAAGGCTGGGGCCACCGTGGGACGAAAGGCCGTTTTCTACAGGCGACGGGAAGAGCACGCCGTATTTGCTCCAGGGCCGATCGGCTGGTCTGGCGTCGTATGTCGGAAACGTGAGCCTACATCCATAAGATTC
>Ga0326597_10005533_pt1 | contig 17503 bp, 14 predicted proteins | sample RVTome_12_FD_203789 | JGI IMG/M metagenome (GOLD analysis project Ga0326597, IMG submission 203789) | Soil microbial communities from uranium-contaminated site in the Upper Colorado River Basin, Wyoming, United States - RVT100D185 | ecosystem: Environmental > Terrestrial > Soil > Contaminated >... | reverse complement strand
ACATCCCGCCCGCCCGCCACCTCGAGGTCCAGGCCGCCTTCCAGCGCCACGTGGACAACTCGGTCTCGAAGACGGTGAACCTACCCCACGATGCGACTCGAGAGGACGTCGCCCGGATCTACCAGCGCGCGTGGGAGCTCCGCCTCAAAGGGGTCACCGTCTACCGTTTCGGCAGCAAGTCGACGCAGGTGATCGAGCTCGGCGCGACGGAGAGACCCGACCGCTACCTCCATGGCTCCAAATGCGACCCCGACGAGTGCCGTCTCTGAAGGCCGGCTAGATCAGGCTCACCGAGCTCGCCTGCGGACCTTTCTCACCCGCCTCTTCGGCGAAGCGGACCTCGCTTCCCACCTCCAGTCGGGGGAAGGCGCCGTCCAGCACGCTGTTGCTATGGAAATAGATCTCTCGTCCCTCGGCGTCCTCCAGAAAGCCGTATTCCTCGTCCGGGAAGAGCCTGACCACGCGGCCGCGCGGAGGGCCGACGTGCTCCTTCACCCGACCTCGACGACGGCGCACGTAGTCCTCGAGCCGCCTTACCGTCTCTTTGAAGGCGTCGTTGATGGCCAGGTACATGTCCTCGTTTTGGGCATGCTCGGCGGGATCTCGCGAAACCACGATCTCCTCGCCGGGTACCGCCAGCCGGACGCGAACGTGGTAAAGATTCCCCTGACGATGGCTCCGGTGCGACGATTCGACCACGACCTTGCAGGATTGGATCTTGTTGAAGTATTGCTCGAGGTCGTAGGCTCGATCCTCGACGGCCTTGGCCAGCGCATCGGTGGGCTCGAGGCCCCGGAAGGTTATTTGCACTGGATGTTCCATGACACACCTCGTGAGAATCGCATGGTTGCGGGTGAGCTGATTTGACGCGAGACGATCTCGAGCCGGGATCGAAGGAGAAGGACGCCTTTCGAGTCTCTCTCGCCGACAAGGTCGCCTTCCTCGAGCGTCCGCAGAGCTTCGCCGAGCCCACGACGGGAGTCGAAGCGGTCGAGACCCATATGTCGTGGGTGTTCCTGACCGACGATTACGCATACAAGCTGAAGAAGCCGGTCCGCTTCAAGCTTCTGAATCTCGCGACTCTCGAGGACCGAAGACGGAACTGTGAAGCGGAGGTCCTCTGGAACCGGCGCCTCGCCCCCGACGTGTACCTCCGCGTCGTGGCGCTCGGCCTGGACGAGAAGGGCGGTCTCGTGCTCGGGAGGGGAGTGAGGGTCGTGGACTGGCTCGTCAAGATGCGCCGGCTTCCCGCCGAGAAAATGCTCGATCGCGTGATCGCCAGCGGAAAGGTCGAGCGCGCCGACCTCCGCCGGGTCGCCGAGACGCTCGCGGCCTTCTATCAGCGCGCGCCCCGAGCCGAAATCGAAGCAGAGGAGTACCGCCTTCGTTTCGGCCGTGAAGTCGAAGAAATCGGCCGCGAGCTCGAAGAGATCTCCCCGATCCCGAAGAGCCGCATCGACGCGGTATCGACCGAGCTTCTGGGCTTCCTTCGGCGCAGGGCCGACCTGCTGGGCGCTCGGGTGCGTGAAGGGAGGATCGTCGAAGCCCACGGCGATTTGAGGCCCGAGCACGTGTGCCTTCTTCCGCAGCCGGTGGTCATCGATTGTCTGGAGTTCGACCCGGAGCTCCGGCTCCTCGACCCGGCGGACGAGCTGAGCTTTCTTACCGTCGAGTGCGAGCTCGCGGGCGGCCCGCCCTTCATCGAGCAAGTCTTGTTCGGGACCTACAGCGAGCGGACCTCCGACCGGCCCCCCCCACCCCTGGTTCGGTTCTACAAGACGTTCCGGGCTTTCCTCCGTGCCAAGATCAGCATCTGGCACCTGAAAGATCGGGACGTGAAGAACTCCGAAAAATGGGTCTCGAAGACGGACCGATACCTCCAGGCAGCGGAGCGACTCGTTCCCTAATGGCGCGAATCGCACGAGCGGTCTTCTTGAATCACTCGGGCTGTTCTTCATGGACACGAGCTTCCAGCGTCGCGAGATCGCTCGCCAGACGATTCAATCGCTCCTCGATGTGCTCGATCCGATCGCCGATCCTCGAGGGCTCCTGCGTCTTCTCCAAGGGTCTCGAGGGCGTTGAATCCGAGGGCCGCCAGGGTTTACTCGATAACTCCCTATCCGGGCCTTCGCCGACCCATATCTCTCCGGCCGGGACCGACTTTTCGATCCACATGGCCAGGAGCATCTCGATGCCTTCGAGGGCCCTTGCCGCCCGCTCCGTGAACAAGTCCTTCTTCGATTGATTCATAAGTCCATCCGAGCTCTCTCTTAGCAACATTGGTGCCAGCGAATCCCCGGGATTCCGAACCGGCAAACGTCGGCCCGATCGATGGTGCCGGGGCACTCGCCCCACCGACTGGGGGATTTCGCGCCGCTCACCCGAGAAAGTCCAGCGAATGGCCGCGGCGGCGGTAGTACTTCTTGGTCTCCTCGAACACCAGGAGAAGCACAATACCGTGGAAAGCGAAGAGGTAGGCATGCCACGGTAGAGGAGCGAAGAAGTAGAGGCGGGAGAGAGGTGTTTCGAAGAGGAGGTAGCAGAACGAAAGCTCGAAGACGATTCCCGCGAGGATGAGGGGGTTGGAGAGAAAGTTCAGCCACAGGGGATGCCTCCCCAGAAAGTCCGCAACTCGCTCCGACCCTCCTCCCCTCAGTCGGGTCAGGATCTCGAGCCGTCTTTCAGGGTGCAAGAAATCGACCGAGAACAGGGAGCTCTTCCACGAGCGCTTGCACATTACGTTCGCGATCTGGACCGCTACCGTGGGGAAGAAGTAGGCCGAGAGCGTCTGGAGATACTCCCTCGAGGCGCTTCTCAGCTCGAGACCCGAAGGCGACGCGGGCATGGCCTTCATCGAGATGCCGTTCTCGAGCGCGCCGAGCCACCACCCCATGTAGAAATAGGTGGCGTAACAACTTATGGCGAGGATGCTCCCCTGCACGAAGTAAGACCGAAGCACCAGGCCGAGGCTCAGGAGCTTCTCGTCGCGCCTTCGGGGAGGCCGCTCCATGATCCCCGGCTCGGGCGGCTCCGCGCCCAGGCCCATCGCGGGCACCAGATCCGTTCCCACGTCCACCGCGAGAACGCCCATCACCGTCATCGCCAGGGGCGCCCCCGGGACGAGCATCCAGACGATGTAGGGATACATCTCCTGGGGGTTGCTGTTGAAAATGTAGGCCATGAACCTCTTGATATTGTCGAAGACCGCCCGCCCTTCCTCGATGGCGGCCACGATGGTGCCGAAATTGTCGTCGGCCAGAATCATGTCGGCCGCTTCCTTGGCGACCTCGTTTCCGCGAATCCCCATGGCGATCCCGATATCCGCCTTCTTCAGCGCGGGAGCATCGTTCACGCCGTCTCCGGTTACCGCGACGACCTCGCCCATCGACTTGAGGATCGACACGATCCGGAGCTTGTGATCGGGCGAGACCCGCGCGAAGAGGGGCTCGCCCTCGGCCAGGATTTTCTCGAGAGAGGCGTCGTCGATCTCGGCGATCTCCGCGCCGGTTACGACCCTCGAACCGGCGTCTCCGATTCCGATTTGACGCGCTATCACCGCCGCGGTGATCGGGTAGTCGCCGGTTACCATCAGTACGCGGATCCCCGCGCGGTGGCAGGACTGGATGGCTTCCTTGACCGCCGGACGCACGGGGTCGGACATGGCCGTGAGGCCGAGGAGAACGAGCTCGGTCTCCGCGCTCGGAGGCGCCTCCCCCGACTCCGCGACGCCGCGGTAGGCAAGACCCAGTATCCGAAGGCCTCTTCCAGCGAGGGAATCGACTTCGCCTTTGAGTCTCGCTCGATGAGAATCGTCGAGGGGAATCGCGCTCCCTCGATAGAGAATCCGGTCGCTGCGTTCGAGGATCTCGAGAGGAGCGCCCTTGGCGAAGAGGAAGCGACCCGGGCGGCCCTCAAGCTCGGCGACGACGCTCATGCGCTTGCGTACGGAGTCGAAGGGGTTGACGCCCAGTCGAAGGTGCCGGGGGCGGACTCCGGCTTTCTCCGCGAGAGCGCGAAGTGCGGCTTCGGTCGCGTCTCCCACCGCGCGATAGTCCGCGCCTACGCTCTCGATGTGCGCGTTGTTGCAGACCGAAGCGCACTCCAGGAGTCGCGAGAGCGCCGCCCAACCGGAGATCTCCGCGGAGGAAAGCTCGCGGCCCTCGAGGAAAAAGCTTCCTTCCGGGCGATATCCCGTGCCCGAGACTTCGATCATTCTTCCGTCGACGTAGACCTCGGTCACCGTCATCCGATTCTCGGTGAGGGTGCCGGTCTTGTCGCTGCAGATGACGGTCGTCGAGCCCAGGGTTTCGACCGAGGGGAGACTCTTCACCAACGCGTTTTTTTTGGCCATTCGGGTCACGCCCATGGCGAGCGAGAGAGTCACGGTAGGTAGGAGGCCCTCGGGGACGTTCGCCACGAATAGCCCGATGCAGAACACGAAAGCCTGGGCGAAGGAAAGGCCGGTCACGAGCCAGCCAACGAGCAGGAAGACAGCACCGAGCGTCGAGGCCAGGAGCGCGATGGTAAAGACGGCGCGGCGAAGCTCTTTCTGCAGCGGACTTCGTTCGGTCGGGATCTCCTGCGTGAGCCTCGCGATTTCTCCCACCTGGGTCCGCATGCTCGTGCCGAAGACCACGGCACGGGCCTCGCCTCTCAAGAACGCCGTTCCGGCGAAGACGATGTTGGGAAGCTCGATCCACAGGAACGAGCCCTCGAGAAGGACGGGAAGGTCGGATTTGTAACGTCTGGCCGAGGTCGACTCACCGGTGAGCGTGGAGTTGTCCACCTCGACGTCGAAGGCCTCGGTGAGCCTGGCATCCGCGGGCACGATGTCGCCTTGTTCGAGGACGATGACGTCGCCCGGCACCAGCGCCGCTGCGTCGATCTCCTGAAGCCGGCCGTCACGAACCACTTTGCTCTTGAGCGACAGAAGCTGCTGGAGGGTCTCCACCGCGCGGTCGGTTCGGTACTCTTGTAAGAACGAGAACAGACCGTTGACCATGATGACGATGAGGATGGCGCCGCCGAGCTGAGGCATGTCGACCGCGGGCAGGAAGCAGAGGACCGCCGCGATCCACAAGAGCACCGCGAAGAAGCTGAACAAGTTTCGGAGGAGCTTGGCGTACCACGGGGTCCGGCGTGCCTTCTTGAGGAGGTTCGGGCCGTGGAGGCGCAGTCGCCTTCTCGCCTCTTCCCCGGTAAGGCCGTTCACGAGATCCGTGCGCAGCTCGAAGGCTACTTGGTCCTGCGTGAGATTGATGAAGCTGGCTCGTCCGGGAAGCGTCTCCTGGCGGGCGATGCGTCTGACGACAGCCTCTTCCCGTTTGAGCTTCAAGAGGTCATCCGCAACGGCAGGGAGAACCGACGCCAAACGCTGTAAGAGCTGGAGATGGGAGGCGGTCTGGTCCGCTGGGGAACCGAGGAGGACGACGACATGGGCTCGCTGCCCATCGATGTCGACGCCTCGCGGACAGACGGCGATGAGAAGCTCGGGCGCCGTCAGGCCCTCGAGCTGAGCGTGCGGGATGGCGATTCCCGAATCGACGAACAGGTAATTCTGGCGGCTTTCGCTTCTGAGGGCCGCCTCGACCTCGGCTCGCCGGGCCGAGAACGAAGAGCGCCGGAGAAGCTCCTCGAGAAGTCGAGGGAAGGGCCCGCGGGCATCGAGGAGGACCCGCTCTGGACTCAGGAGCTCGTGGATCACGGGAGAACGGGCGTCAGTTTACCACCGCCTGGCACGCCCTTTGAATACCAGCGTAGTAGCGCGCTCCTGGAAGTGAGGACCGGACCATGAGAAACATAATTCAGCTATTGGCGCTGTCCTGGCTTCTCGTCGTGGACTCCTTCGAACCGGCACGCTTCGAGAGTGGAGATGTCTTCCTTCAACCACCGATGACGGCAGGCGGAGGCGAGGTGCTGCTCGAGCTCGAGGTGTCCTCGTCGGGGGAGGTCACTGGGGTCGCCGTTTTGAGAAAGACCCCTCCGTTTACCGATCCGCTCCGGCAGGCCGTCGGCGGCTGGCGGTTCGCGCCCGCCCGTGAGGTTCTGGAACCGCCCGAAGCTCCCGTCGCCATCGACTCGAAAGTCCTCGTCGTCGGGTTCTTCCGGCCGCCGACCCTCTACAATGCCCCGGCGCGTGGCGAGGTACCCGAGGACATAGCTCCGCCGTCGGAGGACGTTCCGTTTCCCACGGCGATGGTGGCTCCACTCTATCCTCCGACGGCTTACCTCCACGTGAGCCAGACGGTTCTGATCGAGGTGGAGGTCGGGTCGGAAGGCAGAGTCACGTCGAGCAAGGTGATCCGAAAGGCGGAGGGCCTCGATGCCGCGGCCACGGATGCGGCGCGAGAGTGGCGGTTTGGGCCGGCGCGCCGCGACGGAAAGGCGGTTCGCTCCTTCGCTTACATCGTCTTCGGATTTCGGGAGCCGGTCGTTTCCGATAAGTGAGCTCATCCCTCGAGGAGCTCCACCAGCGACCCTCCGCCGTGAATCCTGGCGATGGCCTGGGCGAACAGCTCCCCGGCATCGAGCACCTGGACCTTTTCCTCCAGTAGCTTGGGGTCGAGCCGGAAGGGGGGAACGGTGTTGGTGACGAGGATCTCGTCCACTGCCGGCTCGGCGAGGACACGGTTCGCGTCTCCGACGAAGATGCCGTGGGTGGCGGCGGCGAAAACCTTCCGCGCGCCGAGCTTGCGACTGGCCTCTGCCGCCCGTAGGAGCGTGGTTCCCGTGCTGATCAGATCGTCGATGACGATGACGGTTCGGCCCTCGACCGATCCGACCAGCGTTTCTCCGCTCACCACTCCGCCGCTTCGCTGCTTCTCCATGAAGGCGTTCCGGATACCGGTTCCGAGAACGCGCTCCAGGTGTTGCCGGAAGCTCTCGGCGCGCTTCACTCCGCCGGCATCGGGCGAGAGCACGACGAGCTCCTCTTTGCCGGTTTCCACCCGAGATGCGAAATAGCGAACGAAGAGGGGTCTTGCCTCCAGGTGATCGCTGGCGCAGCGAAAGGCGTTCTGGTAGGCGGCGAGGTTGTGAACGTCCATGACCACGATGCGATCGATTCCCACCGCCTCGAAGAGCGCGGCGATGTAACGGGTGGTCACCGGGTCCCGGGGCTTGGTCTTCCGATCCTTTCTCGCGTACGCGAGATAGGGAACCACGGCGGTGACGCGAGCGGCGGAAGCATCGCGAAGGGCCCCGAGGAAGAACAGGAGCCGCGCGAGCTTGTCGTTTACGCTGTGGCGGGAGTCGCCGTACAGCGATTCGATGACGAAGACGTCGTTTCCTCGAACGTTGACCAGCGGGCGGGCCTTGTGCTCGCCGTCCTCGAACTCCCGTTCCTCGTGAGGCGACAGCGGAACGTCGAGCTTCGCGCTCACGTTCTTTCCGAGCTCGTGACCCGCTTCGAGAGAGAAGATCTGGAGGGTCATTGGGGATCGACCTCGATTCCCGCGCTCGCCTGGGCGACGAGCGCGATGAGTCCGTTCGCGGCGGCTGCGAAAGGTCTTCGGTAAGTCGTCCCGTCGATGGCGTAGAGGATCGGCTCTCCTCTCAGGCTGCGGACCGCGCCTCCCGCCTCGCGCAGAACGACCTCGGGAGCGCACAGATCCCAGAAGTGGCACTTGCCCGAGAAGTTGAGGTACAGGTCCGCGTCACCCGCGGCGATGGTGGCGAGCTTCACGCCGAGAGAGCCCATGGGGAAGCTCTCGCGGATCCCGAGGGCCCGAGCGACTCGTTCGACCTTCGGATTGGGATGACTCCTCGAAAGGACGAGGACCGCTTCCTTGGGATTGCGTATTTCGTTCACGTGGATCCGCTCGTCCGCGGACCCCGGATGGGACCGCCGGAAGGCGCCTTCACCCGCAACCGCATGGTACAGCTCCCCGGTCACGGGCCGGTAGACAACGCCGAGAACCGCCCTGCGGGCCTGTGTCAGGCCGATGAGAATCGACCATTCTCCGCTCCCGCGAATGAGCTCTTCGGTGCCGTCGATCGGATCCACGTACCAGACTCGCCGCGACGTCGCGGCCGGCGGGACCGGCGTCTCTTCGGATACGACGCTGTCCTTCGGAAATGCACGGGCAAGCTCCTTCCGGAGGTAGGCATCCACTTCGAGATCGACAGCGGTGACCGGCCCCAGGTCGGCGCCCTTTTTCTTCACCTCGAGAGAGCGCGACGCCGCGGCGAGGGCGATGCGTCCCGCCTCGTACGCGAGACGAATCGCCGTGTCCCTCTCCTCGTCGAGCATTCGTCTTCTCGGTCGGTCAAGCGCGCGCCGGCCAGAGCTCCCGAATCGGGGACGGAAGCTCCTGCTGGATCTGCTCGATCTCGCCGCCGGTGACATGTTTGGATAGAACGGCGAACACGGCGCGGGCCGCAGCCTCCGGTTCGACGGTCGGGTCCTTGAGGTTCCTTGAAACCCGTTCCAGAAATTCCTTCTCGCTCCGCCAGCGTTCGGGCATCCCGGCGGGCCGGAAGCCCTCGTAGTAGGCGCCGCGGACCAGCATCGGCAACTGGGCGCCCAGATCGGCCGCCTCTTCGACCGTGAGCCGGTCGCGAAGGGCCTGGAGCACCGCCCTCAAAATGTTAAACCCCCGGTGAGGCTCCGACTCACCGAGCGCGGCCATGACTTCCACGATCCAACCGTGCGTCTTCCGAAGGGTTTCTTGAAAGAGAATTTGTTCCGGCACGTCGACCTCCCTTTACGAGCGCCTACGGAGCTCCCAGGTGTCTCACGAACCAATCGGCGGCGAGACGGGTGACTTCCTCGAGAGTACCCGGTTCTTCGAACAGGTGCGTCGCTCCCGGAACGACGGCGAGCTCTTTTTCCGCCCGCAGCTGCGCGTAGGCTTGCCGGTTCAGTTCGAGAACCGTGGTGTCGAGCTCGCCCACGATGAGCAGCGTGGGCGAACGAACGTCGGTAATGACGGGCCCCGTCATATCGGGCCGCCCCCCGCGGGAGACGACCGCGAAGACTTCGGGCCCGAGCTTCGCCGCCGCCCTGAGCGCCGCGGCGGCACCGGTGCTCGCCCCGAAGAATCCGAGACGCAGCTCTCTCGTCGAGGCGTCGGCGAGCGCCCATTCCGCCGCTCCGATCATTCGCTCCGACAGAAGCGCGATGTCGAACCGGGTCTCGTAGACGCGGTCCTCGAGCTCGGTCAAGAGATCGAACAGAAGCGTCGCCAGTCCCGCCTCGTGCAGTCCTCGAGCTACGAAGATATTCCGGGGGCTGAGGCGGCTGCTCCCGCTTCCATGGGCGAACAGCACCAGCCCCCGGGCTCCGGGCGGAGCTCCAAGGGTGCCTGGAAAGCGCAGATCGCCGATGGAAATCTCCACGTTCTTTTCGCTCGCAACTCTCGTGGACACTCCAGAACTCCTGCTGCCTCGCCAATGCAAGCATAGCGCCGCTCGGAAATGCGGGAAAACGGGGTGGATCGCTGGGGGGAGCGCGGAATAGCGCAGGCCCCTGGATGAAATCGCGCGGTCGGAGGTGCTGTCACCGTAGCCCTCAGAGGTATATAGGTGCCTGTGGTTGGCTCGGTTCGTGAATGGAGGTATCAAGAGGCCTATGAATCCCCAAGACTACCTGGATGAGGCCGATACGTTCTTTGAGAACCGCATCGAAGCCGCGAAGCTTCTCGCGAAGCGGCTCGAGGGCTACCGCGGCCAGAATCCCCTGGTTCTCGGGATTCCCAGGGGAGCGGTCCCCATGGCCCAGGTGATCGCCGAATCGCTGAAAGGGGAGCTCGACGTCGTTCTGGTGCACAAGCTCGGGGCGCCCTTTCAGGAGGAGTTCGCTATCGGCTCCGTGAGCGAGCGGGGTGACGTGCACTTGAGCGAGGAAGTGGAGCTGTATGGAATCGAGAAATCGTATATCGACCGGGAAGTGGCACGGCAGCTCGACGTCCTTCGTCGTCGTCGGGCCGCTTACACGCCCGTCAGGCCCCCCATAGGTCCCACGGGCAGGATCGTCATCGTCGTGGACGACGGCGTCGCCACCGGCTGGACGATGATCGCCGCCCTCCGCTCCATTCGTCCGCAGAAGCCGGCGAAACTGATCGCGGCGATGGCGGTAGCCCCCGCGAGTGCGGTGGCCACGATGAAACAGGAGGCGGACGAGGTCGTGTGCCTCGCGACGCCCGCGGGTTTCTACGCCGTGGGCCAGTTCTTCGCCGACTTCGGCCAGGTGACGGACGAAGAAGTGACGGAGATCCTGGCTCGCGCGCCGGCCGCAAAGGGGAAGTAAATGGGACGGGGAGACCCGATCGATCGCCTTCTCGTTCGGGGCGGAGTGATCGTGGAGCATTCGAACCAAGCGGCAAGAACGACCTCCTACGTGGGTGTCAACGTCGGGGCGCTCACGGTGAAGGTCGTCGCCTTGAAGGGCGACGAATCGGTTTGCCACTGGGTGAAGGCCCACCAGGGTCGGCCCAAGCAGGTCCTGGAAGAGCTTCTTGCCCGAGAGGAGATCGGGGCCGATCGTTACGTGGGCGTCTCGGGATATCTGGGGCACATCTCCGAAGTCGCCGCGATTCAGAGGGCTCTCGACGCGCTTGCCGAGACCTACGACGGGGTGGCATCTCTCGGCGGTGAGTCGTTCCTGGTCTACGCCGTCCGAGGCAAACGCATCCTCTCCGTTCTCTCGCACAACAAGTGCGCCGCGGGAAGCGGGGAGTTCTTCGTCCAGCAGATCGGGCGGATGGAGCTCGGCATGGAGGAGGCCATGGACCGATCCTTCGCCGGCAAGCTGGTGCCGCTCGCCTCCAGGTGCTCCGTTCACTGCAAGTCGGACATCACCCACAAGCTGAACCGGGGTGAGGCCACGGTCGAGGACATTCTCTACACCATCCACGACTCCATGGCCGACAAGATCGCGGCGCTCCTGGAGAAGACGCAGCAACCCATGGCGCGCGTCCTCTTGATTGGAGGTGTGAGCCGGAACCGCACACTGGTGGCCGCCCTGCGGCGGAAGCTTCCCGACGTCGAGTTCGTCGTTCTTCCCCAAAGCCCCTACTTCGAAGCGCTCGGCGCGGCCCTCCTGACGCGGGATGCCCCGCGCTTCCACGAACCCCAGGTGTCGGTCAAGCCGTCTTTGAGCCGGCTGCCGTCCCTCCGGGCTCACGGCGATCGCAGTCGCGTGTTGCCGGCAGAGGCGCGGGAGACGCGCGTCGACGGCCCGCTGGTTCTCGGGGTCGACGCCGGCTCCACCACCACCAAGGCGATCCTCCTCCACCCCGCGACCCGCCGGGTGATCTCTTCGCACTACGGACGGACCGGCGGAGATCCGGTTCGCGCCACCCGAGAGTGCATCCGCCGAATCGCGGAGGAGGTCGGCAACGTCGAGATAGGGCTCGTTGCCACCACCGGCTCCGCCCGGGAGCTCGCGGGGGCCTACCTGGGCACGGCGCACGTCTACAACGAGATCTCCTCTCACGCGGCGGGCGCGGCCCACTTCGATCCCGAGGTCGATACCATCTTCGAGATCGGAGGACAGGACTCCAAGTACATCTACCTGCGGCAAGGCGTTCCCATCGACTACGCGATGAACGCAGCGTGCTCCGCGGGCACGGGATCGTTCCTCGAGGAGAGCGCTCGGGGCGATCTCGGGATTGCCGTCGGCGAGATCGCCGAGAGAGCGCTCGCCGCGTCCTCTCCGGTCCACTTCAAAGCCACCTGTGCGGCCTTCATCAACTCCGACATCCGCCTGGGACTCCAGGAGGGGTATGGGCCTTCGGACATCGCTGCCGGGCTGGTCTACGCCATCGCCGAGAACTACCTCACCAAGGTCAAGGGACCGCGCTTCGTCGGGAAGAAAGTGTTCCTGCAGGGTGGGGTGGCGCTCAACCGCGCGGTGGGGAATGCGTTCGCCTACGCCGTGGGTCGTGAGGTTCTGATCCCTCCGAGCCCCGAGCTCCTCGGAGCGCAGGGAGTCGCGCTCCTCGCTCTTACGCGTTCGCGCGGGACGTTCGACCGTTCCACCGACCTTCTTTCTCTGGCCGCGCCCACCATGGAGCTCCTCGGTCGCTTCACTTGCAAGGCATGCAAGCTCTACTGCAGCATCGACCGGTTCCAGGTGGCGGGACGGAGGTTTCCCTTTGGAGGCCGCTGCAGTCTCTACGAGCACCTCTGGCAGAGGAAGACTCGCGCCGCCGATGCCGCCGACCTGGTTTTCGAGCGGTCGAAGATTCTCTTCGGGGCTCCCTTGGCAGAAAGCCTTTCGCCTTCGGCGAAGCGCATCGGAATCCCGAAAGCCCTCACCACCCACTCGCTTTATCCCCTGTACGCCACGTTTCTTTCGCGGCTCGGACTCGAGATCGTGTTGTCGGAAGTGAATCCCAAGGGGGATCTCAAGACCCATTCCGGGTTCTGCTTTCCCACGCAGATCGCTCATGGCGCCGTACTCGACCTGATCCAGCGCCGAGTCGATTGGATCTTCTTCCCTCACGTCGTTCGAATGCCGAGCGCATCCGAGGGACAGGACTGCTATCTCTGTCCCATCGCTCAAGCCGGGCCCTACGTGGTCGCGAAGGCCTTCCCCGAGTCGCGCTTCCTTTCTCCCGTTCTCGACTTCAGCAAAGGCTACAGGTCGAGCCCGGCCATGGTGGATATGGCGGTGAAGGAGCTCGGCTGCGAAAGAGCGCTCGCCGAGGAGGCCTACGGGGCGGCGGTCGAGGCGCAAGTCGACGTCGAGCTGTCCCTCCAAGCTCTGGGGCGGCGCGCGTTGGAGCAAGCGACCAAAGGCGGTAAACCCGCCGTCGTGCTCGTGGGCCGGAGCTACAACGCGTTCACCCCGGAAGCTTCGCAGTCGGTGGGAAAGAAGCTCTCCAGCATGGGTGTCCTGGCGATACCGTCCGACTGCTTGCCCCCTATGGGGACGGGCCCGACATCCTGGCATTTCCCCAACCAGATCCTGAATGCGGCGGAGCTCGTCCGGCGTCACCCGAACCTGTTCCTTCTCTACGTCAGCAACTTCAGCTGCACCATCGACGCGTTTACGCATTCCCAGCTCTCGGACGAGTTGGGCGCCAAGCCCTATCTGATGCTGGAGATCGATAGCCACACCGCGGACGCCGGCATCCAGACGCGGCTCGAGGCGTTTCTGGACATCGTCGAGAACTATCGCGCCTCCGAAGCTCCGGTCGAATCAACCGCGAGGCCCTGCCGGATCGGCCGCCACGGAGTCATCACCACCTCGTCGGGCGAACAGGTACCGCTCACGGATCCTCGAGTGAAGCTGTACTTTCCGACCTTCTCCGAATACCACTCCGACGCCTGGCGCATGGGCGTCCGATGGTTGGGCCTTCATCCGGGTGAAGGGCTTCCCCTCGGGCGGCGTCAGCTCGAAACCGGGCTCCGCTACACCTCGGGGCGGGAGTGCCTGCCGCTTCCGATCTGCGTCGGTCAGATCCTGGAGATGGCCGAAAGAAGGGAGAAGGGCGAGATCGCGGGCTTCACCATGCTGCGAGGCGGGGCGCGATGCGTGATCGACTCCTATGCGGGATATCTGGAGCGCTTCATCGCCCGGCAGGATCTCCGGGATTTGTTCGTGCTTTTTCCCAACGAGGACAACGACTATTGCGGATTCGGCCTTCCCAGGCTCACGGAATGCTTCGCCCCCGCCCTGAGTCTCGCCGATCTCCTGATGGAGGCGGAACAATCCCTGCGGGTCGTCGGGGGCGCGGATGGTGTCTCCAGGCTGCGGGACATCTGGCGCGCGTTCTCCGAATCGACCCGGACTCTCGAGGAGTTCCGGAATTCTCTTCCAGGGCTCATCGACGATCTGGGGCGGATTCCGCGATCGAAGGATCCTGCGAGCTGCCCCCGAGTCCTCGTGACCGGGGACTTCTTCACGCGCTTCAGCCCTTTCTTCATGGAGGGCGTTCCCGAGATGTATGCCGCCGACGGCATCATCCTCAAGCCCGCCGATCTGAGCGAGCTCGTGCTCTACGCGGCCTACGACACGATGTCGGGCATGGCTCGGCGATGGGACCTCGAGCCCGGCTACGCGGCGCTCGCCCGGAGCTGCTTCGGGATCCTCGGTCCCGAGGGGAGAGAATACTTCCAGCAGTGGAAGGGCTACCAGATGGTGCGCATGCAGGAGCACCGGCTTCGGAGCGACTTCAGGAGAACAGGGCTTCTCGTGGCGGACGATCCTGAAGTCTCTCTTCTCCTTCGCGAGGCGGGAAAGCACGTCTCCCCCTCGATTTTCGGAGAAGTCATTCCGACGGTAGGGCTCGGTGTCGACGCGCAGAGAGAGGGCTACCACGGCATTCTTCTACTCGGGCCGTTCAACTGCCTGGCCCTCCGGATCTCGGAGGCCATTCTCAAGCCGCTCTGCTACCGGCTTTCGATGCCCATCCTGACTTACGAGAGCGATGGTTACGCCGTGCCTCCGGTTTTCCTGCGGCAGGTGGAAGTCCATATCCAGCAGGTTCTCGATGCGTTCGATGCCTCGGGCCAGGCTCGGAGCGGGCGACGCGGGCCGCCTTCGGCCGAAGCCCGAGACTCTTTCGTCCAGAGGATAGAGGTGTGATCGCGGCGCAATCCCCCGCACCACAAACTCGGGGCGGAGCTCTGTTCTGGCGGGACTCGGACACCCTCGAGCCCTGGGAGCGGGTCCGTTCGTTCTATCGATCCCGAGCGGTAAGGAACCGGATCCTGGAGTACTGCGGCGTGGAGGATTCGGGCGTCTCGACCGCCTGGGGCATGGCGGGCTTCGGGGGATCCCGCCATCTCGTCGAAGAGGACGGTTCCCCCGTGGTTTGTCCGCAGCCCGATTCCGTGGAACGGCTCCTGGACGAGGGCGCGGACGTCACCCGATGTCTCGGCGATGAACGAGGAAGTCTCATTCTCCTCGACGTCGATTACGTGAATCACGAGGATCCGGCCGAGGCTTATCGGGATCCAGAGCTCTGCTTCGAGACCCTGGAGCCGGTGTACCGCGCGGTCATGGCACGGTTCCGATCCTACGGGCTTCGCCCCCTGGTCATCATGACCCGGCAGGGGTACCACGTCGCCGGACGCATCCCCCTCGAGAGCCCGGCGCACGAAGTTCTGGTCTCGATGGGACGCATCGGCGAACCTTTGAGGGCCAAGTATCTCGCGCTCAAGAGGGCGGATGCGCTGCGGATGGGGAGAGCCCACGAGGCGATTGGAAGACTCCTGGAATATGCGGGCCATGGCATCATCGCGACGCTGCAAGAGGCCGGCTTCGACGTCCCGGTGAAGCTCGCCGACGTTCCGCCCGACGAAGGCGGGCGATTCGTCTGCCTGGATCTGAGCGCCTACGCCGACCCTCTCTACCGGCGCTTCACCCGAACCGCGTACTCTTCCCACCAGAAGGCCGTCGTCACCGGACTCCCGGTCCTGAGACCGTTCACCCTTTGCCTTCCGCGGCGGAGACGGGCGCTTTCGACTCTGCTTCGCGCCAGGGAGAATCCATACGAAGCGAGGGAGCTCGCCGAAGAAGACCAGACCGGTATCCCGCCCTTCGGTGCGCGCGGCGTCCTCCGTTGGATCGAAGACTATCGCCGGGGCCCCCTGTCGTCGTTTCACGATCTCTTCCATGGCGGATCCCATGACAACCCAAAGGAGTGGCCGCAAACCTACGACCGCCTCGACCTGAGGGCTCTTGGAGCCGACGCGGCCCGGGCTCTCGAAAGCCCCAATCCCGGACTATTGAGCCCCTCGTCCATGCGCGCGGTGGCGCTCGACCTGTGGCAAAAGGGATGGCACCCGCGCTCCATCGCCGGCCTGATTCGCTCCAAGTTCGAACGAGACTACGGCTGGGGCGGGTACTGGTACCGCTACGATGCCGCGGCCAGAGCCGACTTCTATGTGAGGGTTCTCTGCGGGGAGCTCCTCCTCTTCGGTGGAGGGCCAGAAGCATGAGCTGGGAGATCGGCGTCTCCACCGGGATCGGCTACCGGGAGCCTATCGAGGACGTCCTGCCTGTCCTAGCCGCCAACGGCTTTCGAACGATCGAAGTGGCCACGGCCCGCCCCCATATCGACCTCAGAGACTCCGCTCGATTCGAAAGAGTTCGCCAGCAAGTGGATCGGCTCGGCTTGAGCGTTCGCTCCCTCCACGCTCCATTCGGCCAGGGCATCGACTTGACCGATGCCGACGCGGGAATTCGCCGGCTCTCGCTGCGTGTCTTACGCGAAGCGGCGGATCTTCTCCGATCCCTGGGAGGCGACCTCTACGTCATCCATCCCGGCGGGGAGGATCACAACTGGATATGGGAGAAGCAGGAGCGCCTGGGAAGAAGCGTCGAGGGGCTTACCGAAGTCTGGCATATCTGCCGCGAACGGGGCTTGAAGCTGGCTGTGGAGACGCCCCTTCCGCACCTCCTTGGAGGATCGTTGGAGGACTTCAGCTGGATCCTGGCGCGCATTCCCTCGGAAGAAACCGGCGTCTGCATCGACACCTCGCACACCAGCCTCGGAGGGACTTTGTTCGAGGCCTTCGATCGGTTTTCGGATCGACTCGTCCACCTTCAGGCGAGCGACAACCATGGCAAGCACGACGATCACCTTCCTCCCGGCGACGGCATTATCGAGTGGCACGCGGTGCTGAGGGCTCTGGAGCGAGCCGGATATCGAGGCATCTTTCTTTTCGAGGTCGGCGGCGAGGAGTCCTTGTCGGAGAACGTGAAACGCCTCGCGAAATCGGTCTCGAGGTGGTTTCCACGATGGCAAACCGAACCAACGGAAGACCAAACGGAGAGGAGGAGCTCATGACGACGATCTGTCGATCATTGTATTGGAGTTCCTTCCTCGCGCCATTGCGTTCTTTGCGCCTTGCGTTGATTCCCATTCGTTAGCGTAATTGAGGAACGAAGTACCAAGACGGGACCGATTCACATGCCGGCGCACGATGACTCTCGAGAGCCAACCGGTCACCTGGGCCGGCTTCTCTCGCTCGAAGCCGACATCGCGACGCGGATTGCTCGCGCTCGTGAAGAATCGGAGCGATTGGTGGCGGGCGCGCGGGCGGCTGCCGACGGCCTCGACGCGCGTATCGCCCGTTCGCTCGTCGACGAGACTCGAGATCTGCGACTCCGACTCGCTTCCGAGCATCGCGCCCGTCTCTCCCAGCTCGAGGAGCGCGCTCACGAGCAAGCCGAGACTCTCGACTCTCTCGAAGGCGCTCGAAACAGAGAGCTCGCCGACGAGCTGTTCGACCACCTCCTCGCGACGGCGTCCCCTTCGGAGGCGCTTCGATGATCCTTCCCATGGCCAAAGTACGGCTGCTGGGCCGGAGAGCGGATTTGCCGGAAACACTCCGCGTGCTCCAGGATCTCGGAACGCTCCACGTCACCGACCTTGCGGTCGAGAGTGAGCTCCTGGAGCCGGCCGCCCTCCTTCCCTGCCAGCTGCGGGAGATTCGCTACATCCGCCGTGCCATGGACGACATCGAGCGTATCCTCGCCTACCTCGACTACCTCGGAGGCACGGAGGCGATCGAAGGCTCCATCGAAATTGGCGATCGCGCCGGC
>Ga0326597_10005532_pt1 | contig 17503 bp, 13 predicted proteins | sample RVTome_12_FD_203789 | JGI IMG/M metagenome (GOLD analysis project Ga0326597, IMG submission 203789) | Soil microbial communities from uranium-contaminated site in the Upper Colorado River Basin, Wyoming, United States - RVT100D185 | ecosystem: Environmental > Terrestrial > Soil > Contaminated >... | reverse complement strand
CGGTGCGAAAGCACTTCAGGGCCGACACGGCGGTCGTCGTCGGACACGATTGGGGCGGCTGGGTGGCATGGAGCTACGCCATGGCATACCCCGAGCGGATCGAGCGCCTGGTCGTCGTGAATCTACCCCACCCGAAAGGCATCGACCGCGAGCTGGCGACGAACCCGCAGCAGGTCCAGAACTCGCAATACGCGAGGAACATGCAGCAGCCCGACTCCGCCGCGTCGGTGGACCTGGCCGCGATGGAAGCGCGGGTAGCCGGCCGGTACGCCGACCCCGACCTCAAACGCATGGCGTCGGACGCGTTCAAGCGCTCCTCGCTTGAAGCGATGCATGCGTACTACAAGAACAACTATCCGAGGCCGCCATACAGCGATCAGCGCGACTACCCGCCCGTGACCTGTTCCGTGCTCCTGTTCCACGGTCTGAACGACACGGCGCTGCTGCCGGGGATGCTGAACGACACATGGATGTGGGTCCAGCGAGACTTGACGCTCGTCACCATTCCGGGAGTCGGCCACTGGTCTCACAACGACGCGGCCGAGTTGGTGACCGGCACGATGGTCCGCTGGCTGACCCCGTAGGATCGCCGCCCTGTTGTAGCGAGGTGGTTTCATGAAGGTGAGGCTGCTAGTACCGCTCGTGATGTGTCTGGCGGTGCTCGGGGCCACGCGCGCCGCCGTCGCGCAGGCGCCGCAGGCGATGGACCTCGGATCCGTCACGAAGGTCGTTTCGGTGGATGGCCGCTCGTTCCCGGTCGCCGACTACGGGAAGGGTCCGGTCGTGCTCCTCCTCCATGGGTTCCCCGACGACAGGCACCTGTGGCGGTATCAGGCCGGCGCCCTCGCCGCCGCTGGGTTTCGCGTCGTCGCCCCGGAACTTCGCGGATTCGGTGACGCCCCCCGGCCCTCCGATCCGAAGGAGTACGGAATCCCCATCGTCATTCGCGACGTCGTGGGCATCCTCGACGCTCTCGGCATCGGACGCGTTCAGCTCGTGGCGCACGACTGGGGCGCAGCCGTTGGCTGGCGCCTGGCAGCCGACCATTCGGACCGCGTCACGCGATACGTCGCTCTATCGGTCGGCGCGCCCGGTGGTCCGACGTCGATTGAGCAGCGGGAGAAATCCTGGTATGTCGCGTTCTTCCGGCAGACTGGCGTGGCCGAGGCACAGCTGATGCGCGACGACTGGCAGCTGTTCCGTGAGTGGGCGCGTCATACGGTTGACACCGATCGGTATGTGGAGCGGCTCTCGCGCCCAGGCGCGCTGACTGCGGCGTTGAACTGGTACCGAGCGACCGGCGGCCAGCCGGCCGCCGGCGCCGGTGCTCCGGGTCAGGTACGCCCGGTCACGTGTCCGGTGCTCGGCATCTGGAGTGACGGCGACGCCTACTTGACGGAAGCCCCCATGAGGACGTCGGGCGACCGAATCCAGGGGCCGTTTCGCTACGAGAGGATCTCGGGGGCGTCGCACTGGCTGATGCTGGACAAGCCAGCGGAGCTCAACCGGCTGTTGCTGTCGTTTCTCAAGCGCGACGAGTGATTCGCCGTTTGCCTCGCGAATCCGGGCGAATCCCGGGGACGGCGAAAGCCCCGGCTCAGTAGGCCGCCAGTTTCCTCAGCGCTCCGGCGATCGTCTCGGCGTTCGGCAGGTTCGCCTGCTCGAGCACCTGCGAGAACGGGGGATGCGTGTCGGGATACGTCACGCGCAGCACCGGCGCGTCGAGGTGCTCGAAGCGCTCCTCCGTGATCACCGCCGACAGCTCGGCGCCAAGACCGAGCGTCTTCACGTCTTCATGAACGACGAGGGCGCGGCTGGTCTTCTCGACCGAGCGGAAGATCGCCGGCTTGTCGAACGGCAGGAGGGTGCGCAGGTCGATGACCTCGACCTCCACGCCGTCCTTCGCCAGCCGCTCGGCGGCCTCCAGCGACGGCGCGACCATCGCGCCGTAGGTCAGGAGCGTGATGTCGTCGCCCTCGCGGCGCGTCGCCGCGACGCCGATCGGCACGATCTCGTCGCCGTCCGGCACGGAGCCCTTCGCCCGCCGATAGAGGTACTTGTGCTCGAAGTACACGACGGGATTGTCGTCGCGAATGGCCGCCTTCAGCAGCCCCTTCGCGTCGTACGGCGTTGACGGCGCCACGACCTTCACGCCGGGGCGATGGACGAACCACGCTTCGGGATTCTGCGAGTGGTACAACCCGCCGCCGACGTTGCCGCCGCTCGGCGCGCGGATCACGATCGGCACCGCGGCGCGCCCGCCGTACCGGTAGCGGAGCGTCGCCGCCTGGTTCACGATCTGGTCGAAGCCGCACGAGATGAAATCGGCGAACTGCATCTCGGCCACGGGCCGGTAGCCGCGGAGCGACGCGCCGATGCTGGCGCCGACGATCGCCGATTCGGAGATCGGCGTGTCGATCACGCGCATCTCGCCGAACTCCTCGAACAGGCCCTGGGTGACGCCGAACGCGCCTCCGTAGGAGCCGACGTCCTCCCCCAGCACGAACACCTTGGGATCCCGGCGCATCTCTTCGAGAAGCGCCTCGCGGATCGCTTCCAGGTAGGTGAGGTCTTTGCTCATCTTGAGGGTCCCTTGGCGGCTACGCGTAGAGATCGGTCACGGCGTCCTCGGGCGGGGGATCCGGGGCGCCCGCCGCGAAGTCGACCGCGTCGTCGATCGTCGCCTTCACTCGCGCTTCGATCTCCTGGCGCTTGTCGTCGGTGAGCACCTGAAGGCCGTTCAGGTAGGCGGTGAAGGTCGGAATCGGATCGCGGCTCTTCCACATCGCGAGCTCCTCGTTGGTCCGGTAGAACGCCTTGTCGTGCTCGGAATGGCCGTGCCACCGGTACGTCTTGCACTCGATGAGCGTGGGCCCGTCGCCGTTGCGCGCCCGGGCGAGCGCGCCCTGCGTCGCCTGATAGACGGCCAGCACGTCGTTGCCGTTGATCGCCACGCCGTCGAACCCGTAGCTCTCGGCCCGGTCGGCGACATCGTCGATCGCCATGCTTCGCTCGACCGGCACCGAATAGGCGTACTGGTTGTTCTCGCAGACGAAGATGACCGGCAGCCGCTGCACGCCGGCGAAGTTCAGCGCTTCGTGGAAGTCGCCGACGTTGCTCGCCCCCTCTCCGAAGTAGGCGACGACGACATGGTCGACCTTTTCCATCTTGAAGGTGAGGCCGAGGCCCGCGGCCACCGGCAGGTTCGCGCCGAGCATGCTGGTGTTGCCGAAGATGCCCAGTTCGGTCACGCCGCTGTGCAGCGCCGAGTCGCGCCCCTTGGACAGCCCCGTCGCCTTGCCGAACATCTGCGACATCATCGTGCGGGCGTCAACCCCCTTCATCAGGAACGATCCGAGATCGCGGTGCAGCGGACAGATGAAGTCCTCCTGGCGCAGCCCGAAGCAGGTGCCGACGATGATGGCCTCCTGGCCGATGCCGGTATACACGCCGCTCCGCACCTTGCCCTGCTTGACCAGGATGCTGAGCCGCTCGTCGAACGCGCGGATCAGCTTCAGCCAATAGAACATCTCGAGCAGTTGTTCGGCCGTCAGCTTGAATTTGGTGCGCTTGATGGGCGGCATGGCGCCCTGGATACTACTTCAGATGAACCCGAGGGAGGAGTCCCTGAAGTTGCCGCCGAGGATGGCCCCCGAGTCGGCCCCCAGCCAGTGGTCGATGACCCGGGCGTAGACCGACCGGAAGTCGATCGCGTGGCGGACGTCGCCGCCGTTGTTCTCGAGGGCGGGATTCTGCGGATCGGGATTGAGCGAGGCCGCCGTGCCATACAGGCCGCCGTCGACCCTTCCGCCCATCGCCATCATGAAGGAGGCGGCGCCATGGTCGGCGCCGAGGCTGCCGTTCTCCGCGATGCGGCGACCGAACTCCGAGAAGGTGAGCAGCAGCGTATCCTCGAAGAGCCCCTGGTTCCGGAGATCGGTGTAGAAGGCCAGGAGCCCGTCGTTGAGCGTCGCCATCAGGTTGTAGTACGCGCCGTTGGGCGCGTGGACCGCTGATCGGCGTGCGTATCGAATCCGCCCTTCGTCACGTAGAACACCCGCGTGCCGATGCCGCGCGCCATCGCGCCGGCGATCGCCTTCATCGCCTGGCCGAAGCCGGTGTTGGGATACGCCACGGTCCCGCCATAGGTCGCCACCGTAGAGAGCCGGAGGCGATGACAGATTGGGGAGGCGCCTACCGGGCGCTGACGAGATTCGCGAGGAGCTGATAGGCTCCGTCCACCCCGGCGGGCAGCTCGCGCCACAGACCGAGACCGACGTAGATCCACCGGCCTTTGCCGTACGTCGCGGCGACGAGGGCCCCGCGCTTCTTGCCCGGGTTGTTCGGGAACGGGTCCTCGATCTCCACGAGATCGCGATACCGCGGATCGCGCTCGCCCAGGAAATAGAGGCCGCGCTCCTGCACCCATCCCCTCCAGGCGCCGTCGTCGATCTTATTGGGCGTGTTGAACACGGGATCGTCCGGCGCGAGCAGCGTGACCGGGGCGTGCTCGTCGGTGACGCGGTTGGAGCTGACCTCGGCGGGGTACGGTCCGTACTGCGCCTGGTTGAACTCGAACTTGTTGTACTGCACGATCAGCGTGCCGCCGTCGCGAACGTATTCGAGCAGGCGGCTGTTGTTCGCGCGCAGATCGGCGCGCCGCTCGTAAGCCCGCACGCCCGTCACGATCGTGTCGAACCGCGACAGGTCGCCCCACGCGAGATCGACTTCGTCGATCATCTCGACTTTCACGCCCAACTGCTCGAGCGCGGCAGGCACTTCGTCGCCGACTCCCATCACGTATCCGACCGTCAGGTTCGGGGCCGTCCGCACGTCGACGACCTTCAAGGTCGTGACCGCGTCGTGGTAGATGTGCTGGCGGCGAATGTGCGGGTACTCGATCGCCTGGAAGCCGCGCGCGAATGACCGCCCCTCGGCGACGGCGGTGGCCTGGACGCGATACTCGCCGAGCGAAGCGTTCGGCGCCGCGCGGATCTGGAAGCGGACGGTCCGCGATTCGTCTTCGCGCGAGAAGACGATCGGCTGCCGGGCCGGCATCGACGTCCAGCGATCCGGCAGGTCGAGGTGAACCTCGCCTTCGGCCGGGCCCTTCGATCCATTGATCACGGTGACGTAGATCTCGCGCTGCCCCTCGCTCGCACCCGGCCCCGCCGGTCGCGGCGCGGCCGGCGACAGGGCCGACGCGGGCACGATCGCGACCGCGGGCGACATGCGCACCGACCAGGCCGGAACGACGAGCAGCTCGGACCGCTTCTCGCCGCTGAAGATGTTGCCCTCGTAGCGGTACTGCACCGGCTGGCGGCTGACGATCTCTTCTCCGCTGCCGCCGAGATCGAGCGTCACGTTCGCGTAGAACGGCGTGGGCCGGTACGGCAGCCCGAACGGCGCATCGTCGTCGATCGTGTAGCGCCCTGCCTCGCCGGCGCGGTGCCAGTACGGCTCGGTCGGGCGCGTCGCGGCGGGCACGGCGAGCGCGGGCTCGCAGCGAGCGGCCTGGGCCTTCTTCAACACCGAGATCGGAGGAGCCGCCGCCCGGGCGGGCGGCCTGACCCCGCGGCCACCGGGCCCCCCGGGGCCGCCGCCGCGGCCGCCGCCGCCGATTACCGCCGTCAGCGCGCACGCCGCGTCGCCTTCGAGGCCTTCGAACCTGACGTGCTTGACCGTGACATCGGCGGCGCCGCGATTGCCGACGACGACCGATACGCGAAGCCCCTGGCCGGGAACCACGATGCCGTCGTCGGCGAGCGCCTCCACGCGGACGCCGTTGGCGATGAGCGTCGCCTGCTGGAGCTCGCGTTCCTTCTGGCGCAGCCGAAAATCGATCTCGAAGCGGCCGTCGTCCACGATCGCGAGATTGGGAAGTCGAGCCCGCAGCGCGCGCACGGCGCGGAGCCCGTCGAGCAGCGGCCGCAGCGTCGCCTCGTCGTTCTGCGAGTCGAACGCCCTCTGGGCGGCCTGCACGGCCGAGGCGATTGCCGACAGCCCGTCGGTCAACTCGCGGGAAGCCGGCGCGCCGGCGAACCGCGCCAGGCCGGAAATCGAATGGTCGATGCCGTCGAACAGCGATTGCTCCCGTCGCCCCGTCTGCCCGGGCATCGTCGATTCCACGAGCTGGAACGTGCTCACGGCCGGTGCGGGCAGCGCCAGCAGCTGCGCCATCCCCTGGCACTTGTGCATGCTCCGTGCCTCGGTACCGATCTCGTCATACGTCTTTCCGAGCAACGGATCGTAGACGGAGAGATCGAGCGACAGCAGGTTGCCCGCGGCGCCGGGGGGGGGGCCGGACCCGGGGAAGCCCATCGGATGATAGAACTTCGCCGGCTGCCACGGCCGCAGGCCGTTCCTCAGTTGCCCCGGATACTTCGTCGGATCGCCGGCGAGCCTGAACGCCTGGCGGGCCAGGATGGCGGACGCCTGATGGTGCTGGCCTCCGCCGTCCCCCTCCGGATGCAGCGAGAGGATGACGTCGGGGCGCACCATGCGGATGAGGTGCACGAAATCCTCGATGATTTCGTCGCGGCCCCATTTCTCGAACGTCTCCTCCATGCTGAAGGAATTCCCGAAGTCCACGGCGCGGGTGAAGTACTGCTCGGCGCCGTCGAAGCGATGCATGGCGGCGAGCTCCTCGGTTCGCAGGACGCCCAGCGCCTCGAAGATCTCCGGGCCGATCTCGTTCTGGCCGCCGTTGCCGCGGGTCGCCGTCGCGAGGGCGGTGCGATAGCCCTCGCCGCGGTTGAGCATCACGAGCAGGCCGTTGTTCTCGTCGTCGGGATGCGCGGTGGCATGCATGAAGATGCCGGTGTTGGCCAGGCGGCGGAGCGCCAGCCCGAGCGCGACGTGCCCCTGCTCCTCGTCGACCGGCGCGACGCGCATCTGCGCGACAGCCAGCGACGCGGTCGCTACGACGACGCCGACGCCGGCGCCGATCCATCCAAGACGACGCAGCATGCTGCGAGTATACCGCCGCCGAGGTCACGGCCGAATGGGGTGACCGCCGCCCAGGACCTCCGCGTAATAGGCCTCGTAGACGGGCACGATCTTCGAGTCGCAGTAGCGCTCCTGGGCGGCCAGGCGGGCCGCTTCGGCGACCCGGCCATGGAGCGCCTCGTCTGTGAGGAGCCGCAGGGTGGAGGCGGCCATACCGTCGAGATCCTCCGGGGGGTGCAGGAACCCGTTCACGCCGTCCGCGATCACTTCCGGGAGCCCCCCGACGCGCGACGCCACCACCGGCACCCGGCAGGCCAGGGCCTCCAGGGCGGCGAGGCCGAAGCTTTCCTGGGCGGAGGGCAGCAGGAACACGTCGGCCGCCGAAAGCAGCGGGACGACCTGATCCTGTTCGCCGAGGAAATCGACGTCGTCCGCCATGCCGAGCGAGCGCGCGAGGCGCGACGCCTCGTCGAGATCAGGTCCGTCCCCGACCATCAGCAGCCGCGCGGCCACCCGGCGGCGGACGCGCGCGAACACCTCGACGACCGCCGATACGCGCTTCACGGGGCGGAAGTTCGAGACGTGAATGAGGAGCTTCTGGCCCGCCGGCGCCAGCCGCGCCCGGAGGCCGCCGACCTCGCGGCGCCGGTACACGGCGCAGTCGAGAAAGTTCGGGATCACGCGGATGTCGCGCGTGACGCCAAGTTCCCGGATCGTGTCGGCCCGGAGGCTCTCGGACACCGCCGTGACGCCGTCGGACTCCTGAATGCAGAACGCGGCGGCTTCGGAATACGACCGGTCGCTTCCGAGGAGCGTGATGTCCGTGCCGTGGAGTGTCGTGATGACGCGAGGGACGGGCCCCCGGCCGGTGGACGCCAGGATCTGCCGCGCCAGGTATCCGGCCGTCGCGTGGGGAATCGCGTAGTGCGCGTGAACGATGTCGAGGCGCTCGTCGCGCGAGACCTGAACGATCTTGTTGGCGAGCGACAGCAGGTACTGCGGTTCCTGGAACAGCGGATAGCTCAGCGCCTCGACGCGGTGGAAATAGAGGCCCGGCTGATAGTCGCCGAGGCGGACGGGCGTGTCGCGGCTGAGGATGTGAACGTTGTGGCCGCGCGACGCGAGCACCTTGCCCAGCTCCGTGGCAATGATGCCGCTGCCGCCCACCGACGCATAGCAGACGATTCCAATGTTCATCAGGCGCCCCTGGCGAGGCTCGCCCGGAGGATCGGCTCGCGCACGACCACCCCTTCCGCCCAACGCACACCGGCGGTCGCGCCGAACTGCGCGTCCCGGCTCTCGATGAGCTGCCGGAACAGCGGCGTGTTGAGGCGCGTCTCGGCCGCCCCCGGCTCGACGCGGCGGAACTGGCTCGCATGACAGTCGAGCGCCTCGCGCTTGCGCTCGTAGTACTCGGAGACGTCAACGACGAATGAAGGCGCCGCCGAGTCGTTGATGAAGTAGTAGCAGATCCAGTCCGGCCTCCACGGGTCGCCGGTTCCGTACCGCCGCAGTCCGGCATTGAAGGCCGCCTCGGTCAGCAGTTCGCTCGCCGCCACGTGATCGGGGTGGCGATCGGACCAGTAGGGCACGGCCATCGTCCGAGGCTGCCGGCGCCGGATGAACGCGACCGCCTGCTCCAGATGCGCGGGGTCCCTGCCGATGCGGCGGTCCGGCCACCGCAGGTTCTCGCGCCATGCCGCGCCGAGAACGAGGCGCGAAGCCTCGGCTTCGGCCAGCCGCTGCTCGACGGTGCCGTTGCTGCCCATCTCGCCGGCCGTCAGATCGCACAGGCCCACGCGCAGTCCGGAGGCGGCGTGCCGCGCGATCGTGCCGCCGAGGCCGATCTCGAGGTCGTCGGGATGGGGCCCGAACACGAGGAGGTCAGTCATCGATTCATCGATTGAAGCCAAAGACCTCGTCCGCGGCATCCGGCTCGCCGAGATGATGCCGCAGCAGGATGCGGCTGGCCAGATGGGCGCCGGTGACGCCGTGGCTCACGTCACCGAAGGCGAACAGGTGATGCGGGTAGTTTCGATGCGGCCCGATATAGGGCAGGCCGTCCACCGTCCTCGCGTACGGCGCGTCCCATCCATATTCAGGCAGCAGCCCCGAGATGTCGGGGTACAGCGTCGACAGCTCGTACATCAACTGGCCGGTCCGCTGAACAATCACCTTGTCGCGCTGACGAGGGGGCGGCGTCTCGGCATCCGCGCCCATCACCAGCAGCCGGTCGGCGTCGACCCACCGGATGACGTGAGGCGGCGCGGCCATGTCGCGCACGACCACCGTTCGACGGCCGAGCCGCGCGCGAACCTTCGCGGGCACGGCCGCCGTCAACGCCAGGAACGCGCTCCTGAACCAGACGTGCCGGGCGAGCGAGCGGCACAGGTCGGTCGGCGTTCCGGTGGCGATCACGACGCGGGCCGCGCGGATGGTGCCGCCCTCGGTGCGCACTTCCGCCGACCTCCGGCTGAACGAGGTGCGCGTCACCGGTGACCGTTCGAATATCTGCGCCCCGCGAGCCGCCGCGGCCGCGGCGAGGCCCAAGGTGGCGCGGTACGGATCGAGCGTCGCGCCGGTGCGGCTGCGCAGGCCCATGGCGGCCGCGAGTGCCGTCTCCGCCGCGATCGCGCGCCCGCTCACCTGCGACACCTCGACGCCGGCCGCGCGCCGTGCTTTGTGCTCCCGCGTCAGTCGCGTGGCCTGTTCGGGCGTGGCGGCAACGATCAACGAGCCGCGCGGCGCGAGGCCGCACTTCAGGTTCAAGCGCCGCGCGAGCGCGCCGAAGTCGAGCGCCGACCGGCGCCAGCTCTGCCAGGCATGGCGGGCGGCGCGCAAGCCGTGCGCCTTCTCAACGTCGATGAAGCTCGCTCCAAGGTCGTCGGGGACCCATCCGGCCGCGGGCCCGCTGCCGCTCCGTCCAAGCTGGCCCGCCTCGAAGAGCGCGACTTTGACCCCGGCCGCGGCGAAGGCGTACGCCGTCGCGCAGCCGGTCAGCCCCCCGCCGACGATGGCGACGTCGGTGTCGAGGGGGCCGTTGTGGCGTGCGTACGACGGCACGCGGGATTTGGGAAAGCGGTCGATCCATGCGGAACGGCCGTATTTTGTCGTCATCGATTGGCTTCTCGCGGAGCCTCATCCCCGCTATGCCGGTCCCGCCAGGTTCGCGGGCGCAATGGCAGCGCCGGCGGGTGCGGTTGGCTTGATGCCGCCGGCTCATTCTACTAGGCCAGGGCTCTCAGTTCGCCGGTGCTAAGATGCGGAAATGTTCGCTTACGAACTGCAGCCCAGAGAGGGCTTCGACGCTCTCACTCGGGTCGATCGCGCCCCGGCAGCGCTCGAGCCGCACGACGTTCGGGTTCGTGTCCGCGCCGTGTCGCTGAATTTCCGTGACGTCGGTCTGGTGCGCAACGCGTCTCGGCGGCAGAGGTCGGTCATTGCGGCTTCCGACGGAGCCGGCGAGGTGGTTGAGGTCGGCAGCGCGGTGACCCGCTTCCGCGGCGGCGAACGGGTCGCCGCCATCTTCTTTCCGGATTGGCTGGACGGAGAATTCCTCGGCTCGTACCACGCTCGGGCCCTCGGAGGCAGCGCCGACGGCATGCTGGCGCAGGAAGTGGTTCTCGACGAGCGGTCGTGGGTGACGCTCCCGGACCACCTTTCCTTCGAAGAAGGGGCGGCCCTGCCGTGTGCCGCGGTGACGGCGTACAACGCGCTGTTCGAGGGCGCCCACGTCGGGCCGGGTTCCACGCTGCTGGTCCAGGGCACGGGCGGGGTATCCGTGTTCGCGCTTCAGCTCGGGAAAGCCGCGGGCGCGCGGGTAATCGTGACGTCGCGCAGCGAGGCCAAACGTAACCGGGCGCGAGAGCTCGGCGCCGACTACACGATCGATTACGCGGCCACGCCCAAATGGGGCGAGGACGCGCTGGCCTGGACCGGCGGCCGCGGCGTCGACGTCGTCGTCGAGGTGGGTGGACCGGGGACCTTCGATCAGTCGGTGGCCGCACTCCGATTCGGCGGCGCCATGAGCCTGATCGGCGTGCTGACAGGCACGCGAGGCGAAGTGAACACCGCCGGAGTATTTCACAAGACGCTGCACATACGCGGCATCTATGTGGGGTCCCGCCGGATGTTCGAGGCGTTGAATCGCGCGCTGTCGGTCGCGAGAGTTCGGCCGATCGTCGATCGCGTGTTCGACTTCGACGACGTGCGAGCGGCCTACGAGTACCTGGCGAGCGGCGCCCACTTCGGGAAGGTCGTCGTTCGCGTCGATTGAAGCGGGCCGATGACTCACCGCTGATCGCCGCCCATTTCCTTCTGCTCGGCACGGGGCGTTCGCGCTCGGCGGCGTCGGAGGTCCAGCTCAGGTTTGCGAGGGAGCCGGTCTGCAAAGTACCAGACGGTCGCGGCCGATAAGCCAGGAAATGGCTCGCAATTCAAAGAAGACCGTTCAGAAACGACGGCCGCGGAAGACATCGGTGCCAGATCTGGTCGGTCTCGTCGTCCGCCGTGGGGCGCAGCGCCGGTTCGAGGCCCTTACGCAAAAGACCGCCGAGCTGCCCGCGGTCGTGGCCTGGGACCGGAGGGAGTCGGACCGGCGTTCGTCGGCCCATCCGACAGACCTCGACCGACGCAAGACCGAACGCCGTCAGACCCCACCCTTCACGTGGGAGGTCGCCGACTTCGTCGTCGTCGACCATGCGGCCGCGCGCCGGCTCACGGCACGCGGGAGAGCCCCTTCTCCACCATCGCGCGCGCCTGCCCGGCTGCCCCCGCCGTGGCCCCGACCCTGATCGCCCCTTTCCGTGCCACTCGCGGTGGAGGCCGGCGACTTCCGGCCGCTGTAGACGATAGCGAGCCAGGGCATTCGCCCGGGCCGTCGACCCTTTCGCCATCGGCTTTGCCCTCTCGCCCCAAGGCTGTTCGAACCAGCCGATCTCGACGTTCTATGTGCAGGAACGATCCGGGAGCGTGCCATGGTGATACAGGGGGCCTTCAGGCCCAGTCAAGCGCCGGACCAGGTGGCGACCGGCTCTCCGGGATTCCTGACGAGGCACGTCACGGAGGTCTTCCGCAGGCTCGGACAATTGATGTGCGGTCTGCACGGGCATGCCATTCATCTTCATTACGAGCCCACGAGGCTGTCGCTGCGATGCTCTCAGTGCGGATACGGCTCGGAAGGCTGGGAGGTCGGTCGGTCGGATTACCTGGCACACTTGAAGGCGACCTCCCCGACAGTGTCAAAGGTCACCGTTCCCAGGGTTCCTCCCAGGAAGAGCTCCATCGGGAGTCTATCGTTGCCGTCGGTGGCGATGACCAACGTCTTCCAGGGTGCCAGGGAATTGCGATGGAGCTCGTCGTCGGAGATGAACGTGCACGTGCTGAAGAGGGCGCGGATGGCATCATCCGACAGTTCCATGTCGGAACGATTGAATGAGCCATAGGGCACGAACACCTCTTCGATCGAATCGGGGCGAATCCCGACGCTGATCGGCCGGCCGAGCAGATTCGATTGCGAGAGCGCTCGCATCATCCTGTCCCTGGCCTGGCTCTCCGTCTCCCGCCGAATCTCGAAGCGTTCTGATGCCTGTCGCGCGTGTGAGCCGCCGACGCCGGCGGAGAGAGCGACGACGCAAAGAAGAACGCTGATTGGTTCATGATTCCTCTCGGCGCATCTCGCGCCTTTTTCGCGTCCCGAGACCCCGACCGCCGCATCAATACCGAGTCTAACTGAGCCGGGCAGGGCAGGTCCGAGAAGGGGGGGTTTTTGACCTGCTAGCACTGTGTCGGCTCCTCTTTCCTGGCCGTGGGTTCGGCGGCCGGGATCAGCGCGATCGTTCGCGGGAGAGGAGCGCTTTCTTGCGGGCGGCGCCCCAGCGGTAGCCGCCAAGGCCGCCGGCCGACGGGCTCACCCGGTGGCACGGGACGGCGAGCGCCACCGGGTTGGTCGCGCACGCCCGCGCGACCGCTCGAGCCGCGCGCGGCCGCCCGATTGCCGCCGCGACCTCCGCGTACGAGCGCGTCTCGCCGTACGGAATCGATCCAAGCGCCATCCAGACCTGCCATTGAAACGCGGTCGCGCGCACGTCCAGCGGCAGGTCGAGCCGCGGCTGCCGGCCGGCCAGGTGCGCGAGGACCTGCTTCGTCCACGCCTCGAGCGGTCCGGCGTCGCGCTCGATGGTCGCCGCGAAGTATTCGCGAGCGAGCGCCCGCTCCAGGTCGGCGTCCAGCCGGCCCATCGAGATCGCGCACACCCCGCGGGACGTCGCCGCGACCAGCAGCCTGCCGAGCGGCGACTCGACCGTCGTGTACCGGATGCGGATCCCCGCGCCGCCGCGTCGATACACCGCCGGCGTCATGCCCAGCTTCGGAACGGCGCGTTCGTAGAAGCGGCCGCTGGATCCGTAGCCCGCCTCGAGCACGGCGTCGGTGACGAGCCTTCCGTCGCGCAGCCGCCGCTTCACCTTGTTCAGGCGGCAGGCCTCGGCAAACTCCCGCGGCGTGACGCCGACGAGGCGCTTGAAGTTGCGCTGCAGATGGTAGGGGCTGCCGCCGATCGCGGCGGCGAGCGCCGCGAGCGAGGGGTGGCCGTCGACCTGCGCGAGGTGCGCGCACGCCCGGCGGATCTTGGCGGTCCAGATGTCCGGCCGCGCCCCGTCGCGCGGCCGGCAGCGCCGGCATGCGCGAAAGCCGGCCGCCTCCGCCTCGTCGGGTGTCGGAAAGTAGGCGACGCGGTCGGCGCGAGGACGCCGGCTGGCGCACGAAGGGCGGCAGTAGATGCCGGTCGATCGGACGGCGTACACGAACTGTCCGTCGGCGCGCCGATCGCGGGCGCTGACCGCACGCCACCGCGCGGCGTCGGCGTCATCCTCAGCGGGGCGGGCGGTCTGCATCAGCATGCGGCGATCATGCCCGAAGCGGCGGCGGGCCGCCATCCGCGCCTTGCGCGCAAACTGCGCCCATCGGTCGGCGGCGCCCGTCGGGGAAGAATGCTACGATTCGCGGCCATGCGGATCGCGATCCTCGGCAGCGGCGGCGTGGGCGGCTATTTCGGCGGCCGGCTCGCCGCCGGCGGCGCCGACGTCGTCTTCATCACCCGCGGCGCTCATCTCGCGGCGCTCCGCCAGGGCGGCCTCCGCATCGAGAGCCCCCACGGCCATCTCCACCTCCCTCGCGTCAACGCGACCGACGATCCGGCCGCGATCGGTCCGGTGGATGTCGTGTTCTTCACCGTGAAGCTGTACGACACCGAGGCGGCGATTCGTATGCTGCCGCCGCTCATCGGTCCCACGACGCTCGTCGTGCCTTTTCAGAACGGCGTGGACAGCGTCGATGCCCTGGGGCGCGCGATCGGCCGCGAGCATGTCGCCGGCGGCACCGCCTACATCGCGGCGGTCATCGCGGAGCCGGGCTTCGTGCGCCATACGGCCATGGGTCGCCTGATCTTCGGCGCGCTCGACGGTGCGCGATCGCCGCTGCTCGAACGGCTGCTCGAGGCGTGCCGAAAGGGCGGATTCGACGCGACACTCAGCAGTCACATCGACGTGGACATCTGGGCGAAGTTCGCGCGCCTGACGGTCTTCAGCGGGATGACCGCCGTCACGCGCTGCCCGATCGGGCCGCTGCTGGCCGACCCCGACCTGACGGCGATGATGCGGGAGGCCTTGAGCGAATCGATCGCGGTCGCGCGGGCCAGGGGCGTGCCGCTGCCCGTGAACACATTCGACGAGATCGAGCAGGCGACCGTGGCGCTGCCGCCCAACGCGCGATCTTCCATGCTCGAGGATCTCGAGCGCGGCCGCCCGCTCGAACTCCCCTGGCTGAGCGGCGCCGTCGTGCGGATCGCCGCCGAGGCGGGCATCGACGCACCCATTCATCGATTCATCGCGACCGTGCTGAAGCCGCACGTGAACGGCGCGCCGGCCGCCGATCGCCGCCCCTGATGCAATCCAGTCGGCAGCTGTGACGGGCGGCTGCCATTCCGTTGTCACTTTCGAGGCCGGACCTCCTGGAGAGGCGTTTTCCCGCGCCGTCGAGCGGTTCGCAGAGCAGCACGTGTCCGGCCTGAAATCGTCCAAGCGACAAGGCAGTGACTACTCGGGCACGACGAACGCGTACTGCAGCTGATCGATAATGCAGCCGTTCTTGATGGCGCTCCGGCGGAGCCGCGCCTCGAGCACGTAGCCCGCCTTCTCCAGCACGCGGCACGAAGCGGAGTTGGTGGCGAACGGCAGCGCGAAGAGGCGGGTCAGCCCGTGGCTCTCGATGGCGTGGCGCGTCAGCGCGCGCAACGCCTCGGTCGTCATGCCGCGGCCCCAGAACGGCTCGCCGAGCCAGTAGCCGACTTCAGCCGACACCCGCTCGACGTCGGACTGCGGCACGAACCCAATCCCGCCCACGGCCTCGCCGCCCACGGCGATGGCGAAGAAGCTTTCCGGCTCCATCTTCCGCGCCGCGCGGATGAACGTCCGCCCGTCCGCGTGCGTATAGGGATGCGGAAACCGGTCGCGCAGGTTGATCCAGATCTTCGGGTTGTTGGCGTGGGTGACGAGCGAGGCCACGTCGCCGGCGGCCCACGATCGGACCTCGCAGGTGTCGAGCGTGATCTTCACGTCCACCGACCCGCCGGCGCGAGATCGTCGTCGGGCACGACCCGTGCAGCTCTCTCCTCAGCGCGCGGCCGCGGGGCGCCTGGCGAGCAGCTTCTCCATTTCGTCCATCACGCGGTTCATCTCCTTCATCGTCAACTCGAGCGGCTCGTTCGTCGTCATGTCGACGCCCGCGTCCTTGAGCAGATCGATGGGGTACTTCGAGCCGCCGGCGGCGAGAAAGGCGAGATACCGCTCGGTCGCCTGGGGATCGCCGCCCTTCACCTTCTGGGCCAGCGCTTCCGACGCGGTGAACGAGGTGGCGTACTGGAAGACGTAGAAGTCGCGGTAGAAGTGCGGAATGTAGCTCCACTCGTTCGCGACGTAGTCGTCGACGATGCAGATGCCCTCGTCGTGGCCGTAGTACTTCTTCGTGATATCCATGTAGAGCCTGGCGAGGGCGTCGCCGGTAATCGGCTGCCCCTTCTGCGCCATCTCGTGCATGCGCAGCTCGAAGTCGGCGAACTGCGTCTGGCGGAACACGGTGCCCTTGATGTTCTCCAGGTAGCTCCCGAGCAATGACAGTCGCGTGTCGTCGTCCTTGATCGTCTTGAGCATGTAGTCGATGAGCAGCGACTCGTTGAACGTCGACGCCACCTCCGCCACGAACGTCGGGTACGACGCGGTCGGGTAGGGCTGCGTCTTGTTCGAGTAGTAGCTCTGCATCGTGTGGCCGAGCTCGTGGGCCAGCGTGCTCATATCGTCGTACTTGCCGTTGTAGTTGATCAGCATGTACGGGTGCGCGTCGTACGCGCCCCCGTTCGAGTACGCGCCCGATCGCTTGCCGGGATTCGGGAACAGGTCGATCCAGCGTTCGCGGAACGCCCGCTGCACGACCGAGACGTACTCGTGGCCGAGCGGCGCCACCGCCGCGAGGATGTGCGTCTGCGCTTCCTCGGGGGTGTACTCGAGCTTCACGGAGCTGACCAGCGGCGCGTAGAGATCGTAGTAGTGCAGCTCGTCGAGCCCCATCATCCGCTTCCGGAGCTTCAGGTAGCGGTGGAACGACGGCAGCGCGCCGTTCACCCCGTCGACCAGCCGGGCGTATACCGAAACGGGGATGTTCGGGCCGTCCAGCGTCAGCTCCAGCGCCGACGGGTACTTCCGGGTCTTCGCGAAGAACAGCACCTTCTGCACCTCGCTGTTCATCGTCGTCCCGAACGTGCGGCTGAAGCTGCCGAGCGCCTGGAAGAACGCCGACATCACCGTCCGGCGGTCCTCGCGGTTGGGCAGCGTCCGCAGAGCGCCGTAGCCGGCCTGATCGACCTTCACCGACCGCCCATCGCTCAAGGTCACGGTCGGGTACGGAAAATCGGCGTTGGACAGGATGTTGTAGATGTTGGAGGGCGACCCGGAGAGGGGGCCCGCGTCGGCGAGGATCTTCTCTTCAGAATCGCTGAGCGTATGCGCGGCCCGCCGCGCGATGTCCTCGAGGTAGAAGCGGTACACCTTCAAACGAGGTTCGGATGCCAGGAACCGCTCGAGCGTCGGCCGGCCGATCTTGAGAATCTCCGGCTCGACGTAGGAGGCCTCGGCGCCAAGCGCCGCGGCGAGCTGCACCATTTCCTGGCGCATCCCCTGGTGCGGGGCGTCGCGCGTGTCCTGGTCGGCATGCATGCTCGCGTAGACGTACTGACGCGACAGCTCCTTGTCGAGGAGATACATCCTGTCGAGCGCGTCGGCCAGCGTCCCCGCCGACGCCGCCAGCTTGCCCCGGTACGCGCCGAGCTGCGACATCTCCGACTGCACCCGATCCTTCGCCGCCCGCCACGCGTCGTGCGTGGGGTAGATGTCGGCGAGATTCCATTTGTATCTGTCGGGGATCTGGGCGCGCTCGCGGTCCTGCGCCACTCCTTGGAGCGACAGCGCGGCGAGGGCGACCGCGACGGCCATGGACTGCGTCGTTC
>Ga0326597_10005531_pt1 | contig 17506 bp, 23 predicted proteins | sample RVTome_12_FD_203789 | JGI IMG/M metagenome (GOLD analysis project Ga0326597, IMG submission 203789) | Soil microbial communities from uranium-contaminated site in the Upper Colorado River Basin, Wyoming, United States - RVT100D185 | ecosystem: Environmental > Terrestrial > Soil > Contaminated >... | reverse complement strand
AGGACGACCATGCAACTACGGGGGCCCTACTGGGAAGGCCTGATTCGGTGCGCCTGGGACAGCGGGCTCCGACGAAAAGACCTCCACCGGCTGACCCGTGCCGATTGCAAGCCAGACTTCCAGTGGACCCAACACAAGACCAGGAAGCTCGTGCGCGTCCGTCTGAGGCCCTCGACGCTGGATAGTATCGCAAGACTCGACAGGCCGGACGGTGCGTTCCTGTGGCCGCTCTGGGGCGTCGGGCCGTCATGGGACCAGGCATGGTGGAAGCTGGTTGAGGCCGCGGGCGTTCCCTACGGCGCGTTCAAGACGCTGAGGAAGAGCGCCGGCACCGCCTCCGAGAAGATCCAGCCGGGCAGCGGGCAGTACCTGCTGGGCAACACCCGGCGCGAGTTTGAGCGTCACTACGTGGACCCCATGCAGATCGAGTGCCCCCAGCCGCCCGAGCTGGATGGTTGAGAGTTTTCGATTTCCGATTCCCCTTACAAGGAGCGATGCGATGGAAGAGAACAAAGGCGACCCGAGTCAAGTCATCGGCACGGTACGGGACGTGTTGCTGGAACACATGCAGGAGGGGCTTGATCACTACCGAGTACAAAGCGCGGTGCTGATTGGCAAATGGTCGGGGCGTCTCATGAGCGAAGAGCAGGTTGCAAGCGGCGACGATGTCCCTCACGGTTTGCGGCTGACTATGCGATCTGGCGCCGAGTACGACCTAATTCTCCGGTTTGCAGAAGAAGGCGAACCTAAAGACGACCCGCCGCCAGAGATAGCCTGACCCAACGTCTGGCCCCGATCCAGACCCGCTGGCCCCGCGGCTGGCGGGTTTTTTTGTGCGCAGGCCGGCTGACCTGCTGCCGACCCTGGGGCTGAAGGGGACGCCAGGTCAAGTTTGTCAAAACATTCCCCCGCTAGAGAAGGGTATGTTTACTGAACATACCCCCCGGGGTGGTCACCAGGAAATGCTGACGGTCACTGAGCCTGGCAAGCAGGCCGGCGATCAGCCGAAACGGGCCACGAGGTTCGCACGAGACGAGCGCAGAGGCCGCTGGACGACCTGGGACACCTGCCGGGCTACAGGGCGTGAGAGCGGCAGTCTGTTGCCGTGTGGAGAGTTAGACGCTTTCTAAACCACACTTCGTCGATTTGGTTTAAAAAGGTCGCTTGGTTTAAAAACGGCCGGAATATTCCGGCCGTGCGCAGTAGTCGCCCACGTCGTCCCCGTCTCCGTGCCGCATTCGGTGCCGCAACTTGGCGATCCTTGGCGACTTCACGAGCAGGTTGCATTCCGGGCAGCTGCGGTAGCTGAACAGCGGGGACAGGGCGCTGCCCCGGAGTGGCACGAGCTGCACCTGCTGGCCCTGGGCGCTGCACATCGGGCAGTTATCGGCTACGGCCGGGGAAGCGGGCTGTTTCTGTCTGGGCATGTCGAGATCCTCCAGCCGCATTGTACCAGGCCACCAGCTGCCCGCGTGACACGGGCCGCAAAGGGTAGCATATGGGTAGCATTGCCCATTCTCGTCCAATCTGGACACAAAAAAAAGCCTTTCACAAGTTGTTGCTGTGAAAGGCTTTATTGAGTGGAGGATAGGGGACTTGAACCCCTGACCTTCTGGCTGCCAGCCAGTGGTCAAACCCTCTACCGGCTTGTACCTACTTGCATAACGCTATACGGGATGATACCTTACGTGATATCCCGTTGTACCGGGTTGTACGCAATTTCACCCGATCGGTAGCATAAAGGTAGCATTGCCGTGGCAGACCGCATCACGTTCAATCGCGACCGCGTGGCCGCATTGCTGCCCGCTGACAAGCAGTACTGGGCCTACGACCGCACGCAAGCCGGCTTGGCCGTGCTCGTGTCACCCGGCGGCACCAAGAGTTTCTACGTCTACCGAAAAATCAACGGCAGACCCGTCCGCGTTCGGTTAGGCGCCTGGCCCGACATGACCTGCAGCGAGGCCCGGATTCGAGCCAAGACGGTGATCGGGGAGATCGCCCAGGGAAAGGATCCCCAGCGGGATCGCCGCGTCACGCAGGGCGGTACGACATTCGGTGACGTGTTCCACCGGTGGCTCGACGGTCACGCCAAAAAGCACAAACGGACCTGGCGGCAAGACCAGTTGCGCTACGATCAGTTTCTGACGGCTTGGACATCGAAGCGGATCGGCCATATCACTCGACATGACGTCGAGGCCCTGCATACTCACGTCGGGGAACAGCACGGGCGTTATGCGGCTAATCGGCTACTCACGCAGATCCGCACGCTGTTCAACTACGCAATCGACCAAGAAACGATCGACTATCGCGGGCCGTCTCCCGCTAACCACGTCAAAAAGTATCCGGAGCGGCAGCGGGAGCGATTCCTGCACGCGGACGAGCTGCCCCGGTTCTTCGCGTCACTCGACCAGGAGCCGGCCCATTACCGAGACGTTTTTTTGCTGTGTCTGCTGACCGGTGCCCGGCGAGGCAACGTCGCGGCCATGAAGTGGGCCCACATGAACCTTTCCTCCGGTCTGTGGGCGATCCCACAAACGAAGAACGGATCCTCGCAAACCGTCCCCCTGGTCGCCGCGGCTGTTGAGATCCTCCAGCGGCGCCGTGACGAGCAGCTGAAGACGGCCAGCATTCCGCCCGAGTACGTGTTTCCTGCCGAGAACCAATACGGGCATATGTGCGAGTTTCGGAAGCCCTGGCTTCGTGTACTGGATCGTGCCGGCATCGCAAACCTACGGATTCACGACTTACGACGGTCGATGGGATCGTGGCAGGTGATGACCGGCGCCAGCCTGGCGATCATCGGCAAGACGCTAGGGCATCACGACCCACGGGCTACGGGCGTCTACGCGAGGATGGACCACGACCCGGTGCGCAGGGCGATGGAATTGGCAACGGCTGCCATGATGAAAGGAAACGGCGATGATTAGCGGCAACGACCACCGCGACACCGTGGGTGATATTTTTCCGGCTCTGGAGAAAATGTCGCGATTGCTGGATAAGGCGGGATATCAGGCCGCCCGCATGGCAGCCCGCCAAGAAAGTGAGACGCGACGCAACCCATCCTCCACGGCCTGGAGAGATAACGAGTGGAGATCATACGAAAAAACGATGCTCGAGCTGATGTCAGTATTTCAGGACTGCCGAGATAGTCGCGATTTTTACGGCGCGGCCGGCAACCTGCCTGACGATCTAACTCCAGAGGACGTGATTGAACATCTCATCGAGAGCCAGAATGATCTCATTAGCCAAATAGTCTCATTGCCTATTCATGTGGTGGAGGCGATTGTCGCGGGGGGGACGTGCATTGAGGCGGGCCGGGGAAACGCAATTCCCGAGGACAAAAAGGCACGACGAAAAGCCGAGGCGGCGGCGGCCGTAGCGGAAGCCTACGAACATCTGCCCGAATACAACAACGGCAAGACAGCCGCCAAGAAGTGGGCAGCAAAGAAGCTCGGAATCTCCTGGCAGGAGCTGTACAGGCGTCTCAAATAAACTTTTCTCAACCCCGGTCCTGAGAATTCGATCGTCCGTAAAATTGACTCCAGACGCGGTAATAAACACCCCTGTTTGGAGGCCAAACAATGGCAGCGATCGAAGTAACTACCCCTCACAGCACCCACCCGCAGAACGACGACATCGTCAAACCTGCCAAGGCCGCGGAATTGCTGGGTATCTCGGTCAACACTCTGGCCGCCTGGCGATCAAATAAGCGCATCGACCCGCCGTTGCCATATGTCAAGGTTGGCGCGAGGGTCTTCTACCGGCGATCCGATCTGAGCTGGTGGCTCAACGAGCGATCCGTTTCTGTGCGGTCGTAGGATCCCACGAAAAAACCCGGCGCGGCTGTGCAGGCCGCGACCGGGTCAATGAAAGGTTTACACCATGCATTCTACCGCCGACTCGGGCAGTTTCAACCGCAATCTGCGGGCCCGGCTGCAGCAACTGCTCCGGGAGAACCAGCGTCTGCTGAAGGCTGGGACCCTGGTGGCGATCGCAACGGAGCTGCGCCGCACGCCCGCCGAAGTCGCGGCCACGATCGAGGCCGAAGGCTGGGCCCGCCTGGAAACTCTCGGCGAGCTGGCAATCCGAAGCCCGTTTTCCGCCCGGGCGCCTGACGCCGACCAGTACCGCGGCTACGTCATCTTGGCGCAGGTTCTGGCCCCCGAGCCCGAGGCAACGCCTCCCCACGGGGACGCTGGGTGCACTCCCCCGCTCCTGCTCTCAGCGGCCGACCTGGCGGAACGGTTCGGGGTGACTCGCGCGCAGGCAAACGCACGGCTGCAGCGGTGGCGTCGTAGTCGTCCCGGCAGCGATGGCTGGATCGAAACCCAGGACCGAAAACCACGCGAGCCGCAGTTTCTATACAGGCTGCTCGCCGTCGAGCATCTCTTCGATTCCCGTGTGTCATCTGACACGCGAACGACACACGAAAAAAAAAGTAGGGGCGTTTGAGACGGTAAAACATTGGATATCGCCGTGTGTCACGCGACACGCGAACGACACGCGACAACACGGATTTCGCCACGATGCTAGATTCCCGGCCATCATGCAAACAAACAAAAACGACCACGACATCCGCAACATTCCGCTTCCCGAACTCCGCCACATCTTGCGCGCGACCGAGGCTGCTGTCGGGCCCGCGGCGGGGTCTGTCCGCGTGTTGCGGCGAGTCGTCGCCGAGCTGGAGGCGGAACAAGCCCGCAAGACCAAGAGGGGCAAGAAAAAAGCCCGGGCATCGTGACGAGCGATCCCGGGCGAAGGAGCGACCCCCAGGCACGGAGGTAACTGTGTACCCGAATTATACCACGCCAATCGACTGGCACTGCAGCGAGAGCCGCGCCGTGTGCATTCCCCACCCCTCGGCCGCCCTCGGCACCGAACACCAGCAGCGGACAGCCATCGCTGCTTTCTTAGACGACCCCGACCCCGACCGCGAGAGAGCGTGGCGCCGTGCTCGGCGCCAGTGCGTCCCCCACGCGGCAGATCAGACTTGGAGACAACAATAATGCATACGCTGACCAGACAGACCTTTTCTACATCGCGGGAAATGGATTTCTTCAGCCAGAAGGAACTGGAGACCCAAACGGGCCACGGTCGGCACGAGTGGCCGTTCGTGATCATCAAGGAGTTGGTCGACAACGCATTGGATGCGTGCGAGGAGCACGACATCGCGCCGGAGATAACCATCACGGCGGACGCCCAAGGAATCACAGTTTCCGACAACGGCCCAGGACTTCCCGATTCGACCCTCCGCGGCGCTTGCGACTTCACCGTCCGGTGCTCGAGCCGGGAGATGTATATCGCGCCCGACCGTGGCGCCCAGGGTAACGCCCTAATGACGCTGTTGAGTATGCCACGCGTGCTCGACAAAGACGACGGCAAGTTTATTGTGGAGTGCCATGGTGTGCGCCACGTTATTACATGCGACGCCGATCCGATCACCCAGCGTGCCCGCGTAAGCGACGATCAGTCGGAGTCTGGTGTGACGCAAGGCACTGCCGTCCGCATTCAGTGGGAGCAGAGAGAAGACGACGACGGAGATATTGAGTGGCCCTTCGCTCTCAGGCAGCGGGAAGGTTGGTCTTGGGTCAATAAGATTCTACGGGACAGGTTCTGGGAAATGGCGCTAAGTTTTGCATTCTTCAATCCCCATGCCACGATTATTGTCCGTTGGTTCGACGAGGAAGACGTGCAGTTCGACGCGACCGATCCGACGTGGGTCAAGTGGAAACCCAACAAACCAACCTCGCCGCATTGGTACAAGCTCGAGCACCTTGAGCGGTTGATTGCCGCATACATTACGCGTGCCCGTGACACGGGGCAGGACCGCACAGTTGCAGATTTCATTGCCGAGTTCGACGGGCTGAAGAGCAACGCGAAACGAAAGAGGATACTCGATGAAACGGGACTGGCCCGAGTGTATCTATCGGGATTAACGGACGGAGACCAGCTGGATCACCCTCGTATCAATTCGCTATTGGCATCGATGAAGGCGCACAGCAAGGAAGTTGGCCCACGTCGGCTGGGGGTCATTGGCGAATCGCATTTTCGGAAACGGTGCGAACAGATCGGCTACGAAGCGGATTCGTTTCGCTACGACCGCAACCTCCTATTCGACGACGGTATTCCGTGCGTGGTGGAAACCATGTTCGCCTTCCGCGGCGAAAACGTCAGCGACGAGCGTTTCTTTGTCGGCGGCGTCAACTGGTCCGCCGGCGTCGACAACCCTTTCAAGTCTGTTGGCGCTGACGGTCTGGGTTCGATTCTGCGGGACCAGCGGATCAGCTCCCGCGAGCCCGTAATTTTCGCCGTCCATCTCGCGAAAGCGCGAGTGGAATACCGCGACCGCGGCAAGACGCAAATCATCCTCAATGGATCGGAGCCCCCGGAAGATGACAAGTAAGAACGGCCAGAGTCTTGAGTCGGTGATTGTTCAGAGCGCAAGGACTGTTTCCAGCGGCTGGAAAAAACAACGGAAAAAAGAAGAGCGCGCGCCGCGACTGAGAAGTTCGCGATCGACCTATTACTACTCGACGCGGACCACACAGAAGAGCGTCGTCGAGTCGCATCTGTCGGATGTATACGACGTTGTCTCAGGCGGCGGGTCAATCATCGCAACGGCCAGACAGTTGTTTTACCGGATGCGCCCCATCGTCGAACAGGAAACAAAAGAGACACTGCAGTACGGCTATTTCAGCCAGACGCTGCTCCCCGACATGGCGCCGACAAGTTGGAAGATCGCATACGACGATCGCGGTCACTTCATCGTCCCTCACACGGAGCACGAGACGATCGGCGTCGGAACCATGTCGATCGATAGCTACCTTGGGAGCATCTACTCGCACGATCCGGATCGGCACGGCGAGAATATCTTGTCTGACGATGGCGCCGATAGCGACGATGCGACCGACCGACTGAACCGCATTAAACTCCCCACGAACTACCCGACCAAGGGAGTTTATCATCGCTGCAGCGCCGTATTGTTCATCGAGAAGGAGGGGTTCCATCCTGTCATTGAGGACTCGGAGCTTTGCGAGCGCTACGACTTGGCGCTTCTGTCAACAAAGGGGCAGACGGTCACTGCAGCAAGGAAACTTGTCGAGCAATTGTGCGGCGAGGATTGCCCGCTACTCCTTGTGCATGACCTGGACGCGTACGGGATCAGGATCACAAAAAACGCCGTCACCAGCAACCGACGATATCAGTTCGCGTCGTCTGTCAATTACATCGACTTAGGGTTGCACTACTCAGACGTTAAGGAATGGGGCCTCGGTGCGGAACCCTGCACCGCCCCCGGGATCGACGATCTGCACGGGTGGATGAAAGAGGGCGACTACGGATTTCTGATCGGCGGCCAACGAGTGGAGTTGAACGCCTTCACGTCCCCCGATTTCATCGCATGGCTTGAGTCGAAGCTCGACGAGCATGGGATTTCCAAAGTCGTCCCAGACCAGGCCACGCTGGAGAGTGCCTACAAACGGGCGTGGGTTGCGCAGCGAGTGAACGATCAGCTCGAAGACCTCATCTCGGCCGCCAGAAAAAAGCTCGAGAAAGAGACAATCCCTCCGGACCTGGAGCAGCAGGTCCGCGACTTGATCGAAGATAACCGGGAAGTCCCGTGGGATGAGGCGGTTTTGGAAATTCTGACGGACAGCCCGCCCGACGATTCAGCAACCTAACGGATTGGTGCTCCCCGCCGTTTTTTTCCAAAAGGCACCCTTCGGCGGGGACATCCAGACATCGGTAGACGAGATCGTTTGAGATTGGAGAAAGCAGTGAGCACCGGTTGGTTCCGCCTTGCGAACAACGCCTTCGAGGTCGCCCAGAACCACGACGTGTACGCCTTCATCGTGTACGCCTATCTCGTGCGATGTGCGCCGGGGTCCGATAAGGGCGGCTGGAGTTGGCCCCGGCAAGATAACATGGGAAGCGAACTGGGCATTTCTCAAAGCTCGGTCGAGCGGGCGATCAAAAGCCTCAAATCGGGTGGGGTGATCGAGGTCATCCGGCAGGCGAACCAGGACAATGCCTACCGGGTTCTGTGGCACGGAGCAGCCGTCTCACAGACGGATGCTAATGGCGAGCAGCCGTCTCACAGACGGGAGCCAGCCGTCTCACAGACGGATGAGCGGACGTCTCACAGACGGCCGAGGAAAAAGACACAGGGAAAAAGACACAAGAAAAAGACACAGCACCAAAACGGCCATCAAGACGACTTCGTCCACTTCTGGCAGATCGTCCCCCACAAGGTTGGTAAGCGAGCCGCGGAGAAAGCCTACCGAGCCGCAGTCAAGCACGTCATGGCCGAGCACGGCATCCCCGCCGTCGAAGCCCACCAGTTGATCCGCGACCGCATGGAGGCATTCGCCGCGACACCACAGGCCCAGGGCAAGTTTTGCCCGCACCCGTCCACCTGGCTCAACGCCGGCAGATACGACGACGAGCCGGCCCAGCCGAAAGTATCGCGCGTCGCCACAGCGGATGACGCCAAGAACTGGAACCCGTACGAATAACCCGATAGGAGACCACAGGATGCCCCTACGACACGACATCCCCGCCATCGAGGCCGCCCTACGTTTGCTGTGCGACGACCGCGTGACCGAACTGCGAGCGTTCGACGAGCGAGGCACGACCCTCAGCGGCTACTTCGACGACTGGAGCCTTGCGGCACGGGCTGTGGCCGAGCTGCCCCGGTGCAAGGCGGTCTATTTTTGTTTGAACGGGTGCGACCCCGCGCTGCTGGCCCGCTCCGCGAACCGTATCCGCCGAGCTGGCCGGGGCGAGACGACCGGAGATCAGCACGTCCCCGCCCGGCATTGGCTGCTGATCGACGTCGACCCGACCCGACCCGCCGGCATCAGCGCGACCGCCGCGGAGAAGGAACACGCCCATCAAGTGGCCCGGCGAGTATACGCGTGGCTCAGAGGCGTGCTTGGGTTTCCCGAGCCGATCGTGTGCGATTCAGGAAACGGCTATCACCTGTTGTTCGGGATCGCCCAGCCCGGTGATGACGGGGGACTCGTGCAGCGGTGCTTACAGGCCCTGGCCGAGCGATTCAACACGACCGAGGCCACGGTAGACACGAGCGTCTACAACGCCGCACGGATCTGCAAGTTGCCCGGTACGGTGGCCCGTAAGGGCGATTCCACTGAGGACAGGCCCCACCGCCTCTCCCGCATCGTCACAGTGCCCGACGACATCGTGACCGTCCCCGAGGCCCTCCTGCAGCAGCTGGCCGGCATGGCCCCCGTGGCAGAGGCGCCCCGGCAATCGTCCAATGGCCGGCACGGTGAGCCTTTTGACGTGGGGACATGGATTGCCGCCCACGGGATCCAGACCGAGGCCCCGAGGCCATACAGCGGCCAGAGCGGCAGCGGCACGATATGGCAGTTGCCCGTCTGCCCGTTCAATTCGGACCACGCCAACGGCGAGGCGAGAATCATCCAGTACGACGGTGGCAAGATTCACGCTGGGTGCTATCACAGTTCGTGTACGTGGCGATGGCAGGACCTTCGGGAACGATTCCAGCCCGGTTGCTACGACCACGCGCGCACCGCGACCGGGAAAACATCCGGCAAGCCAGCCCCCGAGGCATCCGCCGTCAGGGTCACCACACGGCACGAGGCCGCCAAAAAGTACCTGCAGGCGCTCGAGGCCGGCAAGGTCGATCTGGTCGAAACCGGCATTCCGGAGTTGGACTACGCCGTCGGTGGCGGGCTGGCATACGGCGAGATGGTCATAGTGGCCGCGCGTCCATCTCACGGGAAATCGTGTCTTGGGCTGCAGTGTCTCGACCACCTGGCAGGGAGCGGCGTCCCCTGCGCGTTCATCTCGGAGGAAATGTCATCGCTGGCAATCGGTAAACGCAGCGTGCAGTTTCTGTCTGACTCGGCGGAGGAGCACTGGCGGCACCAGATTGAGAGCTTGCGCAGCGAGGTTGACCAACATTTCGCCGCGCAAGCGCCGTGCTTCATCCTGGAGAACTGCAGGCGGGCCGAGGTCGCTGCGGAACACGTCCGCCGATTGGCCGCGACAGAAGGCGTGCGGGCCGTGGCGATTGACTACATCCAGCTGTTAGCCGGCCCCGACAAGAAACGGTACGAAGGCGTGACAGAGGCGTCGATCCTTCTCCGGCAGGTGGCCAACGAAACTGGCGTCCTGTTGCTCGTCATGGCGCAATTGAACCGCGAGGTGGAGAAGCGATCCAAGTTCGTCCCGCAGATGTCGGACTTGAAAGAGAGCGGCCAACTGGAGCAGGACAGCGACGTGGTTCTTTTTTTGGTGTGGCCCCACCGGATTAACCCGAGCAACAAGCCCGACGAATTTCAAATCTGGATCGGGAAAAATCGTGATCGCGCGACAAACCAGCGGATGGTCGAGTGTCGTTTCGCGCCAAGCCGCCAACGAATCCACGAGGCGCCAGCCTACACTGCCACCGACTGGGAGGCCGGCAGGGCCCGCGAGAGCCAACAGCGGTACGACTTCGGCGAGCACGGCGCGAACTACGCGGATTGAACTGATCGAGAGCCACCGAGTGCGTTTGGATGAACTATTAGGCGGGAACACGTAGGCCAGAACTGGAGAACCAAATGACAACATGCAAAGAAAAAACCGTCGGTGATGTAATCCAAGAGGACATCGCGTTGCTTCGCGCGAAGGGATTCGTAACGTCCGACTTAGGTGACCTGGGAGACGAATGCGACACGCCAATTTATGCGTTGGCCGAGTTCGTTAGTGCGTTTGTGGACAGCCGCAAGAGCTACAAGCGAGGTCCACGCCTGCTGTGGAGATTCCCGATAGGTGACGGTCAACAGATCGAGATAAAACCAATCTTGGAGAAGGTCGTGGTCGACGACATCGACTACTCGTCGTATTCCTTCTGGTCCGCTCCCAAGTATGGAGTTCGTATACCGGTTCGGGTTGGGTTTGACAAAGAAGCAAAGGCGGGTTTTGGTGGCGAGTTTCGCGGTTTTATCCATGCCGTCGATCACTACGTCGCACTCAGGCTACAGTCTTGGTTTTCACAAACAAACTGTGAACTGTTGGCAAACGATGTTAGAGCCGAGTTGGAGTCGCTGCCGGTCATTGAATGGGTAAAGGGCCTACTCAAAAAGCTGGCAAGCAACGACTGCAACTTCAACCCCGGCGGAGACTTGCAATTCAGTCACTGCATGTTTTGCGGCAGGCCGCTAATCGTGCCAGAGTCGATCTATTGTGGATTCGGCCCGGAGTGCGGAAAGCGACTTGGATGGCACGGCAAAGTTCAAGTCAGCGACACGCTCTTTTGAGATTAGCCCGGTGAATGACCGTGTATCTCTGCCATAAAATGGAGCAGGAGGTACAAAATCCATGATCAAACACCGCAAAAAAAGAGGCAGACCCCGCACGCTGCGTTTCTTACGGTGCCGTCGGAGTGCGGCCAAGGGCGACCGCGACGACGACCTGGGCGGGTACCTGCCCTCGCCGGAGGAAATCCGAGCCGCGTGCGAGAAAATCCGTGCTGGTTGGCCCGACAGCGAGTCAAACCACCGCGCGCAGCCGCCCGAACCCGTCAGGCTCCGACTTTAAGGTCGCCAATTGATGGCCGAGTGCATCCCACGCCGCGCAGACCCAACCGCCGCGCAGATCTCCCAGCGCTGCAGGGATGTGCAGCGGAGCTGGACGCCAGAGCTGTGGAAAAAGCGGCTGGTGTGCCCAGGTGCTGACCGCATCCCGTGGGCTTTGCCGGAGCCCGACTGTTCTCAGTTGCCGGAGTCAACGGTTGAGCCGTGGTGGATCGACCTACCTGGCCGGTCCTGAGCCGAAACTACCTACCAATGTTTGGTAGATAGGTCCTGGTCATTCGTTTGGCGTGCTGTCTAATACAAATATGGACGCACCCCATAACATACCGACGCATCTGGTCGATGCGGATACGTTGGCCGAACTATTGTCCCTGTCTCCCACCACGGTCCGCGAGTGGGCCCGCCAAAAGAAAATTCCGAGCATGAAGCTGTCTGCGAAATGCGTGCGGTACGACCCGCAGGAAGTGCTGGCTCGAATCATGCTCGAAAACGTCCCCGGCGACGATGGTGGCCCGGAGATACTCGCATGAGCTACAGGATCCTTGGCCCGGCCAGTATCACGCCGCCCTGTGCAGAGACCGGGCCCGATGCGGCCGATCTGCTGCGGGATCACCTGCGGGCCCGTGATGCGGCTGGGTTCGCCTACCTGTCGCATTGTCTGGCCGCTGGCCATGCGGTGAGTCAGGTCATCGAGCAGGTCGGGCAGTCAGACTTGGGCAAATGGCTGGAGGCGAATTGCCCTGGCTTGTCTCGGGCTGACGCTCTCGAGCTGCTGCGGGTGTACCGCTCGCCAGACCTGCCGACCATCACGCTGCAGCACGCCGCGCCACAGACCAAGAGGGCAGGCCGATGACCACAGGACCGACACGTCCTTATATGGTAGAGGCAAGGGATATAGACACCCCCCCCTTGCGGGTCCTGTGGTGTAAACGGGTCTGCACGGGCCCCTGTGGTATCGCGCATTTTGGCCGTAACTCTGAAAATTTTTCCTAGACTGCCTATAGCTGGCAAATTTTGGGCCGCATGAAATGTCCGCTGACGAACTGACCGTTGCCGAGCTGGCCCAGATGCTGGGCACGACGCCCCAGCGGGTCGCTGGCTGGATCAAAGCGGGTTTGCCCGTCAAATCACGCAATGGCTGCTGCACCCTGTCAGCGGACGCCACAGAGGCTTGGCTGGTGGCAAATCACAAGGTGGTCGAGGTCGAGCCGGCGCCGAAGCGCCGCGTCTATCGGACCCGGGCAGAGTGTGCCGAGCACTACCGCGTCCATATCCAGACCATTTCGACCTGGCAGGCGGACCCGACGTTCCCCGGCCGCTCCGCCACCCGGGGCAAGCAGGACGGCCACTACGACCCGGACGAGATAGACCCCTGGCTGGAGGAGCGAGCCGCGCGGCGACTCAGCGGCGGTGGTCGCAGCCGGGACCCGCTGGTCGATCGAGAGCGAGGCCGGTTGGTCGGGTTACAGTGTGAGTTGCGCGAGCACCGTCTGGCAGAGACCCGCGCCGGGCTTATCGACAAGGCGACCGTCGACCGGTTTACCCGCCAGATGGTCGCTGGCTCGGATCGACTGTTGCAGGACCTGCCCGAGCGGATTCTGGCGATGTTGCCAGACACGGTGCCCGCGGGTGCCAGGACCGCCATCTTGCACGACATGCAGGCGGTGCAGGCCGATATGGCGGGCATCTTGGCCGAGCTGCAGGCTGGGGATGCGGACGATTTGGACGAGTAACACAAACACGGAGAGCAACACGATGGCAGGTTTGTTGGACAGAATCAGCGAAACGTTCCGTCAACGAGAGACGGCACGCGTCGACCACTGGGGTGGTTTGGTCGCGGCGGTTGCGGCTGGCAAGGTCAAGCCGGAGATCGTCGCGGATGCGGCAGAACGGTTCGGCAAAACGTTGGATGATTTGCGGCAGGATGTGGAGCGACACCAGCAGTTGCAGGCGCTTCGCGATCGCGTGAGGAACGGTGAGGCTGTGGAAACGCTGCTCCAGCAGAATTCCGACGCCACGGCCCTCGCACAAGCCGAGTTGGATCAGCTGGCCAAGGAAGTGCAGGCGAGGCGTGAGACCCTCCAGGAGCTGGCATCGGACCGACAGCGGCTGCAGCAGCGGCAATACCACATCGACGCGGCCCGATCGCAGTTGTTGGCCGAGACGACCACTGAGCACGAACGGGAGCTGACGGCGGAGATTGCGAGGGTGATGCAGGCCAACCCGCCTGCATCGGCAATGATGAACCAGGCCAGCAGGCGACAGGCAGAGCAGCAGCGGACCGCTGCGTTGGCCCGCATTGCAGAGTTGCGGGCAGAGATCGAGCAGGACCAACAGAGACGACTTGCGGCGGTCTGACGTCGCGACAGGGACAGACAGGCACCGCGTGGTGTCGACACCTTTTTGCAAATGGAGTTTGAGACATGAGTACCGTATTGAGCACGCCCGTAGTCGGGCACGGCATCCACGCTGTTGGCCCGGGTGAAAAACGGTGTTTTCATCAGGACGCATCTTTAGTTTTGGCCCGGCGGTGTGGCGTCAAGGTGGAATCGATGCCCTCGACGGCGCGAGACATCGCCGGCATGTCGATGCTGGACATCGGCCGAAAATGGATGCGACTGAACGGCCAAGAACCAAGCGGCAACCCGGAGCAGGACGCGCTGGCCATGTTGCAGATGGGTGGCCCGGATCGCCAGGTGTACCACAGCGCTTTGTACGCTGCGGATCCGTCATACAATCGCCCCACCGACTTTCCCAACCTGATGGACAGCATGGCGAACAAGGTCTTGGACCAAGCCATCACGATGGCAGAGACAACCTACACCCAGTGGTGTGCTCGGATGCCAGACGCTGTCGACTTCAAACCGCGGACGATCATCGCGTCGGGAATCTTCGACAACCTTGACCTGATCATGGATGACGAGGATCCCAAGCAGCTCAAGATGAGCGAAGAGTTGATGCAGTGGATCGCGGTGGATCGATACGCCAACAAGGTCGGGTTGACGCCGGTCATGATCGCGAACGACGAATTGGACGCGTTCACGACACAAATTCAGAGCATGGCTTCCGCGCATGAGAGCACGCTCAATAGCTTGTGTGTGAGCGCTGTTGCAAGTAACCCGCCGATGCCGGATGGTGTGGCGCTATTCAGTGGCACAACCTCTGGGCACTACAACATCAGCGGGACTTCGGCCGCGGTGTCGAGCGCGTCCCTGGCCATCATGCGGACCCTGCACAGGATGCAGCCAGGGGTCGGGTCGGTCAAGAAGATCAAGACTCCCCCGAAGATCCTGCTGGCTCCTCCCGGACAGGAAGAGGCCGCCCTGCAAACGCTGGCCCCGCTTGTCCAGTTCGAACAGAAGATGTCGGCAGCCGACACGAGTATCAACACAGTCCGCGGGACCATGCGTGTTGTGATCGAGAACGACCTGGTCGACTACAGCGCGACCAACTGGTACACGTTGGCCGATCCGGCTGTGCGTCGGACGATCGTGTATTGCTTCCAGCGTGGATACGGCGCCGGCGGTCAACGTGAAGTTTGGTTTGAGAACGGACGCAAGACCCGTTACGTGGCGTTGGAAGGGCGCTTCGCCGCGGTGGCCGCGTCGTGGCGGGGCATCTGCGTCAATCAGTTTGCAGGCTAGCTCGACGGCAGCAGCTGTCGCATCACGCGAGGCTGCTATTGCGGCGGCGGGCGGGCTTAGCAGGTTCCGCGCCCCGCCGCCGTTTTTTCTCTTTCGAGTTTGGAGTTTGGGCTGATGTCAATCAAGCAGACATTCGTCGGCGATGCGTCCAAGCTGACGGGCGAGTTGGACAGGGTAAACCGCGCCTACGCGCAACTTGAGCAAAAGCTGCAGAACGTTACCAACGAATCCGAGAAAAGCGCGAACGCCGGCGATCGTCAGATGTCAACGCTGATGCAAGGTGCGACCAGCGCGGCGGGCCAGGTGGCGTCTCTGGCTGCGTCCTACGTGAGTCTCACCGTGATCATCGATCAGGTCACCCAGGCGATGGATCGTCAGAGACAGGTCGAGCAAGACAACCTGTCGATGCACGAGAGATTGGCCAAGGCGCAGGCCGAACTGATCCGGAACATGGGGCCAAGCATCGGGGCTGCCACCCAACAGATTGCCGCCATCCAACAGGAAACGGGTGTCGGTCGAGTTCCGTTGACCGAGGCGGCCAGTTTTGCTGTGTCTTCCAAGGCCGGAGACATTACAAACCAGCAGGCGATCTCCGCCATGGGTGCGGCAGCGAAGCTGGTACCAGACCGCCCTGAGGCACTGACGACGTACACACAAGCCGCCCTGCAGGTCATGGCCGCCAGTGGCATCTCCGACCCGACGCAAGCCTTGGGGTTCATTCAGTCGGGTATCGGCATCTCGTCCATTGCGGACCCGTCACTGTTCGCGGAGAACGTTGCACCGGCTATCTTCGCGGGCACCATTCAGGACAAGACGGATCCGCTGCGAGCTGCACGAGAGTCTGCGGCACTGTTCACCACCATGACGAAGTTCGGCGAGACGGGTGGCGCCTTGTCGTCCACTGCGACTATCACGATGAGCGAGCAGTTGGGAAGCTTCTTCCGTGGCCGTGCGGACGATCCGGGTTCTCTATTCGGTCGGCTCGGTGTGCTGCAAGAGGACGCCCGGGTGCGGGACCAGTTCTTGGCGAAGGGCAAGCTGCAGGGCCCGGCCCAACTGCGGACGGTGATGGGCGACTTGCTTGACCCCACGTCGGATGCGTCCAGGACGCTGCGTGAAATCGCGCCTCAACTGCAGTTCGACGCGGCGCCTTATGAGGCCCGTGTGGGAGCCATTGCGACGGCGACTCCCTCACTGGCCATCGCCGAGCGTTTACGCCGCGGCACGGCGGCTGAAGAGCGGCAGCAGATCGACCGGAGCGATGCGAGCGTGCGCACCGCGGCGGCCCAGCTGTTGGAGCAGGGATTGAACGCGTCCTCAACCAACGTCGCGCAGCATGGCGTGTCATTTCTCGAAAGCTGGGGAAATTATTTCCGTGCCGCTTTTGCTTCGCCCGATCAGGCCCCTGGGATCGCGTCGGGTTACCTGGAGACTCGTCTGGGTGCGCTGGAGGCCGGAGGCGTTACCCCGCAGGAACGGCCCCAGGTCGAAGCCCTGCGGTCGATGATCGAGGAGCTGCGGCAGCTACGGCAGGATGTCCGGGCAGGCCAGGGGCAGGTGATCACCGGGGCGGCAAACGCCCAGCCCAGCCGGCACCAGGAATAGCCCCATGACCAACGGCGAACGGGTTGCACTGTTTTCCCGGCTACAGGACCGTGCTGTCGAGGCCAATGGTCGGGGACAGCCGGGCCAGTGCCACGGCTGGTTGCAGCTGCAGGCCTGCTGGCGGGATCTCTGCTTGGGCCGGGTATTTGCCCAGTACCCGGCGCCGGAGCTACCACGGCTCGGATGTGGGCCCCCGGACCCGACTTGACACGGCCGGGGCCGGCGACGTGTTCTGATACCCTGGCTGCGGGCGTCAGAGGGGACGATAAACGGCGGCTCAAGATGCGATTTGGCATCTTGACGGATCGTCTTCTCGCCGACGCCCCACTCCTTCGCGATATCTTCGGATACCCGCTCATGTGAGGGTGGGTCAGCCTGACCCACCCTCCTTTCTGTATGCTGATTGTCCCCGAGTTCCTTCTTCTGCTCGTTGTACGCCCTACCTCGAAGAATGCCCTTCCATGCATCGGTCAGCTCCTTCGACTCCACCTTGGCCGCCAGTTCTGGGTTGTCGCGGCGAAGACGGGCAAGCGTGTAGGCGGATCCACGCCCAAAACAGGTAGCACCACTATCTGTTTTCTTTCCTCTCCCTGGCCCCGGCTTTCCTTTGCCGTATTCATGCCGCCCGAGAACCGCCCCGACTGACTGGCCCGTCTTGACACGGCCGGGGCCGGCGCGGCATACTGCGTTTGT
>Ga0326597_10005530_pt1 | contig 17507 bp, 15 predicted proteins | sample RVTome_12_FD_203789 | JGI IMG/M metagenome (GOLD analysis project Ga0326597, IMG submission 203789) | Soil microbial communities from uranium-contaminated site in the Upper Colorado River Basin, Wyoming, United States - RVT100D185 | ecosystem: Environmental > Terrestrial > Soil > Contaminated >... | reverse complement strand
CTCTGTGTCCTTTGTGTCTCCGTGGCTAAGGTCACCGGCAACGGCAAGTAGGAATTTGCCACAGAGACACAGCGAGCACGGAGGAAGAAGTTGGAAGTTAGAATGGAGAACGTGGCGTCCTGAGGAGCATGGCGAAGGGTCCGTTTTCCTGACCACTCCTTGCTTCACTCTGTGTCCTCTGTGTCTCCGTGGCTAAATCTTCGGACGTGGAAAGGAACACCCGATGCGATTTGACAAATTTACGGCCAAGGCCCAGGAAGCGGTTCAGGAGGCCCAGCAAAAGGCTTTCAAGCACCAGCACCAGTCCATGGAGCCGTTGCATTTGCTTTGGGCGCTGGCGGTACAGCCGGAGGGAGTTGTAAGCCCTACGCTTGAGAAAATGGGGATCCCTCCGGATCGCGTTGCCTTCGAAGCCGAGCGCGCCCTGGGCGCGCTGCCGCAGGTGAGCGGAAATGCCGACCAATATGTCTCGCCGGCGCTCAACCGGGTGTTTCTGATGGCGGCCGAGGAAGCCGGGCAGTTCAAGGACGAGTACGTTTCTACGGAGCACCTGCTGCTTGCGATTTCCCGGCTGTCCGGCGACCCGGCCGAGCAGATTTTGAAACGCACCGGCGCGACCCGCGAGGCCATTTTGAGATCGCTCGCCTCGGTGCGCGGCACGCAGCGCGTCACGGACCCCAACCCGGAAGCGAAGTACCAGTCCCTCGAGCGCTACGCGCGCGATCTGACGGAGCTGGCGCGCCGCGGCAAGCTCGACCCGGTCATCGGCCGCGACACCGAAATTCGCCGCGTGATTCAAGTGCTCGCCCGCCGGACGAAGAACAATCCTGTTCTGATCGGCGAGCCCGGAGTCGGCAAGACGGCGATTGTGGAAGGCCTCGCCCAGCGCATCGTCGCAGGCGACGTGCCGGAAATCCTCAAGAACAAGCGCGTCGTGGCGCTCGACCTCGGGTCGCTCGTGGCCGGGGCCAAGTATCGCGGCGAGTTTGAAGACCGCCTGAAGGCGGTGCTCAAGGAGATTGACGAGTCCGCCGGCCAGATCATTCTCTTCATTGACGAAATGCACACCCTGGTCGGAGCGGGCGCGGCCGAGGGCGCCATTGACGCGGGAAACATGCTGAAACCCGCCCTCGCGCGCGGCGAGCTCCATTGCATCGGCGCGACGACGCTCAACGAATACAAGAAATACGTGGAAAAAGACGCTGCTCTTGAGCGGCGCTTCCAGCCGGTGCTGATTACGGAGCCTACCGTCGAAGACACCATTGCGATTCTGCGCGGCCTCAAGGAGCGCTACGAGCTCCACCACAGCGTCCGCATCAAGGACGCCGCCCTGATCGCCGCGGCCACGCTCTCGCATCGCTACATCAGCGACCGCTTTCTGCCCGACAAGGCCATTGACCTCGTGGACGAGGCCGGCGCCGCCTTGCGCATGCAGATCGACTCGATGCCCGTTGAGATTGACCAATTGGAGCGGCGGCTGCGGCACCTCGAGATCGAGCGCCAGGCCCTGACGCGCGAAAACGATCCGGGCTCGCGGGAGCGCCTCGCCGAGATCGAGCGCGAGCTGGCGCACAAGCGCGAAGAAGTGGACGGCTTGAAGCTCCGCTGGCAGACCGAGAAGGAATCCATCGGCAAAATCCACGCGCTCAAGGAAGAGATAGAGAAGACCAAGCTCGAAGAATCCCAGGCCGAGCGCCAGGGAGACCTCGGCAAGGTCGCCGAGCTGCGCTACGGAAAATTGACGCAACTCGAAAGAGACCTGGCGCAGGCCAAAGACCGCTTGTCGGACGTGCAGAAGGCCTCCCCCATGCTCCAGGAGGAGGTCGACGAGGAGGACATTGCCCGTATCGTATCGAAGTGGACCGGCGTGCCGCTGACGCGGATGCTGGAAGGCGAGATCGCCAAGCTGGTGCACATGGAGGACCGCCTGCGGCTGCGCGTGATCGGACAGGACGAAGCCGTGGAGCACGTCGCGAACGCGGTGCGCCGCAGCCGGGCCGGGCTCGCCGACCCCCGCCGTCCCGTCGGCTCCTTCATTTTCCTGGGTCCGACCGGCGTCGGCAAGACGGAGCTCGCGCGCGCGCTCGCCGAGTTCCTCTTTGACGACGAGAAGGCGATGATCCGCCTCGACATGTCCGAGTACATGGAAAAGCACTCGGTGGCGCGCATGATCGGCGCTCCTCCCGGCTACGTCGGCTACGAGGAGGGTGGCCAGTTGACCGAGCACATCCGGCGTCGGCCGTATTCGGTCGTGCTGTTTGACGAAATCGAGAAGGCGCATCCGGACGTCTTCAACGGGCTGCTCCAGATTCTCGAGGACGGCCGCCTGACCGACGGCAAGGGCCGCACGGTGAGCTTCCAGAACGCCATCCTGATCATGACCAGCAACGTCGGCAGCACCTACCTGCAGCAGTTGGGCGCCATCGGCTATCATCCGGTCGAGGAGCGCGAAGGAAAGCTCAAGGACCTGCGCGGCCGGCTCGATGAGGCTCTCCGCCAGACCTTCAAGCCCGAGTTCCTGAACCGCATCGACGACATCATCTACTTCAATCCGCTCGGCGAGACCGAGATCGTCCGCATCATTGATCTGCAGGTCGAGCAGCTCAAGAAGACGCTGGCGGAGAAGAAGATTCGCATCGAGCTCGAACCCGCCGCGAAGCAGTTGCTCTTCCAGCGCGGCTACGACCCGAGCTTCGGCGCCCGCCCGCTGCGCCGCGCCATCCAGTCCCTGATTCAGGACCCTCTGGCCCTGAAGCTGCTCGACGGCGACATCCAGGCCGGCGACACCGTCTCCATCGGCGCCGACCTCGCAAAAGGCGTGATGACCTTCGAGCGCGAGGCCGTGGCGACCTCTGCCGCCCCAAGTTAGTTCGTGATAAACTCACCACCCATGAAATGGTCTAAGGTTTCGTTATGATTCAGGTAGGACCGATTGAACTTGACGAACGAAGGCTCACGGAACTCTGCCGGCGCTACGGGGTCCGGGAACTGTCTGTGTTCGGCTCTGCGGCTCGGGGCGAGGCCCGCCCGAACAGCGACATCGATCTGCTCGTGGAGTTTCTTCCAGAGGCCGAACCCGGGCTGCTCGATCATGCTGGTCTGATGCTGGATTTGGCCGCCTTGCTGGGCCGAGAAGTGGACTTGGTCTCCAAGAATGCTCTCAAGCCTCTCATTCGCGATTCTGTCATCCAGGACTCCCGGCGGCTGTATGCGGCGTGAGGAGTTGTTCCTTCGCGATATTATTGAGTCCGCTGGCCACATCGCACAATTTATCACTGGACTGGATCGCTATGGTTTCCAGGAGTCCGAATTGGTCCGGAGCGCGGTAATCCAAAAACTTGCCCAGATCGGTGAAGCTGCCGGCCATGTCTGCCGGGCTTCAGGCTCGTTACCCGGAAGTGCCGTGGCCGAGGATCGTGGCGTTTCGCAACATACTTGTGCACGCGTACTTCGGAATCGACTGGGAACAAGTCTGGCGAGCCGCGACAAAGGAAAGTCCGGCGCTCCGTATTCAAATCGAATCCATTCTGCGAACCGAATTTGGGAACTGATCCCGCCCGACAATTCATTTGTCCCACCCAAGGCATCGTTTAAATGAAACACGGATTTGCGGGTAATCCCTGCCAGACGACCCTCTCTGGTCCGAGCCGTGCCTCCCGACAGCCCCTATTGAAATCCCGCTCCCCGGCCGAAGAGAAATAGCGGGATGATCCGTCTGTCTTTCCCGGCCGGGGTAGCCCGGTTGTAAAAAGGGGCATGAGGTTTTCAGTATGAACAACGCCACGCAAACCGCCCGATTCTCCGGTAATTCCTTCCTGCAGGTAGGGCGCTCGGTCGGAATCTTGGCCGTAATCGTGATCGTGCTGCTCTCCACGAGCGTGGCGCTGATTGTCTACAGCGAGCTCCGCGAGCGCGGCACTCTCGACCGCATCTTCGATGACCCCAATCAGTTGCTGGTCGGCTTTGTGCTCCTGATGCTGCTGACCGTGGGCTACCTGGTGGGAAAGGGCTGGACGACCACGCGCTATCAGGGCCGTCTGATCGACCAGTTGCTCGAGGAGGAAGCCATTTCGCGCGCGCAGCGCCTTGACCCGATCACCCAGTTCCACCATCCGGCGGTTTGCCGGGACGTCCTGCTGCGGCAGGCCGGCTATTCCAGCCGCCTCTGCTCGCCGCTCTCGCTCCTGGAGCTGACGGTTCCCAACCTGCACAAGCTATCCATGGACCCGATCTCGCGGCCGATGATGGACGATTTCATCCGCCAAATCCGCCAATTCTGCCGCCCGATTGATACCCTTGTGCGCTGGACTCCCGACTCCTTCCTGCTGGCCTTTCCGGAGGTGACGCCCCAGGAGCTTCCCGGCGTCAGCCTGCGCATCCGCTCGCAATTGGAAAAATGGTTCCAGACCCACGTGAACGGCAAGGCTCCCCTCGCTTTCACGATGCGCGAGCGCGGCGTCACAACGCAGAATCTGGGACTTTCCGGAGACATCCTTTTGGAAGTGCAGCGTCTGCTCGGCAACGACAATGTCGGGACCCCCGAAGCCCCCCCTGAGAGCGAATTCGGGCGCCGCGAAAAGAGCGTCGGCCTGGCTCTCGACCTCCGTGTCACCGGAGTCGATCGGGAGGGCCAGCCCTTTCAGGAGGCCGTGGTGACGGAACGGGTTGCCTCGGACCGCATTTGGTTCCCCTTGAAGAAGCATCTCCCCGACCACTGCGATCTCAGCATCGAGTTCCAGGACGGCAGCTTTCTCGAATCCGCCAAGGTGACTCGCCTGCTCGAGCGCGGCAAGGAGCAACTGGTGGAAGCTCAGTTCGCCAACCCTCCCGCAAACTGGGTCATCCGCGAGGCGTAACCTTCCCGCCACAATGCGCCTGCCGCAAATGCGGCGGATTTGCCCTCCGAGTGGGGCCAATCCCGCGCCGATGCTATAATTTCCCCAGCGCTTGAGTGTAGCTGAAAAGGACCGGTGGGAAAGCCCGGAAGTTCCGCGCCCGCAATGCGGCGTGCGGCTCGTTCCGAGCATCTAACAACCATGGCTGAGAAGAAGACGCGGCTGATCTACCTGCTCCTGTTGCTTGCCGTGGCAGGTCTGGCGGGTGCGGGTGGGGTCTACTGGTATCGGCGGGGCATTCCCGTGGTCCAGACCGAGCGCGTGAACCGGCTCGACGTGGTCGCCCTGGTCACGGCTTCCGGAGAGATTCGGCCCCGCGACTACGTGCACATTACCGCCAGCGCCTTCGGGCGGATTACCGGAATCCACGTCAAGGAAGGCGACCGGGTGCGGAATGGGCAGTTGCTGGCGCAGCTTGAGGCGGTGCAGCCGGAGGCGGACGTGCGGGCTCAGGAAGCCCAATTGGCAGGGACCGAGCGGGATTTGGAGAGCGCGGAGGCCGCCGTCAGCTCCATGGAAGCGAACGTTCGGACCGGGCAGGCCTCCCTGGCGCGCGTCCGTGCGCAGCTCGAACGCTCCGGGCAGGATTTCGAGCGGGCGCGCATGCTCCAGGAGGAGCAGTTGATCTCGCGGGCGGCCTTCGAGCAGGCGCAGGCGGATCACACCGTCGCGCTGGCGGCCGTCGAGGAGGCGGAAGCGCGCAACGCCCAGGCCCGCGCGCAGTTGCACCAGGCCCAGGCCCAGGCCCGCACCGTTCGGGAGCGCATCACGCAGTCCCGCGCCACGCTCGACCGCGTGCGCGATACCCTCACCAAGCACACGTTTTACGCGCCGATCGACGGCGTTGTCACCGATCTTCCCGTCAGCGAGGGCGAGAACCTGGTGGTCGGAATCCAGAATGCCCCCGGCAGCCTGCTCATGACCATCGCGGACCTCTCCGTGATCACGACCGAAGTGATGGTGGACGAAACCGACATCGGTTCGGTGGAAGTTGGCCAGATCGCGCAGGTCCGGGTGGACGCGTTTCCGGACAGCCCGTTCACGGGAACTGTCACCGAGATCGGCAACACCGCCGTCATCCGCTCCACCGGCCTGGCCGCGGCGCAAAGCCTCATCTCCAGCCAGCAGGCCAAGGACTTCAAGGTTGTGATTACCCTCTCGAATCCGGGCCCCAGTCTGCGTCCGGGTCTGTCCGCCACGGCCGACGTCACAACGGACACGCGCCCGAAGGCTCTGTCGATTCCCCTCCAGGCTTTGACGATTCGCCGGCAGCGGGACATCGCGCCGCCCGGCCGCTCGGGCGTGACCGCAGCCGCCGACCTCTCCTCCCTTCCCGACATCGATCCGCAGGCGGAGCGGGAAGGCGTCTTTGTGGTGCGCGACGCCCGCGCCTTCTTTCAGCCCGTCGAGACCGGCCTGAGCGGCCTGTCGAACATCGAGGTGACCAGCGGTCTTCAGGAAGGCGACGAGATTATCACCGGCAGTTATGAAGTGCTCCGCACTCTCCAGACCGGCGCGCGCGTCCGCGTCGACAACTCGCCTCCCGGCCAGGCAAGCAGGTATTTCTAATGTCTTCCACGTCCCATTCCGCGGCAGAGTCTCCTGGGTCCGATGCGTCCAACGGATCGGCCGCATTGCAAGACGACGTCATGATCCGCACCGAGGACCTGGGGAAAACCTACATGCTCGGGATGGAGAAGATTCATGCGTTGCGCGAGGTGAGCCTCGAAATCCTGCGCAACGAATACGTCGCCATCATGGGCCCGTCCGGGTCCGGCAAGTCGACTCTCATGAATCTGATCGGCTGCCTCGACACTCCCTCGACCGGCCACTACTGGCTCAACCACCGTCTGGTGAGCGATCTCGCCGATGATGACCTCGCCCGGATTCGCAACCGCGAGATCGGGTTTATCTTCCAGACGTTCAACCTTCTGCCGCGCGCCACCGCCCTCGGCAACGTCGAATTGCCTCTCATCTACCGCGGCGTTCCGCCCGCCGAGCGGCGCCGGATGGCCGAGCAGGCTCTCGCGATGGTCGAGCTCGGCGACCGCATGGGCCATCGCCCCAACGAGCTCTCCGGAGGGCAGCGCCAGCGCGTCGCGGTCGCGCGGGCGCTCGTCAACAATCCTTCGATCATTCTCGCCGACGAGCCGACGGGCAACCTCGACTCGGCCACCGGCGCGGAAATCTTGAGGCTCTTTGCCCGCCTGCACCAGCAGGGCAACACGCTCATCGTCGTCACCCACGAGCCCGACGTCGCCGCCCACGCCTTCCGCACGCTGCACATCCGCGACGGACGCGTCGTCCGCGACGAGCGCCGCCCGCGTGCGTAGGTCGCTTGCTTTTTCTTCCTGTGTCATCCCGAGGAGCGTAGCGACGAGGGACCTGCACTTATAGTAACCTTAGTTGAAGTTGGAGGCGGATGCATGTTTGATCGAATCACGTTCGACCCCGCAATCCTGGGAGGTCGGGCCTGCCTTCGCGGGATGCGGATTCCGGTCTCCGTAATCGTAGGACAGATCGCTCACGGAGCCACCTTTCAGGAAATTCTGGACGGCTATCCGGACCTCGAAGAGGCAGACATCCGGCAAGCTGTCGAGTACGCCGCTTGGCTGACCCAAGAGGAAATTCATTCCACCTGAGCTTTGCTGTGCGATTCTTAGCCGACATGGGAGTTTCCCTGCGAGTTGTTGAATGGCTGCGACAGTCCGGGCACGACGCCAAGCACCTTCGAGAGGAGCATCTCCATACACTTCCCAACGGAGAGATCTTCCAGAAGGCCGTTCGAGAAAACCGAGTTGTTCTCACCTTCGATTTGGACTTCGGCGAGATCGTAGCTCTGTCGAAAGGGAATCGAGCCGGCGTGATTCTCTTCCGGCTCCAAAATACCAGAGCCGAACACGTAATCAAGAGGCTGGCGACCCTATTCACAGAGGTCCCTCCATCCTTTGTGAATCGAGTGGTCATTGTGGAGGAGGCCCGCTATCGAATCCGCCAATTCCCTGACTGAGTTCGCATCGGAGAACAATGCAATGAAGGAAGCCGCCTACCGGCTCTGCTGCAATCGTTATGATGCGCACCAATGAATCCCTTCGCATGGCCTTCGAGAACCTGCGCTCTCACAAGCTGCGCACGGCTCTGACCGTCCTGGGCATCGTCATCTCGGTCGCCACTTTGGTTTCCGTGCTCTCCATTCTGCGCGGCATGGACCGCTATATTTCCGAGCGCGTCTCGCGCCTCGGCTCCGACGTGTTCGTGGTCTCGCAGTTCGGAATCATCACCAACGCCAGGCAGTGGGTCGCGGCCCAGCGGCGTCCCGAGCTGACGTTTGAGGACTACGAGGCCCTGCGCACCGGCATGCGCGAGCCGGTTCTCGTCGGGGCCACCTTGTCGCAGCGCAAGGAGGTAAGCTACGCCCAGCAGACCCTGCGCGCAAGCATCCGCGGCGTCACTCCCAACATGATTGAAATCCAGTCGACCGCCGTCGAATTCGGCCGCTACCTCACCGACTCGGACTACCTCCACCGGCGCCAGGTCGCCGTCATCGGCCAGGACGTCGTCGAGAGCCTGTTCCCCAACCTCGACCCGGTCGGCAAGGGGCTGCGCCTCGAGGGCCGCCCCTTCCTCGTCGTCGGCGTGGCCGAGCGCGTCGGGTCGGTCTTCGGGGACTCGCTCGACGATTTCGTCTTCATCCCGCTCACCACGGCGCGCAAGCTCTACGGCCAGCGCCAGAGCCTTTCGTTTCAGATTCAGGTCCCCTCGGCCGACCGCATGACCGTCGCGCAGGACGAGGCCCGGTTCATTCTTCGCGGCCGCCATCACCTGGACTATTCCGAGGAGGACGACTTTGGATTGATCAGCCCGGCGGCGGTTCTCGAGCTGTGGCAGGACCTGACGGGAACCATCTCGAAGGTCGCTCTGGTCGTCACAGTCGTCTTTATCCTCGTCGGCGGCATCGTCGTCATGAACATCATGCTCGCGGCGGTCACGGAGCGCACCTGGGAGATCGGCATGCGTAAAGCCGTCGGCGCGCAGAGCGCTGACGTATTGGGCCAGTTTCTGATGGAGTCGGCCTGCCTGTCGACGCTCGGCGGGCTGCTGGGCATCGCCCTGGCCGGAGGCTTCATTCAGTTGGTGGCGATTTTCAGTCCCGTGCCCGCGGAGCTGTCGGCCGCGTCCGTTGCGGCGGCGGTGGCGATTTCCTCGGCCGTCGGCCTGTTCTTCGGAATCTATCCGGCCAGCCGTGCCGCGCGCCTGGACCCCATCACGGCCTTGCGCGCCGAGACCAGCAGTTGAAAAAAGGGTCGAGTGATAAGTGACGAGTGACGAGAAAAATCAAAAGACTCAAGTCCGGCTTACTCGTCACTTGTCACTCCTCACTCGTCACTGTATTTTATGAAATCACTTCGAGAAAATCTGCAGCTCGCCCTCGACAGCCTGGCCACGCACCGCCTGCGGACCACCCTGGCGATGCTCGGCATCATCATCGGGACGGCGGTCGTGATCTCGATCGGCTCCGTCCTGACGGGTCTTGACCGCAGCATCGGCGCTCTGCTCGAGCGCTTTGGAACCCGCACCGTGCTCGTCTCGCGCAGGTCGCCCGGCATCGAAACCGAGCGCCGGGGCCAGGATGAGCGCCTGCGCAAGCTGATTACCTTTGAGGATGCTGGGGCGATCGAGCGGCTTTGCCCCGCGGTCGAGCGCATCGCCGCCGTCGTCTACGACGAAAACGACGGCCGGTCGGGACAATTTCTCACCGTCCGCTACCAGACCGAGGAAGCCTATGTTCCCGTGCAGCATTTCTCCGGCGTCACCACGGATTACCTCCGCGTCACCAACATGATCGTCCGCGACGGCCGCTTCTTTACCCAGAGCGAGGACCAGCGCCGCCTGCCCGTGGCGATGATCGGCTACGAGATTGACCGCGCTCTGTTCCCCAACGGCAGCGCCGTCGGAAAGATCATTGACGTCAACGGCCAGACCCTGCGCGTCCTCGGCGTATTCGACCGGCGAAAGGGCAATTTCTTCGGCACCGAGTCGGCCGACCAGTTCGTCATCGTCCCCTATCAGACGTTTCGCAAGCTCTTCCCCAACGTGCGGGATCATTTCCTGATGGCGCAGGCCCGGCCCGGCCGCCTCGACGAGGCCGTCGACCAGGTCCGCTGGCTGCTGCGCAGCAGGCGCCAGGACGCCTTCGACCAGCCCGACAGTTTTTATGTCTCGACCGCTGCGTCCGTCATCGAGCAGTTCCAGGCCATCACGGCCGCCGTCACCTCCGTCATGCTGCTGCTCAGCTCCATCGGCCTTCTCGTCGGCGGCGTCGGCGTGATGAACATCATGCTGGTCTCCGTCACGGAGCGCACGCGCGAGATCGGGATCCGCAAAGCGGTCGGCGCGCGGCGCCGCGACATCGTCGAGCAGTTTTTGCTGGAAGCGATCACACTCACCGGACTCGGCGGTCTGTTCGGACTGCTGACCGGCGCGGCCGTAGGAGTTTTCCTGCGATGGCTTTACCCCTCGATTCCCACGGCGGTTCCCGTCTGGGCGATTGCCGCAGGGCTGCTGCTGTCTCTTATCGTAGGTTTGTTCTTCGGACTTTGGCCGGCTATCCGGGCCGCGCGCCTGGCCCCGGTCGAAGCCCTACGGTACGAGTGAGGCAGCACTCGCCGGCGGGGCGGAGCGGGGGCCTTTCCAAGTGGGAACGAAAGAGGGAATCGAAAATGGCATCGCAGACGGCCCCGGAGAGGAAGCGCCTCCGGCCCGCACCGGCCTGCCTCCCAGGCGTTCCAGCGCCCTCTGAATCGCGCGCTTCGTTTCCGAATGCACCTCCGTCCGGGCGATCCGGTTGAGCGCATCCCGCGCTTTCTGAAATTCGCCTTCTCCCAATGCGCGAATGGCGCGCTGCCGGATGAACACGTTCGGATCATCGAGCAGATGGATCAGCAAGTCGGCCGTTTTCTCCTCGCGCAGGCCGATCCTGCTGAGCGCATCGATCGCCACGATACGGGTCTGCGTGGGGTGCCCGTTCCGGGCCCACCGCGCCGCGATGTCCCATCCCCGCCTGTCTCCCAGATCACGCAGCCCGGCGAGAGCGAACCGGCGGATGACGTCCTGGTCGGATTCACGCCGCAGCGCTTTTTCCAGGAACTCGCGCGCCCCACGGCCCTGTATTCTTCCGACGGCGTACGCCGCCTCGGCTGCCGTCACCGGACTGCGGTCCGAGTCGTAGAGTTTCCGCACGAGCCGGTCGGCCTGCCCGTCCCGGAAAAAACCGCCCAAGGCGCGGACAGCCGCCTGGCGGATCCTCGGATTCCGGTCCTTAAGCCCTGCCTCCAGCGCTTCCCGCGCCTCTTCGGTCTTCATCTCGCCCAACGCTTCCGCCGCCGCCTGCTTCACCGCCCAGAACGAATCCCGCTGCAGCCGCTCCTGGAGCGCGCGGGCGATTGCCGCCCGGTCCCCGCTCGCCGCAGCCAGTTGCCCCGCCGCCCAGATGCGCCCCACGATGGACGGGTCGTGCTCCAGTTGATAGAGCAGCTCCGCGCCGGTTTTTGGGAACTGGACCGTCATCAGAACGCGGCCGTCGGGATCCAAGCGCGTCATCACCGGCTGCTGGTCGAGGTCATAGGTGAATTCCTCGCGCTCCCGGGAAATTTCCATTCGCGCCGTTTTCTTCATGCCGGGCGTCAGGAACTCGACATCCACCGGTATGCGGAACAGCGGCGTCATCTCGTCGAGCGACTGCGTCTGCTGCACCGTCAGCCGCACCTGTTTCGCGGCCTCATCCCACTCCTGGGCAACCGACAGCTCCGGATATCCGGCCTTGTAAACCCACTGCTCGAAGAACCACCCGAGGTCCTTCCCGCTCGACTCCTCGGCGGCCTTCCGTAGATCGTCCGTCACCACGGTCTGCCCCCGGTAGGTCCCGGCATAGTGCGCGATCGCCTGGAAGAACGCCTCGTCTCCCAACTCGTGCCGCAGCATGTCGAGCACCATGAAGCCCTTCTGGTACGTCGTGCGGTCGAATAAATCCACGGGGTCGGTATAGTAGCTAGTCACCAGCGGGCGGCGGTACCGCTGCTGGTCCTCGTTCAGATAGCGCTCCCGGTCCTCGCGCACTTCGTTGAGATACTCATCCCGGCCGTAGCGATGTTCCCGGTACGCGGCGGCCCAGAATGTCGCGAAGCCCTCGTTCAGCCAGAGATGCGACCAGTCCCGGCACGTCAGCAGGTCGCCGAACCATTGGTGCGCAAGCTCGTGCGTCACCAGATCGACGCTCGAGGACTGCGGCTCGGACACGGCCTCGTGCAGCGTGCGGTCCGTCAGCGTTGTCGCGCTGATGTTCTCCATCCCGCCGAAGGTGAATTCCTGGACCGTCGTCTGCGCATACTTCTCGTAGGGATACGGGAGCCCGATGCGGTCTTCGAAGAAGCGCATCGCCTCGGGCGTTTCGCTGAAACTGCGCATCGCCTTGTCCTGCCCTGTTCCGGGAGGCACGTAGTATTCGAGCGGCACGTCCCCCGCGCGCCCCGTGTACTTTTCAAACCGGCCTGCAATCACCGACACCAGGTACGTGCTGTGCGGGACCTCCTGTTTCCAGTGATACGTCTTGGTGTGAAGAGCGTTGTCGTCGGTTACGCCCACCAGCCGGCCGTTCGAGATCACCGTGAAATCGGAATTCACCGTGTAGAAGCCCTCGGTGGTCGTCCGGTCGTTCGGAAAGTCGTAGACCGGGAACCAGTAGTGCGAATCGTCCATCTCGCCCTGCGACCAGATTTGCGGCTCGCGGTCCGGGTAATCCCGGTCCGGCTTGAAGAAATACAGTCCCTTGCGGGGATTCCCGTCGTAAGCGATCGTAATCGTAAGCAGGTCGTCGGGCTCCGCCGGCCCCGGGAGATGAATGCGAAGCCGCTCGCCGCTCTGCTCGAACGCCAATTCCCTGCCGTCCGGAAGCGTTGCGGAGTGGATTCGCAGCTCCGCGCTGTCGACTTCGACCGTATCCAGGCCGGCATGCAGCGGACGCAGTTCGAGCGTCGAGGTCCCCGCCACCGACTGGATTCGCTCGTCCAGGCGCACCTTCAGCAGAATGTGCTCCAGATCGTAGGTCCGCGTCCGCTCCGGATGGTCCTTCGCAAAGGAGTCCCCGAAAGGCCTGCGGGCCGCCGGTATATACTGCGGCCAGCCCGCCGCCGCACCCAGCGCAAGGCTCAGCAGGAAACCGGGCAGGACTCGGCTCACTCTACGCCTGTGTCCTTTCCTCACTAGATGATCCTTTGACATACTTCATACTTTCTGAATCTCGCAAGAAAACGACAGCTTAGACGTTGGGTTACCCATTGGCTTCCTCTTCTTCAAAGGGGAGTTCTAGTGTAGAGGGAGGGGGTAATGGCAGCTCATGCAACGCAACAACAGCAAGCCCCTCTCTTATCCCCAGCTTTTGTACATCTCCGTCGGTGGAATAGATCGTCCTAACTCCATTCACTTTTGCTATCGCAACGATCTGGCGGTCAAATTTAACTTTCGCCCAAGTTCCCTGTTGGCCTTTCCTCTTTTTTTCACCTGCTTTTAGTTCTGACATGTGAGATAGCTCTATTGCGGCTCGTTCATCAAACGCCTCTATCTTAAAAGCCGATTCGCCATGCAGATCATCTACTACTTGTGCTCCTGCCGATTTACCAAGGGCAATAAGAATCTCTGCAAGTGCTGGGGTTGGAACCAGGATTTGTTCTCCGCTCTCGGAAAGAGTGTCGATCAAAAACTCCACACGCTTCCTTGAGTCGGTAACTGACTTGTTGGTTCCCGGTTCGGAAGGGATGCCAGGGTTTGGGTGAAACAGGATCGAAAGGAAACCCGCATCGAATTCAACCATCTAATCGGCTCCATTTCCCCCGTGCCTGATCTTGTTCAACACTTCCACCGGGTTCCCTTCCTTGGAGAGCGCGCTGGGGATTTGTCGCAGTTTATCCACGATTTGCCGCAATGGGCTTTCTCGCAGAATCTCAAAGCTGGCTATGGTGAAACGATCCATAATCCATGTTCCATCTGGCTCACGATGCCAGCGTCCAATTCCATTTGCCCGTAACGGAGACCCGAATATATGCGGGGCCATTTGCCGAGCTATATTTCTGCTGGCCTGGCAAATATATACTTGCCCACTACGATCTTCCAAATGAACTGGCACTGGATCACGCTTCCCGCCAAGTCCGATAAGGACACCGTCTTGGGACCCTTGTTGATTGAAAGGACCATATTGCAACTGCTCTGCCCTATCACGTCCTGGAAACTTAATTAGGTTTGTTCCAACAGGATCAACAATGGTCCCCTTGGCATTGTCTTTTTCTAATCGCCTGTCAATTTCCTTGGCAGCCCTCATCGCCTCTGGCGAGCCTTCGTTGTTGCGCACATCGTGCAATCTGCTGCGTACCTTTGGTTCAGATTCCCACTCGACCAGCACAACAGGCGTTGTGCTACCGTCCTCAATCTTGATCAAATGCACACTTTTTTCTTCCCCAAAGAGAGTCGCAAGGTCACGCACGTACTCCGCTAACCGGCCCATTGGCATGGTTTCCGGGCTGAATGCATCAATCTTGAAACGGTATTCGCGGCGTTTCTTGGTTTTGCCTGTCCTTGCCATCAGCCCACCCCCTAGCCGTTAATCTCAAGTGGTCGCCTGAGCATATCCCAACTGACCGGCTGAAAAGCGACGCTCGCGAAACATGAAACCATTTCCATCGGCTCCCGTGATGGCTCTCCCGCAAAATTTCTCTCGACCCTTCCGTGGCAAGCCCCTACATCAATCCTATCCAACTAATCCCGCACTATCCCGGCGGCGGCTGGAACAACGAATCCGGATGCGGCACGTTGTAATGCGCTTCCCGAATCACCGCCTCGAACACCCGGGTGCCGTTGCGCAGACGCACCGTCCGCCGCGGCGTCGCAATTCCGCCCCGCGTGAAGTAGTTCCCAAACGTCTCCACTTCCTCGATCCGTTCGCGGGTCACCGGGTCGCGGTGCACCCAGGTCGTGCGGACGGGCAGCGCCGTCGAGCTGTCGAGCGAGAACGTCAGGACGTCGTTGTCCTTGTCCACGAACCGGACCACCTCGACCTCCCGATTCTCCCATATATCGCGTCCCACGTACTCGACGATGCTGCCTTCTTCGTCCAGCCGGTAGCGGAGCACGTAAAAGGCCCGCATCGCCCTCGCCTCCAGGCGCGACTTCATTTCCTCTTCCGGGACAGGATGGATTCCGTTGATGTCAATCATCCATCCCTGGTCCCCGCTCGAGATCTGAATCTCTTCTTTCTTCTCGCCGTATTCCTCGCGGGACTGGTCCGGGTAGCGCACGGACTGCACCACCTGGGCCAGCCCCGACAGGTCTCCGCGCCGAAAGCCGTACACGCGGCCTTCGAACTGACCGGTCTCGACCTGCAGGAACGCCTCGCCTCCAAGCGCTTCCACCGCCCGCTCGAACAACTCCTCCGCTTTCGCCGCCGATTCCGGATTCACCGGCATCTGCCCGAACGCCGGAGCCGTCACAACCAACGCCAGAAGTAAGAAGGTAAAATTCATCGTGCCGTTTCGGTAATCGAACGCGCTCCGGCTGTCCCCTTCGAGCCCTTGGCCGCAGGCATCCTCCTGGCGGCGGCCAGAACCAGCTCCCGGAAGATCCGCGCCGAAAACGGCTCCGTTTCCCAAACCCGCTCCGGATGCCACTCGACTCCCACGACAAAGTGGTCCGAGCTCTCGCCCTCGACGGCTTCAATCACTCCGTCCGGCGCGCGCGCGGCCACCCGCAGGCCGGTCCCAACCTTGTCCGGCGCCTGGTGATGCGTCGAGTTCACCATGAGTTCCCGGATGCCGCCCGTCCACTCGGCCAGGCGCGACCCCGGTTCGAGCGCGATCCCGTGTTCGAACTCCCCTTTCTCATGGTCGAGCGCGCCGGGAACTTGATCCGGAATGTGCTGCACCAGCGTCCCTCCCCGGTACACGTTCAACGACTGTATTCCGAAGCAAATGCCGAGCACGGGCTTGCGGGTCCGGAAGACATGTTCGAGGATGCGCCAGTCGGTCTCATCCCGATCCACTTGAATCGTCTTCACCTGCGGATGGCGCCGCTGGCCGTAGCGCGCCGGATCCATGTCGCTCGGATTGCCGGACAGAATGAACCCATCCATGCGCGCTGCCAACTTCTCGACCTCGAGCGGAACCAGTGTGAACACCGCTGGAACTCCGCCGGCTGCGTCCACGGCGCGGAGGAATTCGCCGGAGACGAAGCACCTCTCCTTTTTCTCGTTCCACGCCCCGGTGATGCCAATCACCGGGCGCTCAAGACCTTTCACTCGATCTGCCATAGCATCTGCACCCGCGTCCCTTCGGAATCCGCCAAGCCCATTCTATCGCAGCGATACCGAATGCCGCCCCGAAATTTTCCCGTTCTCGTGCCTCCCCGGCTTCCCCTGCCTCCTCTGCCTCCTTCTTCCCCCGAACCTGCTATAATCAACCGCTTATCGAAAAGATAAGAAAAACTTATCGATCTCGGACTTGGCGGGGATTCGAATCAAGTGGATCGGAGAATATGGAATTAGATCAGGTCGCGGCGTTCCTGGAAGTGGCCCGCCTGCAGAGTTTTTCGCGGGCGGCGGAGAAGCTCTACCGCACGCAGCCCGCCATCAGCGCGCAGATTCGCGCCCTCGAGGAGGAGTTCGGCCAGAAACTCTTTGACCGCCTGGGCCGGCGGATTTTTCTGACGCCCTCCGGCGAAGTTCTCTTCGAGTACGGCGAGCGGCTCCTGGCGCTCCATCGCGAGACCATGCAGCGTGTCCGCGAGGCCCACGGCGCGGTCGCGGGGAAGCTCATTGTCGGCGCCAACGAGGCCACCTGCCTCTACGTGCTCCCGCAGGTCTTTGCCGAGTTCAAGCGGCAATACCCGCAGGTGGGCATCAGCATCTTTCGCAGCTACAGCCACAAGATTCTCCAGAGAATGTCGGAGAGCGAAGTCGACCTCGGCATCGTCACCCTGCCCGTTTCGCAGAACAACCTCAATGTTACCCCGATCTTTGAGGACGAGCTGCACGTTGTCGTGCCCGCCGGACACCCCTTTGCCAAGCGCAAGTCCGTCAAAGTGGATGAACTCGTGAAGGAGCCTCTGATCTTCCCCAAGGGCGGCCATACCCGCGAGCTGCTGGAGCGCATCTTTCGCAAGTACCGCAACCAGCTCCAGATCTCCATGGAGCTCGCCAGCGTCGAGACCATCAAGAAATTTGTCGGCGCCGGCCTCGGCGTCTCGCTGCTCAGCCGCAGCTATGCGACCATCGAGGAGCAGTCGGGTGTTTTGAAGCTGGTTCCGATTGAGGGGATGAAGCTGGTGCGCAAGCTCGGCCTCGTCTATCGCACCGACCGTCACCTCTCCCGCGCCGCCCAGGCCTTCGCCGAAGTCGCCACGGCCGTCCAATCCGAGCCGCGCGCGTAAGCAAGCGGTGGCTACGATCCCGCTCCATTCCTCACATTTGCCTTCGTGGGAAAACGTCCCGTCTGTCCCCGGTTCTCCCAATCCGAGCCGCGCGCGTAAGCAAGCGGTGGCTACGATCCCGCTCCATTCCTCACATTGCCTTCG
>Ga0326597_10005529_pt1 | contig 17509 bp, 12 predicted proteins | sample RVTome_12_FD_203789 | JGI IMG/M metagenome (GOLD analysis project Ga0326597, IMG submission 203789) | Soil microbial communities from uranium-contaminated site in the Upper Colorado River Basin, Wyoming, United States - RVT100D185 | ecosystem: Environmental > Terrestrial > Soil > Contaminated >... | reverse complement strand
GAGGTAGCGGCGCGCGGTCTCGAGACCGCCCACACCACATCCCATCCATCGGCCAGTCTACCACGCAGTCCGCGGTTGAATCCCCACTGGATAGCCAAAAGAAGCTGCCTGCCTGTCGAAAATACCAACTCGTTCAAGGCAAAATGGCAGTCGCGGCGCGTGCTCGTCTAGACTGTCGCGTCGATTCGATTTCGCGGAGGATTCCATGCGAGCCATGCCCTGCTTTTCCTGGGCTCCGATTCTTCTGTTGCTCAGCCTGCTGCCGGCCTGCGGCCAGGAGGAACAAGGCGGCGAGGAACCGAGCCTGCCGGCCGCCGGCGGTGCGCCGCAAGGGCCGCCGGGTGGGCCGGACTATGTCAGCGAGCCGGTGATCAATCCGGTCACGCCGCTGCATGACGCCGCCAAGAACGGTGACCTTGCGAAAGCGCGCAAGGCTCTCGAAGCCGGCATCGACCCCAGCGTGAGCCTGGACGACGGCCTGGCGCCCTTGCACATCGCGGCCGGCGCAGGCTTCACCGAGATCGTCCAGTTGCTGCTCGAGAAGGGCGCCGATACCAGCGCCCGGCAGGCTAGGGGCGGCACGCCGCTGCACCTGGCGCTGTTCTACAAACAGTATGAAGCGGCCAAGCTCCTGGTGGAGCATGGCGCCGACGTCCACGCGGCGGATGATCTCGGCGCGACGCCCCTGGAAGTGGCGGTGCGCAGGCAGGACCTGGAGTCCGCGAAGCTGCTGCTGGAGCAAGGGGCGCGGACCGACGTGTTGAACAACTCCAAAGGCAGCCCGCTCATGATCGCGAAACTCACGGGACCGGCCGAGATGGTGCAACTGCTCGAGTCGTATCCACCCGGCGGCCAGCCGCCGCAGACGCCGCAGAAGCCGCCGACGCCGGAATCGAAGCCTTCGACCAACGGCGAGCAGGGCGAAGCGGAGTCGGACGGAGGCGGTTGAAGTCGCCGACATGAGCCCGGCTTCGCCCGACCCGACCAAAGGGATCGCAGAGGAGCTGTCGCGAGCCGGAGGGCGGGCCTACCTGGTGGGCGGGTCGGTCCGCGACCGGCTGTTGGGGCTCGCATCGAAGGACCTGGACATCGAGGTGCATGGCCTCGCACCAGAGCGCGTCGAGCAGATTCTCTCCAGCTTCGGCGAGGTCATCTGCGTCGGGCGGGCCTTCGGCGTCTACCGGATCAAGGGTCTCGACGCCGACTTCTCGCTGCCCCGGCGCGACAACAAGATCGGCGCCGGCCACCGCGGCTTCGAGGTGCAGATCGACCCCGACCTGGATCTGACCGAAGCCTCCCGCCGTCGCGACCTGACGATCAACAGCATGGCGCTCGACCTCGTCAGCGGCGAGCTTTTGGATCCGCACGGCGGCCAGGCCGACCTGAACGCCGGGGTGCTGCGGGCGACCGACCCCGCGAGTTTCGCGGAGGATCCGCTGCGCGGGCTGCGGGTGGCTCAGTTCGCGGCCCGGTTCGACCTGCGTCCGGACGCCCAGTTGATTTCCCTGTGCGAAAGCCTCGATCTCTCCGAGTTGCCCGGCGAGCGGATTCTCGAGGAAATCCGGAAGCTGTTGTTGAAGGGCTCGCTTCCTTCGGCCGGGCTTTCGATCCTCGAACAGACCGGGCAGATCCGGTTCTTCCCCGAACTGGCGGCATTGATCGAGGTGCCGCAGGATCCGGAGTGGCACCCCGAAGGGGACGTCTGGGTCCACACGCTGATGGTCGTCGACGCGGCGGCCGTGCTGCGGAGCGAGACCGACCAGCCGGAAGCGCTGATGTTCGGCGCGCTGTGCCACGATCTCGGCAAGGCCGTGACCACCGTGCGCGAGCGCGGCCGGATCCGCTCGCCGGGCCACTCCGAGGAGGGCGAGCCGCTGGTCGAGAGCCTGCTGGGACGGATGAAGGCCCCCCATGACCTGATCCGCCAGGTGGCGCTGCTCACGCGCTACCACCTCTTGCCGTACTTCCTGGTGCGGGAGCAGGCCACGGCCAGAGCCTACCGGCGGCTCGCGCGAAGGCTCTGGGAGGCGAGCGTCTCCATGGCGCAGCTCGAACTGGTGGCGCGGGCCGATCACCTCGGCCGGACGACGCCCGAGGCGCTGGCCGGGACGTTTCCCGAGGGGGATGAGTTCCTGCGCCGCGCGGAGGAACTGCGGGTCGAACAGGAAGCGCCGGCGGACGTGGTGCTGGGCCGCCATCTGATCGCCCGGGGACTCGAGCCCGGGCCCGGCTTCGGCCCGCTGCTCGCCCGCTGCCGGGAAGTCCAGGACGAGACCGGCTGGACCGATCCCGATCGAATCCTCGACCGGGTGCTGTCGGGATCGGACGGAAAGTGATGCGATCGGCACGAGGGCTCTTACCATGGCGGCCTCCCGATTCGATTCGCAGTGAGGTCGCTCCATGAGAATGTCCAGCCAGTTGTTCGTGACGCTGCGCGAGGAACCGTCCGACGCCGAGGTGCGTTCTCACGCGTTGATGGTCCGGGCCGGCTTCCTGCACAAGCTGGCGGCCGGCATCTACGTCTACGGGCCGCTGCTCTTTCGCGTGCTCCGCAAGATCGAGGCGATCGTGCGCGAGGAGCACGACCGCGAGGGCTGCCAGGAGCTGCTCATGCCGGCGGTGCAGCCGCGCGAGCTCTGGGAGCAGAGCCGCCGCTGGGATCGGTACGTGAGGGAGGGGATCCTGTTCCACTTCGCGGATCGCAAGGGGAGCGAGGTCTGTCTCGGACCGACCCACGAGGAAGTGGTCACGAGCTTCGTGAAGCAGTACGTCCAGTCGTACAAGCAGCTCCCGGTGATCCTCTACCAGATCCAGACCAAGTTCCGCGATGAGATCCGGCCGCGCTTCGGGCTGATGCGCGGGCGCGAGTTCATCATGAAGGACGCCTACTCGTTCGACCTGGACGCGGACGGCATGGCCCGCTCCTACCAGCGCCTGCGCGAGATCTACCGGCGCATCTTCGAGCGCTGCGGCCTGCGCTTCACCACGGTGCAGGCGGACCCGGGCGCGATCGGCGGCAGCGGCAGCGAGGAGTTCATGGTCGACGCCGAGACCGGCGAGGACGCGATCGCGGTCTGCCGCGACACGGGCTACGCGGCCAATATCGAAAAGGCCGAGAGCCGGATTCCAGAACCGCCGAGCGCGCCCGAGCAGGTTCCGATGCACAAGGAAGCGACTCCGAACGCCCGCACCTGCGAGGACCTGCGGGCGCTGTTTCCGGACCTGCCGCTCCAGCGCATGCTGAAGACGGTGCTCTACCGGGCGCAGACGTCGGTCGGCGAAGACGTCGTGGCGGTGATGGCCCGCGGCGACCGGGAAGTCAACGAGACCAAACTGCTGAATCACCTGAACGCGCAACAGGTGGAGCTGGCCGATCCCGAGACGGTCCGCAAGGTGACGGGCGCCGACGTCGGGTTCGCCGGGCCGATCGGGCTGGACGCCGGCGTGCGCCTGCTGGCGGATCGTTCGGTGGAGGGAGTCGAGGGCTTCCTGTGCGGCGGCAACGAGACCGGCACGCATTACCTCGACGTCTGGTTCGGCCGGGATCTGGAGCAGCCGGAGACGGTCGATCTGGGTCTGGTCCAGGCGGGCGACGAGACGGCCGACGGCCGCGGCCGGATCGAGCTGACCCGCGGGATCGAGGTCGGCCACATCTTCCAGCTCGGCACGAAGTACTCGGAGTCCATGGACGCGCTGATCACCCTGGAGGACGGCACGACGGCTCCGATCTGGATGGGCTGCTACGGCATCGGCGTGAGCCGCGTGGCGGCGGCGGCGATCGAGCAGAACCACGACGAGGCGGGCATGATCTGGCCGCGGCCGATCGCGCCGTACGAGGTCTTGATGATCCAGTTGCGCGCGGGCGACGCGGACCAGGACCGGCTGGCGGGGGAACTCCATGAGCGGCTCGAGCGCGCGGGGATCGAGGTGCTCTGGGATGATCGCCCCAAGGTGGCGGCGGGCGCCAAGTTCAAGGACGCCGACCTGATCGGCATCCCGCTGCGAGTCGTGATCGGCCGGGACGCGAAGGACGGCCAGGTGGAGGTCTCCCACCGCGCAAAAGATGGCCGCGACGTCATCCCCGCGGACGCGGTGCTGGATTGGATCCGGACCTGAGCGACGGAGTTCAGACCCGGTTCATTTCATCACGTAGCGATCGATCCTGGTGAGGGGGAGAAGGGCTTCTGAGGCACAGGGATGGTGGGGGCGCTTCTGCACCTGGGCGGACTGCGCCGGGCGGGCAAGTTCGCAATCTCTGGTCATTTGGGGGGCTGCGATCGGTCGAGACCCGGAGCGACCGGGCGGACGTGCCCTACCTTTTGCGAGGGTCACCCGGATTGACAGGCTGGCCCGCCCACCCTACAATTCAACGCGAACCGGAACTCTGACAAGGGGCGGTCTCATGAAACGCAAGCGAACCTTCGCGGCTCTCTCTCTCTCTCCTCTCTCCGAGTAGCAGCGGGCAACAGCAGATCCCGCCGACGATCACCTACCCGCTCGTCGTAGATTGGGGGAACGACTCGCCGAATGGACAGAACAACGTCCGCGAGGTCGACATCGCCGCCGCCAACGGACGTGCCATGGCGGTGTTCATCAAGAATGGCTTCGAGATCGGGTTCGCGTACTACAACGGTTCTACGTGGAGTCAGGGGACTGTTCAGGGCTTTGTCACCGGGGAACAGTTCGAGGACCCGAGGGTCGTCAGTCTGATGATGATGGTCGGAGGTCTTCCGACACCCGTCTTCGTGTGTGCTTATAAAAACCAGGACTCGGTCTTCGTCCGCAGGTTCAACGAAGTGTCAGGTGCCTTCGGCGACAGCATCTTTGTCTTCCAGGGTACGGGAGTGGGAGTTGACAAGCCTTGGTTGATTGCTGGTGCGCTGAATCCATCAGGATTTCAGGATGCGCATGCAGTCTGGTTTAACTTTGGCAACAGACTGTGGTCATCTTTCTCGACCGATGGCGGCAGCATATGGACCTCCCAGCCCGTCCTGGAGCTGGCGACTGGCTCGCCCATCATTACGAACTTCTGCGCTCAACCGGCCATCGGCGACACGACCATGCCGGGACCGTACTACGTCGCCGTGACTCCATCTCAAAACCCGCCGACCTGGAAGATCCTCGAGGCGAAGGATGAAGCGGCTCCAGGGAATCCGCCCGACTGGCAATTCAACTTCCTTACCGACGGCACCACCCGTGGTGTCCTCGAGATGACGGGCATGGGGCTAGTCAACGGCAATCAACACGTTGCAGGCGAGTTCCTCGTCCGGACGGTTCCGTACCTGGTGGCCGATCCGACGGATCCGGATCGTCTCTACTTCGTCTACCACGGGCTCACCGACGTCAACACCAAAGATGTCGACGTCTACTGCCGGACGCTGACCAGGACCGGCAGCACCGGCGAGACCGGCGACTGGTCGGCGGGCCCCCGGGTCCGGGTCAACGATCTCCTGCCGGTGCAGCCAGGGGGGGCCGATTTCGATCAGATTTTCCCCGTGGCCAGAGTCGACCAGGAGGGTCGTCTGCATATCGCGTTCTACGACGAGCGGGATGCGGACAACGGGCCGGACACCTCGACCGAGGCGGATTTCAGCCTGTACTATGCCGTGAGCACGGATCACGGTGCGTCCTTCACGAACATCCGGATGACCGGTATTCCCCACAAGCCCACCTTGGAGACGACACGGACCGGTCCCGGAGTTGCACCAGTTGCCAAGTGGCCTCCCGGGGAATACGCAGGAATTGCCTGCGACGGAGATACCGTCTGGATCGCGTTTGCGGGGACTTCGGATCTGGACATCAACCCGGACGGATCCACTCCGGACCAATCAGTGATTTTCGTCGTGAAGATCCAATATTGATGACACGCCGGAGGAGCCACGCTGCGAGAGACAGGAGGATGGACATGAATCGCAAGTTGGATCGACGGAGCACTGTGTTCGGGGTGATGGCTTTGACTCTGCTGTTGCTGCCGTGGGCGAAACCTCTCGGCGCCCAGAGCAGGCCAGCGGAGATGATTCCGGCCGGTCCCGCCGTGGCGTTCGTCGCGAATGACGGGCGGCTGGATGAGAGCGTGCGCTTCTTCGCACAGCAAGGCGGGATGCACCTGTTCTGCACCGACGATTCCCTGGTCCTTCAAGTGGTCGAGATCGATCGCGCGCCGTGGGAGAATCGCTTGAGGCTGTGGGACCAGCGCGGTCCCTCGGCCAAGGGACGGGCCCACACGATCGTCATGCGCTTTTCCGGCGCTCGGGACGACGCGCAGGTGGAGGGCTTGGAACAGGTTCCGGGCGTCCATCGCATTCGACGAGGTCCGAGTCAAGTGGGACGCATCCTGGATGCACCGGCTTATCGCACGGTGCGGTATGACAGATTATGGCCGGGTGTCGACCTGCTGGTTCACGCGGAACCCACCCGGCTCCAATACGACCTGCAGCTCGATCCCGGCGCCGATCTCGAGGGCCTCGTGCTCGAGTGTCAGGGCGCCGAGTCGATGCGGATCGAGCCGAATGGGGACCTGCGGCTCGAGACATCGCTCGGTCCGGTCTTTCATTCGGCGCCGAGCACGTACCAGATCGACGCCGCCGGAAAACGCTTCGAGGTGGAATCATCCTTTCGTCTCCTCGACGGGCAGCGTTTCGGCTTCTCCGTGCCGGACCGGGATCCCGCTCTGGCGCTGCTGATCGATCCCGGGCTCTCGTTCTCCAGTTATCTGGGCGGGTCTGCGATTGATGAAGCCGTAGGCGTTGCGGTGGATGACAGCGGGGCGATCGTCGTCGCAGGAATCACGATGTCGGCCGATTTCCCCACCGTGCCGGGCCCGATCAACTTTCAGGGGATGACCGATATCTTCGTCAGCAAGTTCGATTCGACCGCGTCCTCCCTGATCTTCTCGGTCGTGTTCGGCGGGAGTGGACGCGACGAAGCGGGGAATCTCGCGCTCGACACGGTGGGAGCGCCCTATGTCGTGGGCTTGACCGGGTCGGCGGACTTCCCGGTCACCGCCGGAGCGTTCGACACCACGTTCAACGGCGGCGGTCCGCCCTCTTCCGAGACGGATGGGTTCGTGACCAAACTCTCGCCTGTGGATGGATCGCTCATCTACAGCACCTATCTCGGTGGAGCCGCGCACGGGGACTGGTGCAGTGACGTGGCCGTGGATGGCACGGGGCGTGCTCACCTCGCCGGCGCGACCTGGTCCAGTGACTTTCCGACGACCGCAGGAGCGTTCCAGACGACCCTTGCCGGCGAAGGGGACGGGTTCGTCGCTGTCCTGGATTCTGCTGGAAGCGCGCTGGTCGCCGCGACGTTTCTCGGTGGGTTGGGCTCTGACCAGCCCGAGGCAATTGCCCTGCAGGAGTCCGGCGACATCGTCGTGGCTGGGCGGACCGGGGGCGATTTTCCGGTCGTGGCTGGTGGGTTCGATATGACGCCCAACGACAGCTTTCTAACGACTCTGGACGCGAGTCTTTCCAGCCTGAGAAGTTCGACCTTCCTCGGGGGGAGTTTCCTGGACTGGATCATGGACGTCGACATCGGGCCCGCGGGCTCCCTGCGCGTTGTCGGTTTCACGGAATCGTTCGATTTTCCGGTCACGAGCGGGGCGTTCGACTCGAGTTTCAATGGGTACGTCGATGGGTTCGTGGCCTGTCTCGATTCCTCTGCCAGCGAGTTGCTCTACTCGACGTATCTCGGTGGGCTGGACCTGGACATCGCCTGGCGTCTTCGAGTCGATGCGGTGGGACGGGCCAACATCGTCGGCTGGACGGCATCCCCCGACTTCCCGGTCGTGGACCACGCGGTCTTCCCCACCTTACCTGGCGGCGTCGCCGCGTTTCTCTCCCAACTGGGAGTTTCCGGGGGAACGTACAATTACGGGACGTTCTTCGGCGGCCCGGATTACACACGAGCAACTGGCATCGATCTGCGACCGTCTGGTGCGGTGATCGTCGGCGAGACCTTTCCTTCCTTGCCCACCACCCCCGGCGCCTTCGACACGACGTTCAACGGCGGTACCGACGCCTTCCTCGCTGCAATCGACGATCAGATCCAGGGCCTCGGCTTCGAGCTGCCCGGCGCGGCCGGGGCGCCGCTGATGGCCATGGACGGGTCCTTGGCCCCCGGTTCGTTGTTCGAGTACGTGGTGCGCAACGCGCATCCGAACAGCCTGGGGGCGCTGTTCCTGGGCACGTCCGCGGGCTTCTCGCCCTTGCGCGGTGGAATCCTGGTCCCGGTTCCTTCCCTCACCTTCTGGTTCACCACCTCGCCCCAGGGCGCCTTCTTCCTGCCGGGCACCTGGCCGCCCGCACTCCCCGGCGGACTGGTGCTCTACCTGCAGACCTGGATCCTCGATCCCACCGGCCCGGCCGGCGCCTCGGCGACCCAGGGCTTGAGCCTGACGGTTCCCTGAACGACGGAGTTCATACCCGGTTCATTTCATCACGTAGCGCTTGCGACGGAGTTCAGACCCGGTTCATTTCATCACCTGGCGGCGCGCAGCACACTCCCGAATCGTGTACCCTGCCCGCTCACCCACTCGTGACGCAGGACGAACCAGCGTGGCCTCCAAGCATCTCATCCAGCCAAGGACCCTGAAGGGGTTCAAGGACTACCTCCCCGCCGCGATGATCCCGCGCGAGTGGCTGATCGAGACCGCGCGCGGGGTCTACCGCAGCTTCGGCTTCAGCCCGATCGACACGCCGGCCCTCGAGTACGCCGAGATCCTGCTCGGCAAGGGGGGCGACGAGAGCGACCGCCAGGTCTATCGGTTCGTGCGCGGCCAGCGCGAGATCGCCCTGCGCTTCGACCTGACCGTGCCGCTGGCCCGCTTCATCGCGCAGCACGAGCACACCCTCGGCCTGCCGTTCAAGCGCTATCACATCGGGCCCGTCTGGCGGGGGGAGAACACCCAGCGCGGGCGCTACCGGGAGTTCACGCAGTGCGACTTCGACACGCTCGGCACCGACGGGATGCTGGCCGACGCCGAAACCGGGCTGGTGATCCATGAGCTGTTCCGGGCGATCGGCTTCGAACGCTTCACGATCCGGCTGAACAACCGCAAGGTCTTGAGCGGCCTGCTCGAGACCCTCGACCTGAAACAGCAGGCCGTGCCGGTCCTGCGGGCGCTCGACAAGCTCGGCAAGCTCGGCAAGGAGCGGGTGACGGAGGAACTCGTCAGCGCGGCCGGGGCCAGTCCGGCGCAGTGCCGGGCGATCCTCGAGTTCTCCGCCATCCAAGGCGGCCCGCGGGAGATCCTGGACGCGGTCGAACCGCGGGTCTCCGGCTCGCCGCTCGGCGCAGAGGGCGTGGCCCAGCTCCGCGAAGTCGTGGCCGGACTCGAAGCGGGCGGCGTGGGCCAGGACAACCTCCAGCTCGACCTCTCGATCGCGCGCGGCCTCGACTACTACACCGGCACCGTCTACGAGACCTTCCTCGGCGACCTGCCGGACATCGGCAGCGTCTGTTCCGGCGGGCGCTACGACGACCTGGCCTCGACCTACACGAAGTCGCACATCCCCGGGATCGGCGCCTCGCTGGGCCTCGACCGGTTGCTGGCGGCCATGGAAGAACTGTCGATGATCGAGCCGGTCGCCACTCCGGCGCCGGTCTTCCTGCCGTTCTTCTGCGCCGACCGGGGCCCCGACTACTGTCGTCTGGCGATGTCGCTGCGCCGGGCCGGCCTGGCCACCGAACTCTACCCGAACCCGCGCAAACTCGGCGAACAGCTCCGCTACGCCGGCCGCCGCGGTTTCAAGGTGGCCGTGATCATCGGAGAACAGGAGTGGGCCGACGGCACGTGTCAGCTCAAGCAACTCGAGAGCAAGGAGGAAGAGCGGCTGCCGGTCTCGGACCTCGTGTCCCGGCTGCTCGAGCTGCTCGCTCCCTGAGGTTCCGGACTCAAGGCCCGATCACGATCTCCAGCGCGTTCGAGAACGCCGTGCCCAGCGGTTGCGTCGGATCGACGATCCCGTACTGGGCGTAATAGGTCGCCGGACCGCTGCCGCCGTTCAGCGGGAACTCGATCCGGCCGTAGGCGTCGGTGACGTGCGGCGCGGCCACCAGGTAGGGGTTCGGCACCAGCATTCCGCCGCGCAGCGGCGTGGGCTGGTTGGAAAGGCCGAGGAACAACAGGGCAAAGGCATTCTGCGGAGCGTTCAGCAGCAAGCCCGTTGACTGCTGGCCGGCGCCCAGGCCCTGGCCGCAGATCGAGAACCGCGCGCCGCCCGGTCCGCCGAAGCCCAGATCGTTCTGGCAGACGGCGTCGCAGCCGTAGCGCGTGACCCGGAAGTCGTCGATCGCCGCCTCGACCGTCGACGGTCCGCCGAGATCGGAGGCCACGAAGCGCACGCTGACCTGGCTCGTCGGAACCACGAAGTCGCTGACCGTGAACTGGTGGTACAGCCAACCGCCGATCGTCTCCGGACCGCTCGGGCCGACCGTCTCCACGTTCGTCCAGGACGCGCCGCCGTCGTTGGAGATATCGATCACGAAGACGTCCTGCCCGGGGTTGTCCCCGTGCTGGTTGGAGTACCAGCGCCAGTAGCTGATCGACCCGTCGCCCAGCGAAAGATCGATCGGAGCGGAGGTCAGCGTGGTCGTGCCGGCATCGACGTCCGCCTCATTGACGTTCAGGCCGCCTCCCAGCCGCCCGTTGCCGGTCACGTAACACATCGTTCCGGGGTCCTCGGTGTGATCCTCGTCCGGCTGGGCGGTGGTGCCGAGCGGGTCCACGCGCGTCCAGATTCCGCGGGGCGCGGTGTCCCCGGGGGCGCCGACGATCCAGCCCGAGCTCTGCTCGAAATCCGTTTCGAGCAGCACGGTCTGGCTCAAGGCCGGGGTGGTCAGGTGGAGCGCGGTGGGCGCCGCCTCCGGCTCGGTCCAGGTCACGTTCGTGGTCGTTTGCGCGCTGAAGTAATACAGCACCGGAGTGCCGCAGGCGATCGGGGGCAGGACGGCCTCGTAGTTGCCGCCGCCCAACTGGACCAGATCGACCGTGACGAAACCGTTGCCGGCGTCGAAATGCAGTTTCTCGGTGCCCGGGCTGAGCAGGCCGGGAGCGGACTCGGTGATCTGCACCGCGATCGTCGCGCCGGCCGGGTCGACGAGCTCGGGAGCGCCGTTTTGAATGACGAACGAGACATCCGCCGGATGCTCGCGCCAGACGAACAGGCCCCGCTCCAGGTCGCTGCCGATGATCGTGCCGCTCGGAAAGTAAGGGAACACGCTCCACAGGCCGTTGAACTTCGGCTGGTCGTCCAGTGGAAAGGTGTCGAACCAGGCCACCTGCACGGGATGCACCGGATCGGTCGCGTCGAAGACGCGCAAACCGCTGCGGTAGTTCGCTTCATAGATCCTGTTGCCCAGCGTGTAGAGATTGTGATCGATCGCGCTGGATCCGGAAGTGAAGGTCGAGACCTGCGCGGGAGAATTCAGGTTCGACACGTCGATCACCCGCGTGGTGGTCGGCGTGCCGTAGATCATCTCGTCCTTCTCGTCGTTGATGTACAGGTAGTTGCGGTCGGGCGAGAGCCAACCCTGATGCGAGTACTGGTTCTGGCTGTAGTAAAAGCGCTGGATGAGCTGGAGGTTCGACTTGTTGGTCACGTCGAGGATGTCGACGCCGGCCGACCCGCCGCCCGCGCCCCATTCGGAAAAGCAGAACGCGATCTGCCGGCCGGCGTACGGGCCCGTGGTGTAGGTGACGACCTGGGCGTCATGGACGTAGCGGTCGTTCCACGACGCCACGTAGGCCGGATTGGCGGGATTCGCGAGCGAGTAGATCCGCAGTCCGTTCCGGGAGGAATCGCCCCCGGTCCGGTAGAGAAAACCGGACGTCTCATCGATCGCCACATTGTGGGTTTTGGAGGTCCCGGGCGTGTCGACCGTGTTGACCAGGGTGACGACGCCGTTATCGATCTGGGAGAGATCGGCGACCTGGATGCCGTCGCCGCCTTCGCTGACGTAGTAGGCGTGGTCCTGGTAGATCTTGATATCCCGCCAGAGACTGGGGACCGCGGGCAACACCGCCACGATCACCGGCTGCCCCGGGTCGGTGACTTCCACGACGCCGACGCCCCGCTGGAGTCCGATCAGGGCGTACTCCCGGCCCGACGGCGACACGTAGCCCCAGCAATCCGAGCCGCTGGCGTGCACCCCGAAGGTCCCGAGCGAGACCCAACCCATCAAGCTGATCCCCTGCGAAAGAAACGGCGCCGAGCTCGAGCCGGTCCGACCGGACAGCATTGGCGTGGCAAACGGCGACCGCCGGTGCAGGTCGAACAGCGGATCGTCGTGGCCGGCGGCTGCCGGCACGAACAGGCCGAAGTGGGCGAAGAGGGCGAACGGGGCGACGGTGAACAAGGCGGCGGCGCGGGGCAGGCGAGCTTCCATGCGGGACTCCGGTCAGATGGGCTGAATACGACGCGGTACAGCATACCGCGTCGCCCCGATTCCAGTCGTCTGCAGTCTTCTACAGAGTCGTCCCCTACTTCTGGGTGAAGCTGAAGACTCCCTCGGTGATCGTCTGGTTCGGGCCGCCTTGCGGGTCCTTGAACCCCGCGTAGGTGCCGCTGATCACGACCTTGTTGCCCGACATGCCGACCTGGGCCAGGCCGTAGGCCAGCCAGTAGACGTCGCCGTTGGAGACGATCCTCAGCCGGTTCAGGTTCGTGCCGAAGTCGACCTGCGCGTCGGCCCGCGAGTAGCTGCCGACCAGCGGATTGAACGTCGGCAGGTTGATCACGAAGGTCTCCGGGCTGGTCTCTGGAGCGATCAGGTCGCCGAGCGGCGGCATCAGCTCGGGCTGACCGTCGGCCTTGTGGGACATCTGCGCCGTGTACGTGCCGTGGAGCGAATCGGGCGGAGGGGGCGGCTGGGCGGTGTACCCGCGCAGGCCGAAGACCGCCGTGATCGAGTCATTGTCGGTCTGGGACACCAGGTTCGGCTCGACGAACAGCGGCTCGCCGATCTCACCGTCAGGCGTTGCGGGGAAGGCGTAGACCTCGAGCGCCTGGCTGGCCAGCAGCGGGTACCAGCGCGTCAGGATCAGCTCGTCCCGGCCGTCGCCGTCCATGTCGATGCGGCTGACCGAGAGGTTGATGCCGTTGTCTTGCGGCGTGATGTCTTCATCCGAGAGGATCGGGTCGCCGGTCTCCCCGCCGAGCGTGGCGGGCGGTTCGAAGACCAGAAGCCGGTCGGCGCCGCCCAGAACGGGTCGGCGCAGGACGACCAGTTCGCTCCGGCCGTCCCCGTCCACGTCCGCGCCGGTGGCCGCCACGTTCGCGTCGTAGTGGACCAGGCCGAAGGAGTCGTCCGAGGCCACGACTTTTTTCAGCTTTCCATGGCCGCGCTTGCGCGGCAGCTTGCGGATCTCGAGGCCGTGCGTGCCGCCGGCCCATTCGCGGATCACGAAACACTCGTCCCGGCCGTCGCCTTCCAGGTCCAGAGCGCCGATCAAGAGGATCCGGCCGTCGCCCTCGGGGGAACCCAGCGTGCGCTTCTTGGAGCTGGCCACGAACCGCCCGGTGCTGCCGTCCAGCGAAAGCGGCGGCTGGTAGATGCGCATCTGCAGATCCGGGCCCCGCCGGGTCGGCTTCAACCGGACCAGCGCGATCTCGTCCGATCCATCTCCCTCGAGGTCGGCGCTGAAGACATGCAGGGTCGGCTTGTTGCCGCCCGCGTTCTCGAACGTCAGGTCGCTGGCGACGGGCTGCCCCAGCGTGCCCTCGAGCGTTCCGGCGGGCAGATAGGCGAAGAGCGATTGGGGCCATTTCGGGCGGTTGTGATCGGCCCGCACGACCACGGTCGGATTCCCGTCGGCCGGCAGCCCGAACAATGCGATCAGCATCCAGCAAGAGAGATTCATGCGTCCAGCCAGTCACCCCGGGGGAGGCGATGGGAGGGGGGTGGGGACAGAGTGCTTGCTTTCACAAGGGCGAAGAGAAACCATACACGAAATGTCCAAGCTGCGGCAAATCTATGATGAAGTCGCCCGGATTCACCGGGACGGAGGGGCGGTCGCGCTGGCGACCGTGATCGGGACCCGGGGCTCCACTCCGGGCAAGGCCACCATGAAGATGTTGATCCGTCCGGACGGCAGCTCGGTGGGCTCGGTCGGGGGCGGTTGCGTCGAAGCGGAGGTGCTGGAACGCTCCTTCGAGGTGCTCCGCTCCGGGTTGTCGCAGCGAGTCCAGGTCGAGTTGAACGAGGCCGACAATCCCGAGACCGGGCTGGTCTGCGGGGGCCATATCGAGATCTTCATCGAGCCGATCAGCATGCCCACGATCATCCTCTTCGGCGCCGGCCACGTGGCCCGGGCCATCTGCAACTTCGCCGCGCCGGCCGGTTTCCGGGTGGAGGTGTGGGACGATCGGGAGGGCTTCGCCACCTCGGAGCAGTTTCCCCTGGCCACGGTCCGGCGGACCCAGCCCTTCGCCGAGGCGGCCCGGGAACTCCGCGTCGGGCCCGACCGGTTCGTGTTGATCATGACCCGCGGGCACCGGCAGGACCTCGAGGTGCTCCGGGCCCTGGCGGCGAACCGGATCGATGTGCCCTATCTGGGGCTGATCGGGAGCAAGTCGAAGTTCCTGACGCTGAAGAAGCACCTGCTGGCGGAGGGAGTCGAGGCATCCTTCCTGGAGCGTGTCCGGACTCCGATCGGATTGCCGATCGGGGCCCAGACCGCCGAGGAAATCGCGATCTCGGTGCTGGCCGAATTGATCCAATTGCGCCGGCTCGGCCCGTCATCTTGACCACCGTCGGCAACCTGACTAGAGTCGGACGCCGTGGCTATCTACAGCCCGTGGATCCCGATGTGGCGAACCCGGACGGCGCCCGGCCGTTCACTCCGCGCAGAGCCCGAGATGAACCTCCCGAGGACCGTGAGTCATGCGTAAAGTGATTTTTGTATTGGTGTTGGGTACGTGCTGCGGAGCCCCGGCGGCGGTCCGGGCGGACACGATCAAGTTCGTCGACGGCCGGCGGGCCGTGGGCAGCGTGACCGTGACCGACGAGACCTTGCAGAAGGTCGAGTACCGGAGCACGCACATGCGCCAGATGCAGTCGTACCCGGCGGATAATGTCTCCGAGGTGATCTACACCGAACCTCCGGAGGAGTACGAACTCGCTCAGGAGAACCTCGAGCTGCAGGCCTTCGAGGACGCGGCCAAGTTCTTCAAGCTGGCGGCCACCGACGCGTCCCGCCAGAAGGGGCTGGCGGCCAAATGCCTGTTTCTGGCGGGTGAGGCGTACCGTCGCGGGGGGCTGGTCGACCAGGCCGTCGAGACCTTCGCCGACCTGATCCAGAGCCAGCCCGAATCGCGCTACGTTCCGTATGCCTCGCTCCAGCGCGGGATGGCTTTGGCGCAGTCGGGAGACGCCCGGCGGGCCAAGGCGGCCTTCGAGAGCCTGAAGACGGAGGCCGCTTCGAACGGTTACGGCGATCGCTGGGGTTTCGAGGCGGATCTCCAGATCGCGGTCCTGGGCGAGAAGGAGAACCCGACCGGCGCACTCGAGACCTACCAGCGGCTGGCCGGCGCCACCGAGAACAGATTCCCGTCGGTGTCCAACCAGGCCAAGCTGCGGATCGGGCGGGTCTTCGTGGCCACCGGGCAGTTCGAGAAGGCCCAGCAGTTCTTCCGGACGATTCTCGAGAATCGGGCCGCCTCCAGCCGCGAGATCGTCGCCGGTGCCTACAACGGCCTGGGCAGCGCGCTCAGAAACGACGCGAAGGCCACTGAAGCGGATCTGAAGGAGGCGCTCTACCATCATCTGCGGGTGATCGTGTCCTATCCCGATGTGGTCGGCGAGCAGGCGGAGGCGCTGTACTCGGCCGGCAAGTGCTTCCAGCAAATTCCTGGAGAAGATTCCCTCAACCGCTCACGGCTGCTGCTGTACCGATGCATCAACGAGTATCCCGACTCGCCATGGGCGCTGGAAGCCCAGAAGGGGTAGCGGCGCCACCCGCCGGAGATCGTTTTTTCGGCCGGGCCAATCAAATCGGTTACACGTTCGTGCGGCTGTTCGCCCTGGCGGTCATCAGGCCCTACTTCCGGATTCGTCTCGAGGGCCGGGAGCACCTGCCCGACGAGGGCCCCTGGATCGTGGCCCCGAATCACCGTTCCTATCTCGATCCGGTCGTCTTGCAGACGCCGATCCGGGGGCACCGGCTGATCTTCCTGATGACCCGCAGCTGGTATGACCGCCGGTTCCTGAAGCCGTTCTTCCGGCTGATGAAGTGCATCCCGGTCGAGGACGAGGCCCGCAATCGCAAGGCGCTCGAGCAGGCGGTCGCGGTGCTGCGCCGGGGCGTTCCGGTCGGCATCTTTCCCGAGGGTCAGCTCAGCCGGAGCCCCGAGCTGGGTCATTTCTCTCCGGGAGTGGCCTCGCTCGCGCTGCGCACCGGCGTGCCGATCGTTCCGGCGGGCATCCTCGGCACCGAGCGCGCGCTGCCCAAGGGCAAACTGCTTCCCAGGCCCTGCAAGGTGATCGTCCGCCTCGGTCCGGCGCTCTGGCCCCTCAGCGGAGAAGCGGCACGGGGCTTGTCGCGGCGCGACATCCTGGATGATCTCACCCGGCGGCTGAAGGCTGCCGTGGAGTCGCTGCTCTGATCCGATGCGATTTCAGATTCCCGGGTACACGATCGCTTCGCCTGCGTTCTCGCCTGCACTTCTCGAAGAAACGGAGGCGGCTGGTGAGCGTCGAAAACGAGATCGGCTGGGTGGTGAGCGCACGTTCCGGAAACCGCCAGGCCTATGAGCGCCTGGCGAATCTCTATTATCAGCCGCTGGTGCAAAGGGTGCGCCGGCTTCTGGGCGACTATCACCTGGCCCAGGACGTGGCCCAGGAGGCGTTGCTGCGCGCACACACGGGACTGCACTCGCTCGACGATCCCGGCCACTTCGGGCGCTGGCTGTTCCGCATCGGACGCAACATCGCGGTCGACCGCGTCCGCCGGTTGAAGCGCTCCCAGGAGCTGGAACTGCTCGAGCCGCAGGATCTGGATCGCCACCCGTCGGTCCGTGAGCCGCCGGCCGCGGAAAAGCACGTCCTGCCCCGGTCGCTCGCGGCCCGCCAGCTCTGGTCGGCGGTGACGAGCCTGCCGGCCCGGGATCAGCGCATCCTGCTGCTGCGCTTCGGCCGCGGCCTGAGCCAGCGCCAGGTGGCCGAGGAGTGCGGCCTGAGCCTCGCGGTGGTCAAGGTCGCCCTGTATCGGGGCCGCGCCCGACTCGCGCGGCTGCTGCAGGCCGCCGGGAAGATCGGGGTCTAACAGCCCGTCGAAAAACTGTGCGACGCCCAGCCGGCCCCTCGCGGCCGATCTCCGCGTTGCACAGAACTCCCCGTATCCACCAATACGCCTCGTCCTGAGCGCCTTGATCTCGACCACGATAGTCTCGGCTGTGCATGGCCCATTTTTTCGACGGGCTGCTAAGCGCGGGCTCTCCCAAAAACCGCGGCGATTTCCGTGCGGGCATCTATCATGGGTTCCTTCGGCCAATGCGCGGAGTTCCTG
>Ga0326597_10005528_pt1 | contig 17509 bp, 13 predicted proteins | sample RVTome_12_FD_203789 | JGI IMG/M metagenome (GOLD analysis project Ga0326597, IMG submission 203789) | Soil microbial communities from uranium-contaminated site in the Upper Colorado River Basin, Wyoming, United States - RVT100D185 | ecosystem: Environmental > Terrestrial > Soil > Contaminated >... | reverse complement strand
CCGCCACCGCCGGCTCGCCCTGCACCCCACAGGTGAACGGCGGCAACCCCGAAAATCCCTCCGGCCTACTGTCCCAACAGGCTTTGCCGCGGCCGCAGAAAATCAGAGCCGACGATCAGGGACTTGCAGTGGAGGTCACAGCACCGAGCGCGTTCCCGCCGCCATTTGCAAGGCTCGATCCAGGGTCAGCAAGGCGAGTTGCCGGCGCCGGGCGAGACACAGGTAGGCCGCGTCGTAAAGGGTGAGGTCGCTCTCACGCGCGACATTCCATGCCTGGCCCCACGTCACCATGGCTATCTCCATGGGCCACGAGTCGAGCTCGGCAAGACACGTGCGCGCCGTCTCCCATCCCAGCTCCTTGCGCAACACCTTCTTCCGCGCGACGTTGGCCACTTCCAGCTCGAAGAGCTGTGGAACAACGAGCCCCCCTACCTGGAACAGGTGGCGGCCTACCATTCACTGTCAGGCTCGCGAAACAGGACGGCCGCCGCCGCCGATGCATCGCGGACGCAGCGGTGCTTCACCGTGCATCCCGGTCCGCACGAACGATGTTTTGTGCGGTACCCAGCGTGCGAATACCTCGGGCGCGGGCCTTGCGATAGCTCGCAGCGAAGGGGTTGTCCCCTGCCCCCTCCGCCAGCTCATCGGCGCGGGCCACCCGCAGGAGGTCGAGGATCTCGGCGTTGACACTCTGGCCGTGCCTCGCGGCCCGCGATCGGAGCCAGTGCAGGGTGTCGTCGTCCAGGCGACGCAGGGTCAGATTGGGCATGGTGATGCGCTCCTTTGCCGGAATGACAACCGTGATCTCACGGAGACCATAGCCGTGATATCACTGGTCTCCCTTCCTCACCGTATTTTTCCCCGCCGACGGGCGGCTGGTTTTTCGTGATCCGCAGAGGTCGCAGATGTGCGCAGATCGCTTCATCGACTTTGTGGGCGCGCGACCAGTCGCGGGGTGTAGACGAACCGCTTGTACTCGAGGCGTGGGGCGCCGAAGTTGAGGAGGAGGCCACGGGTCATGCCGGATGCCTTGAGGTAGTGGATCACCTACGCCTGCTCGAGGGTCGTCAACGCAGCGAGCGCCTTCAGCTCGACAATCACGTCTCCGTAACAGACGAAATCGGCTCGGTACGCACAGGGCAGGGCTCGCCCCCGGTACCGCACCTCCAAGGCAACCTCTCGCTGCCAGGGGATCCCGCGTTCGCTCAGATCGACCGCGAGCGCCTCCTGGTAAACCGCTTCCAAGAACCCATGCCCCCAAGCTCCTGGTGCACCGCCATCGCCGCACCGATCACCGCATCAGTCTGAGAGGATCAGCGGAAATAGCGACTGGCTCTGGAAAGACGCCGTCTGTAGGGCGGGCTTCAGCCCGCCGGACGCCATACCCTCTTGCAATGACGGTATCGGCCGGTTGAAACCGGCCCTACAAATCGGCGCCATGCCCACCCGAGAGAGCGCTGTGCCTTATTTCCGCTGATCCTCTGATGACCGTTGTTATCTGCGGCCATCCGTGTCATCGGTGGATGCAAGAAGGGGGTATCCACCGAACGCGGACTGCTACCTGCCGCCCTCGTCCGGCGCGGTGGCGTGGATGAGTTGCACGGCCAGGTCGTAACGGTCGCCGATGCGCCCCTCCGTGCCGCTCTCGAGGTCGCGGAAGGTGAGGTCGGCGTGGGCCACCGGTACGCCCTGCTCGTTCACCGGTTGATGGCAGGCGCCGCAGCGGATCGGGCCGTGAGAGGCGTCCGGGTTGAGGCTCGCCGCCTGGGCGTAGGTGGTGGGGTCGACCGTGGGGGTGACCGGATAGAGGCCGTGGATCGACTCGTGGCACGCCTGGCAGGTGAGGCCCGCGTGGCCCTTCGCGTAGCGCATCAGCGAGTACTTGCCGGGCTGGTTGATCGGGAAGGCGACCCCCCCCTGGCCCTCCACGAACGGCGCCTTGTGGCAGTCGGCGCAATGGGGCTCGCCGGCGGCGAGCCAGTAGTCGCGGCCATCGCTGGCGGCGTCGTAAGAGGCGGCGACGCCGCCGCGGTCGGCGTGGGCGGCTACCCGGCCGGGATCGGCGTCGAGGAGGGTGATGCTCGGATCGCCGTCGCCGTCGATCGCCACCACCGGGGCGCCGTCTTCCGTGGCGATGACGGCGATGTCCGGGGCGGTGCGCGCGCCGATCGGCGCCCAGGTGGCGGGCGTGGCGCCGCGGTCGTGGCGGGTCGCGGGATCCAGCTCCACCCGCGGATCGAGGAGGCGGGTGAGCTGCGCCACGGTCAGGCCGAGGCCGGCCGCGATCGCCTCCAGGGAGTCGTCGCGCAGGGTCTCCTCCGGTGCCGGGGTGAAGGCGCCGCCGGGCCGGAGACGGTCGCTCTGGTAGAGGAGGCGGGCGACCGGCGAGTGGCAGTTGGTGCACCACAGGCCGCGGAACGTGTCCCCCAGGCCGTCGCCGTCCTGGTCCTCACCGGCGCGCGAGACATTGGCCTGCAGCCAGCGGCCGATGGCATTCAGGTGCTCCGGCGTGCCGGCGCCGTCCTGCTCCTTGCCCGGATTGCTGTGCACGTCGCGGCCCACGAAGCAGCCCCCGGCGGCGTCGCGATTGTCGCCGCGGGCGAAGGCGTTGCGGCCCTCGGGCGTGATGGGGAACGCCTCCAGGCCGCGGTCGTAGCGATGGGCCGGATGGCAGGCCTGGCAGGAGGCGCCGCGTCCCTCGGCATCCGGCATCGGCCGGGTCACGAGGTGGCGATGGTGTAGGGCCTCCGTGAGGGGGGGGATGACCAGGGTCGGCACCGAGACGGGCCCGGTGGTCGCACCCACCGCGCGGAGTGGGAGGTTGCGATCGTTGCGGTGCGGAGCCCGGGCGGCGGCGCGCAATCGTCCGAGGTAGTCGGCGAAGACCGGGCCGGTGCGCGCCGGCCGCAGCTCCGCCACCACCGCCCGCCGGCCGGCTTCCGGCCGGTAGCCGAGGTCGCGGTTGGCGTAGTCGACCACGGCGAAGTGATCCACCCGGCTCGCCTCCGAGAGGTCCGCGAGCAACGTGCCCGCGGCATCGATCGCCACCACGCCGCCGGCGGTCAGCACGCCGACGACGTTGTCGGCATGGCACTTCTGGCACAGCACCGGATCGCGGCCGAGACGGTTGCCAGAGCCAGTAGAGTTGCCCACCGACAGGGCCACGAAGTCGGTGCCGTGGTGGGCGTCGTGGAGGCCGAGAATGGAGATCGCCGCGCCCTTCAGGCCGGCCATCCAGGTCGACGCGCCGACCGAGAGCCAGTAGGCCCGCTCCATGGCGACCAGCTCCGGAAGCTCCCGTGAGCGTTCGCCGACGCGCACGAGCACCGGCGCTCCGTCTGCGTCGGACCGGTTGGGCGAGTAGTGGTCCGCGTCGTCGTCGCTCAGGGCGTGGCAATTGGCGCAGTTGGGGACGTCGATGGGCTCGGTGCCGGTGTAGGTGACTGGCCGGCCCTCCGGATCCAGGACCGTGGCCCCGGTCGCTCCGTCCACCAGGGTCACCCGCGCCACCTGGAAGGGTTGGGCATCGGTCTCCTCGATGGCGTGGAAGGGTTTGCCGAACTGGCCCGAATCGAGGAACGGCGTGAGCGGCAGCCCCAGGGCCTCCCAGAGGCCGGGGTTGGTGAGGACGATGGGGGTGTTGTCGAGGACTGGAGACTTGGTCCAGACCCGGGTGCCGCGGTCGCCGCTGTTGCGCAGGTACATCGCCTGGCCGCGGCGCGAGGAGAGGCGCTGGCCCGCCGGGCCGGCGTCCCGGGGCACCGTGATGTCCCGCCCCAAGACCGTCTTGTCCCGGTCGAGGATCTTCCCTTCGCGGTTGCCGCCCGCCAGGTCGTCGTAGATGTACAGGTGGGTCCAGTAGGCGTTGGCGACCACGTCGCCGGGATCCATGGAGCGGCCGTTCCCGTCGATGTCGTATGCCGCTTCCCAATAAAGCAGCTTGGCACCCTCCGAGTAGGTGTTGTCGTCGAAGCCGTAGTGCAGGCGAAGGCGGCGGCCCGTGTCGGGCTCCACGAGGACGGTGGGGTCGTCCGGGGCGTGTTGGTCGAGGAGCAGGGGCGGTACGCCGACCCGGACCACCTGTGCCTGGATCGAGTTGTAGGGCGGCAGGATGCAGCAGTATGAGAAGTCGAAGCCGGTGCAGTGCATCCCCAGCTCGTAGTGGATGAAGATGCGGTAGTCGGAAACCGCGGCACTCGGTGCCGTGGTTTCCGATGGGACCGGGGGCTCACCCCCCCGCCGCTCGCAGCCGCCGCCCAGGACCATCAGCAGCGTGATGCCCACGGTTACCAGGCCGACCCTTTGCATGGCAGGGCATGCCTTGTTTGGGGATGATCTGCCGCCCCCCGGTGTTCGTCGCCGCCACGCACGGTGGCTACCGACCTCCCTCTCCCTCTGGGGGAGGGCCGGGGAGGGGGCATTGGGTAGGAGCACGGTGCTTGGCCTGACGCCCGCCCCCTGCACCCCTCCCGGAGGGAGGGGGGACGTGCACCGGGCGCGTGGCGGGACGCCTTCTCTTTCGCTGCGGGAGAGAGACCGGGGGGGAGGTGGCATCGGGTTCATTCGCCGCGCTCCAACGCCGCCAGATGGCGGCCGGCCTCGCCGTGGCCCGCCGCCGCCGCGAGGCGGTAGTGGTCGCGGGCGGCGTCCCGCTGGCCGCGCTGCTCGGCGATCTGGCCCAGGCGGAAGTGGCCATCGGCACGCCGGGTCCCGTCCCCGTCGCGTGTCGCGAGGTACGCCTCGAAGGCGTGCTGCGCCGCCTCCAGGGTGCGGAAGCGGTCGGCATCGTTGCGCTGGTGCGGGGCCATCGCCAGCAGGGTCAGCCCCTGCTCGTAGTGCGGCCAGGCGATGGAGCGCACCTGGAAACGGAGCCGGGAGAAATACTTGGCGGAGCGGGAGAGGTGGAGCATGGCCTCTTGTGAGGTGGCGGCCTGCTCTCCCGAGCGGCGTTCCGCCCAGCCTACGGACCAGAAGGCCAGGGGATGACGGACCTCGTCCCACGCCGCGCCCAGGGCGAGCACGCCCTGCCAGTCGCCCTCCTCGCGCGCCGCATGGGTGGCCAGGATGCGCGCCGTCCCCGCCAGGCGGCCGCCACCGGCGGCGCCCTCCTCGAACGCCTGCCGCGCGGCAGCGAGATGTTCCTGCCCGTCCCCGACGCACCAGCGGGCGAAATGATCGGCGCCGATCCCGAGAAGTACGTCCGGTTCCCCTGCTTGCCGCCGCTCGACCTTCGCCGCCGCCTTGCGCCATCGCTCGGCGGAACGCTTCTCGCCCCGCAATGTCGCCGCTGCCGCGAGGGTCCGCAGCCCGAGGGCGCGCCACAGCGCCGGTCCCGGAACATCGCGTCCTTTCAGGGCCTCCGCCAAACCCGGCAGGGCCTCCGCGGTGAGGGTGTGGAGCTCCGCTGGCGACCGCCCCAGCAGCAGATCGGCACCGCCCATGGCGGCCATCACCACTAGTCGCTCCAGGGGATGCTCCCGGGCGGCATCGGACCGCAGCCGTTCGCCGAGAAGTCTGTGCTGGTGGGTCTCCAGGAGGTAGAGCCACTCTCCGAGCTCGTCCCGTTGCGCGGCCGCCGGACCACACCACGCAAGGACCATCGCCACCAGAGCGTTTATGAGAAAGGGCACGGACGCAACATGATGACCCCCACGGCCGGCGCCCCACCGCCGGCGCCAACCCACATCTCGGGCGGTCCCACTCCTGCGCATGCCGACCAGCCACCGCCGGGACCGGCGGGATCAGCTCCCCTGAGTGTGATCGGCCGCTTCCGCGCCATCCCGATCCCCGGGAATGGCCACGAAGGCGGGATCCACCACCGGCTGGAGCTCTCGGGCGAGGGCCTGAAGGTGGGCTTCCAGACGCTCCTCTCGCACCTTGCGTAGGAGCAGGGGCCGGGCCGCGGCAAGGGGCCGTACGTACTCGGGCTTACGGCCGAGGACCCGCAGGACGTACCAGCCGTTGCTGCCTTCGACCGGGCCGCCGACCTCACCCTCTATCAGGGCGAAGGCGGCCTCTTCCAGGGTCGGCTCTCCTTTGCCGCGGGCCACCCAGCCGAGGACCCCGAGATCTTCTTGAGCCGAGGGAACGATGGAGTGGCGTTGGGCCAGGAGGTTCAGGTTGGTACCGCCGCGGGCCTGGGTGGCGATGCTCTCCGCCAGGTCTCGGTCCTCGACCACGACGATCTGGAGGCGGATCTTCTCCGGGAGAGTCGTGACGTCCTTGCGTTCGGCATAGAGGCCCTGCAGCTCGTCGTCGCTGGGGGTGAAGCGATTCCGCGTCGCCTTGAAGTGGGCGGCGGCCAAGGCAATCATCCGGAAGTCGGAGAGGTCCTGGCCCTGGTGTTTTGCGCGTGCCTGGTACGGGGCGAAGAGCTTGAGGAACTCGGGATCCTCCGCGACTCCCGAGCGCAGGGCATCCAGGTACATGAGCCTGCGGTCCACGAGAGGTCTGAGGATGCTGAGCTTGAGCCGCCGCCCCTCGGCACCCTCCAGGTCGGCACCCGCGAGTGGCGAGCTCATCCAGGCCTCTTTGAACTCCCCGTAGGTGATGACCTGATCGGCCACGCGGACGATCACATCCCCGTCCTGCCAGTCGGTGGCGCGGGCCAGGCACGGATACAGCAGGCCGAGGGTGGCCAGCACCAAGGCGGTTCGCGGGAAAGACAGCCCATCACTCAGACGCATGGTGCAACGCTCCGTTCCCAGGGGGGCCGAGCCCCGATTCGCGAGGAGGGTTATTACAACAATGGGGGGTGAACAAGCATGACGAAAAAGGGGGAAGGGCTACGGCCCTTCCCCCTGTTCACGGCCTCACCCTCGGGAGGCCAGATCAAGCCTCAGAGGGTCTCCATGTAGGCGCCGAGGTCGGCGATGTCGGAGGCGGTCAGGGGCGTACAGAGCGCCGGCATCGTCCCGCTACCATCGCAAGAACTCTGCAACTCGGTCGCCCCGAGGCCCGCGACGGGCGGAAACGATCCCACACCCTCGCCACTCGCGCCGTGGCAGGTGGCGCAGTTGTTGCTCGTATAGAGGGAGGCGCCATTGACCGCATCGGCACCGTCGCCACCACCCAGTGTTTCGAGGTACGCGCCGAGGTCGGCGATGTCGGAGGCGGTCAGGGGCTCACAGAGCGCCGGCATCGTCCCGCTACCATCGCAAGCACTCTGCAGCTCGGTCGCCCCGAGGCCCGCGACGGGCGGGAACGATCCCACACCCTCGCCACTCGCGCCGTGGCAAGTGGTGCAGTTGTTGCTCGTGTAGAGGGAGGCGCCGTTGGCCGCATCCGGTTCGCCATCGCCACCATCGCCACCATCCCCGCCCTGCAGGTCGGCGATCTCCTCGGCGGTGAACGACTGGAAGTGGGAGGTTGCCGCGCCGCCGTTGTCCCCGGCGTTCGCGTGGATGAAGATCACCGCGTCCTCGTAGGTGGTGATGCTCGCCGGAAGGATGGTGGGCACATCCTCGCCATCGAGCTGCTTGAGGCCCGTGTGGCAGCCGGCACACTTGACCGGACCGTGGCTACCGTCGGGATTGAGGGCCGCCGCCTGGTCGTAGGTGGTCGGGTCGACGGTGTTGCCGTCGGCGTCCGCGAATACCGGATAGAGGCCGTGGATCGACTGGTGGCATGCCTGGCAGGAGAGGCCCGAGTGGCCCTTGGTGTAACGCATGTTGGAGTATTTGCCCTCGCCGTTGATCGGGAAGGCCACGCCTCCCTGCCCTTCCACGAACGGCGGCGCGTGGCAGTCGGCGCAGTGCGGGGAGCCGGGGGAGATCCAGTAGTCGCCGCCGTCGCTGGCGGCGTAGATCGGCGCCGGACCGATGCCGGTGGCCGCTGCCAGCCCGTCGTACTTGTCAGCGCTGACATTGGGGTCGTGATGGTAGACGTTGACGATGATGTCGCCGTCGGCGTCCAGGGCGATGTGACCGGTCACCGGGTTGGAGACGAAGGTCAGCTCCGTGTCCGCAATGCCGTTGCGGGTACCGGTGACGCCGTCGCCGAAGTCCGCATCGCCGAGGATCGGCTCGCCGGTGGGGGTGTTCCCTGGGTCCGCCGGGTCGTAGACCTTGCCGCTGACGAACTGGAAGTCGGAGAGGGCGATGAAGTCGGCACCACCGCCGGTGAGGATCGGAGCACCGGTGGCGTACAAGCCGTCGCCGTTGCCGTCCAGGCCGACGCCGTAGCGGGTCGCTAGCGGCGCCCACGGCGCCACGGTGAAGTCGCAATCCTCGGGACTCGTCATCGTGTCCGGATCGACGCCCTCTGCGCACACGACCCCACCGGCCTCCTTGGCCGCCGGCGTCTCGCCGTCACCCCGCGGGTCGATCATCGAATGGATGGTCGCCTCGGTCACCCCGAGCTCCGCGGCGAGGTCCGCCAGGGTGTCGTCGCGCAGGGTGTGGCCGGGATCGGGATCGAACGCCTCGCCCGGCGCGAGGTTATCCGCCTGCCACAGCACGCGGGAGAGCTGATTGTGGCAGTTGGTGCACCAGATCCCCTTACCGGAGTCTCCCTGGTCGCTGGCGTCCTCGAAGACGTTCGCCGACAGCCACTGGCCGACCGCGGTCAGGTACTCGGCCGTTTCTACGCCGTCGACGTCCTTGCGGGGGTTGGAGTGGACGTCGCGGCCGACGAAGCAGCCACCGGCGGCATCGCGGTTGTCACCGCCGGCAAAGGCGTTCTGGCCGTCCGGGGTGATCGGGTAGCCGTCCAGCGACCGATCGAAGCGGTGCGCCGGGTGGCAGCCCTGGCAGGATCCGTCGCGCCCGCTGGCATCGCGGAAGTTGGCCTTGGGCGCCGTGATGTGGTTGAAGTGCATCGCTTCGGTGAGGGGTGGGATCACCACCGTGGGGGCCTCGGCAATGGCCAGGGAGCGGCCGGGCAGGTTCCTATCGTTCTTCCAGGTACCGGCAGCCGGATCGCTGAGGATGAACGAGGTCCGCGCCGTAGCCAGCCGGTCCGCGTATTCTCGGGCCGCGATCACCGGATTCAGCTCCGCGACCACCCGGCCGCGGCCCAGGCCCAGGGTGGTGCCATCGGGATGGTCGCCGCCGAGCTGGATGAGACCCTCGTGACCGTTGTCCGCATCGCTGTAGTCGACCACCAACCACTGGCCGGTGGGGTCGTATGGCGCGCCGTTCATGGTTGCCTGCCCGGCGGGTACATCGTCGCCGAACACAATGACCGCGCCGGCGAGCACGCCGATGACGTTGTCCGCGTGGCACTTCTGACACAGCACCGCGTCGCGGCCGGTGCGGTTGCCGGTGCCGGTCGAAGTATTGACATACTTTTGCAGGAAGCGGGTGCCGTGCTCGACGTCGTGCAAAGAGAGGATGGAGATCGCCGCGCCCTTCACCTCCGAGAACCACTGGGTCGCCCCCTGGGCCTGCCAGTAGGCCATCTCGGCCTGGACCATGTGGTCGAGGGTGACGGCGTTGCCCGCATCCGGGTGGCCGGCCGCAAACAGAGAGTTGCCTCCCGCGGTGCCGTCGTCCGTGTAGTAGACGTCGCCGGTGGGGGAGCGGTCGGTCCCCACGGCGCCGGCGTGGCAATTGGCGCAGTTGGGAATGTCGATGGGCTCGGTGCCGGTACGGGTCACCGGGTTGCCCTTGGAGTCGAGGATGGTGGCGTGGGTCTCCGCGTTCACCAGGGTGACCCGGGCCACCTGGTAGGGCTGGATGTCGGTCTCATCGAGGGCCAGGAAGGACTTGCCCGCCACCTCGCTGTCGAGGAAGGAGGTCAGGGGCAGCCCCAGGGCCTCCCAGATCCCTGGGTTGGTGAGGACGATGGGGGTGTTGTCGAGGACCGGGGACTTGGTCCACACCTTGGTGCCGCCGGCGCCCGCGATGGCCATGAAGGCCGGCTTGCCGGGCTTGCTGGACAGGGGCTGACCCGAGGGACCGGAGTCGAGAGGCACCTGCAGCGGGAAGCCACCCGCGGCGGTCGCATCGATGCCGAGGGTTGCCTTGTTGGCCTCCTCGGACGTGTGGTTGGGGTTGCCTCCTTCCAGGGTCGCCTCCAGCACGTAGAGATGGGTCCAGTAGGCGTTGGAGACCACCTCGCCCTTCTCCGTCGCGTTGCCATCGCCATCGACGTCAAAACGCGCGTTGAAGTAAAAGCCCTTGCTGCCCTCCGTGGCGGTGTTGTCGTCGTGGGAGTACTTGAGCCTGTAGGTCTTGCCGTTCTGCGGGTCGACCATGATCTCCTGGTGGAGACCCAGGTGGCCACCCTTCTCCTCGGCGTGGCCCTCCATGAGCAGCGGCAGGGCGCCCTTCTTTACCACCTGTGCCTGCACCGAGTTGTACGGCGGCAGGACGCAGCAATAGGAGAAGTCAAAGCCCGTGCAATGCATGCCGAGCTCGTAGTTGATGGAGATGAACCAGTCGGCGCCGCTGATGTTGGCGGCGGTGGCGGTGCCATCGGCGGCGATGGTCACCACCCCGAGGTCGATGGTCTGACCCCCCTGGTCTGCCGTGGCGATTCCGGAGAGGGTGCCGAGCTTGGTCATCGGATTGGTGGTCCCGTCGTAGAAGACGATGTCCACGGTGGGCCCGATGGGGACCAGGAGGGTCCAGTTCCCCGCGGCGTCCGGCGTCGTGGTGGCCAGCACGGTGCCGTCCGACAGCTCCGCCTTCACCACCACGTCCACGTTGGCGACGCCGGAGACGGCGCTGGTTGTGACGTCGGAATCGCCGGTGCTACCCGTGATCGCGACCGTTCCGGCGCTCACCGCCCCGGGAGGTCCTGGCGGTCCCTGGGCGCCCGGCGTACCGTCGTCGCCGGCGGCCCCTGGCGCCCCGCTGGAGCCGTCGTCGCCGTCGTCACAGCCGACGGCGCCGAGGGCGAAGACCAGGAGCAGGGACAGTACGGCTGTCCACTTCCGAGAAGTTCTCAACGCCTGCAACATGGTGCCTCCTCCGGTGGGATCCCTGGGGGATCCATGGGGTGAACGGGTCTGTGTGATGTCAATCACCAGCGTTGGACTGCGGACCCAAGACAGGGCAGCACCCCTCGGGCCTCCCCGGGGGCCCCGCTGCATTGCCTGACGTCGCTGGTGGGATGGGACGACGGACGGTAGGGAGGACCACGATGCTAGGTAAGGCGGGAAAACAAAGTCAACCCGAACGGTCAACAAGCCGGCAGATCAAAGGAAACGCCGCTCACCCCTCGGCAAGAGGCGGCGCCTCCGCCTAATCTCCGGCGTGCCCTCTAGCCCGCATTTCTCACCATGACTCTGCTACGCCCGCGCCACTGCCCTGCCTGCCGGCAGGCAGGCCGCCTCTCCTGGCCCACCTCGTCCGCGGTAGGAGCCGGTTGCACCGGCGACCCGCGGCCGGTGGCCGCGGCAGGCCCGAAGGGCCTGGGTCGCCGAAGGGATTCGGCTCCTACCGCGGGCCAGCCGGGATCTCCGGCCATTGGCACGGGCTCGCGACGACTCCTGGTGAGAAATGCGGGCTAGCCCCCCGCGCGCCATGCCCGCCCTCCAGCCCTTCCGTCCCCTGGTCGCCGGTGAACCGGTGGCGGTGGTCGCCCCGGCCGCCGACGCGCCGCTGGCGACCGGGATCGAGGTCCTCGCCCGTCGCGGCCACCCGGCGGTCGCGCCGCGCGCGACCCGCAACGGGCGGGGGTGGTCGGTGGCGGAGGATCGTGCCCTGGCGGCCGACCTCAACAACCACCTGCGCGCTGGCCGGGTCGGCGCCCTGTTCTGCGCCCGGGGCGGCTACGGCGCGGCACGAGTCCTGCCGTTCGTCGATGCGTCGGCGTGGCGGCGGGCGGCGTTGCCCCTGGTGGGGATGAGCGACATCACCGCCCTGCACCTGTGGCTGCAACGGTGGGTCGGCATCCAGTCGCTCTACGGGCCGGTGGTGTCGGTGGGGCTGGCGCGGGGCCTGGAGGCGGCGGACGAGGCGGCCCTCTGGGGGTTGCTGGCGGGGGAGGTGCCAGCCTATCCGGCGGCGGCGGTGGTGCGGGGCGGTTCCGGGAGCGGTCCCCTCACCGGCGGCTGCCTCACCCTGCTCTGCCACTCGATCGGCACCGATTGGGAGGTGGAGACCGCCGGCCGCGTGCTGTTCATCGAGGAGGTGAGCGAGCCGCCCTACGCGGTCGACCGCTGCCTCACCCACCTGCGCCAGGCGGGCAAGCTCGCCGGTCTGGCGGGGTTGCTGGTGGGCACCTGGTGGAACTGCGGCGACGGTCCGGACGACGCCGCGCGCATCGGCCACAGCCTCCTGGAGGCCACGGCGGAGGCCGACTACCCGATCCTCACCGGCATCCCCTGCGGCCACGGCCCGCGCCAGATGTCCCTGCCCCTGGGGGCGCTGTGTGAGATCGACGGGGCGAGCTACCGGTTTGTCATGTGACTGCGAAGGAACGCGGGAAGCCGGAAATCCAGGAAGGAGGGTTGGCGGGATGGGCGTTCTCGAACACGAGGGCCTCACGGGCGAGATCATTGGGGCGGCGATCGAGGTTCATAGGGACCTCGGTCCCGGCTTTCTCGAGTCGGTTTATGAGAATGCGCTTTGCATCGAGCTACAAAGGCGCGGAGTTCCGTATGAACGACAGGTCGAGGTACCGGTTCTCTACCACGGCGAGGAGGTCGGATTACATCGGCTGGATCTCTTGGTGAGCGAGCGCATTGTCGTCGAGCTCAAGGCCGTCAAGCGGTTCGATGACATCCACTTCGTTGTCGTGCGGTCCTATCTACGAGCGGCACAACTGGACCACGGGTTACTCTTCAACTTCGCCGGCATCACCCTCGACACCAAGCGGGTAACATCGCGATGGGACGCGAGGTCAATTCCGTGAAGGTGCGTTGGGGCACGCGCCGGCCCGGCGGCGTGCCCGTTGCCGCGCAGCGGGCCGGGTAGGGAACGCGGGAAGCTAGGACACGAGGAACAACAGAGGGGGTAGGGAACGCGTGGCAGCGTAGATTCAGGCCGGGATCGCGCGGTAGTCACGCACGCGTTGGCCATGGGGGCGCCCCCCTCCTGGCTTCCTGGTTTCCCGCGTTCAAAAACTCCCTTCGCCGTGGTGCGTTCGTATGCCGCGCAGGGGGCCGGTTGGGGAACGCGGGAAGCCAGGAAACCAGGAACAACAGAGGGGGTAGGGAACGCGTGGCAGCGTAGATTCAGGCCGGGATCGCGCGGTAGTCACGCACGCGTTGGCCATGGGGGCGCCCCCCTCCTGGCTTCCTGGTTTCCCGCGTTCAAAAACTCCCTTCGCCGTGGTGCGTTCGTATGCCGCGCAGGGGGCCGGTTGGGGAACGCGGGAAGCCAGGAAACCAGGGAGGAAAGAGGGGCTGGGAAAAGAGATCGGATCGCGTTGCGCTGTCGGTCCAGGCTGTCTTCACGCCCTGTTTACGACACGCGTTTCCGAAGGTGTGGGGTGTTCCCCGCTCCTGGCTTCCTGGTTTCCCGCGTTCAATCCCTGCGGAACAGGTGACCGGATAGGGAACGCGGGAAACCAGGAAACCAGGAACAACAGAGGGGGTAGGGAACGCGTGGCAGCGTAGATTCAGGCCGGGATCGCGCGGTGGTCACGCGCGCGTTTTCCATGGGGGCACCCCCCTCCTGGCTTCCTGGTTTCCCGCGTTCAAAAACCCCGTGGAGCGCAGAACGTCGGGCACCACCGTTCACGTGCGGTACTCGGCGTTGATGCGGACGTAGTCGTAGGACAGGTCGCACGTCCAGAAGGTGGTGGCGGCATGGCCCTGGCCGAGGTCGAGGGTGATCTCGATGTCGGCGGCGGCCATGAGATCGGCGGCGGCTTGGGAGCGTCCCGCACCGGTGGGCACGCCAGCCTCGAACAGCACCAGGTCGCCCAGGCGCAGGGTGGTGGACTCCGGGGTGATGCCCGCGCCGGCATAGCCGGCGGCGCAGACGATCCGGCCCCAGTTGGCGTCGCCGCCGAACAGGGCGGTCTTCACCAGCGGCGAGCGGACGATCGCCGTGCCGACCTTGGCCACCTGCTCCGCGCTCCGGCCGCCGGCCACGTGCACCGTGGCGAGCTTGGTCGCCCCCTCGCCGTCCCGGACGATGGCCTGAGCGAGGCGGCCGCACACCGTCTTCAGCGCCGCGGCGAACCGCTCGCGGTCTACGGAGGAGGCGAGGGTGACGCCCGTGGTGCCGCTGGCCAGGAGGTAGAGGGTGTCGTTGGTCGAGGTGTCGCCGTCGATGGAGATGCGGTTGAAGGTCGCCGCCGCCGCCGCGGTGAGGAGGGCGTGGGCCTGCTCGGCGGTCAGGATCACGTCCGTGGTGATCACCGCCAGCATGGTGGCCATGTTGGGGTGGATCATCCCGGCGCCCTTGGCGCAGCCGCCGATGCGCACCGTCCCGCCGCTCAGCGCCACCTCCACCGCCGCCTCCTTGGCGACCGTGTCGGTGGTGAGGATCGCGGTGGCGAAGGCGTGGCCGCCGTCCCGGGCGAGGAGGGCATTGGCGCGCGGCAGTGCCGCGCTGATCTTCGCTGCGGGGAGCGGGTCGCCGATCACCCCGGTGGAGCACGGTAGCACCGCCGCGGGGACGCAGCCGAGCACCCGGGCGGCGGCGGCCACCACCTCCCGGGCCGCGGCCAGGCCGGGCTCGCCGGTGCAGGCGTTGGCGCAGCCGCTGTTGATCACTACGCCGTGGACCCCCCGGGCGGGGAGCCGTTCGCGCCCCAAGGTGACCGGCGCGGCGACCACGTCGTTGCGCGTGAAGAGCCCCGCCGCCGCGGCCCCGCCGGGGCAATGGAGGAGGGCGAGGTCGGCAGCCCCGGTCTTCTTGATGCCGCAGGCGAGACCGGTGGCGAGAAAGCCGGCGGGGGCGGTCACGCCGCCATCGATGAAGTGGAAGTCGTCCAGGGGTTTTCTCACCACAGAGGCACGGAGGGCACAGAGATCGTCTTCGGCTCGTTCGGCGTTAGCCGTTTTCGGGCCGTAGCCGCAGAAGGAATTGGATCCACAGATGGACACAGATGCACGCAGGTAAGCGGGTCGACCAGCGGGACAGCGACACCGCTGTCGCTGCCGCTCCACCGACGTTTCTCCGTTGGATGAGTGCGCGCCCACACCACTGACAGATGCGCCAAGCACGATCTGTGTCGATCTGTGTTCATCTGTGGTTTCTTCCCGACGGAACAGCCACCCGTCACACGGAGACCTGCGGCGAAGACGAAGAATGCCTCTTTTCCCGTGCGGTTCTCAGTGCCCTCTGTGCCTCTGTGGTGAAAAACCATCGGGCACGCTCTCACGGCACCACCGGCGGCGCACCCAGCCCCGTGGTCTCCGGCCAGCCCAGCATCACGTTGAGGTTGTGCACCGCCTGGCCCGAGGCGCCCTTCACCAGGTTGTCGATGGCCGAGAGCATGATCAGCCGGCGGGTGCGCTCGTCCACCACGACCTGGAGGTGGCACTGGTTGGAGCCGCGCACCTGGGCGGTGTCCGGGAACCGGCCGGGGGGCAGGAGGCGGACGAAGGGGGCCTGCGCGTAGCGCGCGGCGTAGGCATTGCGCACGGTCTCCTCCGTGACTCCCGGGTGGAGGGCAGCGTACGCCGTGGTGGCGATCCCCCGGTTCATGGGCACCAGGTGGGGGGTGAAGGAGAGGGTCATCGTCTGGCCGGCGACCTTGGTCGCCATCTGCTCGATCTCCGGGGTGTGCTGATGGTGGGCAACCCGGTACGCCTTCAGCGACTCGTTGGCGTGGACGAAGTGGGTGGTCTCGGACGCCTTGACCCCGGCGCCGCTCACGCCCGACTTGGCGTCGACGATCAGGGTGGTCGGATCGATGAGGCCCGCCGCCAGGGCCGGCAGGATGGCGAGTAATGCCCCGGTCGGGTAACAGCCGGGATTGGCCACGGCCCGCGCCTCCCGCACCTCCTCCATGCACCACTCGGTGAGGCCGTAGGCAAAGGTTGGGAGGAACTCGGGGGCGGTGTGGGCGCGCTGGTACCACGCCGGGTAGGCGGTCGGATCCTGGAGCCGGAAGTCCGCGGACAGGTCGATGATCCGCTTGCCCGCGGCCAGGAGCGGCGGCACGGCGCCCATGGCCTCGCCGTGGGGCAGGGCGAGAAAGACCACCTCGACCTCGGCCGGTGGGACGGCGTCCCGCCCCGCGAAGCGCAGGTCATAGAACGGCGCCAGGCCGGGGAAGACCCCGCCCACCGCCCGGCCCTCGAAGGAGCCGGAGGTGACCTGTGCCACCTCCACCTCGGGGTGGCCCGCGAGGATGCGCAGCAGCTCCTGGCCGGTGTAGCCGGCCGCACCGTGGATGGCGATGTTCGTCATGGTCGGGGTGTCGGGTCGAGCAGCGGTAGGAGCCGAATCCCTTCGGCGAGTCACGCCCGCCAGGGCGTGGGACGGCATGCGTTCGGTCGGGAGAGGTTGGTCGCCGATGGGAATCGGCGCCTACCGGTTTTTTCGAGATTCGTCAGTTTACAGCAAAAAAACGGCCCCGCCGGGAAGGGCGGGGCCGTTGAGAAGAGCAACGTTGCTAAACCCAAGCTCCTACCGCTTCGAGAACTGGAACCGGGCCCGGGCGCCCTTCTGCCCGGGCTTCTTGCGCTCCTTCTTGCGCGGGTCGCGGGTGAGGCAACCGGCCTTCTTCAGGACGCCGCGGGTCTCGTCATTGAAGGAGACGATCGCCTTCGAGATGCCGTGGCGGACTGCCGCGGCCTGGGACGACTCCCCGCCGCCGCACACCGAGGCACGGATGTCGTAGGTGGTGGCGGATTCGGTCAGCGCGAACGGCTGTCGCAGGTAGAGGCGCAGCGCCTCCCGCCGGAAGTAGTCATCCGCCGGCTTGCCGTTGACGGTGATCTCGCCGCTGCCCGGCCGTAGCCAGACCCGGGCGACGGCGGTCTTGCGCTTGCCGGTGGCGTATGCGTCCCAGAGGGCCATAGGAATCTACAGGGAGAGGGGTTGGGGTTGCTGGGCCGCGTGCGGGTGGTCGGCCGCCGCGTAGATCTTGAGCTTGCGGAACATCTGCCGGCCGAGGGAGGTGTGGGGCAGCATGCCGCGCACGGCCGACTCAATGACCCGCTCCGGATGCTTCTCGAACACCTCTTTCGCCGTGGTCTCTTTCAGGCCGCCCATCCAGCCGCTGTGGCGGTAGTAGACCTTTTGCTCGGTCTTGTTGCCGGTGAACCGCACCTTGCCGGCGTTGATGACGATCACGTGGTCGCCCATGTCCGCATGGGGGGTGTAGGTCGGCTTGTGCTTGCCGCGCAGCACCGTGGCGATGCGGGTGGCGAGACGACCGACAGTCAGGCCGTCGGCATCCACCACGAACCAGGCGCGCTGGATGTCGGCGGTGCGGGGAGTAAACGATTTCACGTTGAGAGTTCCCAGGGGAAAGGGGGCGAACTGTATGGAATTCGGAGAGGGCAGGTCAAGGGCGGGCGTACGACCCATAATCGTCGGTTCCTCCCCGGTCAGAGTGTGCGGAGCGGGAAGCCGACGGCGTGCAGGGGGTCGTTTGGGGCAGGGTGGGTCGAGATGGGGGGTGGGTGGCGGGGCAGGTGGGCTGATTGCGG
>Ga0326597_10005527_pt1 | contig 17510 bp, 16 predicted proteins | sample RVTome_12_FD_203789 | JGI IMG/M metagenome (GOLD analysis project Ga0326597, IMG submission 203789) | Soil microbial communities from uranium-contaminated site in the Upper Colorado River Basin, Wyoming, United States - RVT100D185 | ecosystem: Environmental > Terrestrial > Soil > Contaminated >... | reverse complement strand
TGGAATTCTAACCACGGCCGCACGCAGCAGGAAGGGAAACGCACTTGAGCCCGGCCGCCGCAATCCGCTCCAGCACGGCGGCAAGGACGGCCAGCGCTGCCGGCTCGCCATCCGGCCCGCGCCGGTACGCGCGGTCGTGCAGAACCAGCACGTCTCCGGCGGCGAGGCCGTGCGTGAGGCGCGCGGCGACCCGCTCGACGTCGCCGTCCACGGCATCGAAGCCGCGCCGCGTCCACGACACGTAGCGCAAGCCGCACCGCGCGAGCACCGGATCGAGCAGCGGGCTGCGGAAACCTGCGGGGGCACGGAAAAACTCGGGAGGCCGGCCGGTGAGCCCGGCGATCACGGCCTGCGCCGCCTCGACTTCGCGCTTCAGGCGCCACGGCCCGTAGAAAGCGAAGGCGGGGGAATGGCGTTGGCTGTGATTCTCCACGCTGTGGCCCCGGCGCGCGATCTCCTTCACGAGCTGCGGGCATGATTGCGCCTGCTCGCCGACGCAGAAGAAGCTTGCCTTCGCCTGGTGGCGGTCGAGCAGATCGAGCACCCGCGGCGTGACCTCCGGGTCGGGGCCGTCATCGAACGTGAGGCAGACCTCATTGCGGCCGGCGGCCGGCGCCGGCAGGCGGGTCAGATTGGGTCCCAGCGCCTGCCCGCGCGGCCACAGCACCGCCGCCGCGAGCAGCAGGTGATTGGCGGCAACCGCGACGAGCACCCACGGCCACAGCGCCGGCCGCAGTACCAGCACGAGCGCTCCCGCGGCGTGCAGCATCAGGGTCAGCTCCAGAGCGGGCGCGGGACGCCAGGCACGGGCGTCGCCCGCGGCGCCGGTTTCGCGGCGCCCCAGTATCGCGGAGAAGGAAAGCGCGAGCAGCGCGCCGAGGCCGACCGTCGAGCCGATCGCGTTGAGGACCGGCACGCTGGAGAACGACAGCACCCCGAACCCGATCATGGTGGTCACGGCGGCGAAGAGCAGCGACACCAGGGTACGGCCGCGCTCCGCGCCGGAGAGGGCCTGCCGGTCGAAGAACAGCGAGTAGTTGGATCCCACCGCGACCACCAGCAACATGCCCACGAGGTGAAAGATCGATAGCGTGTGCCCGCCCAGCACCAGCAGTGCGCTGACCACGACGACAGCGGCCGCAAGCGGCGCCACGACGTCGTACACGCGGCGCGGCGAGCGCAGCATCGCGAGCAGGAGCGCGACGATCGCGACGGCGCCCGCGAGCGAGTAGACGACCGCCTCCCTTCGGTAGCTTCCGTAGAGCTCATCGGACTCGCGCTTCAGATCGAGCAGCACCGCCTTCGCACCCGCGACGGCGCCAATCTCCCGGGCAAGGGCTGCGGCGTCTGCAACCCCGCGCAACGGCAACAGCGCGGTCCAGCCGTCGTCCCGCCGCACCAGCAGCGTTTCGACCTTGAGCGCGAGGCTGGTGCCACGCAAGGTGGCGCGGTCGATCAATGGCAGCTTCTTCGCGGCGGTCACGTCCTCGAGGAAAGGCTCGAACGTGCCCGCCCGGTACGGCAGGCCGCGCTGCGCCTGCGCAAGGTTCTCGCGCAACGCGCCCGGCGCGGGCAGCGCCGCCCGGCGGGCGCCCTGCGCGGCGCGGCTCGGCAGCCACGTGGATGGCGAGTCGTAGCCTTTGACCAGGCCGCGCCGAACCGCATTGCGCAGCGCCGCCGCCACCGCCTCCGCCCCCTGCAGCGCGGCCTCCTCGTCTCGCTCCCGCACCACCACGAGATAGCGGACGTCGGGCGCCCCGATATCCCGCCGCAGCCGCTGGTCCAGCAGCCGATCGGACCGGGGCACGGGGCTCAAGCTGGAAAGTTCCTCGCTCCACAGCGGCCCGCGCTGGGCGGCGAGCAAGGCGGCGGCAAGCGTGACCGCGGCAAGCAGCGGGTAGCGCAGCCGCGGCGCGACCCGCTCCAGAGCCATTGCCGTCGGCGCGAAATCGCCTGCCACCTTCGGCGCGAATCCCTGCGGCAGCAGCGCCGGCAGCACCCAGCGCGTGGCGGCGACCGCGACGAGGAGCCCGGTGATCGAGAACAGCCCCAACTGGGCAAGCCCGGTGAATCCGGAGAACAGCATCGCGCTGAAGCCGAGGATCGAGGTCAGCACGCCGAGGCGCAGCGTGGGCCAGATGCGTCCGAGCGCTGCGCGCGGCGGCACGCCGGGTGCGGAATGCGTGAACAGGTAGATGGCGTAATCCACGCCTTCGCCGATCAGCGTCACCCCGAATCCGAGCGTGATCCCGTGGACCGTGCCGAAGCCGAGGCTCACCGCCGCGACCCCGGCCGCCGCGCCGGTTGCGACCGGCAACAGGGAGAGCCCGACCACGCGCGGCGAGCGGAACAGCACGAGCAGCAGGCCCGCGATGAGCGCCGAGGCGATCAGCGCGAACCGTAGCGCGTCGCCCCTGATGGCGGCGCGCGCGCTGACCGAAAACACCCCGGGGCCTGCCAGCAGCAAGATCACCTTGCTCCCGCCGGCCGCTTGCACGAACGCGCTGCGGATGGCCGCCAGCGCGCGCTCCTGCGCGTCGATGTCGTAGCCGGCGGCCCGGGTCTGCGCGACGAGCAGCGCCCGCGCGCCGTCGCGCGCAAACCATACGCCCTCCCGCGTTGCGGGCCGCCCCTCGCCTTCCAGCGGCTCGATCAGCTCCCGCAGCTCGCCGGTGGGGTCGCGCGGCAGGCTCCGCCGCACTAGCGGCCCGGCGGGCGAACCGAGAAGTTGCAGGTGTTCCTCGAGGCGCTCGCGCAGTCCGCCGGCGGAAAACCGCTCGGGTCCGACGGCGGGACTCAGCAGGTAGCGATAGCGCCACACGAACTCGCGGTCCCTCGAGAACCCCGCGTTCTCCCCGTTGGCGACGGAAACGAATTGCTCGCTGCGGCGCAGCTCCGCGGCGAGCCGCTTGCTCGCCTGCACCAGCGCTTCCGGCGCGGCGCCCTCAATCCCGATCAGGATCAGGCGCGACACGACGCCGTCGCGCAGCTGCTCCACCAGAACCCGCTGCCCGGGCGTCGGCGAGCGCGGCAGGAACGCTGAAATGTCCGCCGTGAACTCGGTGCGGGCGATGACGGCGGCGCACGCGGTCACGAACGCGAGCCAGCCGGCGACCGCCCAGCGCGTCATGCGCCGTTCCCGGTTATGGTCATCACCGAGCGGTCGCCCTCGGTTTCGACGATCTCGATGGTGCGTATCCGGTCGCGGCTGCCCGAGATGCGTATCTCGCTGACAAAATACTGCATCCGCTGCTCGCGCGGCCTGAGCAGCAAGCGCCAGCGGCGCTCGTTGCCTTCGAGATCGACCTGGTAGAAGCGGCTGAGCGTGGCAAGGTCGCCGGCCAGCGTCGAGCGCACGCCCTCGACGAACGCCTGGATCACGGGATACTCCGGCAGCGCGAACGTCCGCTTCTGGTCGCGCCCCTTGTCCTCCAGCGTCAGCCAGTCGCCGTCCAGCACCAGGCTCTCCGCCCGCGGCGCGACCGTGTGCTTCTCGAGCCTCCCGGGAGCGGTGTAGACGAGCGTCCCGGACGATTCCAGCGGCGCGTTGAGTATTGCTACGTGCTTGCGTTCGACGAAGCGCGCGGTGCGCGAGGGGACCTGCGCGAGGCTGCGCATCAGCTCCTCCACGCCCAGCTCGGCGCCGGCAACCGGCGGCGCGCTCAAGGCCGCCGCCGCCATCAGCGCGGCGAGCGGGGGAATCACACCCCTAATTCCAGTAGTCATAGAAGTTGAACCAGTTGTAGGGCGCGATCCGGCAGTAATGCTCGAGCCGGGTGACGTATTGCCGCAGCATCTCCCCGATCGCGCGATCGCGGTCTTCCCGGGCGCCCGGTCCGCAACCCGCGAGCCGCTCAAAATGGACCTCGTAGCGGTTTCCGCCCCGGTAGATGCCGAACATCAGCACCACCGGCCGGCCGAGCATCGCCGCGATGCGGAACGGGCCCGCCGAAAAGCGCGCGGGCGCGCCCAGGAACGGGCAGGCAATGGTGCTTTCCCCTTCGATGGCGCGGTCCGCCAGCATGCCGACGAATTGGCCGTCGGCGAGCGCATTTTCGACCTGCAGCATGGAATCGATGCTCCCCAGCGCGATGACGCGCATGGCGAGGCCGGGATTGATTGCGTCCAGCGCGGCGTTCAGCGTTCGCGTGTTGCGCTCGTACATGACCAGGGCGACGCGCAGCGCCCGCGCCGCGCGGCCCACGAAACGCACGATCTCGAAGCTGCCCACATGCGCGCCGACGAGCAGGCAGCCCTCGCCCCGCGCCAGCATCCCCGCCACGACCTCTTCCCCGTGGACGCGCACCGCGAACCGGTCGTACTGATCGTTCAACAGGTAGACGCGATCGAGTATCGTGGTCGCGAACGCGTGGAAGTGCCGGAACACGTCGCCGAGCCCCGGCTCGCGGCCGAGCGCCCGGCGCAGGTATTGCCGGGATGCCGCCCGGTCCGCCGCGGACGCCGCCATGAAGTACAGACTGACAGCATGCAGCAGCCGCCACGCCGCGGGACGGCCGAGCGCCAGCGCGAGCCGCACGGCGCCGCGGATGACGGCGGCGCTGCCGCGCTCGGGCCGCGTCGCCCACGAGGAAAGGGACTGCCCGCTCACGCCTCCGCCGGGCCGGTGTCGCATTGCAGCACGCCCTTCAGCAGCGTCCGCTGGCCCACCGCGCACGCGAAGCGGATCCCGCCGTCCGCCGAGCGCGCGAACTCGATCGTGACGCGGTCGCCGGGACGGGCGGGCGCGAGAAATTTCGCCGAGCGCAGGCGCCACGATGAAAGGCTCACGCCGAGCCCCTGCTCGATCGCCGGCAGCGCCGCGGCAAGCAGCACGGCGCCGGGGATCACGGGATTGCCGGGAAAATGACCCTGCGCGGCGGGATGATCGGCGGCAAACGAGCGCTCGACGGCGGCCAAGCCCTACCCCGCTTTCCGGGCCAGTTCCGACTCGAGCTCGGCGAGCGCCTGGCGCGGGAGCTTGCCGGTCGCGTTGCGCGGCAGGGCGTCCACGAAGCGCAGCGGGCGCGGCAGAAAGGCGGCGTCGATGCGCTGGCGCAGCGCGCTCATCAGCGACTCGCCGGTGTGGCCGGGCGCCACCACGAACGCCGTCAACCGCGCGACGCCCTCCCCGTTTTCCTCGGGAACGACGAACGCGCCGTCGCGCACGCCCTCGATCGAGTTCAGCTGGTAGTTGAGATGCGCGAGCGAGGTCCGCTTGCCGGCGACGATCACGAGGTCCGCGGTGCGCCCGTGGAGCAGGAACTTCCCGGGGCCGCGCAGCTCGATGACATCCGCAAGCAGCACCTCGGTTTCGACATGGCCGCCCTTCACCGACGTGCCGGCGCCGTCGGTGCGCAGCGCGACATCCCGCATCGCGTGCCACTCGACGGACTCGATGGTGCGGCGGGCGGCGATTCCGCCCGCCTCGGTGCATCCGTAGATCTCGTAGAGCGGCGCGCCGAAGCGCGCTTCGGCCTCCGCCGCAAGCTGCGGCGGGAGCGGAGCCGTCGCGCTCAGGACGAGGTCCGCCGGCGGCAGCGCATCGGGCTCCGCGAGCAGCGCGCGCAGGTGCACCGGCGTGGTCACCAGGGCGCGCGGCCGCGGCAGTCCCGCGAGCGCCGCGCGGACGTCGGCCGGAAGCAGTGGCCGCCCGGCGTGGAGCGCGAGGCCGCCCTGCAGGGCGAGCACCACCGAGGACTCCAGGCCGTACGCATGCTGGGGCGGCACCGTGGCGAGCACCGCCATGCCAGGGAGCGGGCGCGCGTCCAGGCGCTCGATCTGGGAAAACGCTTCGCGCACGAGACTGCCCCAAGTTTTGCGGTGCGGCACCGGCTGACCGGTGGACCCCGAGGTGAAGAGGATGGCCGCCACCTGGGCCGCCGGCACCTCCGGTATCGCCGCCGCTTCCGCCGCATCCGCCGCGGGCTCCAGGACCGGGACTGTCTCGAGGCCCGGCGGACCCGCCCCACGGTCGCACAGGCAGCAGAGGTCGGCGTAGTGCGCGGCAAGCCGCCCGATCATGTCGGGTGTCTCGTTCGGCGGCAGCAGGCTGACCTGCCGGCGCGACAGGGCCGCGGCAAGGCCCACGGCAAAACGGTAACGGTCGGCGCAGAGGTTGAGCACGTGGCGCCGCGCGGGAAGCCGGGCGGCGAGTGCGGCGACATCGCGCAGGAATTCCCCGGCGCGGACGGCGCGTCCCTCGCGCCAGGCAAGCACGCCGCCGGGCTCAAAACCGCGTATCAGGGGGAGCATCGCCACGCGCGCACCCTAGGGCGCCTTGCCGCCGGTCGTGACGGAAGCGTCCCGGGAAAGCGCCCGCAGCATGCCCGGGAGAGTGGTCCGCGGATGATCGGGATGACGCGTGATCCGGTACAGGTATTCCGACGCAAACATGAGGGCGAGCAGCGGGATATTCAGCACGTTGACGAACAGCGACCAGGCGGCGAGCGGAGCGAACGCAAGGAGCAGCGCCGAAACGGCCACCTGCCCCGCGAAAAACAGGCACCACGCGAGGGTGACACCGCGCGTGTAGGCCTCCATCTCCGGTGACAGAGCGCCGTGGACGCGGCGCGCCACCCGCGAGATGAGCGGATCCCGGCCGCGGCGCAACGTGCGCCCGAAAAACCACAGCAGGACGAGGTAAGCGGCGGCGTGCGGCACTCCGTACATGAACGCGAGCCCCCACGTTCCGGCGCGCGCCTGCTCCAGCGCCCAGGTCAGCGCGGCTACAGCCACCAGGATGACCAGCCACGGGAGCTTGCGGGCGGCGTGCGCGAAGATCCAGTACGCCAGGGCGATCAGCGGCAAGAGCAGCAGCGCGAGCCGCAGCGCCCCGTCCGCGCCCTGCGTCAGCGCGAGGTGCACGAGCCACGGGCAAGCCGCTAACGCGAGGACGGCGGCCGCCTGCCACGACGCGCCGGCGGCGGGTGTCATCGGCGCTGCCGGATATGCCGGTTCAGGCTGCGCAGGGAGCTGAAGATCTTGCGGTTATTCCCGTCATCGGAACGCAGCTTGATGCCGTAGGCCCGGGAGACCGCGAGGGCCAGCTCCAGGATGTCGATCGAGTCCAGGCCGAGCCCCTCGCCATAGAGCGGGGCTTCGGGGTCGATGTCTTCCGCCTGGACCTCGAGATTCAACGCCGACACGATGAGCCGCGCCAGCTCGAGCTCATCGGCGGTCAGGGCGCCGACCTGCAGCACGGCGCCGTTCGCGGGCTTGTTCATGCCAACGCTCTCCTCGATTGCCCGGCAGGCGATCGTTTCCCGATCTCCGCCGGATTGCGTTCGATGCGCGCGGTTTTATTATAGCCGCGGTGCAGCGTCAGCGGGCGATCTCCGACCACAGCTTGTCGAGCCGTTTGTAGGAAACCGGATACGGCGTCTTGAGCTCCTGCGCAAACAACGATACCCGCAACTCCTCGATGCGCCAGCGGAAATCCTCCAGCCGGGCGTCGGTTGTGCCCGCCCGGCGCGCCCGCGCTGCGCGCTCCTCGTAGCGGCGCCACAGCTCGGCGATGTTTGCGGTGTGGCGCTGGTCGCGCTCGGGGTCGCCGGCAAACTTGTCGAGCCGCAGCTGCGCCGCCTTCAGGTAGCGCGGCAGGTCGTGCAAGTGCTCCCATGGCGTCGCGCCCAGGAAGCCCTTGAACACCAGCCGCGCGAGCTGGGCGCGGACATCCGCCGCCGGCTGCGGGATCGACCTTGCGGCTGCCGAAAGCTTCTGCTGCGCGCGCTGGTACTCGTCCGCGACAGATGCGAACAGGCGGCAGCCGGCTTCCCGTACCGCGGGTAGCCGCGCCCGCGCCCGTTGCTTGAGCGCTTCGAACGCCTCCGTGCCGCGCGGCAGCTCATCCTCGCCGATGAAGGCGCGGTCCGCGATGGCGGTGAGGAGATCTTCCTTCCAGTCGTCGGCCGGGGCGAGCCCGCGCAGGGCAAGCGCCGCCTGCGCGAACCCGGGGAGGTTCCTCTCGAGCTGCTTCATCTGCTCCTTGAGCGCGAGCCGCATCAGGCGTCGCACTCCGCCGCGCATTTCCGAGTCCGCCGCCGCGTGCGTGTCCAACAGGCGGATCGCAACGCTTTCGCCCTCGTCCACCAGGGCCGGATAGCCGGTGAGCCGGCGCCCTGCGCGCGTGAACGCGATTTTCTCCGGCAGCTCGCCGAAGTCCCACGCGCGGATGCCGCCTTTCTCGATGCCGCTCCCCGCGCTCGCGAACGTCAGCTGCGCGGCCTCGCCGAGCTGAACCTTGAGCGCGGCGAGATCGCGCCCCGTTGCGAGCTCGCGGCCGGCATCGTCCACCACGCGGAAGTTCATCCTGAGGTGAGGCGGCAGCTCCGCGCCGTCCCACATGTCGGAAGAAACGGGCTCGCCGGCAACTCGCTGCACATACCGCGCCAGCGCCTCGAACAGGCTGAGTCGAATCAAGACTGGATCCTGATTCCCGGATCCTGAATCCTGCTGTTCCAGGAACGCGGTGACGTGCTGCGACACGGGAACAAGGTGGCGCCGCGACTGCTTCGGCAGTGTTTTGAAAAGCTGCGCGACCTTCTCCCGGATGAGCCCCGGCACCAGCCACTCGAACGGCTCCGCCGCCAGCTGATTGAGAACGTGCAGCGGCACCGTGACCGTCACCCCGTCGAGCGGATGCCCGGGCTCGAACCGGTACGCGAGCTTCAGCCCGGCGCCGCCCGCCTCGATGCGGTCCGGGAACTGCGCCTCGGTGACGGCCGCCGCCGCGTGGCGCATGAGGTACTCGCGGGTCATGTAGAGGAGCCGCGGGCTTGCGCGCTCGGCCTCCGCCCGCCAGGCCTCGAAGCCCGCGCCGTTGACGATGCCCTCGGGCACCACACCGTCATAAAAGGCGTAGATCGCCTCGTCGTCCACCAGCACGTCGCGCCGGCGCGCCTTGTGCTCGAGCGCCTCGATCTCCTTGAGCAGGCCGCGGTTATGCGCGAGAAACGGCGCGTGTGTGTCGTACTCGCCCGCCACCAGTGCGCCGCGCATGAAGACCTCGCGCGCTTCCTTCGGATTGATCGGGCCGTAATGCACGGGGCGCCGCGGCACCAGCGTCAACCCGTAGAGGGTCACCCGCTCGTAGGCGCAAACCCGGGCATGCTCCTTCTCCCAGTGGGGGTCGAAGTAGTGCTTCTTCACGAGGTCGCCGGCGGCGGCTTCGACCCATTCGGGCTCGATGCGCGCGGCGCAGCGGGCGTAGAGGCGCGTGGTCTCGACGAGCTCCGCGGCCACCACCCACTTCGGCTGCTTCCTGCGCAGTCCCGAACCGGGAAAGAGCGCGAAGCGGATGCCGCGCGCGCCGAGGTATTCGCCCGCCTCCTCGCCCTTGCAGCCGATGTTGCCGAGCAGCCCGGCGATGAGCGCGCGGTGCACCTGCTCGCGCGTCGCGGGGCGCGGGTTTACGCGCAGGCCCATCTCGCCCGCGAGCGCGGCGAGCTGGCGGTGCACGTCGCGCCATTCGCGCAGCCTCCTCTGCGACAGGAACTGTGCGTGCAGCGCCTGCGCCAGTTTACGATTGGACTTGCGGTGCTCGACGGCGTCCCCGAAATGCTCCCACAGCTTGAGCAGCGCGAAGAAGTCCGACTGCTCGTCCTGAAATCGCTCGTGCGCCTGGTCCGCCGCCTCGGCGCAATCGAACGGGCGCTCGCGCGGGTCGCCCACTTCCAGCGCCGCCGCGATGATCAGGATCTCGGCGAGACACTGCTCGTGCCCGCCGGCGATGATCATGCGCGCGACGCGCGGGTCGATGGGAAAGCGCGCGAGCCGACGCCCCATCCCGGTCAGTGCGTTGGCCTCGTCCACGGCGCCGAGCTCGGCGAGCAGCTGGTAGCCGTCCGCGACCATGCGCGGGGCCGGAGGGTCCAGGAACGGAAAGCGCTCGACGTCGGGAAGCCCCAGCGCCTTCATGCGCAGGATGACCCCCGCGAGCGAAGAGCGCAGGATCTCGGGGTCCGTGTAGGGCGGGCGGGCGCGGTAGTCCTCCTCGGAGTAGAGCCGGATGCACACCCCCGCCGCCACGCGCCCGCAGCGCCCGGCGCGCTGGTTAGCGGACGCCTGCGACACCGGCTCGACTTGCAGCTGCTCGACCTTGTTGCGGAAGCTGTAGCGGTTGACGCGCGCGAGCCCCGTGTCCACCACGTAGCGAATGCCGGGTACGGTCAGCGAGGTCTCGGCGACGTTGGTCGCGAGCACGATGCGGCGCGTGCCGCCGGTGTGGAACACGCGCTGCTGTTCCTCGAAGGAGAGCCGGGCGTAGAGCGGAAGTATCTCCACGCCGCCGGGAGGGTGCCCGCGCAGCGCGTCCGCAGCCTCGCGGATCTCGCGCTCGCCCGGCAGGAACACCAGAATGTCGCCACCGCCCGGCTCGCGCGCGAGCTCGTCGACGGCATCGAGTATGGCGTCGTCCAGATCTTGTTCGTCATTATCGTCACCGCGCGCCGAGCGCGGGCGGTAGCGCACCTCGACCGGGTAGACCCGTCCCGACACCTCGATTACCGGCGCGCCGCCGAAGTGCCGGGAGAAGCGCTCTGCATCGATCGTCGCGGAGGTAACGATGAGCTTGAGGTCGGGGCGCCGCGCCAGCAGCTCTTTTGCGTAGCCCAGCAGAAAGTCGATGTTGAGGCTGCGCTCGTGCGCCTCGTCGATGATGAGCGTGTCGTAGGCGCGGAGCCAACGGTCGCCCTGGGTCTCGGCGAGCAGGATGCCGTCGGTCATCACCTTGATGTAGGTGTCGGGCGAAACGTGGTCCGAGAAGCGAACCTTGTAGCCCACGGCGTGGCCGAGCGGGCTCGCGAGCTCGGAGGCGATTCGCGCGGCGACCGAGCGCGCCGCGATGCGCCGCGGCTGCGTGTGGCCGATCATGCCCGCGACGCCCCGGCCGAGCTCGATGAGGATCTTGGGAATTTGCGTGGTCTTGCCCGAGCCGGTCTCGCCGCACACGATCACGACCGGGTGCTCACCGACGGCGCGCGCGATCTCCCCGCGCCGGGCGACGACCGGCAGCTCCTCCGGGTAGCTCGGGCGCGGCAGGTTGGCCCGCCGCCGCTCCAGGTCGATCGACTTCAGATCCTCAGGCTGGGATTGAGCGTGTAGAGGCCGGTGATCGCCGCCTGCGCGATGATATGGCCCTTCATCGCCGCCAGCACTTCCGGGCCCTTGAAAGCGCCGGCCACGGCGCAGCGCGCCATGTCGAGCGCATAGAGCGTGAAGACGTAATGGTGCGGGATCGTGTCGTTCCACGGCGGACACGGCCCGTCGTAGCCGAAGTAGTTGCCCGCCATCTCCTTGTCCGAGGCGAACCACGCGGTGTAGTCGTTCAGGCCCTGGCGCGTACCGTGCAGACTTTCCGGCCCGGGCTTGCCGCGCGGCTTGACGCCGCTCGAGAACTCGCCCTCCCTGATCTGCAGCGTCGCCGCCGGCAGGTCCACCAGAATCCAATGGAAGAAATCCACGCGCGGCAGCTGCGCGGAAATGGTGCGGCCTTCCTTGTTGACGTCGTCGGGCTTGCTGGGCACATCCGGGTCATGGCAGAGCAGCACGAGCGACTTGGTGTTCGGCGGTACATCCATCCATTGCAGGTGAGGATTGAGGTTCTTCCCGAGCGTCACCCGCGACTTGGGGTCCGGCGCGCAAAACGCGAATTCGGCCGGAATTTTCTTGTTGCTGATGAAGGACTTGCTGCTGAGTCTCATGAACATCTCCTACGGGGAATGCGGGGGAATTATATACCGGCCACCGGGTGAACGAGTGCATTCATCCGCGAATCCCGCTCCGCCTTGGGCAACGCCGCCAGTTCCTGCACCGCGGCGTAGAAGCGCGCAAGGTTGCCGCCCTCGCGCGCGAGCAGCGCCTCGAACGCCGGAACCTGCTGCGAATAGACGGCGACCGAGGCGAGCTGCGCGTTATTGGGCGTGCCGGCGAACCAGGAATCGTAGCCGGTGAATCCGCCCCACCCCGCCTTGCGCGATCGGTACTCGGATGCGAGCTCCGCCAGGATCGCGCGCTTGCGATCCCGCAACGCATCCGGCGCAAGGCGCGTGCGATAGAGCGCGTCGAGCCGCTCGCGGTAGTTCTGGACCAGGCCGGAAAACTCCCCGCGGATGCGCCGGCGCTGGTCGAATTGCCGCAACTGTTGCGTATCGCCGCCGACCGCGAGCCAGCGCCGCACGCCTTCCTGCTCCACCGCCGCCGCAAAGGACTCGTTGAACACGGTGTCGTCGCGAGCGTAGGCGACCTGGTGCGCGAGCTCGTGGAAAATCAGCCGCGCGATTTCGGCATCCGGATAATCGATGAAGGTATTGAGCACGGGATCGGCAAACCAGCCCAGGGTCGAATAGGCGGGCACCCCGCCGATGTAGACGTCGTACCCTTCCCCGGCGAGTCCCGCGGAATACCGCTCCGCATCCTCCCTGGCGAAGTAGCCGCGGTAGCTCACGCAGCCCGCGAACAGGAAGCACGATTGATGCGGTTGCACCGAAAACTCCGGCGCGGCGAACACGATCCACACCACGTGGGAACGGCCAAGGTCGGCGTAGCTCCGGTAGCTCGCGTTGTCGGGAAGGCTCAGCTCGCGGCTCGCGAACGCCCGGATCTCAAGCACCCGCGCGAGCCGCTCTTTCAGTGCCGTCGATACTGCCGGATCTGCAATCACTTCCTCGACCGGCCGCTCGCGCCGCCAGATGTCGAGCTGCCCGCTCACCGACTGGAAGTAGTAGCCGACGTTGGCGCACCCGCTCAGGAGCAGGGCGAAGCACGCGGCGACGATAAGAATTCCGATTCTCTTGGCGTCTTGGCGGTTCATTGATGGACAAAGGTCCCATCGCGCAAGAACGCGCAGACCTGCCGCACGACGGCGCGCGAGGTCAGCATGCCGAAGTGGTTGACGTCGAGAACGATGTGATCGCGCATCGCCGGCAGGCGCGTTTCGGCGACGCTCACCACCCCGTCGCTCGGCGCAGGCAGGTCGGGCGCGACGATGCGGCCGATGCCGACCGGCATGCGGCCCGCGATAACGCCGATCTCCCGCCCGCTCCCGAATCCCAGGTGCGCGGCCTCATGCCACTCCGGCGCGCTGCGGCCGAGCGCCGCGCGCCCGCCGGGCAGCCGCGCGAGCCGCCGCGCCGCGAGACTCCCGGCGACGGGCGAGCCGAGCAGCACGGCGCGCCCCGGCGCGAGCCCCGGCGTGCGCTCCAGCATGCGCAGGACGATCAGCCCGCCGAGGCTGTGCCCGACGAAATGCAGCCGCGGCGCGGCTATGGCGCGGCTGAAGCGCGCCAGGCGCTCCGCGTTCTCCGCGAGCGTGAGCCGCATCGAGGGATAGGAATAAGCGAGCGCGCGGTAGCCGTGGCGCGCCACCCGCCGCCGCATCAGCTCCATCACGATGCCGTGCACCCACAGGCCATGTACCAGCACTACGGTTTCCATATCGAGAGGCGTGATCCACGACCTTCGCGTTCACGCGGCGGTGCCGCGATACACCGTAACCTGGTCCGCGGCGAGGTGGCTGATATCGCCCCACAGCTCGAGCCGCCAGGCGCCGCGGCCGTAGCCGTAGCCGAAGATATTCAGGCTCGCGTTGATCAACGGGACCGGGCGCCGCGCCCCGTGGTCGAGGCCGTGCGCCGCACGGTAGAGCGAGTCGAGCACGAGCCCGTGCGTGACGACTACGACCTCGCCGCCAGGGTGGCAGCCGGCGATTTCGGCGAGACAGCCGATACAGCGCTCGGTGAAGCTGCGCGCGCTCTCGCCGCCGGGCACCGCGTAATCCGGGTCGCGGCTCGCGAAGCGGGCATGCTCCTCGGGATAGCGGGCGACGATCTCCTCGGCCGTGAGCCCCTCGAAGATGCCGAAGCGGCGCTCCTGCAGCCGCGGATCCGCCACGGCCTCGCGGCCCGTGTGCTCGGAGATCGCGCGCGCCGTGTCCCACGCGCGGGCGAGATCGCTGGTGTAAAGCGCGGCAAACGCGTGGCCCGCCAGCCGCCGGCCCAGGGCCCGCGCCTGCTCGCGGCCCACGTCCGAGAGCGGCGTGTCGGTCGTGCCCTGCATGCGCTTCTCGCGGTTCCACGCGGTCTCGCCGTGGCGGATCACGATCAGCGTCGTTTCTTTCATTGCTTCTCCAGAAACGCCGCGATGCGGGCGACGCCTTCCTGCAGCCGCTCGATCGAGTTGGTGTACGCGAAGCGCACGTGCCGCTCCGGCGCGTTGGCGCCGAAATCCACCCCCGGCGTGATCGCCACCCCCGCCCGCTCCAGCAGGTCGCGCGCGAAGCCGAAGCTGTCGCGCGTGAGCTTGCCGCAGGCTGCATAGACGTAGAACGCCCCCTGCGGCGTCACCGGGATCTCGAAGCCGAGGCCGCGCAGCGCCGGCACCAGGTAATCGCGCCGCGCCTGGAATTCCCGTCTGCGGCTCTCCAGTATCGCGAGCGTCTCGGGCGCGAACGCGGCGAGCGCAGCGTGCTGGGCCGGAGTCGGCGCGGCAAGATAGAGGCTCTGCGCCAGCTTGTCGAGCGCTCCTACGGCGCGCTCCGGCGCAACCATCCAGCCGAGCCGCCAGCCGGTCATGTTGAAGTACTTGGAGAAGCTGTTGATGATGAATGCGTCGTCCGCCAGCGCCACCGCGGTGGTGTATTCGCCCTCGTAGACGAGCCCGTGGTAGATCTCGTCCACGATCAGCGTGCCGCCCTTCGCGCGCACGATCTCCACCATCGCGGCAAGCCGTTCTGTCGAGATCAGCGTGCCGGTGGGATTCGAGGGCGAGGCAACCAGCGCCGCCGCGGTGCGCCGGTCCCAGTACCGCTCGAGGTGGGCCGGAGCGAGCTGGTAGCCGCTCTCCGCGCCAACCGGCACCGCGCGCGGCACGCCCTCGACCACGCGCACGAAGTGGCGGTTGGCGGGATAGCCGGGGTCGGCGAGCAGTACCTCATCGCCCGGATTGATGAGTGCCGCGCACGCGAGCATCAGCGCCGCGGAGGCGCCGGTGGTGACGAGAACGCGCGAGGGCGCGAGCGCGACGCCGTAGCGCGAATGATAATAGCCGGCGATCGCCTCGCGCAGCTGCGGCAGGCCGGGCGTGGGCGTGTAGAAGAGCTCGCCCTTCTCCAGTGCCCGCACCCCGGCGCGGATGATCGGCTCGGGCGTCGGGAAATCCGGTTCGCCGATCTCCATGTGGATGACGGAGCGCCCCTGCGCTTCCAGCTCGTGCGCCCGCGCCAGCAGCGCCATCACGTGGAAAGGCTCGATCTCCGCGACCCGCCGCGCGAGGCGCATCCCCGCCGCCGGACGGGTTACCGCGCGCTTCCCGATTTCCCTTCCTTTCCGAGGCTGAACGGCCCGGAGCCCGCGGCCATGATGAAGACGAGCGCGCCGAGGATGGACAGGTTCTTCATGAAATGATTGAGCTGATTCGAGTACTGCGCCGCGTCAACCGCCCAGAAATTATGGAACACGAGCGTGGCCGCGAGGGTGAAAACGGCGAGCAGCAGCGCTCCAAAGCGCGCGTGCCAGCCGAGCAGCACCATGAGCCCTCCGCCGAGCTCGAACGCGATCGACCCGACCAGCAGGAATTCGGGAAACGGAAGCCCCGCCTTCCCCATCGTCGCCGCCACCGCCGTAAAGCCCGTGATCTTCTGGTACCCCGACAGCAGAAACAGCGGGGTGATCAGGATGCGCCCCACCACCGGCCCGTAGGCCTTCACCAGGTTGCACAGTGCTTGCATGCGCGCCGCTCCTTTATTGGAATGCGGGGCATATGCTGCCCCACCTCCGGACCAAAGACAATCGGCGGGGCCGTAGCCCTGCCGCCGTCCCGGGTAATAAGTGAAGGGTGATGCGTCCGTCACCGGTCCCAATAGGGCTCCGGCGAAAATCGCTCGACGAGGAAGTCCACGAACGCGCGCACCTTGGGCGAAAGGTAGCGCGTGGGCAGGTAGACCGCGTAGACGTCGCTGCCGAATGTGCCGTGCGGCCGGTACTCGCCCAGCACCCGCTGGAGGCGCCCCTCGCGCAAGTCCGCCCCGACGGTGAACGTGGGCAGCAGCGCGACGCCGAGGCCTTTGAGCACCGCTTCACGCAGCGCCTCGGAGTTGTTGACCGTGAAGTTGCCCGTCACGCGCACCGCAGTGTCCCCTGCCTTCGAGGTGAAGCGCCACTCGAAGGAAGATTCGAGGAACGAGTAGAACAGGCAATTGTGGCGTTCGAGGTCCAGTGGCGTGCGCAGCGCATCGTGCTGCTTCAGGTACCCGGGCGCGGCGCACACCGCCCAGCGCACCGGCGCCAGGCGGCGAGCAACGATGTTGGGCGCCTGCTCACGCGCCATGCGTATCGCAATATCGAACCCTTCTTCAGCGAGATCCACCGCCCGGTCATTCATAACGATTTGCACCGCGACCTCGGGATGGCGCGCGATGAAATCCGGGATGGCCGGCGCGATGTGCAGGTGGCCGAAAGCCGCGGGCACCGTCACCTTCAGCACGCCGCGCGGCTCGGCGTGGAGGCGCGAGACCGCGAGCTCGGCCGCCTCCGCCTCCGCCAGCATGCGTGCGCAGTGCTCGTAGAACGCGGTGCCCACCTCGGTCAGGCTGAGCCGCCGCGTCGTGCGATTGAGGAGCCGCGCCTTGAGCGAGCGCTCGAGCTGCGCGACCTGCTTACTTACCGACGATTTCGAGATTCCCAGCCGTTGGGCTGCTGCAGAAAAGCTCTTTGCTTCCACGACCTTGGCAAACACCATCATGCCCGTCAGCTTGTCCATGATCTGCCTTCCATTGTTACTTTATAGAAACAATCATATTCCATTCTAGTGGATTGTAAAACTCAGGAAACAACCTATCATTCGTTCAAGGATGCGGCGCCGGTGCGCCGCACTGGAGCAAAAGGAGTCTCAAATGGAAGCAATCGTCAGCAGGAATACGGTTCGATTGGGCCCCGTCGCGGCTGACTGGCTGCGGGCAACCCGGCGGATGCTGAGAGCGTTCGCGCGCGCTGCAGGCTACGTGCTGGTCAATTACAGCAAAGCCGCGCTGATGCTCAGAGGCCGCGACCGCCCGTTCCGCCGGATCTGACGGCCAGTCAGCGCGTGCCGGAACGACGCGCCGTCTTGCCGGTGCGCGCTTTTCGAGCAGGCGGCGGGCGCCTGGCGGGATGGCCTCGCAGGCCGTCGAGATAAAGATCGATCATCGCCTCGGCCTGCCGCTCGAGCGCCAGATAGTGGGGGTTGGCGAGCCAATTGGAGATCAGCCCCAACAGCATGGCGTCGAGACCGATGGCCGCGAGCCGCGGATTCACGTGTGCGGGCAGCAAGCCGCGTTTGATGGCATTGCGTATCGCCTGTTCCGAGCGGTCCACGCAGCCCTTCTGGATGCTGCTGATCCGCCCGTACACGTCGGCCATTTCGCCCAGGTACTCGCACTTGTGGGTGACGACGTCGAACACGCGCTGGCATTGGGGATCGGTCGCCGTGCGCTTGAGGGCGGTAACGGCGCACGCCTTGAGCGAAGCCAGGGGATCCTC
>Ga0326597_10005526_pt1 | contig 17510 bp, 17 predicted proteins | sample RVTome_12_FD_203789 | JGI IMG/M metagenome (GOLD analysis project Ga0326597, IMG submission 203789) | Soil microbial communities from uranium-contaminated site in the Upper Colorado River Basin, Wyoming, United States - RVT100D185 | ecosystem: Environmental > Terrestrial > Soil > Contaminated >... | reverse complement strand
TTGACCAGCTCCACGTACTCACCCGGCCGGTATTCCTTGAGCTTGAAGGGGCCAGTCCCCACACACTTCGTGCGCAGCTCTGCCGGTGGCACATGGGCGGGATACACCGGGGAATAGCCGGAGGCCAGCATCAGGAGGAGCGAGGGCTGGGGCCGCTTCAGCCGGAAGATCACCGTATCCGGCTCCGGAGTCTCGATGTAGATAACGTTCTCGTACCACAGCTTGCGGGGATTCACGCGGAGCTTCGCAGGAGCCTCGGGGGCCTCTCGCACCACGTCGAAGGTGTGCTTCACGTCCTTCGACGTGAAGGGGTGGCCGTCGTGCCATTTCACCCCTTTCCGCAGATGGAAGACCAACGACTTCCCGCCGTCCTGCCATGCCCACTTCTCCGCAAGCTCCCCGATGATGGTTCGCATGCTCTCCTGTTTCTTCAGGGGATCGAACAATACCAGGTTGTTGTAACACGGCATCATCGGCCAGACGGCGGCGACCGTGGCCTCCTCATGGATACTGAGGCTGGGCGGTGCCTCGCTCAGCGTGGCACTGAGCACGCCACCGGACTTAGGTACGGTGGCCGGCCAGGCCGTCGTCCCGGCCAGAACCACGGCGACCAACCCCGTCATGGCCAGCCAGGCGCCCCCACGCCCGAAACCCATTCCCCGGATGCCGCCACGGCGCCGATCCCATCTGTGTCCGACCATCGCTTCCCCCTCCTTATGTATTTGCGGTGCACGGACGACCGATCTATTCGCGCTCTCCGAACCGGGCCTCCACCAGGTCCGCCAGGGCCTGGAGGGCGGTGGACCCGTCTTCCCCCTGCGCCCGCAGCGTGAGGGCCGTCCCCTCCGACGCCGCCAGCATCAGCAGTCCCATGATGCTCTTGCCGTTCACCTTGTGCCGGCCGAGCCCCACCGTGATCTCGGCCTGGAACCGTTCGGCCGTCTTCACGAACTGCGCGGCGGCCCGTGCGTGCAGCCCCAGCCGGTTGCGGATGACAACCTCCCGCGTGACCGCCGTCGCCATCACCCGCCGGCCGCCTTCCCGGTCTCGATGGTCAGAACGAGCCGCAGGCTCGTGACACCCGTCGCTCCCCCGAGGGGCCAGTGGGGCAACAGGCAGACTTGCTGGGCGACCCGTTCGTAGCCCTCCTCGGACTGGGAGATGGTCTGCACCGGGCACCGCCACAGCCTCGCGGCGGGATCCAAGGCCAGGCGGGCCGCCAGTCCCAGCCAGGCATCCACGATCCGAACCTCATGCACGTCCTCCGCCTCGGCCACGGCGAAGAGCGAGGCATCGCCGGGTTGCATGCCATTGATCTCCACGAAACGGTCCGGCGGCGGTCCCATGTAGAAGGCGAGGTTCAGTTCCACCCCGAACCGCGCGGGCATCCCGATTGGCTCAGGCTTCAACCGGTACTCCAGGCTGACCCGAGGGACCCCGGGGGTCAGCCGGAGTCGCTTGTGGACGCGGAGGGCGGCCCCGTCCCGCGCTTCCCTCCCCACGAGCTCCAGACTCGCAGTCCGTCCCGATCGGGCAATCCGAAGCTCGTAGGGGGCGAGGGCGAGGCCCGGGGATCCGCCGCGCCGGGAGAAGTCCCGAAGCGTCACCTCCGGGGACAGCCAGTGATCCAGGAAGTTTCCCCGGCGATACGCATCATACTGGAGGAGGTCGGCCAATCCTTCCTCCTTGGCGCCGCGGAACTCGTGGATGGTGGCCGCGCCCTCGCCCTCCGTCCGGCCCTGCCTCGCCAGCTTTGCGTGGTAGGCCTCGGGCCGCCGGCTGAGGGTGTTGCCGAGGTTGAAGGCCTGGGCGCGCGCGTCCAACTCCACGACGCCGCCGCCCCGGGCCGGCTCCACGACCAGGGCGAGGTGCGGGGTCTGCAGGAGCACCTCCGTGAACCCGTCCCCGTCCCAGTCCAGCGTCTCGATCCGGACCGCCGCGCGCTCACCGCCCGCGGCCTCCACGACTCGCTCGGCGCGGATCAGATGGTGGAACACGGCGTGGCGCAGGTGGGGCAGGTACAGCCCGCCGAAGACCCCGTGCCAGTAGGCGTCGTTGCACTGGCCCATCCAGAGCGCCCGCAGGGCCTCCGTCCGCCCCCGCGCGCGCCGCGGCAGGGCATGCACCTGCCGGCTCACCCGAAGCATCTTCTTGTAGAGGGTGTTGGCCTCCGGGTACTTCGTCAGAAAGTTGCGCCAGAAGCCCCCGCGGAGAAACGGCCGGATCCGCTCCCCCCCGGGGAGCCGGTCGGCCTGGGCCAACACCTCTTCGAAGGCGGCGCCTGCCGCCGCGGGCAAGGCCCACTCGGTCATCTCGGTGTACGCGGTTGCCGGCAGGTAGACGCGGCCGCGGGGTGGATCCTCCAGGGCCCGGCGGAAGGTGGTGAAGGTGAGCCAGCCGGCATTCTCCAGGAGCGCCTGGAGGAACCGCTTGAGCCAGCCTCGCCGGTAGACCCAGTCGTGGGTGCCTGGCCAGCCGCCGAACTTCTCGGCGTCATCGGCCATCACGGCCAACCCGCCCGGGACGAGGGTGGCCCGCTCGCGGAGGTAGGCGACAGTCTCGGCCGGCTCCTGGAAAGGGATCAGGTACCGCAGGCGCTGGCTGATGGGGAACAGGGCCAGGGACATTCCCTGCTCCTCGGTCAGGAAGTAGCCGCTCAGGGCCTCTTCCGGCAGTCCTGCCGCCTTGAAGTGGTTGTCATCCAGGATCACGTACTCCACGCCGGCCTCGGCGATGGGCTTGGCCAGGTGCGGCTCCCACACTCGCTCCGCCAGCCACATGCCCCTGGGACGGACGCCGAAGCGTTCCGCGAGACAGGCGGTCATCCGCTGGATCTGCCCGATCTTGTCGGCGTCCGGGATGGCGGGCAGGATCGGCTCGTAATAGCCGCCCGTCAGGAGTTCAATCTGGCCCCGGGCCACGAAGCCGGCCAGGCGGTCCAGGAACTCGGGGTGCGCGGACTCCAGCCAGTCCAAGAGGACGCCGGAGTAATGGAGGGCAAAGGGGACCTGCGGGAACTCGCCCAGGATGTCGAGGAAGGGCACGTAGGAACGCTGGTAGGCTTGCTCGAAGACCTCGGGGAGATTCCCCACCGGCTGGTGTGCGTGGATACCCAGGATGAATCGTACCGCGTCCATGCGCGTCCACTCCACCCGCGGGACATCGCCGCGGCCCCGGGTCGGGCCCCTACTCCTCGAGGGCGGCCGGCTTCCCCTGTTTGGCAAGGAACTCGCTGGCCACCAGGATGTTCCGCTGGCCGTAGCGGGCAAGCTTGTCCGCCAGGGCGCGGAGGTCCCGCTCTTCCCGGAGGGAGGGGAGCTTCATCAGCATGGGAAGGTTCACGCCGGTCACGACCTCGACCCGCCCCGCCTCGAGGTAGGACAGGACCAGGTTGGACGGCGTTCCCCCGAAGAGGTCCGTGAGGATCAGCACCCCGCTGCCATCGTTGACCCGCTGCAGGACCGCCTCGATCTTCTTCCGCGCCTTCTCGATCTGTTCCGCGGCGTGAATCGAGACCGCCTCCACGCGGGGGAGTTTTCCCACGATCTCCTGGGCGGTCCGCAGGAGCTCGGTCGCCAGGTCACCGTGGGTCACGATGAGGATGCCGACCATGCCTTACCTCTGTGGAGGTTCGCCATCCACTTCATCCTGTCAGCCTCGGCAATGAAAAACCGACAACCGACAATTGACAACCGGTCATCTGCCTAGCGCTGAAGGTTGACCGGTTGTCGGTTGTCAGTTTTCCATTTGAAATTCCGACCGTACCTCTAGGAGGCCGGCCGGTCGATGTCGCGGTGGCCCACGGAGACCTCGTGCCCCACCTCGCGGAGGAGCCGGGCCAACTCCTCCACCAGAACCACCGACCGGTGGCGGCCGCCGGTGCAGCCCACGGCGATGGTGAGATAGGCCTTCCCTTCTTGGACGTAGAGGGGCACCGTGAACGTCAGAAACGCCAGGGTTCGCTCCAGGAAGCCTAGAGTCTGGGCGAAGCCCAGGACGTACTCCACGACCTCCGGGGCCTGGCCCGTGAGGGGCCGCAAGGCCTCCACGAAGTGCGGGTTGGGGAGACACCGGGCGTCGAACATCAGGTCCGCGTCCACCGGCAGACCGAACTTGTAGCCGAAGGAGACCAACGACAGGGCCGTGCGGGTCGAGGTATGCAGATCCAGAAACGAGGTGGCCAGAAGCTTCCGGAATTCGTGCACGGTGAAGCTGGAGGTGTCGATGACCAGGTCCGCCTTGGTCTTGAGGTGGGCCAGCCGCTCGCGCTCCACCCGGATCCCCGCCACCGCCGACCCCGCCGGGGCCAACGGGTGGGGGCGCCGGCTCTCGCTGAAGCGGCGCACCAGGACTTCGTCGCCGGAATCCAGGAACACCACACGCACCAGGTGGCCGTCCCGGCGGAGATCCTGCAGGATCTCGAAAAGCCCGTTCAGGAAGCTGCCCTCCCGGGCGTCCACCACCAGGGCAACCCGCTCGATCCGTTTCTCGGACTGGGCGCAGAGTTCCGCCACTTTCGGGATCAGGGCCACCGGGAGGTTATCGATACAGAAGAACCCCAGATCCTCCAGACAACGGCTGGCGGCGCTCTTGCCCGCCCCCGACATCCCGGTGACCACGACGAAGTCAATCCCGGTCATTCACCCTCCCGCAATCGGCGGGGCACCCAACCCACACGGCAGCGCCGTCCGCCGGTGGGTTGGGTCCCCGACTCACACGGCTGAGCATTCAGGCCGGTGGGGTGGTTGCCCAACCCACACGGCTGCGAAGCCACCCGGTGGGCTGGATCTCGCTTGCAGGCGCGGGTCCCTCCCCCGCGGGTCCGGCTACTCCGTGTCATCCTGGCTGAAGGTCGGCAGATCCGCCCTGGCGCCCTCTCCCTCCTCACCCGCGGTCAGGCGCGCCGCAAAGTTGCGCGCGGCGTGCACGCCCATGAGCTTCAGCAGGTGGTTGCGGGCCGCCACCTCCACCAGGATGGCCACGTTCCGCCCGGCCGACACCGGGATCCGCAGCATCGGAATGGGGGCACCCAGGATGGAAAAGGTCTGCTCCTCCAATCCCAGCCGATCGTACTCACCCTCGGGGCGCCAGGGCTCCAGCAGGACGACCAACTCAATGCGCTTGCGGTACCGGATGGCCGCCACGCCGAACAGGTCCCGAATGTTGATGATGCCCAGGCCCCGGATCTCCATGTGGTGGCGGATGCGGGCGGGGCCGCACCCCATGACGATCCGGTCGCTGTCGCGCGACACCTCCACCACGTCGTCGGCCACCAGCCGGTGACCCCGGGTCACGAGGTCGAGGGCGCACTCGCTCTTCCCGGTCCCGCTCTCCCCCAGGAGCAGCACCCCGATCCCGTACACATCCACCAGGGCGCCGTGGAGCGTGCTGTCTTCTGTCCTGTCCTCCGCCATCGTCCTCAGCCCGGTTCAGTGCGTGATTTCATGCTCCGTATCAGGATTCCCCTGATACGGATCGTCCTTTCCCAAGGGCGTTTCGTGTAGGCTTGGCGCGCGCCAAGCCTACACGAACTCATGAAATCGAGCACTCAGCCCTCGGGTTCGATCAGGCCGTAGTGACCGTCCCGGCGGCGGTAGATGACATTCACCTCCTCCGTCGTGGCGTTGCGGAACACGTAGAAGTTGTGTCCCAGGAGGTTCATCTGCAGGATGGCCTCGTCCACCCCCGCGGGCTTGACGGCGAACCGCTTGGTCTTCACCACCCGCGGCTCCTCTTCCACGACCGGGGCCGCGCTGGCGGTCCGGCCCACCCGGTTGCCGCCGCGGGCCGCATGGGCCATGATCCGCTCCTTGTAGCGCAGGATCTGTCGCTCCAGCTTCTCCCCCACCTGGTCAATGGAAGAGTACAGGTCATCGCTTTCCTCCTCCGCCCGGATCGTGAGCTCGCGCACCCGCAGGGTGACCTCGGCGGTCTGCCGGTGCTTGTTCACCGACAGGACCACGTGGATGGTGACGATGTTCTCCAGGTACCGGGTGAGGCGGCTGAGCTTCTCTTCGGTGTAGGCCCGGAGCGCGGGAGTGATCTCCAGGTTCCGCGCCGTGACGGAGAATTGCATCGTGCGCTCCTTCCGGGATCCGCAGGGGTGTTGGGACCGACCACCCGTCGGGCCGACCGGCCGGCGGACCGGCCCGCCCGCAACCCCCAGGATCCTGCATGTATCGGCCGGGTCCCTTCCCTGCGGCAGCGGCGCAAGCGCGAGACCGCCCGTCAATAGCGTTTGCGCCGGCTGGAGGAGGGAATCTTGAGCTGGCTCCGGTACTTGGCCACGGTGCGGCGGGCGATCTCCACCCCATGGTCCCGTCGCAGGATCTCCACGATTTTCTGGTCGGAGAGAGGTCGGCCGCTGTCCTCGACGGTGAGCAGCTTGTGGATGAGGTCCTTGACCTTGAGTGAGGACACGGCATCGCCGCTGGTGGCGGGAACACCCCGATGGAAGAAGTACTTCAGCTCGAACAGCCCCTGCGGGGTATGGATATACTTGTTGGTGGTGACCCGGCTGACCGTGGATTCGTGCATGCTGATGTCCTCGGCCACTTCCTTGAGGGTGAGGGGGCGCAGGGCCGTGATCCCTTCCTCCAGGAACTTCCGCTGGAATTTCACCAGGCTCTCCGCCACCTTGTGCATGGTCCGCTGCCGCTGCTCGATGCTGCGGATCAGCCAGAGGGCCGAGCGCATCCGGCCCTCCAGGTACTCCCGGACCTCCCGCCCGTTATCCCTCTTGTTGGCCAGGATGGCCCGGTAGTAGGGGCTGACCCTCAGACGCGGCAATCCTTCGTCGTTCAGGACCACCACGAAGCGGTCGTCCACCTTGACGATGTAGACGTCCGGCGTGATGTAGCGTGGATCCTCGGTCCCGAAGGTGCGGCCGGGCTTGGGCTCCAGGCTGGTGATGTACTCCACCGCCTCCTGGATCTCCCGGACCGGGACCCCCAGCTTGACCGCCAGCTTCTCCCACTGGCGCCCTTCGAGTTCCCCCAGATGGTTCCGGATCAGTTCCTTGGCCAGGGGGTGCTGATCCGGGCGGCCTTCGAGCTGGAGCAACAGGCACTCCCGCAGGTCGCGCGCCCCCACCCCGGTGGGCTCGAGGCTCTGGACCAGCCGCAGCGCGGCCTCCAGTTGGGGGAGTCCGGCCTCCGCCGTGGCGGCCAGGTTTTCCAGCGGTTCCTTCAAGTACCCCGACTCGTCCAGGTTGCCGATGAGGAGCATGCTCAGTCGCAGGAGCTCGGGATCGGAGGTGCTGAGGTGCAGCTGGAACAGCAGGTGATCCATCAGGGAACGGGGCTTGGTGAGGTGGACCTCCGCGTCGAGGCGTTCGATCTCCTCCCGCGGGATCTGGGGCCGGTAGTCCGAGGCGTCCTGCAGATAACTCTCCCAGTCGAACTCGTCGATCCGGTCCTCCCGCTCCTTTTCGGCCTGCTCGGCCTCCGTGGGCTCCGGCTCCGGGGCGTCCTGTTCCTGGGAGAGCTGGGGCTCCACCACGTCCTCCAGCTCCTCCTCCAGGACCGGGTTCTGCTCCATCTGCTGGCGCAGCTCCTGGACGAGCTCCAGGCGGGAGAGCTGGAGCAGGCTGATGGCCTGCTGCAGCATCGGCGTCATGATCATCCGCTGCGTCTGGAGCATGCGGAGCTTGGTCTCGAACGCCATGGCTGCCAGCCCCGTCCCCGTCAGAGGGAGAAGCGTTCCCCGAGGTAGATCTCCCTGGCCCGATCGTCGGCCGCCAGTTCCGCGGCCGTGCCGGACATCAGGATCTGCCCCTGATGGATGATATAGGCCCGGTCCACAATCTGCAAGGTCTCTCGCACGTTGTGGTCGGTGACCAGGACACCGATCCCCCGGTCCCTGAGCTGCCCGATGATCCCTTGGATGTCGTAGACCGCAATGGGGTCAATCCCCGCGAAGGGCTCGTCCAGGAGGATGAAGCGCGGATCGGTGGCGAGCGCCCGGGTGATCTCGGCCCGTCGGCGTTCGCCCCCCGAGAGGGTATAGGCGGGGCTCTTGGCCAGGTGCACGATGTTCAGCTCGCGCAGGAGCGCCTGGGCCCGATCGCCCCGGTTCCTCGCGGGAACGCCCTGAGCCTCCAAGATCGCCAGGAGGTTCTCCTCCACCGTCAGCTTCCGGAAGATGGAGGGTTCCTGCGGCAGGAACCCCACGCCCCGGCGCGCCCGCTGGTGAACGGGCAGGTGGGTGATGTCTTCGCCGTTCAGAAGGATCTGCCCCGAGTCGGGACGCGTGAGGCCCAGGATCATGTAGAAGGCGGTGGTCTTGCCCGCCCCGTTCGGCCCCAGGAGCCCCACCACCTCGCCGGCGTCCAAGGACAGCGTCAGGTCCGACACCACCACCCGCTTCTTGAAGGCCTTGACCAGCTTCTCCGTTCGCAGGCACCGTTCCATTACGCCTATCGTCGTCCCGGGCGGGCCAGCCCCGTTCGCTGCGGGAGAGCCCCCTCAGCGGGGCTGGCTGGCCCCCCGCTTCGGATAGAGCACGGCATTGACACGCTCTCCGTCACAGGCCTCCACCTGGCTCCGGTCCTCCCGCAGCAGCAGCGTGATCCGGCATCCGGTGACCACGTCGCTGTCCTGCCAGACCTTGGGATGCCCATGCAGGACCGCCCGCTGCTCGCGGGGGAAGTACTCCGCGCGCTCCGCCGCGCCACGCCGCTCGCCGTAGGAGAGCCGCACGTTGCCCACTGCCGTCGCCCGCTCCAGCTCCTCCATGCGCTCGTCGAAGAAGAAGTCGATCCGGTCCGCCAGGATGCTGAGGCCACGCCCGCGATCGTTCGCCGCGACGTTCCCCTGGTAGATCGCCACGCGGGTCTTCCGGTTGACCTCCAGGCTGTCGGCCGAGATCGTGATGGGTGCCGATTCCTCGGCCGCCCGGAGGCTCGCGGGGAAGGCCGAGAGGAGCATCAGGCACCCGAGCAAACATCCCAGACACCTCATGGGCTGGAACTCCGTCCCGGTGCCCGCGGCCCCGAGCGCTGCGTGGCCGCCGGGGGGGGTGGCGCGGCCGGGGAACGCACGTCCGAGGTGACGTTCTGGAAGATGCGCACCTGTTCCAGATCAGTCTCCGCCTCGAGACCCCGACCGCGGCTCTGCCAACGGCCGCGGCTCACGGTGACCGGTTGATCGGTTTGAATTCGCCGCGTCGCCGCCACCCACCGGAGCTTTTCGGTCCGGAGTTCCGCGCCATCCTCAGAGCGCCCAACGACCCCGCCGTCCATCTGCACATCCTTCGTCGTCAGGTCGATCGTCGCCCGGGTGGCCGTGCACCGGAGGATCCCCTGGCTGGAGTACAGCACCACCTCCACCGGGCGCTGGACCCGTGTGAGGACCGAGATGCCCTCCCGCTCGCGCACCTCCGCCCGGTCCGCCCACAGCTCCCATAGCTTGGACCCGCCGCGGGTCTCGATCATGTGAGTTTGCCGGAGCGTGACGTCGGGTGGGACTGGCGGAGGGGACGAGTCCGCCCCCCAGGCCGGGGGCAGGCCCGCGGGGACGAGGCCCGCCAGCAGCACACACGTGAGGATCGCTGGGCCCCGACGCATCAGCCGCCGCATGACGGTCATCCTATAGCATACCGATGCGCGGAATGTAAAGGAAATCTCCGCCCGGATTGCCTCACTCGAGGGCGGAGATCCCCGTGATGTCACGCCCCAGGATCAGGGTGTGGATGTCGTGGGTCCCCTCATAGGTGAACACCGATTCCAGGTTCAGCATATGGCGGATCACCGGGTACTCGTCCACGATGCCGTTGGCCCCGTGGATGTCCCGCGCCAGGCGGGCGATCTCCAGGGCCGCCGCCACGTTGTTCCGCTTGGCCAGGGAGACCTGGGTGTGTCGGAGACGGCCGGCGTCCTTGAGGCGGCCGAGCTGGAGGCACAAGAGCTGCGCCTTGGTGATCTCGGTGAGCATGTGGACGAGCTTCTGCTGCACGAGCTGGAAGGAGGCGATGGGTTTGTTGAACTGCACGCGCTCCCGGCTGTAGTCCAGGGCAGCCTGGTAGCAGGCCACGGCCGCGCCCACCGCTCCCCAGGCAATGCCGTAGCGCGCCTGGTTCAGGCAGGAGAGAGGGGCCCGCAGCCCGTCGCCCTTCGGCAGGAGGTTCTCGGCCGGGATGCGGCAATCCTGGAACGAAAGCTCCGAGGTCACCGAGGCTCGCATGGAATGCTTTCCGTGGATGTCGCGGGCGGTGAAGCCGGGTGTCCCCCGTTCCACCAGGAAGCCGCGGATCACGCCGTCCAGCTTCGCCCAGACCACGGCCACGTCGGCGATGCTGCCGTTGGTGATCCACAGCTTGGTGCCATTCAGCACGTGCTCCGCCCCGACGCTCACCGCCTTCGTGGCCATGTTGCCCGGGTCGGAGCCGAAATCGGGCTCGGTCAGACCGAAGCAGCCCACGGCCTCTCCCGCCGCCAGCCTGGGCAGCCACCGCGCCTTCTGCGACTCCGCGCCGAAGGCGTGGATCGGGTACATGACCAGGGAGCCCTGGACCGACGCGAAGCTCCGCACGCCGGAATCCCCCCGCTCCAGCTCCTGCATGATCAGGCCGTAGGCCACGTTGTTGATGCCCGCGCATCCGTAGCCCTGCAGGGTGGCGCCCAGAAACCCCAGGTCGCCCATCTTCCGGATGAGGCCACTCGGAAACGTTCCCTGCCGGAAGTGCTGGGTGACGATGGGAAGAATCTGCTCGTCGGCAAAGGCCCGGGCCACGTCCCGCATCATCCGCTCCTCCTCCGAGAGGAGCCCCTCCACCTCGTAGTAGTCCACACCGGGCATCCCACTCATGAGCCTCCCTCCTACCCCGGCCCAGCCGGAACCACACAGGACAGGCCTTCAAGCAATATCGAATGTCGAATCCCGAATGATGAATTTCGAACGGTTACGAATTGCGGGGCCGCCGGGGCACCCGTTGCGTTTTTCGTGTGCAACGGGTCGTGACCTTCGTCATTCGACATTCCTTGTTCGATATTCGACATTTGCCTGAGGAGAGTGAAGAACGTTGGGCCACTTCACCGGAGCCCCCAGTCCGTTCCCCATCCTTGGGGATATCCTCCTGCGAGCCCCCGCTCCGTCACAGGGGCAGGCGCGAGCCGATCCCCTGGGCCACCGCCCGGTCGTAGATCCGGACCGCCGTCACCACGTCCTCGACTGCCAGGCCCAGATGCATGGCCATGGTCCGCTGGGTGGAACTCCCCCGTCCCGGTTTCCTGGCTGTGACCACCTCGCCCAGATCCCCCTGAACCTTCGGGGTGGTTTGGAAGTAGCCCATGGTCCGATAGAACGCCATCTGGGCCGCGTCATCGGTGTAGAACAGGTCCATGACCCGGATCGCCTCTGGGGTGAACTGCGCATCGAAATCCACCGGCATGCAGAAGGCCCCCGGCTTGATCCACTCCGGGCGGATGCTCGGTGCGGGGTGCTTGCGGATCTCGGTGGCCGTCACGATGATGTCCGCTTCCCGCACGGCCGACTCGGTGCCGGAGGCGGGCACGACGGACACCCGGTGCACCGCCTGCATCTCGTGCAGGTAGCGCGTGAGGTTGGCGGCCGTGCTGTCAAAGGCCACGACGCGGCGGATCCCCGGGAACTGGACCAGCATGGCCTCGGTGTGGCTGCGTCCCTGGACCCCGCAGCCGATGATGGCCAGGACCTCCGCCTCGCCGCGGGCCAGGTGCTTGGCCGCCACGGCGCTGGCCGCCCCGGTGCGCTTGGCGGTGATCCAGGTGCAATCCATGACGGCCATGGGCAAACCCGTTTCTGGGTCGTTGAGGATGAGCAGGCCGCTGATGGTAGGGAGCCCTCGGGCCGGATTCCTCAGGAAATTTCCCACCCACTTGATCCCGGCGGTGCGCGGGGAGGCGACATAGGCGGGCATGGCGTGCAGGAAATCATCGGAGGCGGGATGGATGCCAATCTTGGCGGGCATCTCGACCCGGCCTTCGCCCATCTCCCGGAACACGTTCTCCACCGCCGCGATGACCTCCGCCATGGGGAGGCCGACCTTCTCCACATCCGCCCGTGAGAGATACAGGAACTCGGTACCCATGCCTTCCCCGTTGCCCCCCCGCTCCTCTGCCCCTCTGGCCCTCAGCTCATATCGATCTGCGCCCGCTGGAGCTTCCCGCTGTAGTCGATATACACCGTCTTCCACTCGGTGAACACGTCCAGGACCTGCCGGCCCCCCTCCCGGTGGCCACTGCCCGTCTGCCGCGTTCCCCCGAAGGGGAGATGGACCTCCGCACCGATGGTCGAGGCGTTCACGTAGGTGATCCCGCTCCCCAGCGCCTCGATGGCCCGGAAGGCCTTGTTGATGTCCCGGGTGTAGATCGCCGAGGAGAGTCCGTACCGGACCGCGTTGGCGACCTCGATCGCCTCGTCCAGACCGGCCACGGGCAGGACGGTGACGGTGGGTCCAAAGATCTCCTCCTGGGCAATCCGCATCTTCGGAACCACGTCGCCGAACACCGTGGGCGCGTAAAAGAAGCCTTTCCTGCAGTCGCCCTCCTTGGAGATCTCTCCCCCGCACAGGAGCTTCGCGCCTTCCTTGAGGCCGACCTTGGTATAATTGTGGACCCGCTTGAGCTGGGCCTCGTTGACGACCGGCCCGACGTCCGTCGTGGGGAGCCGGCCGTCCCCCAGCCGGAGCGCCTGGGCCCTGGTCACGAACCGGTCGGTAAACTCCTTGACCACCTTCTTGTGGACGAGCAGGCGCGAGGCCGCTGTGCAGCGCTGGCCCGAGGTGCCGAATCCTCCCCAGATCGCCCCATCCACCGCGAGATCCAGGTCGGCGTCCTCCATGACCAGGATCGGGTTCTTCCCGCCCATCTCCAGGCAGAACCGCTTGTGCTCCGCCGCGCAGGCGATGGCCACCTCGCGTCCGACCTCGCAGGATCCGGTGAACGAGACGAGCGATACGTCCGGATGCCGGACCAGGGGTGCACCCGCCTCCTCCCCGTGGCCATGGACCAAGTTCACCACACCCGGCGGCAGCCCAGCCTCCAGCAGGACCTCCAGCAAGCGGACGGCCATGAGCGGCGTGTCCTCCGCCGGCTTGAAGACCACGGTGTTCCCCGCCACCAGGGCCGGGGCCAGCTTCCAGGATGGGATCGCCAGAGGGAAGTTCCATGGGGTGATCATGCCGACGACCCCCACGGGGACCCGGATCGTCATGGCAAACTTGTTGGGCAGTTCGGAGGGAGTGGTTTCACCCCACAGGCGGCGTCCCTCACCGGCAATAAAGTACATCATGTCGATGGCTTCCTGGACCTCCCCGCGGGACTCCTTCAGGACCTTGCCCATCTCCCGGGTCATCAACTCGGCCAGCTCCTCCTTCCGGCGGAGCAGGATCTCCGCAGCCCGGAAGAGGATTTCGGCCCGGCGGGGGGCAGGCACCTGTCGCCATGGGGGGAAGTGGGCCTTCGCGGCCTCCACCGCCCGATCTACGTCCCGGTGGTCAGAGCGGGGAAAGGCGCCCAGGACCTCTGTCTTATTCGCCGGATTGATGTCGTCGAATATCCCTCCGTTCGCGGCATCGACCCATTTACCGTCAATAAAGTTCTGAAACCGCTCCACCATGACCCAATCCTTCCCGCAGGCGGTGCGCCCGCCTTGGCCGCTCAAAACACGCTGTTGGGACTTCTCCCCCGACCGACCGGAACATCTCACCCAGGAGCAGGTGTTCCCAGGAAGTTCACCCTCCCAGGCAAAAAGGAAAGGCCCGCGGGGGCCTATGGACGGTGAGAGGTTCGTTGGCTGGTCGGGGAGGGTTCTACGGGGACACTACCACACGGTGGGAGCCGCCAGCAAGGCAGAAACTACCGGCTTGCCCCCAATTCTTCGCTCAAAATTAGTTCACGAATCTTCTCAGCTTCCTGACGGAACCTCCAGGAAAAAAAGATAAAAAAATTAGCAAATCTATCCTTGACGAGTCCCGCGAATTATGAGATAGAGGATGAGTCCCGCTGGGGGGTGCCGCCCCCAGCGTAGTTGCCGAGCTTACTTCTTCTTCTTAGCGGCCTTCTTCTTCTTCTTCGCCACCCACATCACCTCCCTTCCCTGAAACCGCTTGAGTGTCTGTCCTCAGGCGGGAAGGAGTCTTACTTCTTCTTCTTGCCCTTCTTCGTCGCCTTCTTCTTCGTCGCCACCGACCTCACCTCCTTTCGGGCCCACGATCTCCGTCCACCAACCACGTTGGTCCTGCCTTCCGTCACCGCCACCCTGCGCGGGACGCCAAGGAGCGGTCAGAGAAGCGCCAGCTGCGGATTCTTCGTCCGCGTGAAGTCCACGGTCCGCTCGATGAATTTCTGGGCGTCCTTGATCGCCCCCTCGACCTCGTACCGGGAGATGGGCTGCCCGGGTTCCTCCAGGATCGTCTGAGAGCGCCGCCGCATCCGGTCAAAGGCGTTCAACAAGGGGCGCACGTCTCCACCCAGGAGGGCCCCCGCAAGCTGGACGACAGTGCGCTGCTGATCCCGGCCGCGGGGTCGCAGGCCTTCCGCCATGATCATGGCTCGCGCCGCCCGCAGCATCCCCTGATACGCAATCGCGTACGCCCACTCCCGGTCGATGCTGGCGTTGGCTCGGGCCGTGGTCAGATCCTTGAGGGAACGCGCAATGAGCGCGTTGACCACGGCGAAGTTCGGCTTGAAATCCTCGACGAGCCCTTTCTCACGGAGCTCCTCATACGCCATCGTGCCGTCCGATGAGCAGAACGTTCCTGCCGCCGAACACCTCGGTGAGGAACGGATCCGTCTCTGCCCGTCGTCGCTGGAACTCCCCCTCGTCGAAGACCGTGTAATTGATCTCCCGCCCCAGATGGTCCTCCAACCGCGTGATGGCTTCGTTCAACTCCGTCAGATCCACGCCGCCCACGATCAAGAGCGAGATCGCCCCGGCCCCCTCGCCCGGTGCGTGGGCATTCGTGGAATACAGCCACGCCTGACGCAGGCCGGTGAGCGCCGCGAGTGCCTCCGAGATGGCCGCCTGCACCCCGACAGTCTTGGCCACGATACTCTTGAGCTCCGAGTAGATCGCTGCCGTCTTGCTCACGGTGTAGTAGCGGAGATTGCCGACCTTCTCGCTCGTGAGCAGGGCGGCCTTCTCCAGATTGTCCAGTTCGCGTTTGATGCCGGAGATGTCGCGGCGCAACAGGCGGGCAATTTGGCGGACGTAATAACGCTCTTCGGGATGCGTGAAGAAGAGACGCAGGAGAGCCACCCGCGTTTGAGAGGAGAAAAGCCTTGCCAGCATTCGGGTTCACCATTCGTTGAAGTATATACAACGACCGTTCTTGCCTTGTCAACACCTTTTTCAAAAAAAATTCACACTATGGCCTCATCCGAGAAAAAATTGAAGCGCCATGAACAGCCAGCGTCGCTTGTGGTGGGCTGGGTACACGGTTCGCCATGATTGCGTGGCAATTGCCTTCCCTTGGCGGGATTGGCGCACCAACGGCAATGCCGTTGGTACCGGCGGGTGAAGTGTTCGGATTGGGATTAGTGCTCGGCTTGAGCTGGCAGCGAGGCGGGTGCTTCGTGAAGACGCGTCCGCGGCGATCGAAGCTTGAGAGCCACGAGGCCGGCGAGGCCGGGGAGGATGACGAGCATCCAGACGCTGGTGCGCAAACCCAACAGATCGGCCATCAGGCCTGACATGCCCACGCCCAATCCGCCGGCCCCGAAGGCGAGCCCGAGGGTCAGACCCGATGCCAGCCCGAGATGCTGCGGGAGCAGTTCCTGCGCGAACACCACTGTCACCGAGAAAGAAGCCAGGAGAGCCATTCCGGCAACCGCCAGAAGGATCCAGCGCGACGGACCCGAGAGTGCCAGCGCGGCCGCCATGAGGAACGGAAACGTCAGAAGGGAGGTGGCGATCACCTGCTTCCGCCCCACCCGATCCGAGAGATGACCACCCAGCATGCCGCCGAGGGCGCCGAAGAACAGGAACACGAACAGGGCCCGCCCCGCCACCGAGAGGTCGATCCCCTGCTCTCGGAGGAACAGCGGAAGGAAGATGATCAGGCCGGAGTAGCCCCAGGACCGCAGGGTGATGAGCCCGCAGAGCGCGCTGAGCTTCGGCCACGGAATGGGCGCCCGCTCCTGTCTGTGCCGCTCCTTTGCCTTGACGAAGGGAACCTCGATCTCCCGGCGATACACATGGACGAAGCCGGCGGCCACGAGGCCGGGGAGGATCAACAGCGTCGTCCCTTGCAGGCCGAACCCCAGGAGGAGAATCCAGGTCATCAAGATCGGCCCCAGGGCGAAACCCAGATTCCCACCGACGGAGAAAAACGACATGCCCAACCCGCGCTGGTTCCGGGCCGCATGGGCAGCCGCCATCGCCGCCACCGGGTGGAAGGCGGCCGTGCCGACTCCCGTAAGCACCAGGACCAGCAGCAGCGTCCAGTAGTTCGGCACGAGCCCTACCATCCCCATGAGCATGCCCGTCCACACGATACCGGCCGGCAGGAACCACTGGGTGCCCCAGCGATCGGACATCCAGCCGAATACCGGCTGGATCAGAGAAGACGAGATCGTCAGGAGCGCCGCCGCCAGCCCCACCTGTGAATAGCTCAGGCCGAACCGGTCTCGGAGGAGCGGCAGCACGACCGGGAGGATGTTCTGGCAGGAATCCACCACGGCGTGGCTGAGGAGGATGAGGGCGATAGGCCGCTTGCGCACCGATCACCACCCGAGGGAGAGGCGCACGGCAGTCAGCAGGACCGCCACGGCGAGGGCCGGCAAAAGGTTGGCGACGCGTAGACGCTTCACGTCCAGGAGCAGCAAGCCGATGGCCAGGATCAGCAGGCCCCCGGTGGCCGTCAGTTCGTTCAGAATCTCCGGCCGCAGCAGAAATGCCAGTTGTCTCCCCAAGAGCGTCAGCGCTCCTTGGAGGATCAGCACGGTGATCGCCGCACAGCTCACGCCGACCCCCAGGCTGGAGGCGAAGGCGACGGAGGCGGCGCCGTCCAGCATGGATTTCGTATAGATGATGTCCGGGTTCCCGCTCATGCCTTCCTGGATGATCCGCTGCAGGCGTTCAGACAGGCGGTCCCCCACAGCCAGGCCGATCCCGCTGCCCACCAAGACCGCGACCACGTTCACGATGGTCCCGCGCACGCTCACCCCCACAACTCCCCGGTCATCCCGAGAAAATTAACCGCCATGGCGCCAAGGACGCCAAGGCCGGAGGAGTCACCCTGGAAGATGGAATCCTTGGCGTTTTGGCGGTTAGCCCTACCCGAACCCGAAAAAGCAACGGGGCCAAGGATGCCCCAGCATCCTGGCCCCGTCAAGGTGCAATCCCGCTGGAAGCGGGATCAGTTCAGCACCGGCTCCTTGTCGGGATGGAGGCGCTTGAACTTTCCGAGGAGCGCGTCGCGATCCTCCGTGACTTCCGGATGCGGGACGATGCAGGCCACCGGGCAGGCAGCCACGCACTGGGACTCGGCGAAGTGCCCGACGCACTCCGTGCAGAGCTCGGCCTTGATCA
>Ga0326597_10005525_pt1 | contig 17512 bp, 11 predicted proteins | sample RVTome_12_FD_203789 | JGI IMG/M metagenome (GOLD analysis project Ga0326597, IMG submission 203789) | Soil microbial communities from uranium-contaminated site in the Upper Colorado River Basin, Wyoming, United States - RVT100D185 | ecosystem: Environmental > Terrestrial > Soil > Contaminated >... | reverse complement strand
CGCCGCCCCTGCCGTCGCCCGGCGTCCCACCGATGAGCAGCCGCCGTGCGGATGCGCTCCGGGGGTGTGCAGCGGCGCTCGCCCGCCGAGGAAGGAGCCGGCGGGCCTGTGCACCACGACCGTCTTCGTGGTCCACGGCGCGCCGGCTCCGGGGGGGCTCGGCGTGGGCTCACTGCACCTTCAACGGGAGGATCAGCGACGTGCACAGCGGCCTGCCGTCCAGCGCCCGGATGCCCGCGTGCAGCTCCAGCGTGACCGGCGTGGAGCCCCAACCGCCGGGCGGCGGGGAGACGCTCAGCACGCTCCCGTTCAGCGACAGGCCGATCGCCAGCTCAACCTGCGAGTCGTCGACGGCGCGCACCAGGCCGGGAGTCAGCGCCGCGGGATCGAGCGCGGCCGAGAAGCGCAGGTCCAGGGTCTGGCTCGCCCCGAGGCCGGCGGAGAGCGCGGGCTCGGTCGCGGCCAGGCGGAACGGGGCGCCCGCCGCCTCGTGGGCGGCGCCCGGCTCGCCCGCGGTGGGGGAGCCCCAGGCGCCCGCATCGATGCTCGCACCCCCGGGCGGGGTCAGGCCGGCGCCCTCGGCCGGCGAGCCCGGTGGGAGCCGGTAGTCCTCGTCCACGCTCGCCGCCGGCGCGAAGACGGAGAGCAGCCCCGGCGCCCGGAAGCCCTGGGGATCGGGGCTCACACTGACCTGGTTGCCGCTCATCTGCAGCGCGCTGCGCTCGACGCCGTCGTCGGCCAGCTCGATGCGCGCTCCGGGGGCGACGCTGTCGCCGGGCGCGAGGGTGCATTGGCCGCCGGAGTGCGCGACGACCTCGTGGTAGCCCTCCGGAGCCGCGACGAAGAGTCCGGCCAGCGGGTCATCGACCCGCACGCTCGCCTGCCGGCGCGTTCCGGGCCAGGGGTTCGGCTGCAGGAACGCGACGCCCGAGGAGAGCGACGACTCGACCGTGGTGCTCTTGATTCCGCCTTCGAGGTTGCCGGCGAAGACGCAGTGCCCGGCGACGACGGCACGGTTGCCGAGCGAAGCGCGCAGGCCGGCGCCCAGGTTGCCGCTGAAGACCGAGGTCGAGACGACGACCAGGCCCGCATCGCTCTCGGAGCTGACCCACAACCCGTCGCCGGCGTTGGCCGTGCACAGCGTCCGGTGCACGAGCACGTCGCCCGGCGCGTCCACGTCGCAGCGTATGCCGCTCAGCGCGTTGGCGCGCGCCAGGCAGTCGCTCACGACGACGTCCGCGAACCAGGCCGGCTGCAACTCGAAGTCGAAGTCGATCAACAGACCGCCGGCGCCGTTCTGCTCGAAGCGCGAGGCGCTGATCGCCAGCGCGAAACGGCCTCCCGGTCCTGCCGCGGACACCGGCGCGGCGAGGTCCGCGTCGAGACCCTCTTGCCCGTTGCCGAAGAAGCGCGAGCCGCTGACGCGCAGCGTCGCGGTCTCGCCCGCGAGGGCGACCAGATCGTCGAGATCGAGGCCTTCCTGGACGTTGGAGTCGAAGCGCGAGCCGTCGACGTACACGTCGAAGGGTCCCTGGATCGAGAGGCCGTCGGCACCGTTCGCGGACGAGGTGCAGCCTGCCAGCGCGAGGTCGAACGAGTCGACGATCGAGGCGTTGCGCGCGCGGATGCCGCGGTCGGAGCAGCCCGCCACGTCGACGCTGCGCAGGTCGAGCGGCGTGTCGCTCGCGTCGACGCCGATCGATCCGCCGCGGATCTTCAGGCCGTCGAGCACGACGCCCGGGTCGCCGCCCTCGACGACTACGATCGGCTGGCCGGCCGTGCCGCGCAGCACGGTCTGCGTGCCCGTGCCGTCGCGCTCGGCGAGGACGAAGCCCGCGCCGAAGCCACCGAGGACGTGCACGCCGGCGGACACCGTGTAGGGCCCGCCGGCGTACTGTCCATCCCTCACCCACAGATTCCCGCCGCCCTGCGCCGCGGCCAGATCGAGGCCGGCCTGCAGGTCGGGCAAGGCGCTGGCGGGGGACGCGCCGTCGGCGCCCTGGGCCGAGGCCGCGGCATCGACGTAGACGGGATCGGCGGTGCGCGCGCGCAGGATCAGCCCGGTGGGCTGCCAGGCGCTCGCGCCGCTCAGACGCAGGCCGAGCCCGAAGTAGTGGTCGCTGTCTCCGGCCAGCCCGAGCACGACCGTCCCATCGCCGCTCAGGCTCTCGGCCACGGGGGAGCCGGCGTAGACGAGGCTCGGCTGGCTGGCGCGGAACAGCGCGGCCTCGAAACCGGTGCCCGGCAGCGTCCACTCCACGCGCGCGGAGCTCGCGCCGGCGGCCGCGGCCGAAAGGCCCGAGAGGAAGGGCGGCGCGGCGAGGCCCGGGGGCGGGTCGCCGGTCCCGCCGCCGCCACCACCGCCGCCGCCACTGCCGCCGCCGCCCGGAGCGACCCCCCCGCCGCCGCCGCAGGCAGCGAGGGCGAGGACGAGGAGGGTCGGGGTCGGCTTCCAAAGATGCGAGAAGCAGGGTCTCACTTTCGTGGCGTGCATGGCGTGCTCCAGTTCGGTGGTGGAGCGGCCAAGGCAAGCCTGGTGCCGGGGCCGGAAGCGGGGCCCTGGACCGTTCCATGGGCCCCTCACGGGGCGAAGGCCGGTCCTGCGTTCAGGATCAGGACGGCGCGTCCAGAATTTGGATCCAGTCCGCGGGCTCTGCGATCGGCCGCCGGGGACGCGCCTCGCCGCGAGCTCGCGGCGCGCCGGACCCGCCCCTCACCTTCACGCGAGAATCACGGTAAGATCCCGACATCATGAGCCGACGACCGCTGCGACTCCTGCTCGCTGGCCTGCTCCCGCTCGCCTTCTCCACCCCCGCCGCCGCCGGCGTGATCGTCGTCACCCAGGCCGGCCTGGGCTTCGGCCCCAACGACCTGACGATCAACCTGGGCGACACGGTGCGCTGGGTCTGGACGAGCGGCAGCCACACGGTGACCGAGGGCACCGACGGCACGCTCGACGGGAACGAGGCCTTCCACTCGTTGCTCACCAGCGGCACGCCGACCTTCGAGATCGTCTTCGACGCGGCGTTCCTGGCGCAGAACCCGCGGCCGGCGAACCGCTACGACTACTTCTGCCTGCCCCACTTCGGCGCCGGGATGGTCGGCGCCGTGACGGTCGAGGAGGGGCCGGGCTCGACCTACTGCTACTGCGACGGCACGGGCGGCGTGCCGCCCTGCGGCAACTACGGCCAGGGCGGAGCTGGCTGCCGCAACTCGACCGCCCTGGGCGCGCTGCTGCTCTCGGGCGGCTCGGGGAGCGTCGCGGCGGACGACCTGACGTTCCAGGCGACGCACCTGCTCCCCGGACAGCCGGCGCTGCTCTTCGCCGGGAACAACGCGCTCAACGGCGGGAACGGCGTGACCTTCGGCGACGGCCTGCGCTGCGCCGGCCAGGGCGTCCTGCGCGTGGGCGCGCGCATCCCCGACGCGGGCGGCGGCGCGAGCTGGGGGCCGGGCCTTTGCGCGCAGGGCGGCTGGTCCGCCGGCGACGTGCGCCGTTTCCAGGTCTGGTACCGCGACCCGGCCGGCGGTCCGTGCGTCAGCGGCTTCAACCTGACCAACGGCAACGAGCTGGCCTTCGCGCCGTAGCCCCGGGTGCTCGGAGCTCTGTGAGGTGCGTGGCTCCGTACGCGACGGCACCGTGCGCCACGAAGCAAGCGGCGCGCTGACCGCGGGTGGGTATCTTGAGGCCATGCCCAAGGGCACCGTCGAGCGACCGCACCTCGCGGAGATCGAGCGCGCGGCCGTGCTCCTGGAAGCCGTGCTGGTGCGCACCCCGCTCGTCCCGCTGCACGGACACGAGCGCATCCTGCTCAAGCCCGAGATCCACCAGCCGACCGGCTCGTTCAAGGTCCGCGGCGTGTTCCACGCCGTCGCGCGCATGAGCGACGAAGAACGCGGGCGCGGGCTGAGCACGGTCAGCGCCGGCAACACGGCCAAGGCGCTCTCCTGGGCCGGCCGGCACTTCGGCGTCCCGGCGCGCAGCTTGATGCCCGCCGGCGCGCCCGCGACCAAGGTCGAGGCCGTGCGCGCACTGGGCGGCACGCCCGTGCTCGTCCCGAGGGAGGAGGTCTTCCGCTTCCTGCGCGAGCGCGGCTGGGAGAGCGAGCCCTACGCGTTCGTGCACCCCTGGATCGAGCGCGAGGTGATGATCGGGCACGGCACGCTCGGCCTCGAGATCGCCGCCGACTGCCCCGACCTGGACACGGTCTACGTGCCGGTGGGCGGCGGCGGCCTGCTCGGCGGCGTCGGCAGCGCGCTGCGGGCGGCCCGGCCCGACGTGCGCATCGTCGCGGTCGAGCCGGCGGGCTGCCCCGCGCTGCACGCCAGCGTGGCGGCCGGAGAGCCGCGCGAGGTCGCCTGCGACACGATGTGCGACGGCGTCGCCGTGCCCTACGTCACCTCCGAGATGTACCCGCTCCTGTCCGAGCTCGCCGACGAGGTGGTGTTGATCTCGGAGGACGAGGTGCGCGCCGCGATCCGCCTGCTCGCGCTGGAGAGCCACGTCGTCGCAGAGGGCTCGGGCGCGCTGGCGGTGGCCGCCGCGCTGAAGGCGCCCGCCGCCGCGCGCGGCACCGCAGTCTGCCTCGTCACGGGCGGCTCGATCGACGCGCACGTCCTGGCCGACGTGCTGACGGCTCCGCGAGGTTGATCCGCCGTGTCCGGATCATGGTCCTCTCGGGTCGCCGAATGGCTCGCCCGGACGCCGCCCGCGCGGGCTGGACGGCCGTCGAAGCGGGGCTCCATACTGTCCGCCCATCCCAGCCGGCGGGCGGGTCGCGCGCGACTCACCCGCGTCTCCTCGTGTCGCGAGCGAGACGCGCCCTGCTCATAGATCGCCAGGGAAGCACCCGGGCCGAGCTGCAGCATCGCACATGAAGGCAACGAATCGCACGATCCTCTCCGCCGCCTTGGCGCTCGGCCCGACGGCCCTCCCAGCGACCGCGCAGGATGGCGGCGGCCTGCCCCGCGGCGCGGGCGAGGACCAGCTCCAGGACCAGCCACCGACCGTCGACCTGGGCGACGTGCTCGTGACGGCGCGCAAGCGGGAGGAGGCGCCGCGGAACGTCCCGGCCAGCACCACGGTCGTCACCGGCTCCGAGCTCGAGGCCGCCGGCATCACGAGCCTGAGCGACGCCGCCATCTTCGTGCCGAACCTGCGCCTGACCGAGTTCACCGCGCGGCGCCTGAGCCTGCCGTTCCTGCGTGGCGTCGGCTCCGGGGTCGGCGAGCCGGCCGTGACGACCTACGTCGACGGCGTGCCCCAGCTCACGACGGGCAGCACGAACCTGCCGCTGATCGGTCTCGAGCGCGTCGAGTTCCTGCGCGGGCCGCAGGCCCTGTACGGTCGCAACTCGCTGGGCGGCGTCATCCACCTCGTGAGCGCCAGGCCGACCCGCGAGCGGCAGGCGCGCGCCGACTTGACGCTCGGCGACCACGGGCGCCAGGAGCTCGAGCTGTCCTGGTCCGGTCCGGTCGGTGAGGACGTCCTGTTCCGCTTCGACGGCCTCTACGAGGCGCGCGACGGCTACACGCGCAACGACTTCACGGGTGACGACGTGGACGAGCGCCGCTCCTTCTTCGGCCGCGAGCAGGTGCTCCTGCGCCCGACCGAGCGTTCGGAGCTGCGCCTGGGGATCTACGGTCAGAGCGCGCGCGACGGCGGCTTCGCGCTGTACGACCTGCCCACGCTGCGCGCCCGGCCGCACCACATCAACCAGGACTTCGAGGGCGTCGCCGAGCGCGACGTCCTCTCGCCCTTCGTGACGTGGACGCGCTACGGCGATTCGGTCGACTTCACGGCGATCACGTCCTACACCGACTGGGACCTGCTGGAGACGTCGGATTTCGACTTCACGGCGATCGACGGCGTGCGACGGCGTACCGAGGAGTCGCAGCGGCACTTCAACGAGGAGCTGCGCCTCTCCTCGGCCGAGGAGGAGCCCGTGGCGCTGGGCGGGCGCGCGACCCTGGAGTGGCTGGCCGGCGTGCACGTCTTCGTGGCCGACTCCGAGCGCTCGGCCGCGAACGAGTTCCGTCCCGGGCTGTTCCCCGTGCCGGCGCTCGACGCGAGCCGCGGCGAGTTCGAGGACCTCGGCCTGGGAGTGTTCGGCCAGGCCACGGTGACGATCGACGAGCGGCTCGAGCTGGCCCTGGGCCTGCGCTACGACGACGAGTCCAAGGAGGCCGGCCTGCGGCACACGCTCGAGGTCGGCGGGTTCCCCGTGAGCGACGACACGACCGCGCTCGACGACGACTTCGGCCAGGCCTCCCCGAGCTTCAGCGCGGCCTGGCACTTCGATGACGAGACGATGGCCTACGCCTCGGCCGCGAAGGCCTACAAGGCCGGCGGTTTCAACCTGACTGCGCCGCCCGATCGCGTCGCGTTCGGTCCCGAGCAGAGCTGGACCTACGAGGTCGGGCTGCGCAAGTCCTGGGACGAAGAGCGCGTGACGGCCAGCGCGGCGGCCTTCCACATCGACTGGGAGGACATGCAGCTCTCGCAGTTCGAGTTCCCCTACGGCGGCTTCGTGGACAACGTCGGCGCGTCGACGAGCCAGGGCCTCGAGCTCGAGGTCACGGCGCGCGTGCGCCCCGGCCTGCGCGTGTTCTCCGGCCTGGGCCTGCTCGACACCGAGATCGATCAGTTCGTCGATTCCTTCTCCCTCGACGACTCCGGCAACGACCTGCCCTTCGCTCCTGATCAGACGTGGCACGTCGGCGCGCAGCTTGAGGGCGACGTGTCCGGCCGCACGCGCTGGTTCGCGCGCGCGGAGATCGTCGGCGTGGGCGACTTCTTCTACGACGCGAGCAACCTGGAAGGCGATTCGTTCGAGCTCGTCAACCTGCGCGCCGGCGTCGAGCGCGGCGACTGGCGCCTGGCGCTCTGGGTCCGCAACGCTTTCGACGAGGAGTACGTGCCCGTCGCCTTCCAACCGGATCCAACCGATCCGACCGCCTTCGTCGGTGAGAACGGCGCGCCGCGCACCCTTGGCGTGTCGTTCGGGATGAGCTTCTAGGAAAAGACCGCAAACGATCGTGAAGCGAAAGGCGAAGCGGACCATGGATCGGCTCATGAGCTGGACGGCGAGTCTCACGGGACTCTCTCTCGCCGTGGCCGGCGCCGGCGGGGCCACGGCGATGCGCAACGGGGCCTTCGCAGCAGCGGGGCCGGAGACGACCGCCGCTTCGGTGCAGGAGGGGAGGACGGTGCGCGGCTGGCTGAGCTGGCGCGGCCCGCGCCAGGACGGCACCTCGCTCGAGACGGGCCTTCTCGACACGGTGACGCTCGATGGCGAGAACCACCAGTGGTCCTACGCGCTGGCCGGGCGCGGCACCCCGGTGATCGCGAACGGGCGCGTCTTCGCTCTCGGTTACGAGGGCGAGGGCGCCGACCTGCAGGAGCTGCTCGTCTGCCTCGACGAGCGCTCGGGCGAGCTCGTCTGGGAGCGGCGCTGGAACGATTTCCTCAGCGACTCGATCTACAGCCGCTACGCGATCGGCAGCCCGACCGTGGATCCAGAGAGCGGCGACGTGTTCGTCCTGAGCACGGCCGGCCTCTTGATGGGCTTCGGACCACGCGGCGAGGAGCGCTGGCAGTGCTCACTGATGGAGGAATTCGGGCGCCTGACCTTCCCCAACGGCCGCACCGGCTCGCCCGTCGTCGATGGTGAGCTCGTGATCGTGCACGCGATCACCTCGCACTGGGGACCACAGGGCCCGGCGAGTGATCGCTTCTACGCCTTCGACAAGACGAGCGGATCGCACGTCTGGACGTCCACGCCGGGCGTCAGGCCGGTCGACAGCTCGTTCTCGATGCCGGTGTTCGAGTGGCGCGACGGCCGGCGCCTGCTGTACGCCACCACCGGCTGCGGCAACGTGGTCTGCATCGACGCGGGCAGCGGAGATCCGCTGTGGCGCTTCCAGCTCGCCTCGGGCGGCCTGAACTCCGCGGCCGTGCTGCGCGGCGACGAGCTGATCGCCGTCAACGGCAAGGAGAACGCGGACGACTCGATCATCGGCCGCATGGTCGCGCTGAAGCTCGGCGCCGGGCCCGGCGCCGGCGAGTCGGGGCCGGTGGTGCTCGACGCGAGCTCCGAGCTGTGGCGCAACGATCTGGTCGCCTTCACCAGCTCGCCGGTGCTGGTCGGCCAGCGCGTGTACCAGACGACGGCCGAGGGCAACCTGTGCTGCGTCGATGCGGAGAGCGGCGCCGTCCTGTGGCGCGCGAAGCTCGCGCCCGACCAGATCCACGCCTCGCCGGCCTGGGCCGACGGCAAGCTCTACGTGCCGATGAACAACGGCACCTTCCACGTGATCCGGCCGTCGGACGAGGGTGCGCGGACGCTGTGCACGGTGCAGCTCGAGGGCAACTGCCTCGGCGCTCCGGCGATCTGCAACGGGCGCGTGTACGTCCACACGACGGCGAAGCTGTACTGCTTCGGCACGGGCGCGGACGGCGTCGTGGAGGAGGCGCCGCGCTACTCGGAGCCCGAACCGGGCGCTGCGGCGCGCGTGCAGATCGTGCCGGGCGACGTGCTGCTGCGCGCCGGCGAGCGGATGCCGATCGACGTTCGCCTCCTCGACGCTCAGGGCGGCCTGGTCGCCCGCGCATCCGACGGTGTCGCCTGGAGCGAGTGGCCCGGCGTCGCGGTGGACGCCGGGGTGCTCTCCGTCTCGCGCGACGCGCCGCCGCGGGTCGGCGTGCTCACCGTCACGGCCGGCGGGCTGAAGGGCTCGACGCGCCTGCGCATCGTCCCGAACCCGCCCTTCGCCGAGGACTTCGAGGGCATCTCGCTCTCGGAGCGGCACGCAGCGGAAGAGGGCGTGCCGTTCGCCCACCCGCCGTCGCAGTGGATCGGCGCGCGCGGGAAGTGGGAGGTGCGCGAGCTGGACGGCGGCAAGGTGCTGGCGAAGACGCTCGACAACCCGCTCTTCCAGCGCGCGTTGGGCTTCATCGGTCACCCCGGCGAGTCCGGCTACACCATGCGCGCCGACGTCCGCAGCGACGGCAACCGGCGCACGATGTCGAGCGCGGGCGTCGTCAACCAGCGTTACCTGATCCAGCTCAAGGGCAACCACCAGCAGCTCGAGGTCAGCTCCAACGACGAGCGCATCAAGGAAGCGGTGCCGTTCGAATGGCGCCCGGGCGTCTGGTACTCGCTCGAGACGCGCGTGGACGTCGCCGGCGACGGCTCGGGCGTCGTGCGTGCGAAGGCCTGGCCGCGCGACGAGGCCGAGCCCGAGGAGTGGACGATCGAAGTGCCGCATCGCCGCGCGCACACGCACGGATCCCCCGGGTTGTTCGGCTTCGCCCCTCAGAGCCGATTCCGGGTCTACATCGACAACGTCTCGGTGACTCCAAATGAATGACCGCTCCATCGCGCGGCTGGCATCCGCCGCCGCGCTCCTCCTGGCGGCGGGTCCCGCCCTCGCGGGGGACTGGCCGCAGTGGGGCCGCGACCACACGCGCAACATGGTCTGCGGCGAGAAGAACCTGCCGAGCGACTTCGTCGCCGGGAAGTTCGTCGGTGCCTCGGACGACATCGACCTGGCGACCACGAAGAAGGTGAAGTGGATCGCCAAGCTCGGCTCGCAGAGCTACGGCAACCCCACGGTCGCCCACGGCCGCGTGTTCGTGGGCACGAACAACGACTCGCCGCGCGACGCGCGCCTGCAGGGCGACCGCAGCGACGTCTACTGCCTGAGCGAGGAGACCGGCGCGCTGCTGTGGCAGCTCAGCGTGCCCAAGCTCGGCACCGGCAAGGTGAGCGACTGGGAGTACCTCGGCATCTGCTCCTCGCCGGCGGTCGACGGCGAGCGGGTGTACCTCGTGACCAACCGCTGCGAGGTGATGTGCCTGGACGTCGACGGTCTCGCGAACGGCAACCAGGGCGACCAGGACGAGGGCAAGTACCTGGCCGGACCCGGCAACCCGCCGCTGGAGCTGGCCGAGACCGACGCCGACATCCTCTGGCGCCTCGACATGATCGACGAGTGCGGCGTGTTCCCGCACAACGTGACTTCGAGCGCCGTGCTCGTCGTCGGCGAGCGCCTGTGGGTGACGACCTCGAACGGTGTCGACTACGGCCACGTCGAGACCCCGGCGCCGAACGCGCCGGCGCTGATCCTGGTCGACAAGAACACGGGCGCGTTGCTGGGCGAGGAGGCTTCCGGCCTCAGCCAGCGACTGTTCCACTCGAACTGGACCTCGCCGGCCTACCTGAGGACGGACGAGCTGGAGCTGGCGATCTTCGGCGGTCCGGATGGCTTCTGCTACGCCTTCGCGCCCGAGCCGCGCGAGGACGAGGACGGCTTCGGCCTGCTGGTCGAGCGCTGGCGCTTCGACTGCAACAAGCCCGAGTACCGCGTCGACGAGGACGGCAAGCCGCGCAAGTACGCCACGCGCGACGGCCCGAGCGAGGTGCTCGCGACCGTGGTGGTGCACGAGGGCCTCGTCTACGCCGCCATCGGCCAGGACCCGGAGCACGGCGAGGGCGTCGGCAACCTCGTTTGCATCGATCCGTCCGGCGCGGGCGACGTCACGAGGACGAACGAGGTGTGGTCGTTCGACACGATCCACCGTTCGATCTCGACGCTGTCGATCGCCGACGGCCTGCTCTACGCGGCCGATTTCTCGGGCTTCGTGTACTGTCTCGACGCGAGAACCGGCGAGCACCACTGGACGCACGACACGATGGGCCACATCTGGGGCTCGACGCTCGTGGCCGACGGAAAGGTGTTCGTCGGCAACGAGGACGGCTACCTGACGATCCTCCCGACCGGGAAGGAGTACTCGAAAGAGGCCGTGATCGAGATCGACATGACCTCGCCGATCTACTCCTCGCTGATCGCGGCCAACGGCGTGCTGTACGTCGCCACGCACACGCACCTGTTCGCCTTCCAGGAGGAGAGCGGCGAATGAGGCGCGTCGCCTGGGGGGCGGTGGTGGTGCTGGCCGCGCTCCACTACGACTTCTGGTACTGGGGCGACCGCACGTTGGCCCTGGACTTCCTGCCGATCGGGCTGGCCTACCACGCGCTCTACTCGGTCGCCGCCGGCCTGACCTGGGCCTTGGTCGTGCGTTACGCCTGGCCGTCGCACGTCGAGGAGTGGGCCGCGAGGGGTGAAGGGGCCGGGCCGGAGGCCTGATGCCGGCCGCGACCGTCAGCTTCGGCCCGCTCTACGTCGTCGCGGGTTACCTGCTGCTCCTGGTGGGCCTGGGCTTCGTCACGAAGTCCCTGTTCCGCGGCACGAGCAGCGACTATTTCGTCGCCACGCGCTCGATCGGCTCGTTCCTGCTGCTGATGAGCGTGTTCGGGACGACCATGACGGCTTTCGCCCTGGTCGGCTCGACCGGCAAGGCCTACGACCGGGGGATCGGCGTGTACGGCTTGATGGCCTCTTCATCGGCGGTCGTGCACTCGCTGGTGTTCTTCCTGGTCGGCATCCGGCTGTGGGCGATCGGCAAGCGCCACGACTTCGTCACGCAGATCCAGTTCTTCCGCGCGCGCTTCGAGTCGGACGGTCTCGGCACCCTGCTCTTCCCGGTGCTGGTCGGGCTCGTGATCCCGTACCTCCTGATCGGGCTCCTGGGCGCGGGCGCGGTCGTGCGCGGCGTCACGCGCGGCATGTTCCCCGCCACCTTCGCCGGCGGCGCGCTCCCGCCTTGGCTGACCGGGCTCGTGGTCTGCGGCGTGGTGCTGTTCTACATCTTCAGCGGCGGCCTGCGCGGGGCCGCGTGGGCCAACGCCTTCCAGACGGTCGTGTTCATGGTCACGGGCGTGGTGGCCTTCGCGCTGATCGCGAACGAGCTGGGCGGAGCGGCGGCGGCGAGCCGGCAGGTGCTCGCGAACGCCCCCGAGCACCTCGCGCGCGAGGGGCAGATCGGGCACCTGCAGTTCCTGACCTACGGGCTCGTGCCGCTCTCGGTCGGGATGTTCCCGCACCTCTTCCAGCACTGGCTGACGGCCCGCAGCGCGAAGACCTTCCGGCTGAGCATCGTCTTCCACCCGATCTTCATCATGATCGTGTGGCTGCCGTGCATCCTGATCGGCATCTGGGCCGTCGGCCACGGTATCCAGGCGCCGGGCGGCAACTCCAACGCCGTCCTGGGGAAGGTGGTGGGGGACGTGCTCCAGGATCCGTTCCTGACGGGGCTTCTGACGGCCGGCATCCTGGCCGCGATCATGTCCTCGCTCGACTCGCAGTTCGTGTGCCTGGGGACGATGTTCACGCACGACATCGTGATCCACGCCGCCGGCCAGGGGCGCTTCACGGACCGCCAGAAGGTCGCGCTCGGGCGCGGCTTCATCGTGCTGGTGGTCGTCGTGACGTACCTGCTGACGTTCTTCCCGCCGCCGCACATCTTCGACCTGGCGGTGTGGTGCTTCAGCGGCTTCGCGAGCCTGTTCCCGCTCGTGCTCGCGGCGCTCTACTGGCGGCGCGTGACGAAGGCCGGCGCGATCGGCTCGGTGCTCGTCATGGCCGTCACCTGGGGCGTGCTCTTCTACCGCGGCCTGGTGCGCCCGGCCCTGGCGGGCGAGCGCGTGGACGAGGACTACCTCCTCTACGGCATGATGCCGGTCACGGTCGTCTTCGCCGCCTCGGCTCTGGCCCTGGTCCTGATCTCGATCGTGACGCGCCCGCCCGCCCGGGAGACCGTCGACCGCTTCGTGTTCCGAAGCGGCGCCTCTTGAAGCAATGACCACCGATTCCTCCGCCGCGCAGGCGATTTCCGTCGCCGCCGCGCAGGCCGAGCTCGAGCGCCACTTCGTCGCGATCGTGCGCCGCCACTTCTCGCCCGCGACCGGCACGCCGTACTGGCTGGACTGGGCCGCGGCGGCCGGCTGGGACCCGGCCGCGGAGGTGAGCGCCTTCGCGGACGTGCTGCGCTTCCCGCCCTTCGACGGCGAGCTGCTGCGCGGGGAGCCGCACGAGCGTTTCGTGCCGCGCGCCTTCGCCGGCCGTCCGTTCACGATCTTCGAGACCGGTGGTACGACCGGCATGCCCAAGCAGCGCATCGGCTGGGACGACTACAAGGTCGACTACGAGGCCTTCTCGGAGACGCTCGACGACGAGGCCTTCCCGCGCGGCGGCTACTGGCTGATGATCGGCCCGACCGGCCCACGGCGGCTGCGGCTGGCGATCGAGCACCTCGCCCATCACCGCGGCTCGGCCTGCTACTTCGTCGACCTCGACCCGCGCTGGGTGAAGAAGCTGATCGCGAGCGACCGCGGCGAGCTGGCGCGGGAGTACATGGGACACGTGATCGACCAGGCCGTGTCGATCCTCGAGCATCGAGACGTGTCGGTGCTCTTCACTACGCCCAAGCTGCTCGAGGCCCTGAGCGAGCGACTCTCGATCCCGGGCGCGGGTGTCAAGGGCGTCTTCTGCGGCGGGACGACGATGTCGCCGCAGATCCTGCGCTTTCTGATCGAGGAGGTGCTCGAGGGTCAGGTCGCGCTCGTGCCGACCTACGGCAACACGCTGATGGGGTTAGCGGCGCACAAGCCGCTGACGCCGGAGGACGGCTACTCGATCACGTACCACGCCCCGCAGCCGCGCGCCGTCCTGCGCGTGGTCGACCCCGACGCACCGGAGCGCCTGGTCGAGCACGGCCAGTGGGGCCGCGTCGAGCTCACGACCCTCACGCCCGAGCTCTTCCTGCCGCGCTTCCTCGAGCGCGACGAAGCGATCCGTCGCCCTCCCTGCGCCCTGTACCCTTGGGACGGCGTCGGCGAGGTGCGTCCGCTCGGCGCCAGCGAGCAGAAGATCATCGAAGGCGTGTACTAGCAGTGCACTACAGCAGACGAGTGCCCGCTCCCGTTCACCTCCCCGTGCTCCGGCTCGGCGTCGAATACGAGAGCCTGGAGCGTCTCGAGTTGAAGAGCCATCGCGACGGCGAGCCGCTGGCGCTGGTGTCGCAGGCGAACGCGGGGATGGTGCGCCGGGATCTGCTCAAGGCGAGCGCCGGATCCGATCCGCTGCGCGACGTCCCGTGCGCGCGGCTGCTCGAGATGTGCGCCGAAGCGGCCGCGCACTTCATGTCGGCCACTCTGCCGCTCAACGAGGCCGGGGAGACGCAGTCGCCGGAGCAGTACGTCGCGGCGCTCTCGGCCTCGAGCGGGCTGCCGCACACGCTCTGCCGCGCGAACATGGAGAAGGTCGCGACCGTGCTGCGCGAGATGCCCGGCATCCTGCGCGGCCTGACGCGCGGAATGGACCTGGAGGTGATCGACTCGGGCTTCGCTGAGCAGGGCGGCGTGCCGGTCTGCTACGCGCGCACGGCGGACGCTCTGGGGGTCGTGCTGCCCAGCAACTCGCCCGGCGTCAACTCGATCTGGATGCCGGCCATCGCGCTGAAGACGCCGGTCGTGCTCAAGCCGGGGAGCGAGGAGCCCTGGACGCCGCTGCGCATCGTGCGCGCCCTGATCGCCGCCGGCGTGCCGCGCGCGGCCTTCGGCTTCTACCCGACCGACCACGAGGGCGCGGCCGCCATCCTCGATCTGTGCGGGCGCTCGTTGCTCTTCGGCGACGATCGCACGACCGCGCCCCACGCCGCGAGCCCCGCGATCCAGGTCCACGGCCCCGGACGCAGCAAGGTGCTCGTCGGCGCCGACCAGATCGAGCGCTGGCCCGAGTTCCTCGACGTCCTCGCGGACTCGGTCGCGACCAACGGCGGACGCAGTTGCATCAATGCCTCCACCGTGATCGTGCCGGCTCATGCCGATGCGCTGGCCGACGCGCTCGCGAAGGGGCTCGCCGCGCTGCGGCCGCGGGATCACGACGACGAGGCGGCCGCGCTGTCGGCCTTCGCCGACCCTCGCGCGGCGCAGGCCATCGACGCCGCCATCGAGCGCGGGCTGGCCGCCGGAGGCGCCGAGGACGTGAGCGCGCGCTACCGCGCGGGGCCGCGGTTGGTCCAGCACGACGGCGGCGCGTACCTGCTGCCCACGGTCGTACGCTGCAACTCGATCGATCATCCGCTGGCGAACACCGAGTACCTGTTCGCCTTCACGAGCGTGGTCGAGATGCCGCAGGACGAGATGATCTCGCGCATCGGCCCCAGTCTCGTCGTGAGCGCGATCACGAAGGACCCCGCCTTGCGCGCCGCGCTCGTCGCCTCGCCTGCCATCGACCGGCTGAATCTCGGGCCGATCCCGACCTCGCGCGTCGAGTGGGACCAGCCCCACGAGGGCAACCTGTTCGAGTTCCTGTACAGGCGGCGCGCCATCCAGCGCGACGAGACCTGGTGAGCCGGCCGTGAAGGGCTGCGAATCCTCCCGCACGCGCGTCGTCTTCGGCCTGGGCGCGGTCGAGCGGCTGGGCGAGCTGGCGCGCGGGCTCGGGGCGCGCCGCGTGCTGGTCGTGACCGACCCGGGCATCGTGGCCGCCGGGCACGTCGCGCGCGCCGAGCGTGCGCTCGCCGCGGCGCGCGTCGAGGTGCGCCGCTTCGCGGCGGTGCGCGAAGACCCGACCACGGCCGACGTCGAACGCTGCCTGGACGAGGCGCGCGCGGCGCCGATCGACCTCTTCGTCGGCCTGGGCGGAGGCAGCAGCATCGACACCGCCAAGGGCGCGAACTTCCTCCTCACCAACGGCGGGCGCATGGAGGACTACCAGGGCGTCGGCAGGGCGGCGAAGGAACTGCTGCCGCTGATCGCCGTCCCGACCACCGCCGGGACCGGCAGCGAGGTGCAGTCCTTCGCGTTGATCGCGCGCGAGGAGGACCGCCGCAAGATGGCCTGCGGCGACCCGCGCGCGGCGCCGCGCGTGGCGCTGCTCGATCCGGCCCTGACCGTCACCCTGCCGCGCTTCGTCAGCGCCTGCACCGGTCTCGACGCGCTCGCCCACGCGGTCGAGACGGCCGTGACCAGGAAGCGCACCGTCGAATCGATGGCCTGCTCGCGCGAAGCGTTCGCGCTGGCCGCGCGCGCCCTGCCGCGCGTGCTCGCGACGCCCGCCGACCTCGCGGCGCGCAGCGACATGCTGCGCGCCGCGGCGCTCGCCGGCCACGCGATCGAGCTCTCGATGCTCGGCGCGGCGCACTCGCTGGCCAACCCGCTGACGGCGCGTTTCGGCCTGCACCACGGGCTGGCGGTCGGCGTGGTCCTGCCGCACGTCGTGCGCTACAACGCGTCGCTGCCCGCCGCCCGCGCGGAGTACGCCGGCCTGGCGCGCGCGGCGGAGCTGTGCACGACGGACGCGACGGAGGAGCGTGCGCTCGACGCGCTGATCGAGGGCATCGAGCGCCTGCTGCGCGCGGCCGAGGCGCCGGCCGCGCTGGCGCAATGCGGAGCTCGGGAGTCGGATGTCGCGACCCTGGCGGAGGAAGCGGCCGGGCAGTGGACCGCAGCGTTCAATCCGCGTGAAGTCGGACGCGAGGGCTTCGAGGCGCTGTACCGGGCCGCGCTGGGCGCCTGATACCATGGCCCGGATGACGGGACCGGACCGCGAGCGCGCCGCCGGCGCGGCGCTCCTGGCTCTCGTGGCAGCCTGCGGCGAGGCCGGCGGGCCGCTCGCCGCGGACGACGCGGCCGGCGCCGCGCCGACGGCCGACTGGCCCAGCTACCGCGGCGACCCGGCGCTGACCGGGGTCGCTCCGGGCGCGCTGCCCGAAGCGCTCGAGCTGCGCTGGGTCTTCCACGCCGCGCAGGCGATCGCCTCCTCGCCGGTCGTCGCCGAGGGGCGCGTCTTCGTCGGCTCGGACGACGGGCGGCTGTACGCAGTGGACTTCGAGAGCGGCGAAGAGCTGTGGTCCTACGCGACCGAGGACATGATCGAGGCGCCGCCGCTCGTGCACCAGGGCACCGTGTACGTCGGCTCCGACGACTACAACCTGTACGCCCTCGACGCCGCGAGCGGCGAGCTGCGCTGGAAGCTGGCGACCGACGACAAGATCGTCGGCGCCGCCAGCCCCGTGCGCGGCCCCGACGGCTCGACGCGCATCGTCGTCGGCAGCTACGACGGCTCCCTCCACTGCGTCGACGCCGCGAGCGGCGGGGAGCTGTGGTTCTACGCCACCGACAACTACGTCAATGGCACGCCGGCCGTGCTCGGCGAGCGCGTCGTCTTCGGCGGCTGCGACGCGGCCCTGCACGTCGTCTCGGCCGCGACCGGAGCGGGCCTGGGCAAGCTCGAGCTCGGCCCCGACTGCCACGTCGCCGGCTCGGTAGCGCTGCACGAGGGTCGTGTCTACTTCGGCCACTACGGGAACCAGTTCGTGTGCGTCGACCTGGAGGCGAACGAGCTCGTCTGGACCTACGCCGGCGAGCAGCAGCCGTTCTTCTCGTCTCCGGCCATCGGTGCCGACCGCGTCGTGTTCGGGGGGCGCGACAAGAAGCTGCACTGCGCGCGCCTCTCGGACGGCGAGCCGCTGTGGACCTTCCCGACGCGACGCAAGGTGGACGGCTCGCCCGTGATCTGCGGCGACAAGGTCGTGTTCGGCTCCGGTGACGGGCGGCTGTACGTGTTGCGGCTGGCGGACGGTTCCGAGGTCTGGTCGTACGAC
>Ga0326597_10005524_pt1 | contig 17515 bp, 15 predicted proteins | sample RVTome_12_FD_203789 | JGI IMG/M metagenome (GOLD analysis project Ga0326597, IMG submission 203789) | Soil microbial communities from uranium-contaminated site in the Upper Colorado River Basin, Wyoming, United States - RVT100D185 | ecosystem: Environmental > Terrestrial > Soil > Contaminated >... | reverse complement strand
GTGCCGCATTGCCTGCGTCGCGGCGCCTTGCATCTGCCGGCGCGGCGCTCGGAACGCGACCCATGCTATTACTCGGACAGGCTCCTAGATGACCGCGGGGCACTTCATCTTCATTCCCGCGGTCCTGCTCGTGGGCGTGGTGATCGGGTGGATTCTCGGCTCCCGCGCCGCGCGCGACGCCTACGCGGCGGAGCTCAGGCGCCGCGAGGAGCGGGCCAGGAAGAGCGCGGCCGGCGCGAAGGGCTGACGAGGCTCCGGCTATCGTCCCACTGCCAGCCGACGCGCCAGCACGTCGGGAAGGCCGGCCTCCATCACCTTCGCCTGCGCGACCTCCAGCGGATAGTTCAACCGGAACAGGTCGACGTGCTTGTCGGCGACGTCCACGATCGCGTACGCGGCGCGCGGATCGCCGTCCCGGGGCTGGCCGACCGCGCCTGGGTTCAGCAGGTACTTCGCGCCCGCTTGGATCTGCAGCCGCGCCTCTTCCTCCGATGCGGGCCCCCGCGTCTCCAGCCCCGCCGACGAGAGCTCGAAGGTGATGGGGTAGTGCGTGTGACCGAACAGGCAGAGCGGCCGCCTGGCGGCCTTCAGGGCCTCGCGCGCGTCGGTCTCGTCGAAGATGTAGGCGTCCTCGTCGTGCGGCGACCCGTGGCAGATCTCGATCAGATCGTCGACGATGTGCGGCCCCTGGGGCAGGGCAGCGAGCCACTCGCGGTGCGCCGGCGTCAGAGTCGCCATGGTCCAGAGCGCGGCGCTCCGGGCGACCGCGTTGAAGCCCTCCGCCTGCTCGAGACCGCACGCCACCTTGTCGTGGTTGCCGCGCACCAGGGCCGCCGGCTTCAGCGCCTGCACCCGCTCGATGACGGCATTCGGATCGGCGCCGTATCCCACGAGATCGCCGAGCACCAGCGTCTGGTCGTAGCCGCGTCCGCGCGCGTCGGTCAGGCACGCGTCCAGCGCCTCGAGGTTGGCGTGGATGTCTGTCAGGATGAGATAACGCACTAGTGTCGCTCCAACCAGTCGACCAGTTGCTCGACGATAGCGTCCACGCTGGCGCGCCCGGCGTCGATCCGCAGGTGCGCCTGCGCATACGCGGGGCGCCGCGCGGCGTAAAGACGTTCGAATTCCACGCGATCCGCGGCGAGCGGCCGGCGGCCGTCGGCGGGCACGCGCGCGATGAGGCGATCGATTGGCACGTCGAGCCAGATCGATGCCCCGTCTTGATTGATCACGGCGCGGTTCTGGGGATCGACGAACGTGCCGCCGCCGGTCGCGACAACCGCGTGGCGCGAGGCCAGCTGGCTCAACAGCTCGGCGCGCTCAGCGGCGCGGAAGTACGGCTCCCCGTGCTTGGCGAACAGCGCGGCGACGGTCTGATGCTCCCGCTTCTCGATGAGCTCGTCCACGTCGATCGCCTCCCAGCCGAGGCGCCGCGCGAGCGCGCGCGCCACGGTCGTCTTGCCCGAGCCCATGAAGCCGACCAGATAGACCTTGTCGGCCGTCACACGACCAACCGGGCGAGCGTGTCGAAGAAGGCTGGGTAGGAGATCGCGACGGCGTCGGCGCCCTCGATGCGGGACGGCGCCCGCGCCCCAAGAGCCGCGATGGCGAACGCCATCGCCATGCGATGGTCGCCCCGCGCGTCGGCGGCGCCGCCCGACGGCGGACCGGCGCCCCCCACCACGAAGCCGTCGGGCTGTTCCTCGGCGCTGATCCCCAGGCCACGGAAGCCGGCGACGAGCGCCGCGATCCGATCGCTCTCTTTGACCCGCAGCTCTGCGGCGCCGCGGACGCTCACCTCGCCGCCTTGAGCGGCCAGCGCCGCAATCGCGGGGAGCTCGTCGATGAGCCCCGGAACCTCGTCCGCGCGGATCTCGACGCTGCCAGCCCCATCGGCCTCCACGATGATAGTGCCTCTCGGCTCGCCGCCGGGAGCCGAGGCCTCGCTCACCTCGACCCGCGCGCCGAAACGGCGTAGTACGTGCACCAGGCTCGTCCGCGTGGGATTCAGCCCGACATCCTCGATCTCGATCCGCGAGCCGGGCAGGGCTGCCGCGGCGACCATCCAGAACGCCGCGGACGAGAAATCGCCGGGGATCGCGAGTGTCTGCCCCTGCGCCCGCTGGCCGCCCTCGAGCGACACCGTCAGGCCGTCGACCTGGGCCACCAGGCCGAACGCGGCAAGCGCCCGCTCCGTATGATCGCGCGTTTGCGCCGGCTCGGTCACCGACGTCACGCCGTCCGCGTGCAGGCCGGCCAGGAGCACGGCGCTCTTGACCTGGGCGCTGGGGACGTCCGGACGGAAGGCAATCGCGTGCAGCCGCGTGCCGTGGATGCGAAGCGGAGCATGTCCGTCGGTGGCCTCGATTCGCGCGCCCATCCGCGTCAGCGGCTCGATCACGCGGCGCATCGGCCGCCTCGACAGCGAGTCATCACCGATCAGGTCGGTCGTGAACGGCTGGGCCGCGAGCATCCCGGCGAGCATCCGCATGGTCGTGCCGGAATTCCCCGCGTCCAGCGGGCCCTCGGGTGAACACCAGCCGCCGAGCCCTCGTCCCAGTACAGTGACGGCGCTGCCGTCTTCGTGGACGTCTACCCCGAGGCCGCGCAGACAGGCGAGCGTGGAATGGCAGTCGGCGCCCGGCGCGTAGTTCAGCAGCCGGGACGGCCCGTCGGCCACCGACGCGATCAGGGCGTAGCGGTGCGCAATCGACTTGTCGCCGGGCACGTGCAGGCGTCCCCGCACGCGGCGGGCCGGCATCACGGTCTCAACGGAGAGCGAACGCATGAATGGAGCATCTTAGCTTAGCAGCCCGCGGCGAAAGTCTCGGGCTGGCGGCCCGTCGGGCCGTCACCCCGTCGGCTTGACATCGTCCAACAGATGGGATGGTATTCAGTGGCGGCAATGGCGGGTCCTCGTCTGGTGCGGCTCGAGTTCGTCAGCGCGTTCGAGATGCTCGACCTCGTGCAGGTGGTGAGCGATCACGTCGGTCGCGCGGCCGGGTTGGACGAAGAGGCGGTTCACTGGGTCGGCGTCGCCCTCCGCGAATCGGTCATCAACGCCATCAAGCACGGCAACCAGTACGACGGCGCGAAGCGCGTGTTCGTGGAGTTCGAGGCGGCCGCGCGCGACCAGATCCCGGAACTGCTGATCTCGGTGCGCGACCAGGGCGAGGGCTTCGATCCGGAAGCGATTGCCGATCCCCTCGCGCCGGAGAATCTCCTCAAGTCCAACGGGCGCGGCATCTTCCTGATTCGCCGGTTCATGGACGACGTGCGTCTGGGGCGCGCGCGGCAGGGCGGCATGGAAATCCGAATGACGAAGCGCGTGCAGGCCGCCGGCGCCGCCGAAGACCCGGTCAAAACCTAGGAGCCTAGTGGGCCTGGCGCGCGATCCGCTGCTGCTGACGACCGCCATCGAGGCGGTCGTCCGCGCCGGCGACTTCATGATGACCCGCGTCGGCCGCGACATCCGCGTGGACAAGAAGGGCATCATCGATCTCGTCACCGAGGTGGATGTCGCCGTCGAGCGCATGTTCCGCGACCTGATCGCCGAGCGCTTTCCGGGTCACGCGGTGCTCGCCGAGGAGCTGGGCGGTGGCGCCGCGGCGCCCGCCGGTCCGTGCTGGGTCTTCGATCCGATCGACGGCACGACGAATTTCGCGCACGGGCTGCCGATCTTCTGCGCCTCGCTCGCGTTCGAGGTCGATGGCGTCGGCGAAGTGGCGGCCGTCTACGATCCGACGCGTCGAGAGCTGTTCACCGCCGAACGTGGCGGCGGCGCCTTCCTCAACGGCCGCCCGATTCGTGTGTCGGCGGCCCGCGACCTGGTGGACGCCATGCTCGTCACCGGGTTCCCCTACGACGTCCATGCGCGCGTCGACGAGATCGTCGGGCTGTTCGCCGCCTTCGTCGGTCGGGCCCGCGCCGTGCGCCGTCTGGGTTCGGCCGCCATCGACCTCTGTTATGTGGCCGCCGGCCGGATGGACGGGTTCTGGGAAAGCGATCTGAAGGCGTGGGACATCGCCGGCGGGGCGCTGCTCGTCGCCGAGGCGGGCGGGCGGGTCACGACGCTGGCCGGACAGCCGTTCGCGTCGCGCGAGGGCCACATCCTGGCCACCAACGGCCTGCTTCACGACGCGATGCTCGAGGTCATCCGGGACTTTCAGCAGCGGCCCGAAAGGGCCTCAGGCGCCGGCCGGCGCTGACCGCTTCCGCCCGCAGTGTTCGACCCGGGTTGCCGGACATGGCGTTGCGGCTGTCTATCAAGGGGTACGGCGTGACACCGGCGAGAGACAGTCGTCACCAACTTCGCTGATTTCCCCCGCATTCCACCCGGCGCTCTTGGCATCGCTCCTGCTCGTGAGCATGTCAGAGGGCGCCAGCCCCGATATCGGGCGCCGCCGAACCGCGCCCACGCCGAGGAGCCGCCATGCGCCGACTGCTGTTGTCTTTGAGTGTCGTTGGTATCGTCACCGCCTTCATCACGCCCGCGAATGCCGCCGCCCAGCAGTCCGTCAGCCTATACCTGGGCGGCTTCGTCCCCCGCGGCGAGGACGCGCGGGCATCGGGCGACGTGCTGTTCAACAACCTGTTCAACGGCGAGTACTCGCTGCGCTATCGCATCGACGACTTCACCGGCTTCACCTTCGGCGGCGAGTGGCTCGTGGCGATCGGCGACCGCCTCGAGGCGGGGCTCGGAGCGGGGGTGTACTCCAAGAAGGTGCAGAGCACGTATGCCGATCGCATCAATCGGAATGGATCTGAAATCGAGCAGGACCTGAAGTTGCGGATTGTTCCGCTCACCGCGACGCTCCGGTTCCTGCCGCTCGGCCGCCAATCGGCGTTGCAGCCCTACGTGGGCGGGGGCGTGGGGGTCATGGCGTGGCGCTACAGCGAGACCGGCGAGTTCGTCGATTCCTTCGACGATACGATCTTCGGAGGGAGCTTCGTCGGAAGCGGTTCGGCCGCGGGACCGGTCATCCTCGGTGGCGTGCGGATTCCGGTCGGCGCGTCGGATCTGGGAGCCGAAGTGCGGTACCAGAGCGCCGAAGGCGACCTACCGGCCGAGCAGGGATTCCTGGGCACGAAGATTGACGTCGGCGGATTCAACTACCTTCTGACGTTCAACATCCGCTTCTGAGCGGCCGCTTCTGAGCGGCGATACAGCGCCACGCCGCCGCCTTCGCAGACGCGCGAGAACCCGTCGAGCAGCCGCGCTCCTCGCGCGCGATCGTCGCCAGGATATCGCCGCCTTCCGCCTGCTCCTCGATCAGGACCCAGCCCACGAACGGCCGGGCGCCGCGCAGGGCGCGCCGCCATCGTCGCGACGATCCACACGATGGCCCCGGTCGTCGCGGCGAACGACACGACCGAGATCGCGACCGCCGAAGCGCGCCGGAGCGATAGAGCGCATCCAGCTGAACGGGAATGGCGTTCAACAGGTGCGGCAGCGGCAGCCAGATCGCGCCGATCTGCCGCCATCCCGGCGTGAGCGGCCGCCAGCGCCAGCGTGCGGCGCGACGGTATAATCATTCGTTTATTCTATGAGCAGATTCGTCGACTGGCTCCAGGCCTCCGCGCTGGCGCTCGGCGCCCCCGGGTTGCTTCTCGTCGCCTTCCTCGACTCGTCGTTCCTCTCGCTGCCCGAGATCAACGACTTGCTGCTGGTGTGGATGGTCGTCGAGCACAAGTCGCGGATGGTCCTGTACGCGTCGAGCGCGACGCTGGGGTCGATCGCCGGATGCCTCGTACTGTACTACCTGGGCCGCAAGGGCGGCGATTCCACCGTGAGACAGCGCTTCAGCTCGGCACGGGTCGATCGCGCGATCGCCCTGGTTCAGCGATACGGCGTGATGGCGGTCCTCATCCCGTCGCTGCTCCCGCCGCCGGCGCCTTTCAAGATATTCGTGCTGCTGGCCGGGGTCGCTCGCATCAGCGTGTGGCGGTTCGTCTTTGCCATCGGCCTCGGCCGCGGGATTCGGTACTTCGGCGAGGGGTATCTGGCGCTCCGCTACGGGGATCAGGCGATTGAGTTTCTCCGCGTCCACGGCCGCACGATCACGCTCGCGATCCTCGGCCTGCTCCTCGCGGGGCTGGCGGCCTACCTGCTCTGGGCAAAGCGCCGGCCGCAAACGGCCGATAAGCGTATAAAATCTGTTCATCTTCCATGATCGATCTGAGCGTGGTCATTCCGGTCCGGAACGAGGCGCCGGCGCTCGAGGAGCTGTATCGCGAGTTGACGCAGGCCCTGGCCCGGTGGGGACGCTCGTACGAGATCATCGCGATCGACGACGGAAGCACCGACGACAGCTTTGCGATCCTGGCGCGGCTCCAGGCGGTCGACCCCCGGCTGCGCGTGATCCGCTTCCGACGCAACTTCGGCCAGACCGCGGCGTTCGCCGCCGGCTTCGCGTACGCGCGCGGGCGCCTCATCGTGACGTCGGATGGCGACCTGCAGAACGATCCGGCCGACATCCCGGCGATGATCGAGCGGCTCGAGAGCGGTTACGACCTCGTCTGCGGCTGGCGCCGAAACCGGCGGGACGCGTTCGTCACGCGCACCCTGCCCTCGATGCTGGCCAATCGGCTGATCTCGTGGGCCACCGGCGTCCGGCTGCACGACTACGGCTGTTCGCTGAAGGCGTTTCGCGCGGAGGTCGTCAAGCCGCTCAAGCTGTACGGCGAGATGCACCGATTCCTCCCCGCAATCGCGAGCGAGCAGGGCGTCGCGATTGCCGAGATGCCGGTGAACCACCGGGCGCGCCGGCACGGCAGCTCGAACTACGGCATCTCGCGCACCATCCGCGTCATTCTCGACCTGGTGACGGTCAAGTTCCTCTTGAGCTACTCGACGCGGCCGCTGCAGATCTTCGGGCTGATCGGGCTGGCCATGGGGCTGCTCGGGGGAATGGTGACCGGATGGCTCGCCTACCTCCGGCTGTTCGGCAACCAGTCGATCGCCGACCGTCCGCTCCTGCTGTTTGGCATTCTTCTGGTGTTTACCGGCGTCCAGCTCGTCACCCTGGGGCTCCTGGCGGAGCTGCAGGCCCGGACGTACCATGAATCGCAGAACAAGGCGACCTACGCGATCCGCGAGGTGCTCGAAGCCGCGGCCGAACCGGCCGAGGCCGCCGGTTCCGTGTCGCGCGACCGACTGTCGGTTCGCCTCTGACGTGCCGGCCGAGAAATCTCCAGGGCCGAGACTCGTTGAGCTTGAAGCAAGTTTTTGCGGCGGCCCTGGAGATTTCTCGGCCCCCACGTAGCGGGGCTGTGAGAGAAGCCAAAGCAGCGAAGCGGAGCCCCTGCCTGGCCGGGGGGGCTTGGCGGTTGGAGGCGAAGCTTCGCTGATGAGACCTGCGCGTCTCACTGAAGTGGAGTCGGCTCCGGTCCTCGCCCGGCCCCCGCGGGCCATGGTCTGGGTCCTGCTGGCGGCATCCGCGGCGGCTGTGCTGCTGACGGGCCTCATCGCCACGGCTCTGGTGCTCGGAAATCCGGCAGGCGCCATCGCGCAGGCCGGTCCGGGCTTCTGGGCAGGACTCGCCGTGGCCAGCGGCCTGACGATCGCCAGCTTGATGGTACGCAGCCTCCGGTGGATTTTCCTGCTCCGCCGGAGTCACGTCCGCATTCCCATCCGCGACGGCTACATCGGCTATCTCGCGGGACTCAGCCTGCTCTTCACCCCGTTTCTTCTCGGCGAGATTGGGGTCCGCGCGGCCATCCACCGCGCCCGCCGGAACGTGCCGGTCGGCACAACCGTCGTCGTGAACCTCTGGGAACGGCTCCTCGATCTGGTGGCCCTGGCGTTCATCACGGCTGCGTTCGGCCTTGCGCTCGGGCGCATGAATTGGTGGACAGTCACCCTGCTGGCGGGCGGGGTGGCCACGCTGGCCGGTCCGGTCCGGCGCCTGTGTCTGCGCGGGTCGGTGGCGGTGGCGCGGCCCGCGGCGCGGCGGTTCGATGTGGGAGCGGCCTCCGACCTCTTCCGCCTCGCAGACGCGCGGACCTGGGGCACGGCGCTGGCGGCCAGCGTTGTGGCCTGGATCCTGCCAGGCATCGCCCTCTGGTGGATCGCCGCGGCAGGCCATCCCTTCGACCTGGCGAGCGCCATCCACGCGTACGCCTCGTCGTCGACCCTGGGGGGGCTGGTCCTTGCGCCGGGGGGCGTTCTCGTCGCCGGCGGGCGGTTGCTGAATGCGCTCGATGCCGCGGGATTTCCGGAGGGTCTGGCGGCGCTTTCGGTGGTGGGCGTGCGGCTCGCCACGGTCGGCGTGGCGACCATGCTGGGCGCCGTCTTCGTGCTGACGCACCTCCGCACGGTCCCTTCGCGCGGGTCGCATTTCGACGCCATAGCCGATGCCTACGACGTGCAGATTCCCGAGTCGCGGCGGGAGGCGCTGCTGACGAGGAAGACCGGGCTGATGCGGGAGGTCATCGATGCCAACGGCGTCGGCCCCCGGGGCCTCGACGTCGGGTGCGGGCAGGGCTGGTACGTGGCGCGGATGCGCCGCCTCGGCTTCGACGTCGACGGCCTCGACACGTCGGCAGGCCAGGTCCAGCTCGCGGAGCGGCATGTCGGAGTGCCGGGATCGATTGCCGTCGGCTCTGCGTTGAGCATTCCGGCGGCCGACGCGAGCTTCGACTTCGCCTACACGATCAACGTGCTGCACCACCTGTCGTCGGTGGAGGAGCAGCGGCAGGCGTTCGGCGAGCTGCTGCGCGTTCTCCGGCCGGGCGGACTCCTGTTCGTCCACGAGATCAACACGCGAAATCTGCTGTTCCGCTTCTACATGGGATATGTGTTTCCTTCGCTCAACTGCATCGACGAGGGCGTCGAGCGGTGGCTCCTGCCGCACGAGCTATCGCGCTACACTGATGCGCCGGTGATCGACGTACGCTATTTCACCTTTCTGCCGGACTTCATCCCCGAGCCGGTCGTCCGCCTGCTCGCGCCGATCGAACGCCGTCTGGAAGCCTCGTCGCTGCGGAAGTACTCGGCCCACTACATGGCGGTGCTGCGAAAGGCAATATGACGGGCCGACACGGCGTCGGCGGCGAAGCGCGCGCGTTCGCGTGGCGGGCGGCGGCCGCGATCGGGCTCGCGTCGTACGCCGTCGGGATCGCCGCCTGGCTGTCTCCGGCATCGGTCCAGATTGCCGCGTGGCCGCGAACGGGAGCGTCGCGCATCGCGCTCTTCGCGCCCTTGTATGCCTTCTGGTGGGCGCTCGCCGCGGCGGCCGTCGCGGCGCTCGCCCTGTGGTTCGTGCCGCCCCGGACGCCAGCCGCGCGCGCGCGCCGGGCGCATATCGTTGCGCCGCTCGCCGCGCTCTGGCTGTGGACCGTGCCCTTCCTGCCGTGGCTGCCGGACAAGCTCCCGCTGCTCATCGTGCTCGCGGGCCCCGTGCGTTGGCTCATCGCGATCGCGGCCGTGGCGGCCGTCGCGGCGCGGGCCTGGCGATCCCGCGCCTGGTCCCTGTCCTGGCAGCTTCCGGGCCGCCGGACGGTGTTCGTGCTGTCCTTGGTGTTGTACCTGGCGCTCGGCTTTCGATCGCTCGGGCGCATGGGTTTGGGCGGCGACGAGCCGCACTATCTGGTCATCACCCACAGTCTGCTCGCCGACCGCGACTTGAAGATCGAGAACAATCATGCCAGCCGGGACTACGGCGCGTTTTTCGGCGGAGAGCTTCGCCCCGATTACATGGTCCGCGGCCTGAACGGCGAGATCTACTCGATCCATGCGCCCGGGCTGTCGGCGCTGGTGCTGCCGGGCTATGCGCTCGCCGGCGCGCGGGGCGCGGTGGCCACCCTCAGTCTCCTGGCCGCGCTCGCGGCGCTCGCCATCTTCGAGGTCGCGGCGCTCGTCGGCGGCCGGGGCGTGGCTTGGCTCACCTGGGCCGCCGTGTGCCTGACGGTGCCGTTCATTCCGCACGCATGGGCGATCTATCCCGAGATCGCCGGAACGGCGATTGTCGCCTGGGCGGTCGTCTGGCTGACGTCGTCCGGGCCGGCCTCGCCGGCTCGCTGGGCCGTCCGAGGCGTGTGCCTTGCCGCGCTGCCCTGGCTGCACACGAAATTTGTCGTGCTGGTGGCGGGTCTGGTTCTGGCGCTCCTGTGGCGCCTGCGATCGCGACTCCGCGAGGCCGCGGCGCTCCTGGCGCCGCTCGCCGTCTCCGGCGCCCTCTGGCTGGCGTACTTCTATGTCATCTACGGGAGCCTCGATCCGCAAGCGCCATACGGCGCTTACCCCGACCAGTTCATCAGGACCGAGAACATTCCCCGAAGCCTGATCGGGCTGCTGTTCGATCAGAAGTTCGGCTTGCTCATGTACGCGCCGGTCTACCTGCTGGCCGCCGCCGGCGCCTACCTGCTGGCGCGCGATCGCCGCTGGCGCGGCCTCGCCGTGGCGGTCCTGGCGATCGCGGGGGTCTACGCCCTGACATCCGCCCGCCTGTATATGTGGTGGGGCGGATCGAGCGCGCCCGCGCGGTTCGTCGTGCCGCTCACGCCGCTGGCGGCGCCTCTCGTCGCCATCGCGCTCGTCCACGTGCGCGGCACCGCCGCCGCGGCGATTGCGTGGCCCGCGCTCGCCGTGAGCCTGCTCGTTGCGGCCGCCGGCAGCGTCGGGTCCGACCGGCTGTTGTTGTTCAGCGACCCCCATGGCTCCGCCCGGATCCTTCAGCTCCTGCAGGGTAGCGCACCCCTCGCCGCGGCGCTTCCGACGTTCACCGAGCCCGACTGGCCCGCGCCGATCGCGCGTCTGCTGTCGTGGGCCGGTGCCGCCGTCGCCGCGCTCGCCCTTGCCCGCCTCGCGGCGGGCCGGTGGCGGCTGTCGATGTTCTGGACGGTGTTCGCCCAGATCGTCGTCTTTCTGCTGGTGGGCGCAATGCTGACGGGGCCGTTCTCGGCCACCACACGCGCCGAGGCGGTGGCGCGCGGCCGTCTGGCGCTGATCGAGGCGTACGACCCGCAATCGCTTCGTGCCTTCGATTACAGCCGTACGGCCAAGGTCGTGCCGCACGAATGGCTCGGCGCGGCCACCGTTGCCTTCGACCACGACCCGACGCGGCCGGCCGACGCGATCGGACGGATTACCGGGCCCCTGTCGCTACCGCCGGGCCAGTACGAGGTCAAGGTCTGGTTCCAGGGCCAGCCGGCGCGCGAGGGCCACCTGCAGATCGCGCTCGGACGAGGACACGTGCTGGCCCGCGCGGACGGCCCGCTGCCGAATCCCTCGACGCTGACCTTCGACATGCCCCTCCCGATTCCGGTCTTCTGGGTGCAGCTCACCGAGCGATCGGCCGCGCAGGCCGTCACGCGAGTCGAGCTCACACCCTTGTCGGTCGTGCCGAGGAGCGAACGGTGGAGTGGGGACGTGCGCGCGGTGGAGTCGATCGCCGGCCGCTCGAACGCGTACATCGTCTACGTCGACCGTTACACCTTTCCGGAGAACGGCGTCTTCTGGACGCGGGGAACCGGACGAGGAGAGATCCTGGTCGTCCCCGCGGGCGCCAGCCAGATCGCGTTGACGCTTCACGTCGGGCCGAACGCCGGTCTCGTGCGCATTACGGTTGGCGATGCGGTGCACGACGTCCCGATGGCGCCCAACGAGACTCGGCTCCTCATCGTCGATGCGCCCGCGGGAGCCTCCTGGGTGCCGATTAGGGTCGAGGCGTCCGCCGCGTTCAGGCCAGCCGACGTGGATTCCCAATCAACCGACACCCGTGAGCTCGGCTGTCAGGTGCGGGTGGAGCTCCGGTGATGCTCCGTCGCGTTCTTGCCGCAGGCGCGCTCGTGGCCGCCGGATGCGGCGGTCCGACCATGCCGTCGTCGACGACGGCTCTCCGGCTCGTGTGTCCCGCGTCGCTCTCGGTCCAGTCGGCCGATGGGGAAGGGGTTGTGGTTACCTTCGCGCCCTCGGCCATTCCCGGCGTTCCACCGGTCTCGGCCACGTGTGCGCCAAGCAGCGGATCGACGTTCTCGGTGGGGACCACCGCCGTCGCCTGCACCGCGACCGACGCGCAGCAGCAGAAGGCGTCGTGCGCCTTCTCGGTCGCTGTCGCGGCGCCGCCGAGGCTTGCCGCCACGAAGTTCGTGGCGTTCGGCGACAGCATCACCCGCGGAGTGTCGGCCGCCTGCGTCCGCTCCGCCACCGGCGTGATTCGATGGCTGTCGCCCGCCGAGGATCTGCGCCATCTGGAGGTGCGTCCGGCCATCGCCTATCCGACGAGGCTGCAGGTGCGTCTCGACGGCCGCTATACGGCACAGACGCCGACCGTGGCGAACGAAGGCCTGCCCGGCGAAAGCGTGATCTCCTCGTCGGCGCGATCGCGGCTGATGGCGGTGCTCGACTCCCAGGCTCCGGACGTGCTGCTGCTGCAGGAAGGCGTCAACGACCTGCACGGGTACGGGGCTGCGGGCATTCCGCTCGTTGCGGACAGCCTGCGCCTGATGGTGCGCGAGGGCACCGCCCGCGGCCTCCACGTGTTTCTGGGAACGCTGCTGCCCGAACGGGAGGGGGGCTGCCGGGCGGGCCAGCCGGGCTTGATCGCCCCGGCCAACGATCTCATCCGGGCCGTGGCGGCCGAGGAAGGCGTGGCCCTCGTGGATCTGCATGCCGCATTCGCCGGCGACACCGGCACGCTGCTCGGGGAGGACGGGCTTCATCCAAGCGAGGCCGGGTACGAGAAGATCGCGGAGACCTTCTTCAACGAGATCCGCGCGCGGCTCGAGACCTCTCTCACGCTGTCGCGATTCCGATGACCGTCAGCTCCGATTCCGCCGATAACCCCTTCGTGCGTATCACCCGGCCCGACGGGTCGCGCGCGGTAGCCGCCTGGCTCCTCGCGGCCGTGCTGCTGTCCGCCGCGTGCGGCGGACCGGTCGCTCCGACGCCGCCCGTTATCCAGCCGCCGCCGTCGAACGCGGCGCCGGTAATCAAGTCGGTCGTCGTCTCGCAGTTGGTCATCGAAATGAACCAGGCCGTCGAAGTCACCGCCACGGTCGAAGACGCGGAGACCGCCATCGACAAGCTGCAGTTCGTGTGGTCCTCCGTGCCACCAGGCTCCTTCACCGGGGAAGGCCCGAGCGTCACTTGGCGCCCGTCCGAGACGATGGCGACACCGGCGGATCCGGCCCTCACCGTCACGGTCGTGGAAAGCTATTCCGGCCTGGACGCCCAGGGCCGCATCGTCACACTCGAACATCGCGTCAGCGGCAGCGCGAGCGTCCGCGTGCACAACTCCGAGAAGGAGCTGGGCGACATGGGTTTGGCGTTTCTGACGAAGTTCGCCGATTCGTCGGTCTCTCCGGAAGCGTGCGTTGTCGATTTCTTCGATGGCTGCCCCGGCAAGGCCGACGAGATTGGTGACATCCAGCGCAACCGCGAATACTACGTGATTCTGTCGCACACGCTTGGCACGCCGCGCTTCACTAGTAAACGGCTCTACAAGGACGCCGAGATGCGCATCGCGTGCTCCTTCGAGTCGCGGGTCATCAAGTGCCCCCCCACTAACAGCAGCTGCGTCATCGGCGCCGTCGAGCGTGTGAGCGGCGACTGCCGGCTGACCGGCGTGTACGAGCAGTCGCGATGGTGGCTGTGCGTGAGCAACTTCATCCCATCGAGCGCGGTGTCGCCCGCGATGCGGGATTTCTTCGGCGCGGATGTGAGGCGGTAGGGGAGGAACGCGGGGAACGGGTCCGGCGAGCGCGCCGAACCCGTTCGCGGAGAGCCTTACTGATTCGCGAACGCCGGACGGGGTCGCGAGGACACCCAGACCTGCCGGATGATCACGCCGTCGACCGACGCGCCCTCGGGTCCGCTGCGGCCGACCGGAGCGCCCAGGTAGATGACGTGCGGGTTCGGATCGTACGCCCGGCCTTCGAAGTGCTTGCCCTTGCTGTAAATGGTCGTGCCAGCCACGCCGTCCTTCTTGATGAGCACATTGAAGAAGTTATTGCGCCAGGTGGCCTCCCAGAAGTAGTGGGCGCTGGTGTCGAATGGCACAAACTGCCGTTCGGCGCCTTCGGTGTCAACCTGGTCGCCGTGCGTGACAAGTCTCCAGGCGACGACGCCCGCGGGATCGCCGCGCTTCTCGACCGTCATGCGGCGGTCGTTGGTCACGATATCGTCGTACCCCTGCGCCATCGCCATCAGCTTGGTCTTGCCGCCCTCGGTGTTTTCGGCCAGGTTCGTGACGAGAATCGAGAACTCACCCTCGGTGAGCGTCTGCGGCAGCTCGTAGCTGACGTAGCTCAGCTGCGACTGAAGCAAGAGTCCGACGCCCGCAATGAACGAGACAGGCCCGTGAATCGTTCCCACCGTCTTGCCGTTGATGAGCGGGTCGTAGAGCTCGTTGCCGAGAATGTAGCCGTCGTTGACTGGTGCGATGAAGGATGCCAACGACGACCATGGCCCGACCAGCGACTGGAATTCCGCGCGCGCACGCCACTGGTAGGTCTTGTCGCCTTCGAGCGTGCCCGTCACGGCGTGCGTCGTCGTACCGGAGGGGTTGGCGGCTACGCCGCTGGCCTCATAGACCTGGGAACCGTTGAGCAATACCTCGAATCGATACGTCAGAATCACGTTGCTCGCGAAGGTGAGCTGGGCGTTGGTAATCACGAGGGTGATCTGCGGGGTGCTCGGCTTCACGCCGTTGATTGGCGACTGCAGGGTCGGCGCGGTCGCCTTGAGCGTCGACCCGTCGGCATTGGCGTCGGCGCTCCCGGTCAACGTGGTCGAGCTCGGCGAGGCGGGGCTCGGGGACTGCTTGCTGCAGGCGACCGCCAGGGCAAGTAGGCAGACCACAACGGATGTGAAAAGGTACGGACGTTTCATCTACAGGCTCTCCCTGAAGTTAGGGCCGGAGGGTCGAACGAATGCCGCTGGTTGGACCGATAGCTTACACGATAAGTCTTGCAGAGGGAAGGGGATAGTGCGCTTTCGCCCGGCCCACTGAGCCGCGACACGGACATGGACAGGAGGTGCGATCACTGCGTGGTGGGCAAGCTCTCGAGGTGCCGCGATGGATCCCGCTTGATCCGGTAGGCGCGCATCAGGAACCGGGCGTAGGGCACGATCTGCTTCATCGCGCCGACGTTCACCTGGCACGGGCTCAGGCACGTGGGACACACGCTGTGCGTGACGTGCTCGCGGTGCGCCAGGTTCGCCGCCTTGAAGTACAGCGCCCCGGCGTCTTCATCGAGCACGTTGCCGATCTCTCGCGAGTTCTCGCAGTAGAACAGGCTGCCGTTCGGGTTGAGCAGCAGCCCCTGCGACTGGAACGGACAGGGCATGGTGCGGATGTAGCCGTTCGCGATCATGTCCGCGTAGTGCAGGTACATGAACGACTGGCCGCTCAGGACCGACTCCTCCTCGACGCGTTCGAGGAAGAACCCGCGCATGAACTCCTCTTCCCGCGCCCCGAACCGGATCGTGTCTTCGAGCTCCTTGTTGTTCAGCATGTTGTCGGTGAACCGCAGCATGTTGAACACGACGTCGAGGTCGTGCGTGCGCGCCCAGGCCAGGATGTTCCTGGCGTCCTCCATGTTGGTCGCGAAGATGGTCGCCGCGATGCCGAACTGGAAGCTCGCGTACTCCCGGGCGAGCGCCTGCATGGCCCTGATGGTCTCGCACGCCTTGTCGAAGCCGTGCTGAACGTGACGGACCTGATTGTGGATGTCGCCGATGCCGTCGAGCGACACCCGTGCGCTGAAGAGGAGCCCCTGACTGGCGCAGTACTTGACGATTCGCGTGAGCTGGGGAATCGCGCGATGCGGCGTCAAGCCGGTCGTGTTGATCCCGATCTTCCGCAGGCGGGGGAGGCGCCGGTGGAACAACTCGACCATCTCCGCCAAGTCGTTGCGCGTGGTCGGCTCCCCGCCCGAGATGTTCAGGTTCTCGATGGCGCCCCAGAACTCGTGAGCCATCGCGCGGTCGAGCTGGTCCAGCGTGAGATCCGCTTTGCGGTCCCCGTGCTTCCAGTTGTGGCACATCTCGCACCGCGCGTCGCACACGAACGTGCAGTTGTAGATGAGGACCGTCGGTCGGATCGGATGAATCTTCGCGGCGATGAAGCTGTTGGCCAGATCGCGGGGCACACCTGCGGCGGCCTTGGCGAGATAACGGAGCCGGAAGCTTTCCGTGGACATGTAGGCTTACTAATCCCGCGCGACGGGAAGGAAGGCGTCCGCCTTTGCGCGTTTCGCGCGCTCGACGACGGCCGGATGCCTTGACGACGATGCACTCAATGGTAGCGCGGCTCGAGCGGACGGTCAATCACTCTTCGTCACTGAATCTCGCACGTGTCGATCCGGATGTTGGGCGCCGTGTGCGGCGGCCCCCAGATGGGGATCGCCGGTCCCGAGCCCGGATCCGCGTCGATCAGCACGTCCCACTGCTTCTGTGAATTCCCCTGTCCCGCGCAGAGGATGTCGCACGAATACCCCAGGCAGTTGGTGCCGCTGGTCTTCCGGAGAATCCCGAACGGCCCGTCGGGGATCGGGACGGCGTTGAAGTCCTTCGCCGACGCGCGCAGGAAGTTGACGGTGTCCCCGGCCGACATCGTCGGGCCAAACTGCGCGCGGCGGCACTGGAGGATCGACAGCGGATCGTTCTGCGTGCACGACCCGCCGGGCGAGGGTCCCGGCGCCGCCGCCGGCGTCTGGAAGGCCTGCGTGGCCGACCAGGGGCCGGTCGTCGTCGGATCGTAGGCGAGCACTCGCCAGAAGTACTGCCGGCTGGGCGAAAGGTCGCCCGGCGCCTGGAGCGTCGTCTGACCCGGCTGTTCGCCCACGTTCCAGACCGCGGTCGAATTGGAGAACCCATCGTTCTCCGCTATCTCGATCACGTAGCTGATCGGTCCGACCGGACCCGAGCGCGCCGCGTTGACGAACGTAAATTTCGGATGCAGGTTGCTGGTCGTCGCGTTGTTGATGGGCGCGACCGGCGACGGCTGGTGAATCACGATCGGCGTGAAGATCTTGAAGAACGCCAGCCCGGAGTAGGGGCCCGTGTTGGCGCCGTCCTCCGCTCTCGAGCGCCAGTAATACGTCCGCTCGGGCGACAGCGAATCCGGCAGCCTGAACGACGTCCGCCCGCCATCGCCCGGCGCCACGCCGTCGCGGGTGAAGACCTTGTTCACGAACCCGGAGTCGGAGGCGATCTCGAACACGTAGCTCAGCGGACGCACGCCCGTCGTGGCGGCGTTCTCGAGGAGCAGCGTGACCGGTTGCGTGTCCACTGCGATGCCGTTGCCGTCCCGCGGGTCGAGCAGGCGAGGCGCGGTGATGTTGACGCCGGGAATGGGCCCCGCGACCGACGGGCCGAGCGGATTCGAGCTCTTCTCCGCGGCGACGCATCCACTGATGGCGATCAGCAGCGGCGACACGACCAGGAGCAGCTGTTTCTTCATCGTTCGAACCGGCCCGCGGACCGGTCGGGGCGCGCGGGCATTGGGAACCGTATCCGGATTATCGGACGGCCGGCGATTCATCTGTAGAGTCCAAATGACGGCTGGGG